>WNGF01003785.1_pt1 | contig 30462 bp, 30 predicted proteins | sample 5400641 | NCBI WGS metagenome assembly WNGF01 (sample SAMN13153371, study PRJNA577476) | soil metagenome | isolation source: 80 cm soil or saprolite under grassland replicate 2 | place: USA:California | collected 2016-06-15 | reverse complement strand
ATCCACACCACGCCGTGGCTGCACGCCAGGCAGATCGCCGCGATCGCCAGCGACAACTACGCGGTCGAGGTGCGGCCCTCGGAGATCCCCGGATTTCGCAACCCGTTCCACGTCGTCGCGATCCCGAACATGGGCCTGACCCTGGGCGAGATCCTCTACCTCGAAGAGCTGGCCACCGACTGCGCGGCCGACGGCCGGTGGGCGTTCCTGCTCGTCGCTCCGCCGCTGCCCGTCACCAACGCGGTCGGCACGCCGATCAATCCCTACGCGTTGAAGTAGCGGCCCGGCCCCTCGCCGCGGTAGGCAACGACGCCTGTGCCTCGGATCGTGCCAGTGCTCGCCCTCATCGCCGCCATCCTGTCGGCGGGGGCGACGATCTTCATCCGCCAGGCCTTTCGCACCAGCGGCCCCTACGTGGGCTTCTGGATCAACGTCCTCGTCGGCGCCATCGGGCTCTGGATCGCCGTCGCCGTCGCGGGTGGTCCTGGCCCGGTGTCGAGCACCGCACTCATGTTCTTCGTCCTCGCCGGACTCATCGGCACCGTCGCCGGCCGCCTGCTGCGATTCATCGCGATCGACTGGGTAGGCGCGTCCGTCGCCGCCGCGGTCGTCAACCTCAACCCGCTCATCGCGACGATCCTCGCCATCGTCCTGCTCGGCGAGCGGGTCACCGTGCCGATCGTGACGGGCACGCTCGTGATCACACTCGGCACCGTGCTCCTCTCCATGAGCGGACAGCACATGGGGTTCCGGCCGCGGCTGCTCGTGGTCCCGCTCCTGTCGGCCACGTGCTTCGGGCTGGTCTCGATTCTCAGAAAGCTCGGGCTCAGCGGCGCGGGGCCGCTCATCGGGACGGCGCTGAACGTCACGACGGCGGCGGTGGCCGTGGGGGCGTTCATGCTGGCCACGCGCCAGCGGGAGGCGCTGGTCTGCCGCGGACGGCCGCTCGCTTACTTCGTGATCGCCGGGCTCATGGAGAACGCGGCGGTGCTCCTGAACGTCGTGGCGCTCGGGATGGGCACGGTGAGCGTCGTCTCGCCGCTCTACGGCTCCTCGCCGATCTTCGTGCTGCTGCTCTCGTTCTTCTTCCTGCGCGGGGTCGAGCGTCTCACCGGCCGCGTGGTGGCCGGCACCGTCCTCATCGTGCTGGGGATCTATCTCCTCACCGCGCTCGCCGGCCGGTGATCAGGGCTTGATGTACGCGTAGCCCTCCTGCTGAGATTCGGCCAGCGCGATGACGGCGGCCGGAACGACCTTGACGCCGGCAGGAACCGCGGCCGGATCGATCTTCTTCTCTCTCAGCGCGTTGTGACAGGCCTGGAACTCGACGCCGTCGGCTGCATACCTGGCGAACAACGGCGTCACGTCGTTCGCACCCCCGAGCATGTACACCCCCGAGCCGTCGACGACGACCCGTAGCTTGGCGTCGGGGCGCTGGGCCACCATGTTCCGCACGTTCGAGAATGCCGGACCCCAGCCGTCCGCGTCGCTCACGTGAAACACGATCTTGAGCGGGCGCTTCGCGCCGGACGCCGCTGGCGTCTGTTGGGCGTTGGCGCTCACCGCACCGGCCGCGACGACGCCCGCCGCGAGCGCGGCACCGCCGGCGCGAAGCGCAGCCCGCCGTGAGAGGTCGTGGTCTCCCGGCTCACGCACGCGTGCGTCCATCCAGCACCTCCGGGTTGACGACGTTGATGGGCTTGCCGGCAGCGTAGGCCAGGATCTGGTCGAAGATGTTCGAGAACATGTGCTCGAGCCCGTCGTACTCGACGTAGCCGAGATGCGGTGCGCACACGACGTTGTCCATCGCGAGCAGCGGATGCTTGCCGCCGAGCACGGGCTCTTCCTCGTAGACGTCGACCGCGGCCATGCCCGGCCGCCCGGCGCGCAGCGCGGCCTCGAGCGCGCCCGGGACCACGAGCCCGGCGCGGCTCGTGTTGACGAACAGGGCCGTCGGCTTCATGCGCCCGAGGTCCGCCGCCGTGACCATCCCCCGCGTGTCGGCGACGAGGCGGACGTGCAGCGACACGACGTCGGACTGCTCGAACAGCGCCTCCTTGCTGGCGGCGACCTCGACGCCGTCCTTGCGCGCGCTCGCCAGCGACGCCTCGCGGCCCCACGCGAGCACCTTCATCCCGAAGGCCTTGCCGTAGCCGCCGACGACGGCGCCGATCTTGCCATAGCCCCAGATCCCGAGCGTCTTGCCCCGCAGGCCGATGCCGATCGGGTAGGCCTGCCACTTGCCCGCCTTCATGGCCGCCATCTCTTGAGGGATCCGGCGGAACGCGGCGATGACGAGGCCCCACGTCAGCTCGGCGGTGGCGTACGACGGCCGGCCCGGCCCCGTCGCCGTCGCGACGACGATCCCCCGACGCGTGCACGCGTCCACGTCGATGTGGGGGTACACGCCCGCCTGGCTGATGATCCGCAGCTTGTCCAGCCGCTCGATCAGCGGCGCACGGATCGGCGTGCGCTCGCGCAAGAGCGTCACCGCCTCGGCGTCCTTCAAGCGCTTGGCGAGCTCGTCGACGTCCTTGGTGTGGTCGTTCCAGACGGTCACGTCGTGCCCGCGCATCTTGGCGAAGCATGGCAACGTCCGGATCGTGTTCTGCCAGTCGTCGAGGATGGCGATGTTCATTCGGGTCTCCTCAGATGTGATCGCCTCAGCCGCTCTTCTTGATCTCGATCTCGACGAAGACGATCCCGCGGGCCGTCGTGTTCTGCACGTCGTGCTCGACGCCTGCCTTGCGGAAGTAGGCCTGACCGGCCTTGATCGGGCTCGGCGCCGGCCCGCTCGTGGTGACCACCGTCAGCTCACCGTCGGTGATCGGCACCACCACGTAGTCGTACGCGTGCCGGTGATGGCCGATGGCGCTCTGCGGCGGCAATCGCCACTCCGTCACCCGTACCTCGGCGGTGTCGACCTGCACCGTGGGGATCGCGGCGGTGGTCACACCCGCACGTGCTTCAGATGACGCCGTCGCGCTTGAGCGTGGCGAGATCGCTCTCGCCGTAGCCGAGGAGCTTGCCGTAGACCTCGGCGTTGTGCTCGCCGAGGAGTGGAGCGCTCGTGACCTCGGTCGGCGACGCCGACATGCGGATCGCGTTCCCGGGGATCGCCATGCGCCCGCGCGTCGGGTGGTCGACCTCGACGATCATGCCGCGCTGGCGGAGGTGCTCGTTGGACATGACCTCATCGGAGTCGAGGACCGCGCCGCATGGGACACCGGCCGCGCCCAGCAGCTCCATCACCTCGTGCTTGGTCCGCTTCTGCGTCCACGCCTCCACGAGCGCGTCCAGCTCCTCGACCGCGGCCATGCGGCCCTGGCGCTCCGTGTATCGGGGGTCCTCACCGAGCTCGGGCTGGCCGATCACGCGCGTGAGGGCCTTCCACATGTCCGTGTTGGCGGTGTGGATGAAGACGTAGTCGTTGGGTCCGAACGGACGGCAGCGGTACGTGTTCGACGGGCACGCCGCCGGCGAGCGGTTGCCCTTGCGCGGAATCGGGTTGATGCCGAGGTAGTGGTCGCGGAAGTGGATGCGGGTGAGGTTGACGACGACGTCCATCTGGGCCACTTCGATCCGCTGCCCCACGCCGGTCACGTTGCGCTGAACGATCGCGGCGAGGATACCGATCGCCGCGTGCAGGCCGGAGCCCGTGTCGCCGAGACCCGCTTCGATACGAAGCGGCGGACCATCCGCGGTGCCCGTCAGCGCCATCACGCCGCCCATCGCCTGCGCGATCATCTCGAAGCTGTTGTAGCTTGCGTAGGGTCCGGTGCTTCCGAAGCCCTTGACGGAGGCGGAGATGACACGTGGATTGATCTTCGCCAGATCTTCGTATCCGAAGCCGAGCCGCTCCATGGAGCCCGGCCCCAGGTTCTCGAGCACGACGTCGGCGGTCTTCACCATCTCGGTGAACATCTGCTTGCCACGCTCGGACTTGAGGTTCAGCGTGACTGCCTTCTTGTTGGCGTTCAGCAGGCAGAAGAAGACCGAGTCCATGTCCGGTCGCTCGCTGAGCGCGCGCCGCGACGGCTCGCCGGAAGGCGGCTCGATCTTGATGACCTCGGCCCCCAGCCACGCCAGCGTCTCGGCGCAGCTCGGCCCCGCCTCGTACTGCGAGAGGTCCAGGACTCGGATCCCATCCAGTGCCTTCGCCATCATTGCCCTCCCTTAAAGATGGGGGGCCCCGAAATGGCCCCCCAAGCCCCCCAAACGGTGGGGCGCCCCGGGGATGACCCCGGGGCGGTCCTAGTCGTAAGCGACGTCCATTGAGTCCTAGTTGTAATCGATCTCAATCAAGTCTGGTAGGCCGAGAAGCGCACGGTCTGGGCGCGGGCCTGATCGCTGGTCATCACGTTGACGACAGCAGGCTTGCCCGACGCGTAGGCGCGCTCGAGGGCCGGGCGGATCTCGTGCGGCTTCTCGACGAACTCGCCGTGCGCGCCGAGCTCGATGGCCACCCTGTCGTACCGGGTACGACCGAGGTTGCGGCCCGGCTTCGGCAGCGGGTTCCCCCACGAGGTGTTGGCCGTCCACCCGCCGTTGTTGGAGATGACGCAGACGACCGGAATCTTGTGACGGACCGCGGTGTCGATCTCCATCGAGTTGATCCCGTAGGAGCCGTCGCCGTGGAGCACGACGACCTGCTTGTCGGGCTTGGCGACCTTGGCCCCGAGGCCGAACGGCAGCCCGACGCCCATGCAGCCGAAGGTGCCGGAGTTCATGCGATGCCCGGGCGTGTAGGTCGGGATCGACTGGCGACCATAGTTCAGGATCTCCTGGCCGTCGACGATGAGGACCGCGTCCCGCTTGAGGAAGTCGCGCACCTCCTTGCAGAGGCGCAGCGGATGGATCGGGACCTCGTCGCTCGACATCACCTTGTCGTTCTCGGCCGCCTTCTCGGCGTCGATCACGCGGAGCTTGCTCACCCAGGCGCTGTACTTGTCGGGCTTGATCTTGCCCTTGGCCTCGGCCAGGAGCTGCTCCAGGACGGCGCGGGCGTCGCCGAGGATCGGCACGTCGACCTCGCGGTTGTGGCCGAGGTCGGAGCCGTCGATGTCCACCCGGATGACCTTCATGTCCTTGTTGAATCGCGGCGCCGCGCCGAACTGGATGATCCAGTTGAAGCGGGTGCCGACCACGAGGCAGACGTCGGCCTCGACGAAGGCGGTGCTGCGCGCGTTGAGGAAGGCCAGCGGATGGTCCTCGGGCACCGTGCCGCGCGACAGCGGCGTCGTGTAGAACGGGATCCCGGTGGCGTCGACGAACGCGTGGAACGCCGCGGCGGCGTCCGACCACCACACGCCGCTGCCGCCGAGGATCACCGGCTTCTCGGCGCGCGCGAGGAGGGCCACCGCCTCGCGGACGGCGTTGGGGTCACCGAGCGACCGCGGTGGCATCTTGAAGGCCGAGGGCCACACGACCGAGTCCTCGTCGACCTTCTCGCCGAGCGTGTCGCCGGGCATGTCGATGTAGACCGGCCCGGGACGGCCCGTCATCGCCTGGCGATAAGCGGTCGCGACGACCTCGGGGATGCGCTTGGCGTCGTAGATCCGCTCGGCCCACTTGGTGACGGGCTTGAACACCGCGAGCTGGTCGATCTCCTGGAAGGCCTCTCGGCCGTAAAACACCCGGGGGCTCGAGCCGCCGATGGCGATGAGTGGGCAGGCATCGGTGAACGCATTGGCGACGCCGGTCAGGAGATTCGTGGCGCCGGGACCCGAGGCGCCCATGCAGACCGCGGGCCGCCGCATGAGTCGGGTCCACGCCTGCGCCTCGAACGCGGCGGCCTGCTCATGCCGGGTGTCGATGGCCCGGATGCCCAGGCTGATCGCCGCGGCCTCCGTCTCCAGCATCGGCCCGCCCATGATGTAGAACATCGTGTCGATACCCTGCGACTTCATCGCCTTTGCCAGAATCTCGGACCCCGTTACCGTACCCATAACCCCTCCCGTGGATTAGCGGTCAGCATGCCCGAGGCTCTTGCCGGGAGCAACCGTGTCCCTGACCGCCTGCTTGAGCTCCTTGATCTCAGGAAATCGCTTCCGCTCGTGACGCGACCAGACGACCTGCCCTTCGGCGCGGATCTCGAAGATCCCGCCCGTTCCCGGCACGAGCGCCACCTCGCCGATCTCGGCCTCGAACGTGGTCAAGAGCTCCTGCGCCATCCAGGCCGCCCGCAGCAGCCAGCGACACTGCGTGCAGTACTCGATCTCGACCCGCGGCTTCATCTCATAGGCTCGCCTCGGACGGCGGGGCCCCAGCCCCACCCCGATCATTTCACCGCTCGGCTCGCCGCCAGAGCGCGGCTCACCTCGCACTGCCACGTCCTGCGGCTCGCACGTCTCGGCGCCGTCAGCCTATCACGACGTGCGGGACGTGGGGTCGTCCCCCACGCCTGGGTCAGGAGGGGCTGCAGGACGAGGATGCCTGGCCTGGCGAGATGGCGCCGCACCGCGTCGACGAGGGCGGTGAGCTCCCCGCGCCAGAGCGATCATCTCGGCGAGCACGCGGCCGACGGCCGGCGTGATCATCAGGAGCAGCCGTTCGTGCACGAGGTCGAAGGCGGCGCGCGGCAGCCCGGTGGCCGTGGCGTCGCCCTGCACCAGTCGCACGTTCGTCAACCCGCGCTCCTCGATCACGTCCCCCGCCACGGCGACGAGCGGCGCCTCGCGCTCGACGCCCACGACCTCGCCCTCGGGTCCCACGCGCTCGGCTATAACCTGCGCTATCGTGTGCGGACATCCCGAAAGGACCCGAGGAGGACGGCGATGAGCGAGGTGACGGGCGGGCGCGCCGTGGTCGAGCTGTTGAAGGCCGAGGGCGTGCGCTACATCTTCGGCATCGTCGGCGCGACGTTCCTCGACGTGCTCGATGCGCTCTACGACGACCACGGCGTGGAGTACATCAACGTCCGTCACGAGCAGGCGGGCGCCTTCATGGCCGACGGCCTCGCCCGCGTCACCGGACGGCCGGGTGTCTGCCTCGTCACCGCGGGGCCGGGCGCGACGAATCTGCTCACGGGAGTGGCGGCGGCCCACGTGGCCCACTCACCGGTCGTCGTGCTCGTGGGCGGCATCGGGCTCGACCACTACGGCAAGGACGCGTTCCAGGAATACGACCTGGTGAGCATGTTCCGTCCGGTGACCAAGCTCGCGCTGCAGATCACGAAGGCCGAGCGCATCCCCGAGCTGCTCCACGCGGCCTTCCGTGCGGCCATGAGCGGCCGTCCGGGGCCGGTGTTCGTGGAGATCTCACGCGACGTGCTCAACGACCACATCGCGGAGGCCGCCGCCGTGCCGCCCGCGCGGTATCGTGCCACCTATCCGCAGCCGCCCCATCCCGACGCGATCCGCGAGGCCGCCCGCCTGCTCCAGCACGCGCAGCGTCCGCTCCTCATCGTCGGTGGCGGAGTGACCCACGCCGGGGCGAATGACGTGGTCGTGCGGCTCGCCGAGCGTCATTCGATCCCGATGATCACGGCGTACGGTCGGAACGACGCCGTCCCGAACGACCACGCGCTCTACATCGGCCCCCTGGGACGCGCGGGATCGCCCGAGGCGGCCGCCGCCTGCCGGCGCGCCGACGTCCTCCTGGTCGCCGGCTCGCGCCTCGGCCAGTTCACGACGCACTTCGATGACCGCTACGTGAAACCAGAGGCGGCGATCATCCAGATCGACGTCGACAGCCGCGACATCGGTCGCTACTACCCGGTCGCCGTCGGGATGCAGGCCGACGCGCGCGAGGCGTGTGTCGCGCTCCTCGAGGTCCTCGACCGCGACAACGCCTGCGCCTCACGGCAGGCCTGGCGGAAGGAGGCCGAGACCCTGCGCGGCCAGCGTCAGGCCCGTCTCGCGGCGGAGGTCGCGCTCGACGCCAAGCCGATGAAGCCGCAGCGCGTCTACGCCGAGCTGCGCCGCGCGCTGCCGGCAGACACCATCGTCGCCCTCGACGCCGGCGCGGCGCCCGCCTACGGCTACGATCGGCTGCAGTTCACGCGGCCGGCGTCCTTCCTGACTCCGCTCGATCTCGGCGGCCTCGGCTTCGCCTTCCCCGAGGCGCTCGGCGCCAAGCTCGGGCGTCCCGACAGCCCGGTGCTCGCGATCCACGGCGACGGCGGGTTTCTCATGAATGCCCACGAGCTCGAGACGGCGGTGCGGCACGGCATCAACGTCGTGACGCTCGTGATGAACAACAACTGCTGGGGCTCGGAGAAGGCCTACCAGAAACACTTCTACGCCGAACGCTACATCGGCTGCGACATCGGCAACCCGCGCTACGACCAGTTCGCGCGCCTCTTCGGCGCCGAGGGTTACTACGTCGACCGGCCCGAAGACGTCGGCGACGCCGTGCGGGCGGCGTTCGGCGCCGGCAAGCCCGCGGTGATCGAGATCCCGATCGACCCGGACGAGTTCCCCACCCCGGTGGCGGCCGTGCGTGATAGAAATAGGTCCCATTCGAACCCGTGAGGTGAAGACCGTGGCAAAGTTCAAGATCGTCACACAGCAGGCGGCGGGAACGAGCTTTGGCGTGTCGGGCGGTGGCTACAAGCTCGAGCTGGAAGGCCTCGGCGGCTGCGACGCCGAGATCGTCGAGGTGGGGGCCACGACCGAGGACGAGTTCATCGCCGCCGCGCGCGGCGCGGACGCGCTCATCGCCAAGGGCCGGCCCATCACCAGGCGGATCATCGAGGGGCTCGAGCGGTGCAAGGTGATCGCGCTCGGCAGCGTGGGTGCTGATTCCGTGGACGTCGCCGCGGCCACGGCGCGCGGGATCCCCGTGACGAACGTCCCCGACACCTTCATCGAGGAAGTCGCGGACCACGCCATGATGCTGATCCTGGCCACGTTCCGCCGGCTCCTCACGATGGACAAGTACGTCAGAGAGGGCCGCTGGCGCGAGGGCCGGCCGCTGCTGTCACGGTTCCCGCGGCTCATGGGGCAGACGCTCGGCTTCGTGTCCTTCGGCCACGTGGCCCGCGCCGTGGCCGTGCGCGCCCGGCCCTTCGGCGTTCGCATGCTGGCCTACGATCCGTACGTCGAGGAGCTGGTGATGCCGCAGTACGGCGTGGAGCCGGTCGGCCTCACCGAGCTCTTGCAGCGCTCGGACATCGTCTCGAACCACCTGCCCGCCACGCCGGACGCCCACCATCTCCTCGAGGAGCACCACTTCCGCCTGATGAAGCCGGAGTCGCTGTTCATCAACACCGGGCGCGGACCCACGGTGGACGAGACGGCGCTCATCAAGGCGCTCCGGGAAGGCTGGATCGCCGGTGCGGGGCTGGACGTGCTCGAGAAGGAGCCGCCGGATCCGGACAACCCGCTGCTGGCCATGGACAACGTGATCCTCACGCCGCACGTGGCGTCGGCCTCGGCACGCATGGATCCCGAGCGGCGTCGACGCGTCGGCCAGGAGCTCGCACTCGTCCTCGGCGGCCGCTGGCCCCGTAGCTGCGTCAATCCGTCGGTCCTCGAGAAGTCGGCCCTACTTCGCTGGCAGCCCTACTCGATGGAGCGCGGACCCGGCGCGTAATGGGGTCAGACTTTGACTCTTACCTATCTTGAGCCAGCCGCCGTAATCGCCGACCGTCTCGTTCAAGATAGGTAAGAGTCAAAGTCTGACCCCATAACCTACTTCCGGGGTGACCCCATAACCTACTTCCGGGGGCGGACCCAGGTTTCGGACCAGGCGAGGCACGCGCTGGATGATTGGCGGTCGCCGCGTTTTTCGGGGACGACCTGGCCGGCGACGACGGCGCCATTGATCTCGACCTGGGCGGCCTGCGCGGGGAAGAAGGTGCTGAACACGCCGATGGGGCGGTCGTTGAAGCCGGGCGGCGCGTTCAGCACGAATGGCTCGATACAGTCCCACCAGGTCAGGCGGATCACGTCCTGGCCCGCCACGACACTCTCGACGGCCGACGAGCGCGGATCGCCCGCGCGCGTGAACGTCGCCGAGAACACGGGCAGGTTCGTGTCGGCGAACGCCGGGAAGAGCAGCGTCTCGATCGTTCGCTGGAGCCAGCGAGCCACCGCGACGTTGTCGCTGTAGACCCGCGCCAGATCGCCGAAGGCGGACGTCTTGGCGAACAGCGCGTGTCCGGTCCCGGCGGGGCACCACAGGACGCGCCAGTGGCTGAAGCGCTCCGAGATCGTCTGGCCGTTGTCCCGGCTCAGGCGGACGAACGAGTTTTCACCGGACCTCGCACTGCCATCGGTCACTGAAGGGCTCGGCTCGCCGCCCGAGCGCGGCTCACCTCGCACTGCCATCGGTCACTGAAGGGCTCGGCTCGCCGCCCGAGCGCGGCTCACCTCGCACTGCCATCACGCCGCGCGAATCTATCACAGCCGATCGTGTTAAATAGAGGCCCGACTCGGGCTGGAGGATTCCATGGACTATCGCATCGTGTCCGCCGATGACCACATCGATCTCACCTGGCTGCCGAAGGACCTCTGGCAGAAGCGAGTGCCGGCCCAGTGGCGTGACCGTGCGCCGAAGGTCGCGGACACCTCCGAGGGGCCGTACTGGATGTGTGATGGCGACCGCTGGGAGTCGTGGGGCGGGCGCCGCGGCGCCGCGGGCGCGCAGGGGGGCCGCCGCACGGCGCTGGAGCGCGGCGGCGTGCTGGAGCCGGGCGTGCTGCGTCCGACGACGACGAGCCTCCGGCTCGCGGACATGGATCGGGACGGTATCGACGCGACCGTCATGTACGGGCCGATCGTTCCGTTGCTGATCAGGGATCCCGGGCTCCGGCGTGTGTGCTATCGCGCCTACAACGACTGGCTCGCGGAGTTCTGCGCGACGGCGAGCGATCGCCTGATCGGCGCCGGGCTCATCCCGATCGACGATCCGGCGGATGCGGCCGAGGAGGTGCGTCACCTGCGTCGGGCCGGCTTGCGGACGGGCATGTTCCTCGCGGCCCGGGTGGAGACGCCGCTCTGGGACGAAGCGTGGGAGCCGCTGTGGGCGGCCGCCGCCGAGGCGCGGCTGCCGATCGGCTTTCACCTGGGCGGCGGGCTGCGCACGGTCGCGTTCAGCGGCCCCAAGGCGAACGACCCCGGCAACATGGGCGTGCGGGTCTCGTGCTCGACCCTGCAGATGGACGAGCCGTTCGCGGCCGTCGTCTTCTCCGGCGCGCTCGAGCGTCACCCGACGCTGCGCATCGTGCTGGCCGAGACGGGGATCGGCTGGCTGCCCTACGTCCTCGAGCGCATGGACGACACCTACGACAAGTTCGTTGACGCCACGGAGTACTGGCGGGCGCACGGCGGCCTGCGTCTGAAGCGCCCGCCGACCGCCTACTTCCGCCAGCAGGTATGGGCGACGTTCCAGACCGATCACGCCGGCCTCCGCCTTCTGGACACGCTCGGAGCGGATCGGGTCATGTGGGCGTCCGACTATCCGCACGCCGACAGCACGTGGCCGGAGTCGCGCAAGGCGATCGAGGACAACTTCAAGGACGTCCCGCCGCCGGCGCAGCGGCGCATCCTCTGCGACAACGCGCGGGAGCTCTACGGCCTGGGCTGAAGCGGCGGAGGGGTCGAGGTTGTGGTATCGCTCGGCCAGGCCAGAGTCCTGACGCCGTAGAGGTCGACGACGTCGCCGGGCTTCACGTCGGCCAGTCGCACGCTCTGGTGCTGACGCACGATGGCCGTATCCTTGGTGCTCTGAAATATCCGGCCGTCATCGAGCGCGATGTGACCGGCCCGTCCATCGACGCTGAGAACCCTGCCCGTGATGGCGTCCTCGGCCGAGACCGGCACGAGACCGTGGACGAACATCACCCCCGCGATGGCCGACGCGAGCAGAAACCGCATACCCTCATCTCTTGCCAGCCGTGTGCCACCGGCCCGGGTTACATGGCGTCGCGTTCATGCATGCAGGTTCCGAGGTTCGAGTTAGATCGCAGTGTCGGAGGAAGGGCGTAGAACGTCTGTGCGAGGCACAGCTGCTCTTTGCGCTTGGCGCATCGCTTCTACCCGAGGCCGAAGGGTGTAACTTCGAGTACATATTGTAACAGGCGTTGTGGCAGCATCGCCCACACCTGAGGTGTGGAGTCCCCGTCATGCGATTCGGCCGCCCCGAGCTTACTGCCGCAAGCTCGCGATTTTCCGCCGGATGGCTCGACTCCGAATATGGCGTGGTCCTTGCGGGGAGAGGCGCCAATGCAGAATTCGCAGTCTGTGGGGACTCTCGTACGGGCCACTGCCGCAGGATGCTTCGTGCTCGTCTGTCTCATGGCGCCTAACCCAGCGTGGGCTTATCGGCCGTTCATCTCGACCGATGCCGCCGTCGCGGATCCCAAAGAGCTCGAGGTCGAGCTCGGCTATTTCACCCTCGAGCGGGAGAGACGCGAGAACACCTTCCTCGTTCCCCGCGTCATCGTCAACTGGGGACTCTTCACGGACTGGGAAGCCGTTGCCGAGTTTGCCGTGCGACGGAATCCGAACGCCGACCTAGACGTCGTCGACGCCGCGCTGTTCCTGAAAGGCGTCCTCAAGGAGGGCGTGCTTCAGGACAAGGAAGGCTTTGGATTCGCCGTGGAGGTCGGACCACTGCTTCCGTCCACGGCCAAGGGCGAGCGCAACTTCGGGTTCGAGGCGATCGGTATCCTGACCGACAAACTCGGGCCCGTCATGCTTCACCTCAACGGTGGGCTCGGCGTCGAACGATCGACCGGTGACCTGGTCGGCATCTGGGGCGTCATCGGGGAACTTCCCGTCGCCACCGGACTTCGCCTCGTCGGCGAGATCAACGGAGAGAAGCCACGGCGCGAGGACCAGCGTAATTCAGGCCTGCTGGGCCTCATCTGGCAGCCGTGGCCGTCCAGGAAGATCTGGTTCGATGGGGGGATCCGGCGGCGGTTCACGGCCGGCGTCCCGGACTGGCAGTTTACCCTGGGGGTGACGTTCGGCTTCTCGACCTCTGCGTTCGCGCGAAGTTCGCTGCCGACCGCGTTGCAGAGGACCACGGGCATCGGCGGTTGGCGATAGATCAGCGAACCAGACCGTGTCGATCGGAGGTAGCGGCATGAAACTCCACCGGCGTGCGAGGCTCCTGCCCATGATCGTGGCGCTTGCGTTCTTCATGGTGCCTCCGGCGTTGACGGCCCAAGCGCCCCCGAAGCGTGACCCGGTCGACAAGCCGGCGAAGCCGCCGGCGTCCGTCGCAGCGAAGGCTGCGGCGGCAGACTTTCCCGACGGAACAGCGACGTCGTCGGAGTTGTGCGGCGCCTGCCATCAGGCGATCTACCGCGAATTCGCCGAAGGCTTCGGAGCCGATCTCCAGTATGGCCAGATCCTGTACGAGTCGCCCGAGGGCAAGAAGGTCCTGGGCATGCCGGCCAAGGCGTCCGTGGGGACGCTCCATTCGGTCGCGGGGACCGAACCGTTCCCCATCCACGCACGGACTACGGAAGAAGAGGCACGATCATGTAACGTCTGCCATTTTCCGCAAGCCTTCGACATCCCGGATATGAACACGGCCGAGGTGGCGAAGCCGAAGCCGCGGCCGAAGGCCGAGGAGGCGGGCGGGCTGACCTGCGCGAGCTGTCACTTGACGCCGGCCGGCAAGGTCCGTGGGCCCTATGACGTCAAGGCGCCGCACGCGACTGTCCGCGACCCGAAGATTCAGACGGCCGCCATGTGCGCGAACTGCCACGCGCTCGGCAAGCGAGTGTCCGGCAAGCAGACGCAGACGTTCTTCGAATGGCGAGAGGACTTCGCCAAGCCGGGGCTCGGCCGGCAGCAGTGTCAGGACTGTCACATGCCGAAGACGCAGCGCAAGCTGGCCGAGGCCTTCGAGGTGCCCGTCCGCGCCGTGGCGCGCCATCTGTGGACCGGCGGTCACTCGCCGCAGCGCGTTCGTACCGCGCTCAGCATGGTGGTGGTTCAGGCCGAGGTCGGGGGTCCCAGGCTGGACGTCCACGTGATCAACGTCGGCGCCGGCCACTCCGTGCCGACGGGTTCGAACCGGCGCGCCGTGTATCTCCGGGCGGAGATCCTCGACGCGAGCGAGACCACCGTGGCCAGGCAGGAATGGATGTTCGCGCCCTGGTACGGCGATCGGCCGGACGATCGAAAATTCCTCGAGGAGGACAAGAAGCGCCCCGACGCCATGGCCGCCAGTCAGGCCGACGCGCAGGGTCCGCACGAGGCGCCGATCCGGGCGGGCGAGGAGCGCATTCTCTCGTGGACGCCGAAGCTTTCGCCGGGCGCATATACCGTGCGCGCGCGGCTAATCTACGATCTCAACCGGTACAACGATCCGACGTTCACGGGTGATCAGACGGAGATTTACCGCGCGTCGCTCGCGATCAAGCTCGGCAATTGAGAGATCGAGCGCTACGGCGCCGCCGAGGGATGTGATCGGTCAGCCGCGGTCGACATAGACGACAGCGCGGTGGGTGTCCGGCAGAAAGGCGTACACGGTGTTCGCCGAGGCGTCGAACGCCAGCGTGTGGGCGCCCGGCTCCGTCCGCACCGTCTGCCGGCGGCGCATGGTCTCGGTGTCGAAGATCTCGATGACACCAGGGTCACCGATCGCGACGTACAAACGCCTGAGTGCCGCATTGAAGAACACGACGTCGGGAACCCCTGAGATCGCGGCTCGATGCATGGTGTTGCCGGAATCGGCGTGCACCACGATGAGCTGCTGGCCGTCACAGGCACAGAAGAGCCGGCGCGTCGAGGGGTCGAGATCGAGTCCGTGCGGACCCGCGCTCGGAATCGGGACGACCCGCTGGACAGCGACCGGATCTCGTGGGTCCACGACGACGATCTGTGGCGGGTCGGCGATGTTGACGTGGAACACCTCGGTCTCGCGGTCGAACACCGCCCAGCGAGTCCGGCCTGCAACCGGAACATCGACGACGCGACGGTTCGCGGCGACGTCGACGATGGAGACGGTGAACGAGTCCGGGATCGCGGGGTCGCCGACGTTGGCGGCGAGCAGGCGGCGCCGGCGGGCATCGTACGCGAGTCCGTTCGGCCGGACTCCAACGGGCACTTTCACGACCGACGTGTCGTCGGCCACCGAGAAGATCCCGATCGTGTCCTCGCCACGGTTCGAGGTGAACACCAGGTCGTGTTCGTCGGACACCAGCGCGCCCGCGACGGCAGCGAGACCGGAGATCGAGCCGAGATAGCGTCGTCTCCAACCGTCGATGATGTCGATGGCGTCGTTGGCCGTGTGGGCGACGTAGACGCGCCCGGTGCGGTGATGCACGGCCGCGTGGTCGAATCCTCCCGCGGTGAGGTGCGGTGGGAGGTCGATGTAGCCGGCAAAGTCAAACGCCATGCCGCGGCGCTCCCACGCCGACGAAGCTCCGGTAGAGGAGCACGTCGTAGAGGATTTTGATGCCACCGGCCACGAAGAACGGAACGCTCATCAGCGCGGGGATCCCGATGAGCAATCCGGCCAGCAGCGGTGACATCGCTGCGCCCACCGACCGGCCGACGCCGGTCACCCCGGCCGCCGCCGATCGCTCGTCCGCGGTAACAACCTCCATGGTGTACGCCTGCCGCGTCGGCACGTCCATCTGGGAGATACTGAAGCGAAGCAGGAGCACCAGGATGGCCAACTCAAGATTTGGCATGAGAGGGACGAGGATCAGAAGGACGTTCGACGGCAGATGCGTGAAGACCATCGTCCTCACCAGGCCGATGCGTCGAGCGATCCACGCCGCGGACAACCCTGACACTCCGGCCAGAATGTTTGCCGCGAAGAAGATGGCTCCGATCGCCGCCGGCTCGACGGCGAAGCGGCGATAGAACCAGTAGGCCACGATGCTCTGGATGACAAAGCCGCCTCCGAACGAATCGAGCGCAAACAGGCCAGACAGTTTCAACACCACAGGCAGCGAGCGAGGCAGGCCGAAACGCGACGACAGTGATGACGCCGGCGTCGGGATGGTGGAGGCGATCCTGACCGGGGCTTCCGCGGCCGGTGAAAGACGGATGAAGGCCGCGGCCAGGATGAGACCGAATGCTGCATAGCCAAAGATGAGTGGGCGATAGCTGTTCGCCCCCGTGACGCCGTACGACTGCGCGATCTGGGCGACGGCCCCGCCAGACAGCGCGCCCAGGGCCGTGGCCAGGGACCCGACGAGGTTGTACCACGCAAACACGTTCGTGCGGCGTGCCCTGGGAACGAGTTGTGATAACGCCGCTTGTTCGATGGATAGGAAGGGACCGACCTCGTTGCCGCTGGGGCTGATCACCCCGATGGTCGCGGCCACCAGGAGCCACCAGAAATTGCTGGTCAGCGCGAAGAATGCGCCCGCGAACACCATGAGGATGGCGCCGACGGAAAGCATCGTTCGGCGGCCGACCCGATCGGCGGTGGTCGTGATCGCCAAGGAAATGACGATGTCGCCGAGGAGCGTCATCGTCAGGAGCACGCCGATCTGGCCGTCGGTGAGCCCGAGGGCACTGAGATACAGGACCAGGACGACGGACACGAGTCCGTAGGCGAAGAGCCGGGCACATCGCGTCGCAAACAGGAGCCGTCCGTCCGGCGTCAGCTCCCGGAAGTCACGGCCCCACCCACCGATGCCATCACCCAAGTCGTCTTGGTGTGACACTGCGAGCCGTGTCCCGGCCGCAGTCGTTTCGGCGCGGCAGTCGTCCCGTTCTTCAGTGCTCACGCTGGCACGATGACCGACTTGGCGCGGACGATCGCCCAGACGCGCCCCTTGACCATGTCAGGTACCCGAGAAGATGCGGATCGTCCTACATCTTCAGTGACCGGCCGTGATTCTGGATCGGCAATAGGCGTACAACGCGTCGTATGCTGGGAGCTGCTTGGTCATGTTGTCGTGATCGTCCTTCGCCACCGCCTGGAATCCAGTGGCAAGCGCATATAGTCCTGCCGATTCCGGGGTGAGCTGGCGCGCGTCGGTGTCGGCACCTCGGACAATGGGCGCGAGGGCGCGAAGCGCCGGATCGTCGAGCTGGTACTTGTCGAGGAACGCGTCGAACGAGCAGCGCTCGCCGTGGTGACCGAGCTCGACGCCCGGGATGTCGTAAGGGATGGCGCCTTCGCGCGCCGCCACGTCCTTCACCTGATTCGCGGGCACGAACAGAAACGTGGGGTCCTTGTCGATGAATCGGCTGATCAGCCAGGGGCACGCGATGCGATCGACGCGGGCCTTTTCCCGAGTGACCCACTTCATCGGCGTCCTCCTTTCCCGCGCTATTTCGATGCCTCCGGCTTCTTGCTGTTGGTCAGGTCGAGGGCTGCCTTCAGGCCGCGCGCCAGCTTCACCGCGTCATCGTTCGCCCAGAAGTGCATGTAGAACAGGCGCGGATTGTCGCCGAGGGCGTGGTTGTGCAACGCCGTCACCTGGATCCCTTGCTCGCGAAGCTTCTTCGCGACCGGGTTGACCTCGCGACCGATCAGCACGAAGTCGCCGGTGATCGCGGCTTTCCCGTCTCCGGTGGGTTGAAAGTTGATCGCCGTGTTCACGCCCATGGCCGGCAACAATTCCCTTCCGTTCTCGGTGATCTTCTCGGCCCGAGCCACGCCGACCTGGAGGATGCCGTTGTTGACGCGCCCGGGGCGACCGAGGGCCGCTTCCACCTGCTTCTGATCGATTTCGGGGCCGCCCGTCGCCGGTGCACCGGCCGCCGCCGGTTGACCGAGCGGAGTGGCGCTCGCCGAAAGCGCTTCGCGGAGCGACGCGGCGAGCTGCACTGCATCCCCGTGACCGCTGTAGTGCATGTACATCACGTGCGGCGAGATCTCATTCAGATGATTGTGGAGCGCCGTGATGACGATGCCCTTGGCCATGAGCTTGACCATCACGTCCTGCACCTCTTCGTCGAGGAGCACGAGATCGCCCATGACCATCGCGTCCTTGCCCATCTTCTTGAACGCCGCGTACGACCCCAGCGCGAACCCGGGCTTGACGTCGACGCCCTGCACCTTCACCTTCAGATCCGTCCGAGGCATGGCGACGCGGAAGACGTCGCCGGGCTGCAGTTGACCGGCCTTGCCGAGTGCTTCTTCGACGGGCTTCCAATCCGCTTCGGATTTCTGCTGCGCTCCGACGGCGTGCGGCAGGACAGCAAGCGCCGCCAGGTCGATGGCCGCAATCGACGTGATGCTGGCAGCGAAAACGACGTGCCTGAGACTCAGGGTGTGCATGACACGAGACCTCCGCGCGCCGACGGGCAGGCTCGTCCACCGGCGACGCCGTTGAACCGTTTATCGCGCGTGTTCGTGGTGAAGCCGCGAGACGTTATTCCAGCGAATGTTCTCCATGAAGGCGTCGACGTACTTCGCCGCCGCAGCGCCGTAATCCATGTGGTACGAGTGCTCGTACATGTCGAGTGCAAGCATTGGCATGGCGCCGGCGACGCTGTGCGTGTGATCCGCGGCCCACTGGTTGATCAGCTTGCGATCCCGATACGAATACGTGAGTAAGACCCAGCCCGATCCACCGCCGAGCGCCTTGCCCGTCGCCACAAACTCCATCCGCCATCGGTCGAAGGACCCGAAGTCCCTCGCAATCGCCTCGTGCAACGCCTGATCCGGCTCTCCCTCGGCGCCGAGACCGTCGAAGTACAGCTCATGGAGAATCATCGAGTTCATGGCGATGAGTTCTTCGCGCTTGAGGCCGTTGACGACGAACACGGGCGCCGTGGCGAAGTCCAGCGCGGCGAGCTGCGCCGTGATCGCATTCAGGCGCTTCACGGCGCCGCCATAGTTGTTCTCCCAGTGACTCACGATCAGCTTTTCCGAGAGGCCCTTGAGCTTCTTTGGATCACACGACAGCGGCTTGATGGCATACGTCATGCTCGTTCCTCCGTGCGCCCTCTCGATCCTCTCGTTGTCATGACCACACGGCCATCCGGCGGTGACGCAGATCCAGGCCCTCACGAAGTAGCCGTAGCGCCCACACGACTCGCTTCCTCACCCGCCTCCTGTCACGCCACGGATGGTGAGGTCATCGAAGGCCGTGATCGAATCGGCCTTCGTCCACAGTCCCACGCGGCCGGACTTGAAACGTGAATCACGATGGTCGAGGTAGGGCTTGCCATCGAGCCACGCCTGCACGCGATCCCCCACGGCCACCACGCGGAGCGTGTGCCACTGCCCGAGCGCCGGCGCTTTGACGCTCGCGGTCGCGAGCTGGCGGCGCCCGCGGTCGTAATAGTAGAGCCGGAAATTGCCCTCGAGCGCGTTGGCCCTGACGACGTAGTACTTGCCGTCGTTGAAGCGGAAGACGATGCCGCCTGAGGCATCCTCCTGCCCGGAGATCGGCCTGAATTTCACGGAGACGTCGACGTCGGTGTAGGGACCGGGCGGAGCGACGATGACGTTGAACTGGTTCTTGGTCGTGCGCTGCGCGAGCACTTTCTTCCCGCTCGGGGCGCCAGCCATGTCCTCCACGACCCACTGACCGTCCACGGTGGTCCAGCCTTCGATGCCCTTCATCTCGAAGTCGAATTTCTCGACCGGAATATCGTCAGGCACCTTGATCTCCGCCGGCGCGGCCAGCGAGGGCGCGTGGCGGGTCACCCCGTACGCGCTCAGCGCCACCAGCGCTGTCTTGAATAGCCCACGTCGCGACATCATCGCGGCCGGCATCCCCGGCCGCCTAGTCCAGCTTCTCGGACACCGTTCTCCAATCAGTGCCCTTCACCAACGTGACGGCGGCCACGGCGTGACCGTCCTTCAGGGCGGGTATGATGCTGACCACGCGGAAGCCCTTGTTCTCCTTTCCCGCCTCGGACGCGGCAGCATTCAGTGACCGCTTCGCCTTCCCCATCGCGTCGCTCTGGGCCTTCGCGGCCGTGAGGTCGTCGGCCTTCGTTATCGTCTCCGCTTTCGCTACCTTGCCCGTCTTGTGGTCGACGATGACCTCTGAGAACTTGTCACCTTTCACCGTGTAGACGGAGAGCTGGAGCTTGCCTTCCTCCACCTCATACTTCGCGGAGATCGGCGTGCCTTCCTTCGTGCTGGCGATGAGTCCACTCTGCAACGAGATTTTGGCGTCTTTCAGGGCCTTCGCCAGCTCGGCATGCTCCTTGTCGTCAGACGTCTGCGCCCAGCCTGTGGGGACTGTGAACACCAACGCCGCCAAGAGGGCCAGCGCGATCGTCGTCGTCTTCATGGGTCAATCTCCGTGTTCTGAGTGTGGGTGTGGTCCTACGTCCGTTGCTTCAACACACTGAACAGCCCCTCGAAGATCGCCATCCCGCGCTCGATGAGCTCGTGATCGTCGGGGGTGGCCTCCACGAGGCCGTTGATCGCCAGATCCACGCCCGCGGCCTCGTTGCGCGTGAACTTGCCGTCGTGCAAATCCGCCTCGTGGACGATCTCGGCGATCACCTTGACCCGCCGATCCTTGATCCCGAAGCGCTTGACGAGGGTCTCGAACGTGCAGTCCTCGCCGTGGTGGCCGAAGTCGGCGCCGAGGACATCGAAGGGGATCCCCTTGCGCGCGGCATCGGCCGCGTCGGCGAAGGCGAACTTCGCCTCGGGATCACAGAATCGCCTGATGAGCCAGGCGGACGCGATGCGATCGATGTGCGGGCGCGGGCGCGTCACCCATGTGCTGCCGCGCGGGGGGAGCGAGACGCGATGGCGTCCGCCCCGGGTCGCGGGTGGGCGCGTCTCCGCAGCGCGTAACCGCTTGGCCGTCGTCTCCCAGAGCGTGCGGGCGCGATCCCGGGCCGGTGCCTTCAGGTAATCGATGGACTGGACCCGATCCAGCTCACGCTTCAATCCATCGAGCTTGCCGCGAAGCGGCGGGATCGACCGGCGGTGATTGCCCTGATAGCGATCGAGGGACCGGAGGATCTCCCGGCACCCTTGCATCACGGCCTGGTACTCCACGGCGCGAGCCTTGTGGAAGATCCCGGCGATCTCCTCGTCGGTCATGGTCTCGACGTGATCGACGCGAAGCAGCGTGACCTCGCCGCGAAACGACTGGATCTCCTGAACGAGCCACTGGAAGAGCTCGGTCGTCTCCGGCGTCTCGGGCAGGATCCAGCCCGCGCCCCGCAGGCGCACGGCGCCCATCCGCTGCAGCTTGCGCCACACCCCGACCCGATGCCGGGTCGGCGTGGGCGGCAAGGTCGTCAAGAGCGTCAGCCAGCGCATCCCTCGTCCTGTAACCATTGATACCACCACAGTCAAGAGTTACACTCTGCGCAACACGGCCCGTGGGAGGATGGCGATGGACGAGGCGAAGACGAGGGAGCGCATTCCGATCCGAGACCTCGTGCGGTACTTCCTGCGGCTCGGTCTCCTGGGTTTCGGCGGCCCCGTCGCCCTCGTCGGTCAGATGGAGCGCGAGCTGGTCGGTGACAAGAAATGGCTCACGAAGGAGGAGATGCGCGAGGGCATCGCGGTGTGCCAGTCGCTGCCCGGGCCACTCGCGATCCAGGTCGGGATCTGGATCTCCTACATCCGCGGCGGCTTCTGGGGCGCGTGGGCGGGCGGCTGGGCCTTCATCCTTCCCAACTTCGTGATCGTCGCCGTCATGGGCGCGCTGTACGTCTACTTCGGCGGTCTCTCACCGGTCAAGGCGATCTTCTACGGCGTGAGCCCGGCCGTCATCGCGCTGATCCTCCACTCCTGTTACCGGCTCACCAAGCTCGGGATGAAGGACTGGATCGAGTGGGCACTCGCCGCTGCTGCCTTCGTCATCACGGTGGCCGTGCAGGCCGAGGTCGCGCTCGTGTTCATCGGCTGTGGCGTCGTAGGTCTCCTGTTCTACGGCTCGCTCTTCCGGGCGCGCACGTCGTCCTCGACGACCCGATCATTCTTCGTGGGAATACCACTGCTCGTCGGCACCGCGCCCGGCGGTCTCGGCAAGGTTCTCGGCGAGCTGCTGGCGTTCTTCCTCAAGGCGGGCTCGCTGACCTTCGGGAGCGGCCTCGTGATCGTGCCGTTTCTCGAGAAAGGCCTCGTGCAGCAGATGCACTGGCTGAACGAGCGCGACTTCCTCGTGGCTGTGGCGATGGGCATGATCAGCCCCGGCCCCGTCGTCATCACCGCGACCTTCGTCGGTTACCTCGTCGCCGCGCGGCTCGGGGGCTCGCTCCTCGATGGGCTGTGGGGTTCGATGACCGCGACGGTCGGCATCTTCCTGCCGTCGTTCCTGTTCATCCTGATCGTCGCGCCCATCCTCATGCGCTACCGGCAGAACCCGAACGTCCAGGGCTTCATCAAGGGTGCCTACGCCGCGGCCATCGGCACGATCCTCGGCGCCTGTGTGCTGTTGGGAAAGATCGCCATCGGCGACTGGCTCACGGCGCTGATCGCGCTGGGTAGCCTCGTGGTGCTCTTCCGCTGGAAGGTGAGCAACCCGCTGCTCGTGGCCGTCACGGCCATCATCGGTCTCGTCGCCTTCCCGTTGCTGAGACCGGAGTGGGTCTTCGTGAAGTAGCCGGCGGGATCTGACGTGAGTGCGCGCGCGCGAGGCGGCCGTCTCAGGCGCGAGCTCGGGCCGTTCACCGCCACGCTCTTCACGGCGGGGATGATGGTCGGCATCGGGATCTTCGCGGCCTTCGGCGCGGCCACCGAGGCCGCGGGAAGCGGCATCCTGGTCGCGATGCTGCTGGGAGGCAGCGTCGCGCTGGCCACCGGGATCAGCGCGGCGCAGCTGGGCGTGAACAACCCGACCGAAGGTGGCGCCTTCACCTGGGCCCGGGACTTCGATCACCCCACGCTCGGCTTCATCGCCGGCTGCGGCTACCTCGGCAAGAACCTCGTCTCGATGAGCGTGATCGCGCTGGCGTTCGCGACCTACCTCGGACAGATCATGCCGGGGCTCCCGACGCACGTGGCCGCGGCGGGCGGTGTGCTGGCGATCACCGGCCTCAACCTGTTCGGGATCCAGGTGACCGCGCGGACGCTCATCGGTCTGCTCGCCGTCGACGTCGGCCTCCTTGCGCTGTACGGCGGCGGCTCGCTGCACGCCCTGGATGCGCGCCATTTGACGCCGGTCTTCGGCGACAAGGGCGCGCTCGGTCTGTTCGCCGGGGCGGCGATCTTCTTTTGGACCTGGGACGGCTTCATGCGCATGGCGATCATGGCCAGCGAGGTCAAGCAGCCGCGGCGGACCATCCCCATCGCCATCGGCGGCGGCGTTGCGATCGCCGCGATGATGTTCGTGGGCGTCGGCGCGATCACGCTCGGCGTGCTCGGCGCGGACGAGATCGGGCGGCAGAACACGCCGCTGCTGGCGGCGGCCCGGAAGGCGATGGGCGAGTGGGGCAGCTGGGTGATTCTCGCCGCGGCGATCCTCGCCGCGCTCGCGGAGATCCTCGGCGATCTGCTCAGCGCCTCGCGCGTCGTGCTCGCGATGGCGGACGCCCGCGAGCTTCCCGTCTGGCTCGGGAAGATCCATCCGCGCTCGCGCAGCCCGCGCCGAGCCGTCCTCGCCCTCGGTCTCCTGAGCGCGGCCGCCGCCCTCGCCTTCGATCTCCGCCCACTCATCGAGGTCGCGGGCTCATTCATGCTCGCCTGGTACTTCATCACGCACTACGCGGCGCTCCAGCTGCCGGCTGGGAAGCGTCTGACCTCGCCGGCCTTCTCTTGGTATGGGATCGTCGGCTGCCTCGGCCTGGCCGTCGCGATGCCGCATGCCGCGATCCTCACCGCAGCCGCCGCGCTGGCGGTGCTGACGGTCGGCCGCCTGCTCCTTCGCCGGGCCTTGGCTTAGAGCTTCTCGGCCAGCCAGTCGTACATGACGCTGGTGCCGTGGGTCACGTAATCGCGCTGGCAGTGCTGTGAGCCGCCCTCCTCGGTGGTGAAGACGCGGAAGGTCTTGTCCGATGAGCCGACGGCCTCGAAGAGCGCCTGCGCGTCGGCCATCGGGATCTGCTCGTCGTCGGCGCCGTGGGTGAGCAGGAAAGCGCAGCGCATCCGCTGGACGACGCCGTCGAGCCGAAAGCCCTCGAGCTTGAGCAAGGCCTCATCGAGGGTTTCGGCGCCGAGAATCCACATGATGTGATGGCCCGGCACCGACATGGACGCCTTGAAGCCGGCATCGATCCTTCGCTTCCACGTCGCGTGATAGTCCCAGATGGCGCCCCAGGCCACGCAGGCCTTGAAGCGCGGCTCCATCGCGGCGCATCGGGGAGCATAGTAGCCGCCGAGGCTGACGGCCATGACCCCAACGCGCAGCGGGTCGACGTCGGGGCGGCCCGCCACGTACTCGAGGGCAGCGCTCCCAGCGACCTCGTAATCGTGACGGAGATGATGACCGCGGAAGCGAATGGCCTCGCCGGTGCCGGGGCCGTCGACGATCAGGCAAGCGATCCCGCGGCGCACGAGGTCGGGCACGCCGCGCAGGTACTGCAGCTCCTTGGTGATGTCCAGGCCATCGAAGAAGACCACGCAGGGCGTATGGGCGAGGTCGGTGTTCTCGGCGTGGACGAAGTACGCGGGCAGGCTGCCGCGCTCGTACGGCACCTCCACGATCTCGATGCGGGGGCGTTCGGTGAGTCGCGCGAAGCGGTGGAAGCCCTCCACGCCCCGGCGATACGCGTCGAGCGCGCGCGCGTCCTTCGGCGTCCGGAAGCGCTCGGCCATCTGATAGTAGTTGCAGGCCCGCAGGTATGCGGCCGACGCCGTGATCCGCCGCCGGCGCTCGTCGGCCGCGCGCGCGAGCGCCTGGACTCGATCGCCCTCTTCCCGCCACGCCTCGAACCACGCCTCGTCGTCGCCGAGATGCTCACGCAGCGGCCGGCAGGCGCGGTCAACCTCACCGAGGTCGCTGCCGCCCCACGGCGCGCTGCCGAGGATCCCGGACACCGCGGACGACCAGCGATAGTCCCCCGGAAAGTACGTGAACCAGTTGGCGGTCTTCGGCAGCACCGTGGCCATTGATCTACTTCGCGATCTTGACCAGGGTCACGCTGTTGACCAGGCTGTTGGCCAGCACGAAGTCGCCCTCCCGCGTGACCGAGGTGTTACGCACGATGTCCCCGCCGCCCGGGATCGCCCAGCTCTGGAATTTCTCGGTCTTGGGATCGAAGCGCACGACCGTGTTCGGCTTCGATCCGGACTCGCTGTACCAGATGACGTCGGCGATCGCCGAGATGCCGTAGGGCTGGGACTTCGGCCCGCTCGGCGACTGCCACTCGGTCACCTTGCCGGTCGCGGGATCGAGGCGCCCGAGATAGCCGCGCGAGAAGTCGCTGTACCAGACGATGTCGTCGCTGGTGATGGCAATCCGCCGCGGACGCGAGGCCGGATCGGACAACGTGTACTCACGGATCTCCAGCGTCTTCGGATCGACGCTGCCCACCTTGTTGGCGCCGAAGGCGACGTAGAACACGGTTCCCTTCGAGTTCACGGCCATGCCGTAGGGGCGCGAATTCGGCGTGGGCGGGGTGAGCAGCTTGATCTCGCCGGTCTTCGGGTCGAGACGTCCGACCCGATTGGCGTTCTGCGCCGTGAACCAGAGGATGCCGCTCTTGTCGAAGATCAACGTGTGCGGATCCTTGACCGCTGGATCCGGCATCTTGTACTCGGTGACCGCGCCCGTCTTCGGGTCCAGCTTGCCGATGAACGCCCCGGTATTCCCCGTGTACCAGATGTTGCCGTCCTTGTCCTCGTCCAGGCCGTGCGGGCCGCCGTGCGGCGTCTTGAGGGGATACTCCTTGATCTTGCCCGTCTTCGGATCGATCCGGCCCAGCACGTTGTGCATCTGGCCCGTGTACCAGAGCGCGCCGTCCCCGGCGGCCAGCGGATCGTGCGGCCGCGATCCCGGTGTGGGCACCTGCCACTCCTTCATCGAGACCTTGGCGGATCCCGGGATCACCACGCCGGCGGGCTTGGCCTTTTCCGGGAAGTTCTTGGTCAGGTACGCCGTGATGATCTCGAGCTGATCCGGTGGAATCGCCACGCCATGGTTCAGCATCATGCGCATGACCGTCCGCCAGCCCTGGGCCGTGTAGCCGGAGCCGAGACGGGCGTGGAACGGGTGACAGCTATTGCACTGGGCGGCGACCTGTTCCTTGCCCGGCCCCTCGGGCAACTCCTGGGCCCAGGCGGGCAGGGCGAGGGTCAGCAGCGCGACGGCCATCAGGGACACGAGGAATGTTCTCGACATAGCTCCTCCAGGTCGATCGGGCGGAGTCGAGACCGCGCGAGCGCAGGTCACGCGCCGACGTCGGCGACGAGCTTGGCGGCCTCGATGCCGGCGACCGCGCAGGCCTCGTCCTTGTCCGACACGTCGCCGGAGATCCCGACGGCTCCGATGATCGTCCGGCTCGCATCGCGGATGAGGACGCCGCCCGGCACCGGCACGACGCGCCCGTCCGACATGGCGCCCAGCGCCGCGAAGAACGCACCCTGCTGCTGGGGATTGTCGGCGAGCCGACGAGCGAACGCCCGCGAGCCCATGCCCATCCCCAGCGCCCCCCACGCCTTGCCGAACGCGATCTGGGGACGGATGATCCCGGCGCCGTCTTCCCGCGCGAACGCCTTGAGGTGACCGCCGTCGTCGAGGACCGCGACGGCGAGCGGCGCGCACGTCGTCTCCCGCGCCTTGCGGAGCGCCGATTCCACGATCGTGGTGGCCTGCTGAAGCGTGATCCCAGGCACGCGAGCCTCCTCCCGGCGAATTCGCCGCGAACGAAACTGCGCAGACGCTACCCGGTCTACGGTGCGGGTGTCAATCGACGATGAAGAGCTTGGCGCCGATCTCGGTCGACGAGCGGTGCGCGTCGGCGCCGTCCGCGACCTGATAGCTCACGCCGGGCGTGAGGACGAATCGCCGACCGTCGGCCAGCTCCGTCTCCAATCGTCCTTCGAGGCAGAGCAGGATGTGCCCCTTGTCGCACCAGTGATCGGCCAGGTAGCCGGGACTGTACTCCACGAGCCGCACGCGAATGTCGCCGAACTGCCGCGTGCGCCACGTCGCCACGCCCTCGACCCCTGGATGCCGGGTCGGCTCGACCCGGGACCAGTCCGTCGTATCGAAGGGGATCTCCGAGATCTTCATGGCAGCGATGATACCGCCAATCGCTAAGTACCTTTATGTGATTTCATGATTGACCGCGTCACGAGGCTGCGCTAGAGTCCCGGCCACACGCCGGACTCCCTCGACGAAGGAGACTCCGTTGCCAGATCGACTGTCCGTCCTGTGCGTTCACGGCGTCGGACACGGGGACGCCGACACGGCGCTGATGCCGTCGTGGACGGAGGCGATCACCCAGGACATCCGTCGCTGGACCCCGCAAGCCACCGTCACCGTGCAGTTCATGCGCTACGACGACCTCTTCGACCACGCGCCGCTGAACCCGGTGGTCTACGGCGAGGCGATGGCTCGCATGCTGGCCAGCGGCGTCGTCCACGGCATCGGCGATCTCCTCGGCGGGACGCGGGGCCTCTTCGATCTGCCCGACCAGATCCGCTGGACGGCCGGGATGATCGCGCAATGGGCGTCCGAGGATGGCCTGCGGTCGGCGCTCCGCCGACGGCTGCTCCAGGCGCTCCAGGCCGGCGCCCACGACGTGGTGTGCGCCCACAGCCTGGGCTCGCTGGTCTGCTATGACGCGTTCCGCCGCACCCCGGAGGCCATCGCCGGCAAGGTCTTCGTGTCCCTCGGCTCGCAGATCGGCAACCCGTTCGTGCGCGACAGCTTCGCCGGGCGCATCGAGCCGCTCGACGCCCGCATGTGGTACCACCTCTACAACCGCGACGACCACGTGTTCACGGCGCGGATCCGTCTCGAGGCGCAGAACTTCGCCGAGGTCCTGACGGAGTTCGACAAGCCCGACGATCTGCTCAACCACGATCCGCTCTGGTACTTCAACCACGCCAACACGCAGGCCCGGGTGTGGCTGGACGTCTCCGGCGGTCGCCCGGCGCGGTCGCTGGCCCGCAACGTCCGGACGATGCGGACCCTGGCCGCACGCCCCGGGCGGCGCGCGCTCCTGATCGGGATCAATGCGTACCCCGATCCGGCCAATCGCCTGGAGGGCTGCGTCAACGACGTCTTCCTGATGAGCTCCGTTCTCCAGGAGTGCGGGTTCGCGCCCGAGGACATCCGCGTCGTGCTCGATGAACGGGCGACGACGGTCAACATCCTCGAGCGCCTGCACTGGCTCCTGGACGACGTCGAGGATGGGGCCGAGCGCCTGCTCTTCTACTCGGGCCACGGCGCCCAGATCCCGACCTATGACTTCCGTGGCGAGGTCGATCATCTGGACGAGTGTCTGGTGCCGTACGACTTCGACTGGAACCCCGCGCACGCCATCCGCGACAAGCAGTTCGTCGAGTTCTACAGCCAGCTTCCGTACGACAGCCGCTTCATGGCCGTGTTCGACTGCTGCCACTCGGGCGGCATGACCCGCGACGGCGGCCTGCGCGTGCGCGGGCTCGATCCCCCCGACGACATCCGGCACCGTGCCCTCGTCTGGAACCCGGAGTTCGGCATGTGGCAGGAGCGCCCGCTCGTCACCCCCAACCGCTCGCTCGCGCGCTCGCGCGCCGGCGACGCCTACCTCGGGGCCGGCCGCGCCACCTACCGCTTCGGCCGCGGCGTCGCGCTGCGCGGTCTGCCGAACCGGAGCTACGACCGTGAGCGCCGCGACCTGCGGCACCGCGGACCGTATCTGCCCGTCATCTTCGAGGCGTGCCGCGAGGCGGAGCTGTCCTACGAGTATCGCGACGGCGCGACCTCGTACGGCGCGTTCACCTACAGCCTGGCCAAGGTGCTCCGGGAGGCGCGGGCCGGCGGCCGCAACCCGAGCTTCCTGACGCTCTCCCGGCTCGTCGAGGCGCGGCTGCGCGACCTCGACTACCGGCAGACGCCCTGTCTCACCGGTCCCCGCCGCGTCATCGGGCAACCGATCCCCTGGACACCGACGCGCCGGCAGCGCCGGGCCGCGCGAGTGCGCGGATCGCGAACGGCCGCGAAACGATGATCGTCCGAGCAAGGAGACCCCTATGAGCAAGAGCGGAGCATGGACGTGGCTCGTGTACATGGCTGGCGACAACAACCTGCAAGGCGCCGGCAGCACCGACCTGGCCGAGATGAAGCGGATCGGCTCGACCGATGACGTCAACGTCATCGTCCAGTTCGACACCAAGGCCGACAGGACCACGCGCTACCGCGTCGAGAAGAACAAGCTCAAGGTGCTCCAGCAGATGCCGGGCGTCGACTGCGGCGATCCCAAGGTGCTCACGAGCTTCATCCAGTGGGGCGTCAAGAGCTTCCCGGCGACGCACTACCTGCTGGACGTCTGGAACCACGGCGGGGGCTGGGAGAACCTGCCCGCCGATTACGATTACGCCGCCATCCGGGCGGCCAAGCCCCGGGCCGCCGCCCGGCTCCGCCGTCTCAAGCGCGCGCTCTTCCGCACGACCGTGAAGCGCATCCACGCGCGGCCGCCGCAGGCGCGCGCCATCGCCATCGACTGCGGCTCGCACGATTATCTCGACAACCAGGAGCTGCGCGCGGCCGTCACCAAGGCGCTGCCCGCCGGCCGCAAGCTCGACATCTTCGCCTGCGACGCGTGTCTCATGAACATGCTGGAGATCGCGTACGAGATGAAGGACACCGCGCGCTTCATGGTCGGCTCGGAGGAAACCGAGCCCGGCGCGGGCTGGCCCTACGCGGCGATCCTCAAACCGCTCGTCGCCCGGCCGGCAACGACGCCCGAGGAGCTCGCCAAGCTGATCGTCGTGGAGTACCGAAAATCCTTCCAGCGCGCCGGAGACGCCGTGACCCAGTCCGCTCTGGATCTCGGACGGGTCCCGGCGGCCGCGGCCGCGGTGAACGAGCTCACCGATCTGTTGCTCGCCGATCTCCCTCAGGTGGCCGGCGCCGTGGCCCTGGCCCGCGACCGGGCGCAGAAGTTCGAGATGCCCGAGTACGTCGACCTCGGCGATTTCGCCTCCCAGCTCGCCCAGCGCTTGCCCCAGAACGCGAAGGTGCAGGCGGCCGTGCGCAACATCCAGGCCGTCCTGGACCCGGGCGTGCCCGGCGCGTTCGTGATCCAGAACGGGACGACCGGGACGAAGATGGCGCGGGCGACCGGCGTGTCGATCTACTTCCCGCACCCCGAGGACTATGCGCCGGACTACCGCGATCTGCGCTTCAGCCAGCACGGGCGGTGGAAGACGTTCCTGGAGGCCGTCTTCCAGGCGTAGACTCCCGGCGGGGTAGTGTCTCAGTTCGAAACTGTGGTGACCCAATCGCCGCCGCTCCACCGGGCGGGTGGGGCGGGTGGGGCCTTGGGAAACCCGATCGGACTATCTGGCCCACCGCCCGCCTGTCGGTGGCCGGTACGCCTGTCCCGACGTACGACGACGGGTTCCCCAAGGCCCCACCCACCCCGCCCGCCCTCTCCGCGGTGCTCAAGGTCGGATCGAGGACTCGAGTGGCGAGGCTCTCGTGTGCGGCCGGAAGAGATTGCGTGCCCCCAACCTTCCTACGGCACGCGGGCTTGAGGTCGGCCGTGATCGTCGGTAGTCCACGCG
>WNGF01002838.1_pt1 | contig 30473 bp, 30 predicted proteins | sample 5400641 | NCBI WGS metagenome assembly WNGF01 (sample SAMN13153371, study PRJNA577476) | soil metagenome | isolation source: 80 cm soil or saprolite under grassland replicate 2 | place: USA:California | collected 2016-06-15 | reverse complement strand
TAGTCGCCATCGACGCCGCCACCTACGACGAACTGTTCGGCCGCGCCGTCGCCGAGAACGCCGAAGGCACCGTCACCGCCACCGTCCCGTTCACCGCCGAAACCGTGGAACGGTACGCCGCACATGAGCCCACCCAGGCCGCCGGCGCCGCCGTGCTCCGCCTGGCCTGGCAGCACCGCGCAGCGCTCCTGGACTGAGTTACTCGACGCCGGCCGCCACGCCCGGTGTTGACATCGACAGGTCAACCCGCCGCACCGGCGTCGTCCGGTGCACCCCCTTGATGATCAGCGAGGCGACGCCGGTGTCGAGGACGGCCGAGACCACGGGGGATACGCCCTGCTGCCGGGCCAGCTCCTCCACCGAGACCGTGCGGGCACCCGGCAGCAGCTTCGAGAAGTCCTTGCCGCTCATCGTCGCCACCTCCTGTCTGGCCCTTCATTCTCGCATCCCGCTGCCGCCCTGATCGAGGCTAGCGCCGTCGGTTGGCCTGCGGTTGTCACCGGTCAAGACCACGACGACGCCGTTCCGTAGACGGAAGACCGCCGCGCGAACCTTGACCGGTGGGAGGAACCGGAGCCGCGGCGGGCCCGGCTCGTCGGACTCGTCGCCAGCGGCGGACGAGGCAACTCCAAGACCCGAGACAGGTCCAGCTCGTCCACCTGCGCTCGCTGCCTGGTGATTGCGTTGAACGTGGTCAGCGTCGCCAGCGTATTCAAGGTAGGTGCGCGCACTGCCAGCGTTGCTGGAGGTCGATATGGACAGGGAGACCGAGTTCGACGGCTGGGCCGACCTCGGCGCTCGCCGGCGGGCCGAGGACGAGCAGCTGATCCAGCGGTACGCCCGCGGCGAGGGCCGCGGCCTCCCCATGCGCCCCGTCCGCGCCTTCGTCCAGCACGTTCGCCGTGATCTCGGTCCCAAGGCGATCATCTGTGACGTCAGGATGACCACGGGCAGGGGCGGGCACGAGGTGTGTGCGTGGTACTACTTTCCGCCGGACGGCGCGCATGCGGGCCCCGCCGCACCGCAGGCGGTCGCCAGCGTCATGGATGTTCCGACGCTGGCAGGCGATCCCCCGGCGGCTATGCCGCGGGCGCCGGGCGACGGCCTGGCCTCGCTGGCCCGGTCCTCAGCCGCAGTGCCGGCATCCCCTGGCAGGTCGCCGCTGCCTGCTCCGGCGCCGGCACGGTTGACATCGGACGCGACGACGCATGGAGCCGGTCTGCCGGCACCGTGAGGGTTCCGTCATCGCCATGGACCCTGCCGCGCGCAGGCGCCGACGGCTGTGCGTCAACAACCCGCTGGACGGCAGCACGTGCCGCACCGCCGACCGGAACCCTTCCCGGCCGTCCGTCAAGCAGGCGGGCTCGGGAGGCTGCTGGAACATGGGAGCCGGCTCAACCTGCCGTACGCCGCTCCGGGGCGGACGGGCCGGGTGCGAGGGCCGTCGGGTGCTGCGACGCGTCCCACGGCCGCGACGGGCCCAGGGCGTCCATAGCGGCACCCTGAGGTGGCCGCAGGCGGACCGGCGGGCTGGGGCGGGGCATCGCAACGGTACCGCCAGGACGGGACGGCACGAGGGTCCGTCCGGTGCAGGATCCACCGCACGGAGGGCACGCGCACGGTGTGCCTTGCTGTCCCCGTGTCCCTACACCCGCGCTGACTCGGTGGATCTTGTGACGCTGGGATCACGGTGGTGGGACGGGCGCCGCTAGAGCATCCGGGCTATGTCGATCGCCGAGCTTGCTGGCTACGCCGGCCCGGACGCGGCCCGCGTCCGCTCCCCTATCGAGCTCATCGCCACGGCTGCCTCCCGCTTCGCCCGCGCCGATACCGCCACGGGGGGGCTGCGCGGTGGGCTCCGGCGGTGGTCCGACGGCGTCGCGCTGGTCCGCGCGGACCGCGCCCCCTTCGCCGAGTACTGGCGGCAGCGCAACGAGCGTGCGTTGGCCGGCACCGGCCCGCTGTGGGTGGTGCTCGGCGATTCGGCGGCGCAGGGGCTCGGCGCCGACCATCCGCATGGCGGGTACGTCGGCCAGGCGCATGACCACCTGATCCAGCGGACCGCGAGGCCCTGGCGGGTGCTCAACCTGTCCGTCTCGGGCGCCACGATCCCGGACGTGATCCACCAGCAGCTTCCCCGGCTTGCCGCGCTGCCGGCCGTCCCCGACCTCGTCACCTGCGGGGTCGGCACCAACGACCTGTTCCGGGCTCCGTTGCCGAGTGTGCGCAGCCAGCTTCGCGCCCTCCTCGACGCCGTACCCGACAACGCGATCATGCTCGACATGCCGCTGCCAAGAGGCCGCTGGCGGATCGGCCGGTTCGCCGCGCCCTACGTCGCCCGCTTCAACGCCGCCGTCCACGCCGAGGCTCGGGCGCGGCGCCTTCCGATCGCCTACGTCTCCCGCCACTTCACGCCGCCATGGCCCGGCAAGTTCGGCCCCGACGACTTCCACCCGAACGCCGTCGGCTACCGGGACTGGAGCCGCGCGGTCCTGCAGGCGATCCCCGGCCTGGGCTGACCGGACCGTCGGCCGCTCCACCGTGGACGCTCGGACCGTCGGCCGCTCCACCGTGGACGGTGCGCCGTGCAGAGCGCACGCCGTGCCGGCGCCGTTGCACGCGGTGAGTACATCGGCAATTATGGGGGGACACAGCGGGCAAACGACGTAATAGCCGCCTCGAGTCAGGATAACTGCCGTCGCGTGGGCACCTGCCGGGTCCCGCTGGTGGCGTTCGCGCGGAGCCGGTCAGGTCGTCATCCACCGAAGGGGTGCCGATGAGCGTCAGCAGTACCCGCCACGCTGCCGCTCGTGCACACGACGCCGACCGAGCGGGCCACCACGGCCGGCAGCCCGCCCGGGGGCCGCGGACCCGCCGCGGCCGGTCGGGGCGTGCCCGCGGCCGGCGCGGCCGGGCCGGTTGACCTCGATCGCTCGCCCCGAACCCGGCAGAGGGGGTAGCTATGCGCGCTGTCGCCCGGCGGGCGGTGGTCGTCGCCGTGGTGTTGTCCTCATGCGTCGCGCTGGGGTTGGTGGTGGCGCGGCCGGGCCTCGGTGACGCCGAGACCAGAAGGCTGGCCGCGGGATACGGGTTCACCGTCGAGACGGTCAACTCGGCACCGCCCGGCGCGAAATACCTGCGGCAGGTGGCGCCGAGCCTTGACAAGATCAGCGGGTGGGTCTCGGCCGGCGGTGCCGCCGTGGCGCTCGCGGACGTGCGCGGGCTCGGCCGCCCGGCGGACATCTGCCTGGTGGACCCGCGGAACGACTCGATCACGCTGCGGCCGGCGACGGCGGCGGACCACGCCTACCCGCCGGTCGTGCTGCGGCCCACCGGCCTGCGGTACGACGCCACGATGGCGCCGATGGGCTGCGTCCCGGCCGACCTCGACGAGGACGGCGACACCGACTTCATCGGCTACTACCTGGGCCGGTCGCCGGTGCTGTTCCTGAACACGGCGGGCGCCCACGCGACCCCCACCGCGGCCGCCTTCCGCGCCGTCGAACTCGTCCAGCCGATGCAGGTCTGGAGCACGTTCGCGCTGGACGTCGGCGACCTCGACGGCGACGGCCACCTCGACATCCTGGTCGGCAACTACTTCCCGGACGGGGCCCGGGTGCTCGACCCGGCCGCGTCGAACACGTCCGTGATCCAGATGCAGGACTCGCTCGGGCTGGCCCGCAACGGCGGGCTGAACCGGCTCTACCTGACCCGGCCGACCGGCCGGCCGGACACCGCCCCGGCGCTGGCCGACCAGAGCAGCGCCGTCCCCGCCAGCATCGCCCACGGCTGGACGTTCGCGTTCGGGCTGCAGGACCTCACCGGCGACCTGCTGCCGGAGATCTACCAGGCCAACGACTTCGGTCCGGACGCCCTGCTGGTCAACCACTCCACCCCGGGCACCGTCCGGCTGGCCCCCGTCAAGGGCCGCCGCGACATGACCACGCCGAAGTCCCAGACCCTCGGGTACGACTCGTTCAAGGGTATGGGCGTCACCTTCACCTATCCCTCCGGCACCGGGCTGCCGATGATCGTGGTCAGCAACATCACCAGCCCGTTCGGCCTGCAGGAGAGCAACTTCGCGTTCGTCCCGACCGGGCCCGGCGCCGAACTGCTCGCCGGCAGGTTGCCGTTCCGCAACGACAGCGAGCGGCTCGGGCTGTCCCGGTCGGGTTGGTCCTGGGACGTCAAGGCCGGCGACTTCAACAACGACGGGACCGACGAGCTCATCCAGGCGTCCGGCTTCCTGCGCGGCACCCGGAACCGGTGGCCACTGCTGCAGGAGCTGGCCATGGGCAACGACGTGCTTATCCACGACCCCCGGCTCTGGCCGTTGTTCGCCCCCGGGGACGACGTGTCCGGCCACGAGCACAACGCGTTCTGGGTCCGCGGGCCCGGCGGCCGCTACGTGGATCTCGCGCCGCTGCTCGGGCTCGGCGACCCCGCCGTCTCCCGGGCGCTCGCGTTCGGCGACGTCGACGGAGACGGCCGGCTGGACGCCGTGGTCGCCAACCAGTGGGAGGACGCCCTGCTGTTGCACAACCGGAGCCCGGGCGGCCGGCCGGCAGCCGACCTGCACCTCGTGCTGCCCGGTGCCGCCGGCGGTTTCCGGCCGGCCATCGGCGCCCAGCTCGAGCTGGCCGACCGGCTCGCCCCGCAGAAGGCGCAGCTCTACCCGGCGAACGGGCACGCGGGCGTGTCCGCGGCCGACCTGCACGTGGTGCTCGCCGACCCGGCGGTGCCGGCGACGGTGAGCTGGGTCGACGGGCGCGGCGCGCACCGGGCCGACATCGAGGTCCGGCCCGGACGCCACACCGTGGAGCTCCGGCCGGACGGAACGGCGGTGCTGCGATGACGGCGACCCCGCCCCGGCCGGCCGCGGCACCGAGCGCCGACGGGTCCGTCGGCCAGTCCGTAGACGGGTCCTTCGCCCAATCCGTCGGCCAGTCCGTCGACCAATCCGTCGGCCAATCCGTCCGCCAGTCCGTCGGCGAGGCCGCGCGCAGCACCGGCCCGCAGCTGACCCCGGCTCGCCGGCCCGTCGACGCCCGGATCAAGGCGCTGCGCCGGTTTGCCGCGTCCATCACGGTGTTCAACATCCTCGGCCACACCTGGCTCGGCTTCGAGCAGGCGCGGATCGTGCCGATCCTCTGCGTGCTGGCCAGCTACACCGCGGCACTGGTCTTCGAGACCCTGGACGCGTGGGCGCTCGGCCGGCGGCCGGAGTACGCCGGCGGGTGGCGCCCGCTGATCGACTTCCTGCTGCCCGCACACATCGTCGGCCTGGCCTGCGGCATGATCCTGTACGGCAACTCCTCGCCGTGGCCGTACGTGTTCGCCGTCGTGGTCAGCAACGCCAGCAAGTACCTGGTCCGGGTACGGGTGAGGGGCCGGCGGCGGCACGTCTTCAACCCCTCCAACACCGGCATCGCCGTGACGCTGGCGCTGTTCCCCTGGGTCGGCGGCGCCCCGCCGTACCAGTTCACCAACTTCACCACCGGCGTGGTGGACTGGCTGCTCCCGGTCGTGGTCCTGTTCACCGGGACGATGCTGAACGCCAAGCTGACCCGGAAGATGCCGCTGATCCTCGGCTGGGCCGGCGGGTTCGTGGCGCAGGCGGTGCTGCGGTCGGTGTTCTTCGGCCACTCGCTGGTCGGGGCGTTGATCCCGCTCACCGGGGTGTCCTTCATTCTCTTCACCAACTACATGATCACCGACCCGGGCACCACGCCGGTGCGGCCGCTCCGGCAGGTGGTCTTCGGCGCCGGCACGGCACTGGTCTACGGGCTCCTGGTGGTCTGCGGCATCGCCTTCGGGTTCTTCTTCGCGCTGATGGTCACCTGCGGCCTGCGCGGCGTGGCCATGTTCGCCGGCCCACGGTTCACCGCGTTCCGGGTCGACCGCGAACGGCGCCGCGCCCCCGAACCGGCCGCCGCGCGCTAGCTGGGGACGCTGGGGCATGTCCCGTAGATCTTCAGCGGCTCGGATCGGCGCCCAGACGACGACCGGCGGCGTTGTCGTCGTCGCCCATAGCACCGCGTTCGACGATCTTGCGATTGTAAATGTGCAGGTCAGAGCCCCCCACTCGTGATGATCTTGCCTGCCGGTGGCGCTTGTATCGCCACCGGGCACGGCACTTCCCGCACCTGCCGACCCGCTCGGTAGGGCCGGTCAGTGCGCCGCATGCACACCGGCCGGTCCGGCCGGGCGCGTTCCTCAACCGCATCACCCCCTCTCGTTGGTGTCTGGACGCAGCACGAGACCCGGCCCAGCAACGCCGGACCGGGACGAGCCCCGGTTCACCACAGAACACCGCTCGACTGGCTGAGAGCCACGCTGCCAACCCGACCCGCGGTGGGACGCCCGGGGAAGTGGGCCGCCCGCAGCAGCGGGTACACCCCGGCAACGTCGTGCCCGGCCAGCACCGTCCGCGCCACCGGCCGATCCCACAACTCCGGCCACGACAACCCGTCCCTCCCGGCAGCGCTGGAGAGAACGTCCGTCATCGGACACCCCCGACAGCGCGGCGGGCCGGGCAGCACACACCACTACGGCGCACGGCACGCACCGCCCGGACCGCCACCATGCCTCCGGCCGGAGCGGACGGGGGATGCCACGGAAACCACAACCGAAAACGTCCTTACGCTGCACCTCTGCTGCCCATACGCCGCACCTACCGCCGCGCCGAATACAATAAGGTGCGCCGGCCACCGATCAAGCGCCATCCTGGCCGCCGCGAGAGGCCCTGGTCGCCTCGGGGCCAACCGCCCCGAGGCGACCCTTGCTGGACAGAAGGATCGGATAGTGGTCCGATCCCGTGACCGGGAGCACTTCGACTTCAACAGTTAGACCCGGCGAGGCTATGCAGTAGTCGATCGCCTCGGATGGCTGACCCGTTGGATACGTCGGCCGCTCCGGCTGGGGAAATGCCGCGAATCGATTTTCACTTTCGAGCCAAGTCGAAGATGGGGTGTTAAAGTCGCCACAGACAAGCCAGTGACCGCTTAGGCCACGGACAATTTCGGCGAGCTGCCGCAAGGCGGCCGTCCGAGTCGCCGCCTCACTGCGGGGCAGGTGAGTGCTACCAACCCAGAACGACTCAGAGAGCCCGCCGAGTTTCGCGAGGACAAGAGACCGACACTCGGATGGCTCGGTGCCATCGTACTGCCTTGGCGGCCATACAAGTTGCCGTTGACACGCGCCGAGAATCGGCAGCCTTGTTAGCAGCGCGTTTCCAAACCCACCGGCGGGAGCGTCTTGGCCGTACTCAAACGCGGGGACAAATATCCAAGAATAGCCCAGACGGTTGGCGAGTTCGGCCACCACAGTCGAAGCCGCTGCCCAAGACTCATCAACTTCCACCAATGAAAACGCGTCCGGGTTGGTCGCCTGAACAAGCTCGGCCGCGATCTCCACATTCGACGCGCCCGTCGTGTCGCTCCATGAGTGCACGTTCCAGTGCAGGACTCGCAATTGATCTGGCCGCATCTCCAGCTCGCCGTTCAGACTAGAGAAGGGTCGCACCGCCGAGCAAGCGCCCGCAGCCCACTCGAGCGTCGCTCGCGCGACATCAGGTCACTCAACAACACGCGGGTGAGCCTATGGCTGCGGACCTCGGCGGGCGCGATAGCCTCCGCGCGACCATCCTTCCCCGAAGCCAAGCGGGCGCGCGCCATGGCATCCGTGAGATCAACAACAGCCTCGTAGATAGGTGCAGCCCACGATGCCACGGGAACAGTTGAGTCCCAACTGGGGTGAGCAGCGGCAGATGCCACATGACCCGACAACGTAGCCGCCGTCCGCGCCAAGTTGTCTAGGCCGACCACAGCGTTGCCCGGCCAAGCGGCCGCCGCGACGCCATGGGCCATCAGCAGACGGCGCGTCAGCGGACTCATGGCATCCCATTCGGAACGAGCCCCGAAGGACGCATCATCGACCGACAAACCATCCAGTGACCCGTCGTCCCGGGTAGATACCTCAGTAGACACATCGCGCCTACAACCGCCCTGTCCCTGCAATAGCAGTAGGAAGCGTGCTTCAACATCCGCGCCGCCCCGATGAAGGGCCGTGTCAAGGGCTGCCTGCATCTCGGGCCGGGGGCAGACACTGGGACCACCCGCCTCCCACTTCGACACCGTCCGCGCACCGACCCCAAGATGCTCAGCGAAGTCCCGCAGACTCAACCGCAGCGCCGTCCGCAACGCCGTGGTCTCCCGGCCGGTCCACCGCCGAACTGGGGTCATCATCGCTCCCACTCCGCCTCAGGGGGGTTGCGCCAGCCAGCGTAGTGCGCCACAAGGGCAGCAAACGGCCAGCAGCAGGTCTGATCACCACCTCCGCCACGCGGAGCCCTCAACTGTGGGCCGCACCGGAGAGGGGCACCGGACAGCGCGCCTCCACCGTGCCCGGCCCTCCTCCTCCGCCTTGCCGGATCGCCGCCTGGATCACCGCCCGCATCCACCAAGATCTACAGGACACACCCTGGCTGCGGGGGTCAGCACGCGGGATCTGCCCGTGGCGATCATGGTGCCGGGCCGGCCGCCGCTTCGGGTAGCCGTTCCGAGGCCTGCCGATACGATCGGAGGGCCAGCGACGTCCGCTCGGGAGGTTCAGGGCATGGGGTTCGACAAGCCGGAGATCAACGACGTCGGGGACGCGCCGCCCACCGAGCTCGAGGTGACCGATCTGGTCGACGGGGAGGGCGCGGAGGCCAGGCCCGGGCAGTCGGTCACCGTGCACTACGTCGGCGTCGCGCACTCCACCGGCAGGCAGTTCGACGCGTCCTGGGACCGCGGCGAGACCTTCTCCTTCCCATTGGGCGCCGGCCGGGTGATCGCGGGCTGGGACCAGGGCGTCGCGGGCATGCGGGTCGGCGGCCGGCGTGAGCTGCGGATCCCGCCCCACCTCGGCTACGGCGAGCGTGGGGCCGGCGCGGTGATCAAGCCCGGCGAGTCGCTGATCTTCGTGGTGGACCTGATCTCGGTCGGCTGACCGCCGGACGGCGCCGCATCACCACGGCTCGTCGCGCGGCACCGGCGGCCAGGCGGTGCGCAGGGCGAGTTCGACCGCGCGGGCAACCCGCATGACCGCATCCCGGCTCGGCGCGTCCGGCCAGACGACAACGACCGCCGGCCCGGGTTCGGGCACGGTGATCTGGTAGATCGCCTGATCCACGCCAGGCCGGATGTCCAGGTACGGCGGGATGCGAGGCGCATCGTTGTTCATGGCGGGACCACCGGATCAGCTAGCCGCTGAGAGGAGCCGGGCGGGTACGCCGCGTAGTATGCCCGCCCGATCAGGCGGCCGGCCAGCACCACCGGCCCGCCACGGGTAATCCTGCCCGAATGGATGAACGCCCGCTCGGGCAGAGGTGAGCCGCGGCCGTCGCCGGTATCCCGTGGCCGCCCGTATTGTCACGGGCGTGACCGACGAAACCCGCTGGGCCGCCCGGTTCCGCGCTCCGCGTGTCTTCCTGCCATCCTGGGCGGCCGACGCACCGGACCGCTGCCTGTACCTCTCCAACGCCTCCGGCCGCCGCGAGCTGTACGCCTGGGATCGTTCGACCGGTGCGCACCGTCGGGTCACCGACCGCCGCAACGGCACCCGGTACGGGGCGATCGACCCGGCCGGCGACTGGATCTGGTGGTTCGACGACACCGACGGCGACGAGCTGGGCATCTGGCGGCGCGAGCCGTTCGCCGGCGGCGGTCCGGCAGAGCCGGCGGTCCCCGGGCAGCCCGCGGCGTACGACGCCGGCCTCGCGCTGGGCCGCAAGGCGGTCGCGGTGGGCAGCACCGCCGGGCAGGGCGTCTCCATCCACTGTGGAGCGTACGGCGAGCAGCCGCGGCTGATCTACGCGCACGCCGAGTTCGCCGAGGTGGCCGGGCTGTCGCACGACGATGAGCTGGCCTGCATCGTGCACTCCGAGCGCGGCGACCTGCTGCATCCGGCGCTGCGCGTGGTGCGTACCGCCGACGGCGCCACAGTGGCCGACCTCGACGACGGCGCGGATCGCAGCCTCAGCCCGCTGGGCTTCTCGCCGGCCGCCGGTGACAACCGGGTGCTCGTCGCGCACGAGCGACGCGGCCGGCAGGAGCCGCTGGTCTGGGATCCGGTAGCGGGCACCGAGCACGAGCTGGCGATCGACCTGCCCGGCGAGCTGTCCGCGGGCTGGTACCCCGACGGCGCGGCGGTTCTGGTCAGCCACTCGCTGGCCGGCCGCACCGAGCTGTACCGGTACGACCTCGGCAGCGGCGAGCTGTCCGCGGTGGACACCCCGGGCGGGGTGGTCGAGGACGCCACCGTGCGGCCGGACGGCACCGTCGAGTTCGCCTGGTCCAGCGCGTCCTCGCCGCCGGTGGTCCGGTCCGGCACCGGCGCCGTGGTGCTGCGCCCGCCGGGCGAGGCGGCACCGTCCAGTGTGGACGTCGAGGACGCCTGGGTGGACGGGCCGGGCGGGCGGATCCACGCCCTGGTGTCCCGCCCGCCGCGTGACCGGCCGTACCCGACGATCTTCGTGTTGCACGGCGGCCCGCACAGCCTGGACGCTGACATGTTCAGCCCGGGCCGGGCGGCGTACGTCGACGCCGGCTACTGCGTCGTGCAGGTGAACTACCGCGGCTCGGTCGGCTACGGGGCGGCCTGGCGGGACGGGCTGATCGGCCGGCCGGGGCTGACGGAGCTCGACGACGTCGCCGCGGTCCACGACTGGACTGTCCACAGTGGACTGTCCGATCCGGACCGGTGTGCCATCGCCGGCGGCTCGTGGGGCGGCTACCTCACCCTGCTCGGCCTGGGCACCCAGCCGGACCGGTGGGCGCTCGGGCTGGCGATGGTGCCGGTGGCGGACTACGTGGTCGCGTACGCCGACGAGATGGACGCGCTGAAGTCGCTGGACCGCGCGCTGTTCGGTGGCGCGCCGGAGGATGTGCCCGAGGTGTACCAGCGGTGCTCGCCGATCAGCTACGTCGACCGGGTGCGCGCCCCGGTGCTGGTGCTGGCCGGGGAGAACGACGCCCGCTGCCCCATCCGGCAGATCGAGAACTACCTGGCCCGGCTGGCCGGCCGGAGCGTGCCGCACGAGGTGTACCGGTTCGAGGCGGGCCACGGCAGCATCGTGGTGGAGGAGCAGATCCGGCAGATGGCCGCGCAGCTCGACTTCCTGCGCCGCCACCTGCCGGCCGGCTGAGCACCTGGCCGGGCCCGGTCGGATCCCGCGTGGGTCCGACCGGGCCCGGCCTGTTCTATGTAGCGGGGTCGAGGGCCGACCCCGGTGCGGTGGTGCTGCTACAGGCCCGGGACCGGTAGCCCGAGCGGCAGCAGGCCCGTCAGCGGCATGTCCGGGACACCGGCCGGGACACCGCCCGGCAGGGCGGGCAGGTGCGGCGCCGCGGCCGGCAGGGCGGGCAGTTGCGGCAACCCGGCCGGCACTTGCGGGACGGCCGCCGGCTGGGCCGCCCCCGCGGGCAGCCCCGGCGCACCGGGCAGCGCCGGGCCGGCGGCCGGCAGGGCGGGCAGCGCCGACACGCCGGGAACGCCGGCGGGGGCGCTGGCCGGCAGGTTCGGCAGGCCCTGGGTGGCGTTGGTCTGGCCGCCCGCGGTGGAGTTGGCCCCGCCGGTGCAGCCGGCCATCGCGTTGCCCACCGCGTTGCCGCAGCCGGTGTAGGCGTACCCGTTCGGGCTGGCGGCCTGGCTGCCGCGGCCGACGCCGTAGTTCGCGGTGGTGTCGCCCGCGGACGGGGCGTCGGCGGCCGCCAGGGCGCCGCCCTCACATCCGGCCAGCGCCGTGCCCAGCGCGCCGCCCGCGTTGCCGCAGAAGTCGCCGGCCGCCGCGGCCGGGGCGCTGCCCTGGTTGCTGTCGGCGAGGCCGTAGTTCTCCGAGGTGGTGCCGGGGCCGCCGCTCGTGCTCGCCGTGGCGTCGGCCCCGCCGGCGCAGCCGGCGAGCGCCGTGGCGACCACGGCGAGCGCCGTGCCGCAGACGTTGGCGGCGGTCGCGACCGGGGCGGCGACCTGGTTGCCGTCGGCGCCGCCGAAGTTGCCGGAGGTGGTGCCGCCGGAGTTGGCCGTGGACGTCGCCGAGGCGCCGCCCTCACACCCTGCGCCCGCCGTGCCGACCGCGGCGACCGAGTTGCCGCACACGTCACCGGCGACGCTGATCGGCGCGGGCACCTGGTTGCCGCCCCCGACGCCGTAGTTGTCGCTGGTGTCGCCAGCGTAGGCCGAGCCGGCACCGGCCACGGTGAGGAACGCGGTCGCGAGCATGGTGACGCGTAGACCATGACGCTTGATCTGCACTGTACGAACCCTCCTAGTGAACGAGTGTTGCCAGGCGGCACGCGCCGCCCGCACGCGCGGAGCGTGTCGATGCGAGGGGGATTCCGGTCGTGCTTGGCGTGCTCAGTCGGGCAAGCCGGGCGGCTCGCCGACCGTCGTCCACTGTGGACGATCCACAGTGGACAGAGGCGGGGGGCAGGCTTCGTCAGGGTGCATGCGCGTGCGGCGCGGGACGGGCCCCGGGGTGGACCGCCGGCCCTGAACGGGCGGAACGCGGCCACCTCTCCCGGATCTCCGACACCGCTCTCCCCGTTGCCTACGTTCAGTAAATGATCATTACTCAACGTACTCAACGAGGGCTGTTTGGAAGAGGTGACGCTGCTTTCGGGACTTCCGCGGTCAGCGGGTGAGCTCGGCAGCGACCAGTTCCGCGATCTCCGCGGTGTTCAGCGCGGCGCCCTTGCGCAGGTTGTCACCCACCACGAACAGGTCCAGTGTGTTCGGGAAGTCGAGCGCCTGCCTGATCCGCCCGACGTAGGTCGGGTCGGTGCCCACCACGTCCACCGGGGTCGGGAACACCCCGGCGGCCGGGTCGTCCACCACCACAACGGTCGGCGCCTGCTCCAGTTCGGCCCGCGCCTGCGCCACCGACAGCGGCGAGCCGAACCTGGCGTGCACGGCCAGGGAGTGGGTGGTCACCACCGGGACCCGGACACAGGTCGCGGACACCTTGAGGTCCGGGATGCCGAGGATCTTCCGCGACTCGTTGCGGACCTTCAGCTCCTCGCTCGACCAGCCGTCCGGCTTCACCGAGCCCGCCCAGGGCACCACGTTCAGCGCCAGCGGGGCCGGGAACGGCGACGGGCCGTCGGGCACCGCCTTGCGCACGTCGCCCGCCACGGTGCCCAGCGTGCGGTCACCGGCCACCGCGGCGATCTCGTCGTACAGCCGCTCCGGTCCGGCGGCGCCCGCCCCGGACACCGCCTGGTAGGACGCGACCACCAGTTCGGTGAGCGTCCAGCGGCGGTGCAGCGCGCCGAGCACGGCCATCATGGTCAGCGTCGTGCAGTTCGGGTTGGCGATGATTCCGCGCGGGCGGTCGGCGATCCGGTCCGGGTTCACCTCGGGTACCACCAGCGGCACGTCGGCGTCCATCCGGAACGCCCCGGAGTTGTCCACCGCGACCGCGCCGCGGCCGGCCGCCACCGGCGCCCACTGCGCGGACACCTCGTCCGGCACGTCGAACATCGCGATGTCCACGCCGTCGAACGCCTCCGCCGACAGCGCGCGCACCTCGACCTGCTCGCCGCGCACCGACAGCCGCCGTCCGGCGCTGCGCGGCGAGGCGACCAGCCGGATCTCGCCCCACGGGTTGCGCCCCGTGGCGGCCCACTCGGTCAGGATCGACAGCATCACGGTCCCCACCGCACCGGTCGCCCCCACCACCACCCGCGTCGGCTTCCGCCCCACGTTCACAGCCCCCACCCCTCCCCGCCCACCCGACCTGCCCCGCCGGCCACGGGTTGTTCTGGACCCGACCGAGCGGCGGGCCCGCGAAGCGCGGCCCGCGTACGTATCATCGGCCGGTCCCCGCGTACACCACCGCATCCTCGTTGCCGCCGAGCTCGAACGCGTCGTGCAGCGCCCGGACCGCGGTGTCCAGGTCGGTGTCCCGGCACACCACCGAGATCCGGATCTCCGAGGTGGAGATCATCTCCACGTTCACCCCCGCGTCGGCGAGCGCGCGGAAGTAGGTGGCCGAGACCCCGGGGTGCGACCGCATGCCGGCCCCGATCAGCGAGACCTTGCCGATGTGGTCGTCGAAGAGCAGGCCCTCGAACCCCACGGTGTCCTGCACCCGGTGCAGCGCCGCCATCGCGGTTCGGCCGTCGGTGACCGGCAGCGTGAACGAGATGTCCGTACGGCCGGTGCCGTGGGTGGAGATGTTCTGCACGATCATGTCGATGTTGACCTCGGCCAGGGCGATGGCCTCGAAGATCACCGCCGCCTCGCCGGGCTTGTCCGGCACGCCGACCACGGTGATCTTGCCCTCGCTGCGGTCGTGCGCGACGCCGGTGATGATCGCCTGCTCCATCGGCAGCTCCTCCATGGTCCCGGTCACGGTGGTACCGGGCTTGGTCGAGAACGTCGAGCGCACGTGCACCGGGATGCCGTACCGGCGGGCGTACTCCACGCTGCGCAGGTGCAGCACCTTGGCTCCGCAGGCCGCCATCTCGAGCATCTCCTCGTAGCTGATGGCCTCCAGCCGGCGGGCCCGCGGCACGATCCGGGGGTCGGCGCTGAACACCCCGTCCACGTCGGTGTAGATCTCGCAGACGTCCGCGGACAGCGCCGCAGCCAGCGCGACCGCGGTGGTGTCGGTGCCGCCGCGGCCCAGCGTGGTGACGTCCTTGGTGTCCTGCGACACCCCCTGGAAGCCGGCCACGATGGCGATCGCGCCGTCGTCCAGCGCCTGCTGGATGCGGCCGGGCGTGACGTCGATGATCCGGGCCTTGCCGTGCACCGAGTCGGTGATCACGCCGGCCTGCGAGCCGGTGAACGACCGCGCCTGGTAGCCCAGCGAGTTGATCGCCATCGCGAGCAGCGACATCGAGATGCGCTCGCCGGCGGTGAGCAGCATGTCCAGCTCCCGCGGCGGCGGCAGGCCGGACACCTGGCGGGCAAGGTCGAGCAGCTCGTCGGTCGTATCGCCCATGGCGGAGACGGCGACCACGACGTTGTGGCCCTCGCGGCGGGTGGCGACGATGCGCTCCGCCACGCGCTTGATCTTCTCGGCGTTCGCGACCGAGGAGCCGCCGTACTTCTGAACGACGACCCCCAACGTGACCCTCTCTCTCCGTACGATCTGGTGCCGCCACAGCCTACCGGCCGCCGGCATCACTCCCCCTCCCGTGTGGATCCGGTGGCTGTCCGGGCGCCAACAGGTACAACTCGGGCAGCGGCTGCGGGAAATGTCATGATCAACGCGCCGGACGCCCTATCGTGAGCGGCACGACCCTGCGATCCGAAGGAACCACGTGGCCACACGCCGTACCTGTCCGAGTGACGTCCCGCTGCACCCGCTGATCGCGGAGCGCTGGAGCCCGCGCGCGCTCGACCCGTCCCGCACGATCTCCGACGGCCAGCTCGTCGCGATCCTGGAGGCGGCCCGGTGGGCCCCGTCCTTCGGCAACCGGCAACCGTGGCGGTTCCTGGTCGGCCGGCGCGGCGACGAGACGTTCGGCGCCATCCACCGGGTGCTGTTCGAGAACAACCAGGTGTGGACCGGCAACGCCGCCGCGATGATCCTGGCCTGTGCGGTGACCCACGCGCCGGACGGCACCGCGATGCCGCAGTCGCCGTACGAGCTGGGGCTGGCCGTGGCGCAGCTCAGCCTGCAGGCGCAGGACGAGGGCCTGGTGGCACACCAGCTCGGCGGGTTCGATGCGGACAAGGCGTCCATCGCGTTCGCCGTGCCGGACCACGTCCGGCCGTACGCGGTGGTCGTGGTCGGCTACCTCGCCGATCCCGGGACGCTGCCCGAACATCTGCGCGCGGGGGAGAAGGGCCGCCGGGAGCGGCGCAGGGTGCGCGAGTTCTCCTTCTCCAAGCGGTACGGCGAGTCGCTCTACCTGCGCTGACGCCTACCGGCCGGGCTCGCCCACCACGACCTGGGTCTCCCGGACGTCGAAGCTGCGGCTGTAGGAGGTCCAGGCGGTGACCGACGCGCCGTCCACGGTGACCCGCCACCGGAGGAAGAACCGGAACGTGTACCGCTGCCCCGGACCGGTCGGGTGCAGGAAGCGCAGGTAGCAGAGGTCCCGGGCGCTCGGGTGCGCGTCCCGGGTCCACGGCTGGCCGCCGGTCGAGCAGCCGGCCGTCGCCGGGTCGGAGTCGTACACCTGGACGTCGCCGCGGCCGACTCCCGCGCGCTCGGACATCACCACGCCGGTGGCCTGCGCGTGCACCCCGATCGGGCCCACCTGGAGGTCGAACGTGCCTGGGTCGGCCCACACCCAGGTGTCCAGGTTCACCACGCCGACCCGCGCCGGGCTGGTCTGTGCGGTGGTGAGCTCGGCGGCGGCCGCCTTGAAGCCGGCGATGCCGGTCTCCACCCGGCGCAGCGCGCCCGGGTCGCGGATGGTCGAGGAGTACACCCAGTGCGGGTGACCGTAGTAGTCGCCCTGCACGCCGGACTTCGACCCGTCCGGCGGGCCGGCGATGCTTGCCGGGGTCTGCGCGCCGCACAGGTAGTGGAACCAGGTGCCCGGGTCCTCGCGGTGGCGGCGGGCGGCCCGCAGCGGCGGCACGTGGTCGTACTTGTAGATGTGGTGGTTCGGGCGGCTGGCCCACCAGCGGCGGCTGCTCTGGTACACCGTGCCGGTGTCCGGGTTCGGCACGTAGCCGCACGGGGCGGTCTGCGCCGGCACGAGCCTGCCGATGCGCCGCACCGAGCCGCCGGTGCCCTCCCGGACGACCACCGGCCACGTGCTGGTGCCGCCGGCGACGAACCGGAAGGTCGGCTCCACCTCGTAGAACCTGTCCGGGGTGAGGTCGTCCAGGACCTCGTTCTCGCTGCGCATCGCGGGGTCGGCGGATGCGTCGTAGATGTCGTCGTCGGCCACCGGCCCCGGGTCGGGCGTGTCCGGCGAGCCGGGCGGCGGCAGGTCCGGGCCGTGCTCCGGGTGCCCCTGCTGGCAGCCCGCCGTCGGCACCGACCCGCCCGCACCGCCGACTCCGCAGTGCGCGTCGTCGATGGTGACCTGCTCGGCCGTCCCCGGCTCGAGCACGATCTCGGGCTCCGCCGACGCGGCCATCGCGCCCCGGTCGGCGCCGGTCCCAAGCGCGGTCCCCAGGGCGGCCACCAGGGCGGCCACCGCCGCGGCGGACCCGAGGATCCGCGCGGTGCGCCACACGTTTCGGATGCCTGGCACTAACACCTCGTCACGCTGCGCTTCTCGTCGCTGGTGACCAACCACCGGCCATTTGACCAGATAAACGTTGTGATGGCTAGTTTGAGGGATTCGTAGTAGTCCAGCCGACCGAACGCGTCGCGCATCGCCAGCTTCCGCAGGTCCAGGCAGGACTGCACCCGCGCGGACCGTCCCGCCGCCACGGCGGTGACCCGGGGCGACACCGTGACCGGCCCGTACTCCGCGTACCCGAGCGCCACCATCCGGGCGACCTGGGCCCGCACCCCGGCCCGGATCCCCGGTGTGGCCACCGCGGCCAGCGGGTCCGCCCGGGCGTCCGGGGCGGCGTAGGCACCGAGGTACGCGCGCAGCCAGGCCAGGTAGGCGTCGTAGACCCCGGCCCTGGCGCGGTCGGCCGGCCGGCCGGCGCGGACGGCCAGCGGGCTGCTGCCCCGCGCGGTGGACTCCGTCCGGTCGGTGGCCGGGTCCGGGCGGGCGGAGTGCCGGTCGTCCGGCGCGACCGCGGTGCCGCCCGGCCCGGCGGCCGAGGTGCCGGTCGGCGCCGCCGGCGGCAGTGCGGGCCGGGCCGGATCCGCGGAGCACGCCGCGGCCACGGCGGCCAGCGCGGCAACCGCCACGGCCATGCCTCCGACTCGAAGTCGCGGCACCCACTCACCTCCGCCCCCGCGGTCCGGATACGCCGTGATACGCCCGGATACGTGCTCCGCGGCGAAGCCTCCCGACCCGTAACTGTTGCGGCAATAGTGTCACCCGATCGGCGCAGTGCCCGGGTGTCCGGTCCGGTCTGCGCGGGGGCCGCGCGGGACCGCCTTGACGGCGCCAGTAGCCTGTGGGCTTCGGGGATAGAAGTGGATGCCGTGTGCGCGCCCCTGTCCCCCGGCGTCGTACCAGTCCTCCCCTCCGCTCCCGCCTGCCCTCGGGCGGCGAGCGCGCCGACCGCCTAGCTGCAAGAGAGGGTTCTCCCTGTGGACGACATGGTCGCGACCGGACCCGTCGGCTTCGACAAGATGCGCCAGATGCTCAGCAAGGCCGCGGAGCTCCGCGACCGGGAACAGCGCCAGTTCTACGACTCACTGGACGATGTCCGTTCGCGACTGCGATCGGTCGAGACGTTCGCGAACGACGGTAGCGCGCGGCTGCCGGTGCTCCAGGACGGCGTCAGCGGCGTGCAGGAACGGCTGCAGCAACTCCCTGACCGCACCGAGGTAGGCGTCATCGCCGAGCGCCTGAGCGAGGCGCTGGCCCGCATCGATGCGCAGGACCAGGTGCTGGCCAGCGTCAACTCCACGATGTCCAACCTGGTGGACCGGATGTCCCGGCCGATCGAGCAGCTCGACGCCCGGCTCGAGGGCGTGAGCGGCCGCTTCGACGGCGTCTCCGGTCGGCTGGACGGCCTGAACGACCGACTGACCCACCTGCACAGCCGGCTGGACGACGTGGACTCGACCGTGTCCCGGCAGTCCAGCCTGCTCGAGGCGCTGCCGCACGAGCTGGACGTGCCGTCGCTGCACCGTCGGTTCGACGACCTGGGCGGCGGCATGCAGGCCCGGTTCGACGAGCTGCTCACCCAGCCCGGCCTGGACCCGAGCGAGCGGCTGGACGACCTGGCCGCCCGGCTGGAGGCCCTTACCCAGCGGCTGGAGTCGGTGACCATCCGGCTGGACACGATGGAGGACAACGTCAAGGCCGAGGTCACCACGCTGTCCGGCGTCGTGGAGCAGGGCATCGAGAAGATCGAGGGCAGCGTCGTCGCCCGGCCCGACCGCGAGGAGATCGGCACCACGCTGCGGGCCACCAACAGCGAGTCCGAGGCCCGGCTCACCAGCCAGCTCGACGAAGCACTGGCCGCACTCGGCGAGATCATGCTCGGCCGCTCCCCGAAGGTGCCTGCGCTGAGGGGGCGCAAAAGTGGCCGCGATCAGGCGGAACTGGAGGACGTGGAGGTCGACGCCTGACGGCGCGACCGACACGCCCGAACCGGCCGGCCCGCGCGGTCGGCCGGACAGGACCGTCGAACTGCCGGAGGTTCCCTCGGACGGGGCTGCACCCGACGACGCAGCGCCGGACGGGACCGTCGAACTGCCGGAGGTTCCCTCGGACGGGGCTGCACCGGACGATGCAGCCCCGGACGGAGCCGTTGCGGACGGCGCCGTCACCGAGGTCGTCGCGGCCGAGATCGTCGAACCCGTGGTTGCCACTCCCGAGGCAACGGCAGCCACGGACGGTGATCCGGCGCAGGATGTCGCGGTGGTGCCCGCCCGAAAGCGGCGCCGACCGGCGAAGGCCGCCGTGCCGGTGCCGGCCGTCGCGCCCGACGTGGTAGCGACGACGCACGGTCAGCGCAAGGGCCGGGCGCCGGCGGACCGCGTCGGGCCGGTCGAGGCCGTCGCCAAGCAGGGGCGGGCCGACCCGGCGGACCCGGTCGAGCCGGTCGAGGCCGTCGCCAAACAGGTGCCGGCCGGCAGGGCGGCACCGAGGAAGTCCACCGTGGACGGTGGCGGGGCCGGTAAGGCCGGGCAGAAGGAACCTGCGCGCGTGAGGAAGCGGACGCCGCCGGCCCGGAAGGCCGCCGGCCGGCGTAGCTGAACTCCCGGACCGCGGGATGTGCCGGGTGACCCACCAAGCACATCCCGCGGGACCGGGAGCCGCGGTCGGATGACCGTCCGTCGGGGCGGCACACCGGGGTCGGTTACACTCTGCCTGTCATGCGTCTGCGGAGCCTGCTCCTTAGCAGCCGCGGCGGGGCCCCTTCCTAGGCCGGCCTCCCTCGCCGCGGGTCGCCGTGCTGCGCCGGTCACCTCCGTACCCACCACAGGAGCAGCACCGGTGCCCATTCAGCCGCGCAACACCCAGCAACCGTCCAGCCTGCCGATCCACCGCTACCGGCCGTTCCCGCCGATCGACCTCCCGGACCGCCGGTGGCCCATCAACACCATCACGAGGGCACCACGCTGGCTGTCCACCGACCTGCGGGACGGCAACCAGGCGCTGATCGACCCGATGAGCCCGGCCCGCAAGCGCGCCATGTTCGAGCTACTGGTACGCCTGGGGTACAAGGAGATCGAGGTCGGCTTCCCGGCGGCCAGCCAGACCGACTTCGACTTCGTCCGGCAGATCATCGCCGACGGCATCGTGCCCGAGGACGTGACCATTTCGGTGCTCACCCAGGCCCGCGAGGAGCTGATCGAGCGCACCGTGCAGAGCCTGGTCGGCGCGGCCAAGGCGAACGTGCACATGTACAACGCGACCGCGCCGCTGTTCCGCCGGGTGGTGTTCGGGGTGGACCGGACCGAGTGCCGGGCGATCGCCACCCGGGGCACCGAGGCGGTGATGAAGTACGCCGAGGAGCTGCTGGTCGGCACCGACTTCGGGTACCAGTACTCACCGGAGATCTTCACCGGCACCGAGCTGGACTTCGTGGTGGAGGTCTGCGAGGGCGTGATGGACGTCTGGCAGCCGGAGCCGGACCGGGAGATCATCCTCAACCTGCCGGCCACGGTGGAGATGGCCACCCCGAACGTGTACGCCGACCAGATCGAGTGGTTCTGCCGCAACATCAGCCGGCGCGGGTCGGTGTGCGTGTCGCTGCACCCGCACAACGACCGGGGCACCGCGGTGGCCGCCGCCGAACTGGCCCTGATGGCCGGCGCGGACCGGATCGAGGGCTGCCTGTTCGGCAACGGCGAGCGCACCGGCAACGTGGACCTGGTCACCCTGGGGATGAACCTGTTCAGCCAGGGCATCGACCCGCGGATCGACTTCTCCGACATCGACGGGATCCGCCGCACCGTCGAGTACTGCAACCAGATCGGCGTGCACGAACGGCACCCGTACGCCGGCGACCTGGTCTACACGTCGTTCTCCGGCTCGCACCAGGACGCGATCAAGAAGGGGTTCGAGGTGCTGGCGGCGGACGCCGCGGCGGCCGGCGTACCGGTCCACGAGCAGCGGTGGGAAATGCCGTACCTGCCCATCGACCCCAAGGACGTCGGCCGCTCGTACGAGGCCGTAATCCGGGTCAACAGCCAGTCCGGCAAGGGCGGCGTGGCGTACATCATGAAGTACGAGCACGCCTTGGAGCTGCCGCGCCGGCTGCAGATCGAGTTCAGCCAGGTGATCCAGCGGGTGACCGACACCGACGGCGGCGAGATCGACGCGGCGCACATGTGGCGGCTCTTCGAGGCGGAGTACCTGGCCGGCGGCGGCCCGGTGGAACTGCTCACGCACCACACCTCCAGCGCGGTGGAGGAGCAGGACGCGCTCTCCGTCGAGGTGCGGGTGGGCGGCGCGCCGAGCATGCTGAACGGCACCGGCAACGGCCCCATCGCGGCGTTCGTGGACGCGCTCCGGTCGACCGGGTACGAGGTGCGGGTACTGGACTACACCGAGCACGCCATGTCCTCCGGCGGGGACGCGCGTGCGGCCGCGTACCTGGAGTGCGAGGTGGCCGGGCGCACCCTGTGGGGCGTCGGCATCGACGCGAACATCGTCACCGCCTCGCTGAAGGCCGTGGTCAGCGCGGTCAACCGGGCGCATCGTGGCCCCGACCAGCATTCATAACGGGCCGGTACGGGTCGTGGATCCGGTGGTCTTGGTCAGGTTCGGCGCGAAACAGTAACCTGACCTTCCAGTTGGAGCGAATGAACCAGCGCCCCGCGGCAACGCCGAGCCGCGGGGCGCTTTTGCGTACCCGCAACCTCGGCGCCCGCCCGTGACTCGTGTCTGCGTGACGGACGTGGCCGGGAAGGGGAGCCTGGACGGCGTGAGATCCCGCCCCGGCTCGGCGGTCGAGACGCTGCGCGAGCTGTACGACGGCTGCTACCGGCGGCTGGTCGGCCAGCTCTACGGCGTCACCGACGACCTCGGCGAGGCGCAGGACGCCGTGCAGGAGGCGTTCGTCCGGGCGCTGGCCGCGCCGCGGCGCTTCGCCCGGGTGGACAACCCGGAGGCGTGGCTGCGGGTGGTGGCGCTGAACGTGGCCCGGCGGCGGCTGCGGCGGCGCGCGCACCTGGACCGGCTGCTGCGGCGCGTCCCGCCGGGCATCGACACCGTGCCGGGGCTGTCCCCGGACCACGTCGCGGTGGTTGCCGCGCTGCGCCGGCTGCCGCCGGTCCAGGCCGAGGCGGTCGCGCTGCACCACCTGGCCGACCTGCCGGTGGACGAGATCGCCGAGCTCACCGGCGTGGCGGTCGGCACCGTGAAGGCCCGGCTGTCCCGCGGCCGGGCCCGGCTGGCCGAACTGCTCGCCGACGACACCCGCGCCGAGCACCAGGAGGTGCCCGATGTCTGACCGGCTGGCCGACCTCCGCGAGGCCGTGGAGGCGGTGGTCGAGCCGGCCGCCCTGGAGCGGCGGGCGCCGTTCGGCCGGCTCGTGCAACGGGCAGCCCGGCGCCGCCAGCGGCGGCGGCACGCGGCGGCCGCCGCCGTCGTGGCGGTGCTCGGCGTCGGACTGCTGCTGGCCCGGCCGGTCGCCGGCCGGCTCACCGCGCCGCCGGCCACCCGGACCACGGCACCGGCGACGGTGAGCAGCCAGCTCAGCGTGCGCGGCATCGGCTTCGCCTCCACCGAGCACGGCTTCGCGGCGGTGCTCCGCTGCCGGGACTCCGGGTTCCGGTGCGCGGCGCACGCCACGCTGCTCGCCACCGACGACGGCGGCCGTACCTGGCGGCGGGTGCCGAGCCCGGCGGACAACGGCCCGGGTGAGCAGACGGGGATCGACACGGTCACCGAGACCGGCGGCGTGGTCATCTCGATGGGTTCGGACCGGTATGCCAGCGCGGACGGCGGCCGGCACTGGACGGTGCTGCCGGACCGGCTGGTACCGGGTCCGGCGACCCGGACGGTCCCGGCCGGGTGGACGGTGCTGGTCGACCGCGGGAAGCTGGCCGCGTTCGACCCGCTGACCAACCGGGCCCGGCCACTGGTCCACCAGCCGCCCGGGCCGACGGTGCGGGACAGTTGGCCGGTCGGCGCCGGACCCGGCCACCGGCTGGTGCTGGCCGGCACCGAGGGCGACCGGCCCAGCCTCCGCTACACAGACGACCGGGGCCTGACCTGGCGGCCGCTCGCGCCGCCGCCCGAGGTGCTGGCCGCCGTGGTTGTGGTGCTGACCGATCCGGCGACGGAGCGGATGTACCTGGGGCTCGGCGACAACCAGGGCCGGCTGACCGACATGTGGCGGCTGGACCGGCCGGGAGCCGACTGGGTACGGGTGCCGGTGCCGGCGGACGTGAGCGGGATCCCCGACATCGGGACAATGAAGGTGGTCCGGATGCTGCCCGACGGCGAGCTGGTGTACTCGCTGCGTTCTCCGCTGCGCACGGTGGACGGTGGTGCCCGTACCGTGCCGCTGTCCCGGGTGCGGGTGTACGGCCGGTGGGCCGATCTGGCGTCCGTGGGCCAGAGCGTCGGCGGCACGCTGTACGCCATCGTGCCGGCCGAGATCCCGCAGCCGGACGGCGTGCTGGCGATCCTGGTGTCCACCGACGGCGCCCGCACCTGGGAGCTGCGCGAGTCCCGCCTGTGACCGGGGAGCGGTCAGACGTCGAGGCGGCGGCGACCGGAGAACGCCCGCCCAAGGGTGACCTCGTCGGCGTACTCCAGGTCGCCGCCGACCGGCAGCCCGCTGGCCAGCCGGGTGACGGCCAGCCCCATCGGCTTGACCAGGCGGGCCAGGTAGGTCGCGGTCGCCTCGCCCTCCAGGTTCGGGTCGGTGGCCAGGATCAGCTCGGTCACCGACCCGTCGGCCAGCCGCTGCATCAGCTCGCGCACCCGCAGATCGTCCGGGCCGATGCCGTCGATCGGGCTGATCGCCCCGCCGAGCACGTGGTACCGGCCGCGGAATTCGCGCGTCTTCTCGATCGCGACGACGTCCTTCGGCTCCTCGACGACGCAGATCACCGCGACGTCCCGCCGCGGGTCGCGGCAGATCCGGCACTCCTCAGCCTCGGCCACGTTCCCGCAGACGCGGCAGAACCGCACCTCGTTCTTCATCCGGGTCAGCGCGTTGGCCAACCTCAGCACGTCCGCCGGGTCCGCGGCCAGCAGGTGGAACGCGATCCGTTGCGCGCTCTTGGGCCCAACCCCGGGCAGCCGCCCGAGCTCGTCGATCAGGTCCTGAATGGCGCCTTCGTACACCGGCGGGTCCGCGCCGGCCCTAGAACGGCAGCCCGGGCACGCCGCCGGCGCCGCCCAGCCCACCCAGGCCCTCGGTCAGCGGGCCCATCTTCTCCGCCGCGAGCTGCTGCGCCTGCCGGTTCGCGTCGCGGACCGCGGCCACCACCAGGTCCTGCAGCGTCTCCACGTCGTCCGGATCGACAACCTTGGCGTCGATCGCCACGCTGAGCAGCTCGCCCGAGCCGGTCACCGTCGCGGTCACCAGCCCGTTGCCGGCGTGCCCGGAGACCTGGGCGTCGGCCAGCTCCTGCTGAGCCGCGAGCATCTGCTCCTGCATCTTCTGCGCCTGCTTCATGATCTCCTGCAGGTTCGGTTGGCCGGGTCCCACGGGCGTCTCCCTACGGCTGCTCTCGGGCGTACTACCGCAGCCTATCCGCCGCCGCGGGACCGCAGATGGCACGCTGTACGCCGTGCAGCGCCGTCACGCCGTCGCCGCGCTCGCCCTGGCCGTGGCGAGCGCATCCGCCGCCTGCTCGGGAGCCGCCGCCGGGCCCCCGCAGGCCGGCTCCACCATGCCCTCCGCGAGCCCCCCGTCGGCCTCGCCGACGCCGGGTCGGCCGCTGCCGGCAAGGCCGAGCCCGACGAGGCGGCCCACCCCGTCGGCCCGGCCGACCCGGAGCGCGACGCGGTCCGCGCCGGCGCCCAGCCGCGGCACCGCTGCGGTGCCCGGCGGCGCCGTGGTGGTGCTCGACCCGGGGCACAACGGCGGGAACGCCAGCCATCCGGAGATCATCAACCAGCTGGTGCCGGCGGGCTTCGGGCAGTACAAGCCGTGCAACACCACCGGCACGGCCAGCCTGGACGGGTACCCCGAGCACGCCTACAACTTCGATGTCGCGCTGCGCGCCCGGGCGATCCTGGCGGCGCGCGGGGTGACGGTGCTGCTCACCCGGGGCAGTGACACCGGCGTGGGCCCGTGCGTGAACGACCGGGCGGCGTTCGGCAACACAAGGCGCGCGGCCGCGGTGGTGGCGATCCACGCGGACGGGCACGACGGCGGGCACGGCTTCCACGTGATCGAGGCGGCGCAGCCACCAGCCGGGGTCGCCGTCGCGGCGGCGTCGCACCGGCTGGCGGTCGCGGTACACGACCGGTTCCGCGCCGAGTCCGGCTTCGGGCCGTCGACGTACATCGGCTGGAACGGGTACGACCTGCGCGGCGACCTGGCCGGGCTCAACCTGTCGCTGCGGCCGACGGTCTTCATCGAGTGCGGCAACATGCGCGACGCGGCCGACGCCGCCCGGATGGAGTCCGCCGCGGGCCGGCAGCGCGCCGCGCTCGCCATCGCGGACGGCATCCTCGCCTACCTCGCCGCCCGCTGACGCAGCCTGCCGGTCGCCCCGCCGGACGGGAGCCGGGAGCCGGCGGGTCACCAGGGGGTCGGCCGGCCGTCGCAGAAGAACCCGCCGGTCGGGCCGTCGTCGGTCAGCGTGGCCAGCCACACCGGCGTCACGGCTCCCTCGGCGATGGTGCGCGGCGCGTGCGGGCCGCCCATCGCGGTACGCACCCAGCCGGGCGAGACGGCGTTCACCAGGATCCCGGTGCCGGCCAGTTCGGCCGCCAGCACCCGGGTCAGCGCGTTCAGCCCGGCCTTCGACACCCGGTACGCCGGTTCGCCGGAACCCATCCGGGCCAGCGAGCCCAGCCGGCTGGAGACGTTGACGATCCGGCCGTAGCCACGCTGCCGCATGTGCGGCACCACCTCGGCGCAGCACCGCCAGGCACCGAGCAGGTTCACCGCGATCGTCCGGCCGACCTGGTCGAAGTCGGCGGCGTACCCCGGGCGGTCCCCGTCGTCGGTCACCCCGGCGTTGTTCACCAGCACGTCGATCCGCCCCAGCGTGGCCAGCACGGTGGCCACCGCGAGCTGCACACTCTCCGGCGAGGCGACGTCCAGCGGCACGGCGCTCGCGGCCAGCCCGGCCCGGGCCAGCTCCGCCACCGACGACCGGGCGCGGCCGATGTCCCGCGCGGTCACCACCGGGTACAGGCCGCGGCAGGCCAACTGCCGGGCGATCTCGAACCCCAGCCCCCGGCCGGCGCCGGTGACCAGGGCTACCCGACGTCCGGTCAAGCCGCGAAGGTGTCCAGCGCTTCGTTCAACGTCTTGACCCGCGGGTCGCGCCGCCATGGCTCCAACTGGCGGCCGAACTCGCGGATCTCGGCGGCGCTGCGCTGCGAGCTGCCCCGCCGGGCGAGTTCGAGCGCGTCGGTGGCCAGCGCGCAGGCGTGCTCCACGTCGCCGAGCGCGAGCTGGGTGCTGGCGAGCCGGACGTGGTAGATGGTCCGGTCCCGGGTGTAGGACGGGTCCTGCAGCCGCAGCGCCTCGCAGAGCTGCACCTGGGCCGCGTCGTACTGCTTCAGCGCCAGCCGGCATGCGCCCGCCTGGGCGGCCAACTCGGCCTCGTCGAAGTAGTAGATCCAGGACGGATCCTCCTCGCCGGACCCGACCCGCCCCATCGCCTCCTGGGCGCGGCCCAGCGCGGCGGCGCAGTAGGAGGCGTCCCCGGCCAGCGCGTACGCCCGGGCCGCCCTGGCCGCCAGCATCGCCCAGACCCGCGGCTTTGCCGCCCGGGCGGCGCCCTCAGCCGCGCTCTGCGCCAGCGAGATCGCGTCCCGCGCATCGCCGGCGGTGGTGGCCTGGAAGCTCATCCCGGCCAGCACGTTGGCGCCGAGCGACCGGTCCCCGGCCGCCTGGGCGGCGTGCAGGGCCGCCACGTAGTACCGCTGGGCCGCGGCGTGCAGGCCGGCGTCGAAGGAGACCCAGCCGGCGAGCTGACCCAGCTCCGCGGCGGCGGCGCACAACCGGTTGCCCACCAGGGACGTGTGCTTGCCCTCGTCCAGCAGGCTGCTGACCAGGCGCAGCTCGGCGTCCACGACCTGGCGGAGCTGCGTACCGCCGATCTGGTCGTCCATCCGTCGCAGCATCGGGATGCGGTGCTCGATCCAACCGACCAGCTCGCCGTCCACCCTGGTGCGGCCGTCCAGCGCCGCGGCGACCTTGCCCTCCTCCACCGACAACCACTGGTCGGCGAGCCCGGTGAGCATGCCTCCGGACAACACCAGGAAACCACGACGGTCCAGCATCGCTCCCTCCAACGCTTCAGCCAGCGCGGTCCGGCATCCTGTCGCCGTCCACGGGAGGTCCGCCCGGATCAGGTCACCGACCGGCAGCCAACGCGGCCAGCCGAGCAGGTCGATACGGTCGGCCGGCAGGTTCAGCAGGGCGGCGAGGGCGAGCTGGGTGTCCCGGTCCGGGACGACCCCCCAGTGCTCCCACCGCCAGGCCTTCTCCCGGCGCGCCGCCATGTTGCCGACATGCGGCATGCGGGCCGCCTGCCGCGCTATGGCATCGACCAGACCCTGGTAGGACCAGCCGTGCAGGTGCCGTACCAGTGCCAGCGGGTGGTTGAAGCTTGCCGGCTCGGCAGTTCCCACGACGGTCCACCTCCCCCCGAACGGATTCACCGGGCTAACGACCGCACGGCCGCAAGGATGCGTCCGCACCGTCCCTACTGCATGCACTCCTGCATGTCGGACAACAGCGAGACAACGGGCCCGGGGTTTCCATGTATGGTGACTATCAGTTATCAACTTACTACACAACGTGTTCGGCAGGAATGGAGGCGATACAGATGGCTGGGCCTCTACACCGGCTCGTCGCCTGGACCGCTGCCACCGGCCCGCGCACCCGCCAAGCGGCGCAGCCGGTCGGCGGTCCGCGGCCGGGGACGGAGTACGAGGACCCAGCCTTCGCCTCGTTCTTCGCCGAGTACCGCCAGGGGCGGTACGAGATACCTGCTGAGGACTACCTGGCGTACGGCTGACAAGGGTCGTCGTACGCCGGAAGACGCCGGCGGATCTGGTGCCGGGCGCAATGACGCGCGCGGTGCCAGGACGTCGCCGACGTGGTACGGCTGGCCGGTGGACCGGTCCCCACCGGCCGGCCGTGCCCGGCATGGCGGTGCGGGGCGCTCAGAACCTTCCCGGCGCCCCGCACGGCCAGTCGATCCACCCTCGGTCCGCATGCCCCTCCCCGACACCCGCACGACGGGCGGACGGCTGCGGCCCGCGACAACAACGGGGAGAACCGTGAACTGGACGATCGCCATCATCGTCGGGCTGCTCTTCTGGGCCCTGCTGCTCACCCTCGGCGGCCGGGTCAACCGGGACCGGCGACAGGGCTGGGAGCAGCGGCATCGCCGGCACTACCGGGGCCGCCACCGCACCTCCTGATCCACCGCCGGAACGCAGCGGGTTCCGCACTGTGGCAGGGTCGGGGCATGACGGTGACGCTCACCCAGCTCCTCGACGCCCGCACCACCCGCGCGTACGACATGTCCGCCGACGGGCACGTGCTGGTCGGGCACGACGACACCGGCACCGTCCAGCTCTACGAGATCGCGCCGAACGGGAACTGGACGCAGCTCACCGACATCGGCGAGGGCTGCCGCGGGCGGTACCTGCCGGGGCAGCGCACCATCGTCGTCGAGCACGACACCGCGGGCACCGAGCGGTACCAGCTCTCGCTGCTGCGGCTGGACGAGCCGCATGCGCGGCTGGAGCCGCTGGTGCACGACGAGGCGTACATCCACCACCTCGTGGACGTGCTGCCCGGCCGGGTCGTCTACACCACGAACCGGCGTGACGGCGTGGACTTCGACGTGGTGGCCCGCGACCTGGCCGACGGCACCGAGCGGGTGCTGTACGACGGCGGCGGCTACGTGGGCGACGTCGCGGTCTCGCCGGACGAGCGGTACGTCGTGCTGGGCCGGCCCGCCGTACCGGCCAACTCCACCCAGCTCGTGCTGGTGGACACCGCCTCCGGCGAGGTCGCCGAGCTCACGCCGGCCGACGAGCTGGCCGAGTACGGGCGGCTGGAGTGGGCACCGGACTCGGCCTCGTTCACCTTCGCCACCAACTCCGGTCGGGAGTTCGCCGGCATCGCCCGCTACGACGTGGCGGCCCGGAGCTGGGCGTACGAGCAGACCGACGACGAATGGGACCTGGCGGGCTGGCCGTCGCCGGACGGCACCCGGATGCTGGTGGTGCGGAACGTGGACGGTGCGCACGAGCTGTCCATCGACGGCGAGCCGGTGGTGCTGCCGCACGACGGGGTGCTGGCCCGGCTGACCGAGCCGGTGTGGTCGCCGGACGGGTCGTGGCTGGCGGTCACGTTCGCCTCCGCCATCGAGCCGGGCGACGTCTGGGTGTACACCACGGCCGGTACCGACGCTCCGGCGCGTGCCGGCCGGCTGCACCGGCTGACCGACTCCTCGCCGGACCTGGACAAGGAGTGCCTGGTCTTCCCCGACCTGCACCGGGCGCCCACCCCGGACAGCGGCGAGGTCCCATGCTTCGTCTACCGCCGCGCCGACTGCGACGGGTCCGCGGTGCTGAACCTCCACGGCGGCCCCGAGGCGCAGGCGCAGCGCACCTGGAACCCGCTGGTGCAGGCGCTGGTCGCGCAGGGGCACACGGTGGTGGTGCCGAACGTGCGCGGCTCAACCGGGTACGGCAAGGCGTGGTACTCCGCCGACGACGTCCGCAAGCGGCTGGAGTCGGTGGCCGACCTGGCCGCACTGCACGCGTGGCTGCCGTCTCTTGGGCTGGACCCGGCGCGGGCCGCCCTGTACGGCGGCTCCTACGGCGGGTACATGGTGCTGGCCGGCCTGACCATGCAGCCCACCCTGTGGGCCGCCGGGGTGGACATCGTCGGCATCTCCTCCCTGGTCACGTTCCTGGAGAACACCTCCGCGTACCGGCGCGCCCACCGTGAGCGCGAGTACGGCTCGCTGGAGAAGGATCACGACTTCCTGGTGAAGGCGTCGCCGATCACGTACATCGACGAGTTGCGAGCCCCGCTGATGATCCTGCACGGGGCCAACGACCCGCGGGTGCCGCTGTCCGAGGCCGAGCAGATCGCCGCCGCGGTGCGCGCCCGCGGCGTGGAGTGCGAGCTGGTGGTGTACGCCGACGAGGGCCACGGCTTCGCCAAGCGGCACAACCAGTTCGACTCCCAGCCGCGGATCGCCGCCTTCCTCGCCAGGCATCTCGCCGCACCGCAGCCACCGGCCTGATCCAGCCAC
>WNGF01005156.1_pt1 | contig 30476 bp, 22 predicted proteins | sample 5400641 | NCBI WGS metagenome assembly WNGF01 (sample SAMN13153371, study PRJNA577476) | soil metagenome | isolation source: 80 cm soil or saprolite under grassland replicate 2 | place: USA:California | collected 2016-06-15 | reverse complement strand
GCTCGGCGAGTGTCGGTGTCTTGTCGCACGACTCCTGGTCGAGCCAGAATCCCGCCACTTCCGGCGCGGACCGCTCGCGATGCTTGCCGCGCACGTAACGCGATCCGCCGGGCCGCCCCTCGTAAGGAATGTTGTGATCGCCGGTGCCATGAATGACCATCATCGGAACCGCGCGCGACTTCACGCACTTCGGCACAGGCTCAAAGAGCGTTCCTGAAACGCTTGCGGCCGCGGTGATCGTCGACGGCAAGTTGCACGCGAGCAGCATGGAGAGCGTGCCGCCATCGGAATATCCGGTCGCGTATACGCGCGTCGAATCCAGTCGCAGGCCGTGAGACAGCATCGCGAGCATCCCGCGCACGAACAGACCTTCGTCCTTGCGCTTCACATACGAGTAGTTGCAGCAGCTGCCCACGTTCCATCCGCGGTGAAAGCCCTCGGGGTAGACGACGAAGAAACCGAGACTGTCCGCGAGCTGGTTGAACGACGTCTCCCTCTCGATGACCGAAGCGCTCGCACTCGAGCCGTGAAACGCAAAGAGGATCGGCAGCGGTGTCGACGCGTCATATCCCATCGGCACGTGCAAGCGGAATTTCCGCGAGTCTCCCGCGACCCTGACGTGGCGGACGTAATCGCCGGCGACGGCCGGAACCGCGTACAGTTCCGAGTCGCTCGCGCTCGTGCATAACGGCGCGCCCACTGTAAGGGCGCGGATGAGAATCGTTCCAAGGCGGCGGGTGAGAGTCATCGACGTGGGGCGGTTGCGACAAAGTTATATTCTGACCGGTCACTCGTCGTTCCGCGGACTGAAATTACCCGCCGGAGGAATCATGTGGCTCAGTATCGGAAGCATTGTTTCCGGATACATCGTCATGGCGCTTATCGTCATGATCGGAACCATCGCCGCCACCGCGGCAATGATACCGGGCGGCTTCGGGATGATGAAGAACCCCGTCGTCCCGGCGCCGAGACAGTATCTGATTGCGAATCTCGCCGTCTCGTTCGTCGCCGCGCTCGTCGGCGGCTGGCTGACGGCGCGCATGGCGCCGAATGCGCCGATGATGCACTCGGCGATTCTCGGCGCGCTTCTTCTGGTTATGTCGGTAGTCTCGGCGCGGACCCAGCGGACGGGGCAGCCATCGTGGTATCCCATGACGCTCGCCGCAATTGGCGTAGTTGGCGTTTTGATCGGCGGCTTTTTGAAAGCATCCGCGGGGTAAATCGCCGCCGCGATGAAACGCCGCCGTTAGTGAAATCCCGGCGGCGTTGGCTTGTCTACCAATGTGACCGGATGGCCGAACTGCCATTGGCCGGTTTCCCGCTCTTTCTTGGGCATCGAAAGAATTCGCGGGACCATAGGAAGCAGATCCCGCTGGGTCGGATTCACCAGGGCAGCCGCGATTTCCGGCTGCTCCCAGAAAATCTTCCAATACGCTTTCTGCGTCGCGACCACGCTGTCGAGCTCGGCTTTGCCGGCATTGCCCGATCCGCGCGACAGGAATTCCCCCAGCGGTATGTAGATGTTCCGCACATGGGCGGAGAAGAGTGAGTCGGCGCTCTGCAGCGCTTTTATCTGTCCATTGGTAAGAAAGAGAGAGTCGCTTTCCTCCAGCAGCAGCTTGAATATGCTGGAGGTGTTTGAAAGGTAGAACGCGGTGAGCGAGTCCGCCGACCTCCGCTGCCATCCGCTCGGCACCCGTACCGGCTCCACAGCCCTCCGCAGCGTCTGTAGGTCGTAGTTGACCGCGAAGTTGATCGCGACATCGATCACGACGCGAAATGGATTCCGCCAGAGCGTGCGTCCGTTCGTCATGCTCCCGAAGGTGGGGTTCACTTCATATCGAAATTTGTTGGCCGCCGCGTCGAACCCGCGCGGCACCAACAGAACCGGATCGGGCGTGAGCTGCGCCCTCGAGAGCAGGTTCTCGATTCGCACGTTTGGAATCACGCGCCCATTCCAATTTCTCGGCATCGGCGGCCGCCATTGCATGTCGAGCGATTGACTCCAAGGGCCCCGGCAGCCGTTTCGCGGCGCGACCGCTCCCAGATTCGCGTTGAGGCAGTCGCGCGCCGTAGCCGACCCGGTCGCGAAAAGGTTCTTCATTCCGGCGGCCAGAACGGGGTCGCTCTCGGTCGTCGGGTTCGGAATGAAGGCGCGATCCCCGCCGCGACCGTCGCCGTTGATATCCCCTTGAACAATCGGCGTGAATGGAAGGCCTGCCTGTGTCCGTCCGAACAACGTAAAAGAGCCAAAATTTCGCGTCGAGAATCCCCCGCTGATTACGACTACGTGGCGTGCGTCGAAATTACCGGGCGCCCATTCTTTCACTCGCGGATCGCCGAAATCCGCTCCATCGAAGCCGCGGAACTGGCGCCGTGTCCACTGCAGCGTATACGCGACCGAGCCGTACTGAGAGTGATTGTTTCTGAACTTGAACACGTCGGGCGAGAGCCCGAATGTCAGCTGCCCCCCGTATCCTCGAAGATCGCTCACTCGCGTTCCAACCGGACCGAACAGCGACGATTTGCGTGATTCGGCCGCGGAGACGCTTCCGCTTGCCGGATCTATCGCCGATGTCGAAACAAAAACCGGGCGCGACGCTTCGTTAGAGAGCGTAAATCGCGAAGCTCCGGAGAAGTTTGCGTCAACGACGCCGGGCTGCGACAAATCGTATGAAGCCAGACCGTCAAACTTCAAGAGCAGGCTTCTCCAGTTGCTGGACCAGTTTAGCGAGGCCCGCCAGCTCCGCGGGACGTCGTAGGATGGATCGATCAATGTCACCGACGGCGCGCTCTCCCCCAGCGGGCCGCTGCCGCTGAGACACTGAGCCGGAATGCTGCCGGGATCGTTGTCGAACTTTGCCCAGTCCACCGCCGGCGTCGCCGATCCGACGCATGACAATACCGACGTGCTTCCCGGCAGACCGGTTGCGGCCGATGCGTCAGCCAAAATTCCAGGATGCAAGAGATCCCGGAACTCTCCGATGCCTCCGCGAATAGTTCCAGTCGTGGTCCGATAGAATGTACCGACGGAGGTGCGATTCATGCCGTTACTGTTGTCGCGATCCCGGTTGTAGGTATACGAGAATCCGATACGCGGACTCAGGTGCAGCCGCCCCGGCGCGACTCCAGACTTCACTCCAAGCGCCTGCTCGAGGGCTGTGTTTCGTGCCGGCGCTCTCGAAAATCCGTCGGCCTCAAGACGGGCCCCGTACAGCAGGCTGAAAAACTTCGTGGGAGCGAATTGGTGCGAGAGCGCGAGCGCGCTGTTCCACGCTGTGCCGCTCCTGGCCGGCTGGGAAAGCGTTCTCGAAAAGCTGCTGGGATGATTCGCGGCGAAATCCTGAAGCGAGCTGAATGTGAAGCTTCCGAAGCGGTTGCCACCACCCTGCTCATTCAAGCCATCCACTCTCGCCCACGCCAGCGCCTTGAAATGGTGCCGGCGTCCCATCGCGTTCCACGTCGTTTGATTGGATCCCTCCAGCGTCCATCTCGTATCTTCCATCGCAAGTGATGACCCGCCGCCAAGCGTCAGTCCGAAAACGTCATTGCTCGCTCCGGCGACCGGCGAGCTGACAAGGATTTCCGCCCCCGGAAGATTGCTGTAGGGCGCTCGCGTGGTTTTTACCTGACTGGCCGCAAAGCGTGTCTCAGTGAGGATGTTTCGCCCCCGCCCGACGTAATCGCCGAGCGTGATCTGCGATCCAAGCGTACGCTCGCGCTGTTGTCCCGCGGAAGAGGGCGCGGCAAGCGGCCCGAACCCGAGCGCTCCGTCGTGCGTTGATCCGATGTAGGTGGTCAGCGCGCGGGTTCGAAGCGTGTCACGTGTGTCGTCCAGCCGCCCCAGCCACGTAAACGCATCGTGCTGCCGGTTCCGGGGAACATCGCGCCCGGAAAGCGGAAGGCCGAGAGGAGTTGCCAGAGCGATGAGCCTCGCCACGGAATCGGGCGACACTCCCGCTCTCACGAGCGCGTCCGCGTCCGCGCTCACCAGAGTCAACGGGTCGCTGGCGTTGTGCGCAAAATCCACCGCGACGTTATACGTGAGCGCCTTGCGAATCAGCTCGCCGTCCGCACCGATGCTTCCGCGGAAGCCTCCATTCACGGCGCCGAGAGCACGGGCCGTCGGGTTTCCATTCTGGAACGACCCGGGACTGAACGTGAGAAAAGCGTTCCGGCGCTGATAGTTTCTGTTCCCGCCTGCCAGGCGCACATCTATGTTCGCTCCTGTGAAGCCACCGCGGGTCGCGTCGTATGTTGCGCCGGTCACGCGCGTCTCGGTTTGCGCGGCGCGTGGAATGGACGCCGCCGCCATTGCCATTCCGTTCAGCGTCGTGAGATTCGATTCGCCGCTCGCGCCGAGAATGGAGATGCCACCGCCGGTCTGCGTGACGTTCGGCATGTTGCCCGCGAGCGCATTTAGATCGCCGGCGATGGTCGGCGACGTTTGTCCGGTCACCCCTTCGGTCCAGCGCTCCGAGGCTCCCGTTTCGATTTGCATCGGCATCACGGGATTGGTCGCGCGAACCGGCTTGCTTGCGGCGACGCGAATGGCCTCGAGTGTGGCCACTTCCTTTGCGAGGACGAAGTCGGCGACCACCTCACGCTCTGTTCCCTGGCGCTGAACGCGCCGACGCGCCGATTTAAATCCGGTCGCGCTCACATAGACGAGGTAGTCGCCGGTGCCCTCTTCGAAGCGGCTGCGATAGGCGCCGGTGCTGTCCGTGGTCGTCTGCTGCACCAGCCGGTCCGGGCCGCGCGTGAGGATGACAGTCGCGCCGGCTATTGCCCTCGAGGAATCGCCGGTCACTCGGCCGCGAATTGTTTCGGGCGTCGATTGTTGTGCGCCGGCCGCCTCGGACAGGAGCGCCACGACGGACAGAATCAAAGCAGGACGCGCGATCATCTAGTGCGGCTCACGAAACCTCTGAGCAGGGGGCACGGCAGGTTCTCTGTGCACTTGGACATCTCGACCCGTAAAAACGTTGGCACGCGGGCTTTTACCCGTTGGCTTATGGAGCCGCCGCGTTATCCAGCGTATCTCTTTTCGCGATTCCGAAGTGAGTGCCGAGGCGAAATAAGTCCCAACGCCAGACCACTAATGTCGCCGAAATGGCGATCACAGCGTACAGGACGCTCAGCCAAAGCGACGACGCGCCCGTTCGCGCAAACAGGCTCTCCAATGCCTTGGCGAGCGGGGACCACGCAAACACAGCGACGTTTTCAACCGCGTTGAGCGCCCAGTACACGCATCCCGCAAACACGGCGAGCGATGCAGCCTTTTGGCTGCGACGTCGTTCAGCGACTGGCCGGACCACAAAGACCCATAAGCACACCGCGAGATTGCCAAAAAACAGGTCGAGATAGGCCCGGCCCGAGAACGGTGTATACGGCACAAAAAGTATCTCGCGTCCGAGCGCAAAGACGGGCGCGATGGCGACAAGCGACGATGCCGCAAATACACCCTCGGAATCCGAGCGCGATGACTCGATGGCGCTCAGCCAGGCAAAAAAAGTGACTGCGTCCCAAAGAGCGACGAACCCGTACGACGCATCCACGTGCGCAACCGTCTCCTGCACGTTGACGAGAACGAAGTCCAGGCATAGCCCAATGATGACCAGCAGAAAAAGCTTTCGTCTCGTCGGCGAAGGCGCGTGCCGTGCCGCAAACAATTTTTGCGCGGACTGCAGCGCGAATACGAGGAGGGCGAAATAAAAACCGAATATCACCTGGCCAGGCCAGACGGCCATGGTTGCGTTCTCGACGCCCGCTAGATGCAGCCGGGCAAAGCGTACCGCAACGCTCAGCGCGAGCAGCAGTACCACGAGCCCGAGTCCTTTCCTCAAACCAGTGTCAGCACTGTGGTGGGCGCTTGAAAGGGGCTTTTGCAACAGAGGCGCCGGTCGGAATCGAACCGACGAATAGCAGATTTGCAGTCTGCCGCCTTACCACTTGGCCACGGCGCCGTGAGACAAAACTAACCCGCTCCGCCTTGAAGCAGGTAGTCGTGTCCTACCGAGCTGCGTTCAGCGACCCCGCTTCATCTCCAGCGGCGAAATCCTCGTCGGACCCGGATACCGTGCCTTTCCTTTTATCGTCTTCCAAAGGATCCGGTTGAACAGGTCGTCGTCCGAGCGGTCCTCGATGTCGAGCACGAGCCGCTTGGAAGCATCGGCCAGTGCTCCCCGCCGCGGATTGAGCTCGTCGAGAGACGGCGACGGGATCAGTGCCGAGTAAGAAGACAAGTCGGGAGTCTCCGACCAGATCTCTCTCAACGGCCGTCCGTGCCTGTCGAACTGCGACATTCTGTCGAGATTCAAAATGTCCTCGATCGTCGCGATGACGTCGGTCGTGTTCGCGAACCGGTGGAACACGCCTCCACGGTTGTACGCGGATACGACGAGCATCGGCGACCGGTGCGAGTCGACGTGATCTGGCCCGTTCTGCGCGTCATCCTCGAGAACGAACACGACGGTGTTCTTCCAGAATGGCGAATGCGAAAGCGCGTCGATCATTCGCCCCAGGGCAAGATCGTTGTCCGCCATGAACGCGCGCGGTGTTCGCTCTCCGGCGCGTGCGCCCGAAGTATGATCATTGGGCAGCCGGATTATCTCGAGCGCCGGCAGCTCCCCGTCGCGTACGTATCGCTCGAATTCCTGAAGCCACACATCGGCCCGCAGCTGATCCTCGATCCGCATGCTGAACCCGGGATAGTTCGGATTCGTATGGCGCTGCAGATTCGCCTTGGTCGCCTTGTACGCCGGCGGCGCCGTTCCATTGGGATCGAACTGCGCGTCACCGACGTACTCACCGTAATTGCGATATGAGATTCCCGCGCGCTCGGCGAGATCCCAGAGATACCCGGTCGACGGACCGGCTACGTCGTCTTCCGCGTCCGCGCCGCGGTTCTGACCTTCGTAGTCGTAAGTCCGCCCGCGCTGCGAATAATTCGATGGAATCGTCTTCGACGAGTAATCGGTGACATACGCGCTCGTGGACCACTCGTGGCCATCGGGGCTAACCTCGGCATTCACGAAGAACCGGTCGAATATCCCGAATCGCTCAGCGAGTGCGTGATGGTTCGGCGAGACCGCCCGCGGGAAAAAGAGCAGTGAAGTATCCCCGTCCGCCTGCGGAAGATCACCGAACACCTGATCGTATGTCCTGTTCTCCTTGATTATGTAGATCACGTGCCTGAACGGCGGATACGCTCGGCGCGGCGCTTCCACATCCCATCCATTTGCCGCCGCGATCCTTGCCGTCAACGCCGCCAGATTGCTTGCTTCGAGGTTCGCGAGCGGAACGAAGCTGATTGTCCCGGAGATTTGCCCGAGCGTGTACTGGTTCGATCGGTCGGGCCGGGTTTGCGCCGGCTGTCCCAGGTGAACGTTCGGACCGGCTCCCTTTCCCTTTCCGGCGACGACGACGAGCTGGTCTCCCGATACCAAGACCGCCGACGGATACCACCCGGTGGGTATTCGCCCTACGAGCTCGTCCCGTCCGCGGGCGGCAGCGACATTCGACGTACCCGCAGAGAGATCGAATACAGCGACGGCGTTGTTATCCGCCTCGGCGAGGAGGAGTCTGGTCCCTTCTTCCGAAAGCGCGAGCGCGTCCGGCGTGCTTCCCTCGTCGGGACTTCCTGGCGACGGATCTTTCAGCAGCGCAACCGATTGACGCGTGCGTGTGTCGATTACCGCGATGCGATCGGTGCTTGCCGATGCGACGAACAGCCGCGACCCGTCGCGGTTGAGAAGGAGCGCCGACGGATGGCGCGGCACCGGAATCCTTCCGGCGCTCGCGAGCGTTCCGCCCGGCGACGGTTTGAATACCGATACCGTCCACCCGCCCCACGCTGACACGTAAACCGTCCCGTCCGGCGCGCGGGTCACGGCGTATGGATAGCGTTCGGTCGCGAAACGCTGCACGACCTTATGCGACGCGACGTCGATCACCGCCAGCGAGTCGGCCAGATTCTCCGCCGCATAAAGCGTCTTTCCATCGGCCGAGATCGCGATACCGGCGGGATATCTCGTCCCATTCTTTTTGGGAGGGCGCACCGCCAGTACGAGGCTGTCCGCGAGCGTGGCCGATCCGGCGGCTGCATTCCAGTCGCAACGGTAGATCACATCGCCATTCCCACCGGCGACGTACAGCGATTTTCCATCGGCGCTGAACGTCATGCCGATGAAAACGGCGGGAAGCTCCAGCGTCTGCGTAACTTTTTTTGTTCCGCGATCGACGACCTGAACGCCCTGCTCTCTCCAACCGTTCAGCAGCACGACGAATTTTTTGCCGTCTGGCGACGGGATCATCGTCAGCGGAAATGAGCCCAGGTCGGTTGACGTTCCGGCAGGATCGAGTCGCGCGCCGGTGGGAAGTCGATGCTCGCCTCCGGACAGCTCGTTCAGCGCGGGAGATTGATTCGCCGGACTCGACGGCGCGCACGCCAGCGCCGCGGCTGCGACGCCGGAAAGGAATGTTGCTCTCAAAGTCATGGTTACAAAGATGGGTAAGCCGTGGAAGAGCTCCGACGCACGGAAATTTCCGTCTTTCATCTGTGGTAATTTTGAGTCGCGTGCGCTCTGCGTCTATTATACGCGGACTCGGCCTGTCGTGTCTCGAGGAGATTGCCAGATGAAGAAGGTGTTTTCCGGTTTGCCCGTTCGCAAAGCAGTCGCTCTCCTCGTTTTTATCATCGCTTGCGGCACGCCCGTCGCGCAGGCGCCGCAGCCGGCCGGCTTTCGGCGCGACCTCCTCGACCGCTACTCGCCACCGATGTACGATCCCGCGTTCAACGCCTGAAGTAGCCGCCGCAGTTACCCAACGTTCAAATGACCGAAGCCGGGAATCGAATTCGCATCACGCGCGCCACGCGCCGGGACGTCCCGCTCATTCTCGAGTTCATTCGCGAGCTCGCTGAATACGAGCGCGCGCCCGGTTCAGCGGTCGCTACAATAGATGGATTGACCACTGAGCTGTTCGGCGAGCGGCCGTCCGCTGAAGTGCTGATCGCGTATCTCGACGATGAGCCGGCGGGCTTCGCGCTCTTCTTCCACAACTTTTCGACGTGGCTCGGCCGGAAGGGCATCTACCTCGAGGACATCTTCGTCAGACCGCCGGCGCGGCGCAACGGAATCGGAGAAGCTCTCCTGCGCGAGATCGCCGCGATCGCCGTCGAGCGCGGATGCGGACGGCTTGAGTGGTCAGTGCTGAATTGGAACGAGCTCGCGATCAACTTCTACAGGAAGATCGGCGCCCAGCCGCTCGATGACTGGACCACGTTCCGGATGAGCGGCGCGGGCCTCGAAAAACTCGCGCGGTCCTGATCGGCTAAAAACGCTACCGGCCGAGCGCGTCCAGGGCTCTCTTCGCGTCTTCGAGTTTTGGGTTCAGCTGAAGCGCCGTCGCGTATTCTTTTCTCGCGAGCGCCTTGTCTCCCTTTTTCTCGTAGACCATTCCCAACCGGAAGTGCACATTCGCCGGCGGAATCGCGTTCACTTCCGGAGGCGATGCGAGATACGATTGAAGAGCCGCCTCGGCGCGATCCAGATTCCGGCCTGACAGCGCTCCCGTTCTTCCGACCGCGAACAGTGCCACCTTGTCGCCGGGCTTCGCCTTGAGACGCTCGTCGACGATCGCCCAGGATTTGTCGAACTGTTTCTGGTTCGCGTAGAAGGCGGCGAGCTGAGCGTAAGTTCCCGCACTGTCGGAAAACGCCGACCGCAGCGCGAGAAGCTCGCGCTCCGCGCACGCGAAATCCTTTGCCTGCACGCACACCGACACGACGGCGTAGCCGCCGCGATACGCGTTGCGCTTCTTGATTTCCAGCGCCGCTTCGAGCGCTTTCTGCTTACTCCCGCCAGCGACTCCCGGCGCCTGCAGGTAGTAGCTCATCATGTCCTCGCGCGCATCGAGATTGTTGGGATCGAGCACGACCGCCGCCTCGAACTGGTTCTTCACCGTCGGCGCGAGAAAGAGCAGCTTGAACTTGGATGCGTGCATCGCCTTGTTCCCGTAGGCGCGTCCGAGCCAATCGTGATAGACGGAGCTCTGCGGACTGAGCTTCACCGCTTTCTCCATCCAGTCCACGGCCCGGTCGTCGTCATTCTCAACCATCGCGATCTTGCCGAGGTAGAAGGCCGCCTCGGCGTTTTGGCCGCCGAGTGGAGTCAGCATTGCTTTCGCTTCGGTGTAATTCTTGTCGTTGAACAGCCTGATCCCCTGTTCGACCGATTGTGCGCGCGCTGTGAGCGGCGCGACTGCGACGAGCGCGAGCCAAAGCGTAAGTATCGATCGTTTCACCTTCTCTCCCGTCCGGTAATGATGCCCTTACGGCTTGGCGCAGCCCGCGGTTCCATCCGTACCTTATATACGTATACGACCGTCAGTAATCCCTAGGAGACCGGACCCGCTTTGCCCGACGACTCACCCGGAGGCTACCGCCGCAGCCCGCGACAGCTCGCTGTCATCTGGACGATTGCAGTCGTTGTCGCCGGCCTGATTTTCTGGTTCGAGCTCACCGCGCCGTACTTTCACGAGCTGATGGCGCCCTTCTACGTAATCATCCTCATGATCGCGGTCTTCGCGACCTGGCGTTGGCTGCGAGCGCGCTCGGCCAAGGATCGCCGCATGCGCGACAGACGCCACGCGGCGCGGCGCGGCGAGACTCACGTCGACGAGGCGGACGGACCCGAGAAGTAGTAGACGATCGGCCCGAGCGCGGCCGCTGCGAGTGCGCCGATCACCGCCGGCAGGCCAAAGTCGCCGTCGCGCATTTCGAGAATGACGACGCCCACAAGAATGACGAGTGGTACTGCCGCCAATGCGGCAACGGTCGCCAGGCCTGCCGGAATTCTGAATTCCCCTCGAAGCTCCGGTTCGCGCCGGCGAAGCATGATGAGGGCGCCGAACTCGAGGAAGAGCGCCATCGCGTACAGCAACACGTCGGCGACGACGAGCCGCGCAAAAGGAATCAGCGCGAACACGGAATAAAAAATCGCCGAGAACAGGATTGCGTTACGCGGAGTTCCCCGCTGGTCGGTGCGGGCGAATCGAGTCGGCAGAAATCCGTCCTGTGCCATCACCAGCGGAATCCGGGAGTATGACAGGAGCAGTGCGTTGAAAAGAGCGAGGGCACTCGCCATTCCCGCGATGGCGATCAAAATCGCGAGCGGCTGACCCAGCGCTCCAGCGCTCATTCGTGCGATATCGGGCCACCCGCCTTCCCGCCATTGCGTCCAGTCACTCGCGCCCGCGGACGCGAGCAGCGGGATCAGGTACCCCGCCACCACGAGTGGCAGCGTGATCGCGAGTGCGCGCGGGTAGCTGCGCGATGCGTTCACCACTTCGCCGACACCGACTCCGCCGAGTGTCGTCTGGCCGGGAGTGGTAAACGGTTTCCACGGAGCGTGGTGGATGTGTGGAATCGCTGCGAGCGACAGCAGCGCGAATACTCCGAGGATGAACGCGCCGCTCACGATCGAGGTCATTCCGACTCTCGCCGCCCCGCGGAGATTGATGGCCGTCGGACCCCAGATCACCGCCAGCGAGATACCCCACCTCGCCCACACTGGAAGTTCGGGCACGAAGAACGCGAGATACGCGTTGAACAGGACCGGATAGATCGCCATGTCGACAAGCGAGTACATCCACGTCCACCAGCCGTTCTGGAACGCCCAGAATCTTCCGAACGCGCGCTGCACCCATTTGTAATAGCCGCCCTCCTCGGGCAGCATGCTCGCCAGCTCGCCGATGATCAGCGTCTCGGGGAGCGACCATAGAAGAGGAACGAGGAGCAGGATGAGCAGGCCGAGTCCGGGGCCGACTCTTACGATCAATGTCTCCGTGGTGAATGCGCCACCGGAGACGTTGAAGAACATCACGAAAACGAGAGCAGCCGTGTTCAGCGCACGGCGCAGCTTCATTTCGTTCGCACGACCGAGACGCTAAAGCTCGTCGGCAGAGATCCGGCGGCTACCGGCGCGAACCCCGCCCCGCCCACCGCGCCGGCTGCAACTGCAAACCGGAGATAAGCGGCGCCGCCGTCGACCAAAGTCAAGGAGACTCTTGTACCCGCCGTGAGCGGCTGCGTTTTTAGCGGATACGTATTCGAGCTCGAGCTCAGCGACGACTCGATCGAGCGGTGATTCCAGCTCAGGTGCTTGACGACATCGGGAATTCCCGCAATGCCCGCATCGTCGACATAGTTGGCGATCGTGTAATCGCGGATCTCGGATACGATATCGGTCCCGAACATCTGCGTAAGATTGCTGAGACCGTGAGGGCTCTCTCCATTCGGCAGCTTGTTGTTGACGTTGACAAGATTAAACCACGTGTCTCTCTCGACGCCTCCCTTTCTGTCGGCAGCATATCGCAGAAAGGACCAGGTCGCGCCACGCGTCGCGAGCCCGTCGACTTCGGAGTAGAGACTATTGATCTCGGGCTGCGTCAGGTATTCCTTGAAGCGGAGTTGGTTCTGCCTCCCGTAATTGAAGTTTGCATCGATAACCCGCTGCCCCGAGCCCTGGAGGGTGCCGAGAGCAATATTCGCACGAGGGCTCAGTCCGCTCGCCCTGTAGAACGTGAGCTCCTCGGCCATGTGAGCCAACCCCTCGTCGAGGAAGGTATCCTCGAACTGCGTCGTATTCGTGTTGACCCACAGATGTCGCTCCGCATTGATGAGATGCTGGAACTCGTGCGCGACTGTGCCGACCGTAATGCTTCGCACGAAGCTTGTCGAAAACATGTTCTTGTTGATCGTCCCGGACGGATCGGGCGCGAGCAGATAGAACATCTCCGCGAAATTGCTGGTCGCGCATGCTTGGGCGCGCGGCGTATTGGTTTTGGGGAATATATCCCGTGGATGGAAAAAACCTCCGACGAAGCTCGAACTGCCCTCGTGAGTCAGCTGATTAACTACGGTCGTGAATAGCAGCAGAACACGGCCGTTGCCGTCTACGTCGATCGGCGCTCCGAAGTTGAGCGTATCCACCGGAACGACCAGCGTGTCGAACGCGGCGGCGAAGAAATCCCAGTCGGATTGTGTGAACCCGCCGTCAGGATTCTGCGTGTCGTTCAAAACGATCGCGTTGTTCGAAACCGACATCACTGCCGCTTGGTGGAATACCGGATCCGTGCAGCCAGCGAGGCTGACGTTGAGGGTGATCGAGTCGCCGACGGCCGCTGTAGCAACCGACAAGCTCTTCCTCACGCCGCTCGGAGAGATCTGCGCCGCACTCCGCGCCGCTGACATCTTCGGACGCAGCTCGCGCATCGCCCTCTCGCGAAACTGGTGCTCCCACGCCGCGTCCCGCTGCAGCTCCCGTCCTCCGGAAAGAAACGCCTTTCGCAACGTCGTTGTCGCGCCGATGCTGGGCGACGGCGGGCCAAACGCGATGGACGTCGCGACCGGATCGACGGTAAAGCTCAGCGTCGCGCCCGTCGTATCGCCGAGGCCGAAGAACGGGATTGCGACGAATTCCGCGCCCGTCGCGCCCTGAACGCAGATCTCCGACGCCGCAGCGCCAATCAGCGTCGTGACCTGACCGACCTGGAGACTGAGACCCGCGCTGTCAGAGCATGGGGGTGCCTTCACCAGCGCAACTGTGCTTCCTGACACCGAGCCACTCGTTGCCAGAATATTCGCAGTGCCGGGCGCCACAGCGGTCACGAGTGCACCCGCCGTTCCCAATGGAGCCACCGTCGCCACTCGTGGATTATCCGTCGTGAAGGTGAGTGTCAGGACGTTCACCGTGTTGTCGAATGCGTCCGCGCCGCTGACCGCAATGGGCGAAGTATTTCCCGGCCCGGTGAGCTTCACGGTGTCGGGGGTGATTCTGATTTTTGCCAGCGGCCCGGCCGCGATTTGTATTGCGAACGCCGCGTTTCCGGCAACGCCGGTGACGGTGGCGGTCGCGACTTCGCTCCCGACAATGGTGCCCGGAGTCCACTGCGCGCTCGCTTGTCCGCTTGCATCTGTCGCCGACGTCGGCGTTATCGATCCGCCCGAGCTCGCCCACGACACCGTTGCCCCCGCTACGGCGCGGCTCGATGCGTCCGTCACTTTCGCGACGACGGTCACCGGAGTAGTCGTTCCCGCCATGATCGCGCCAGACGCACTGTTGCTCACGGCCTGAATTGCTGCCGGTGGGCCAGCGCTAGGCTCCGTGCCACCGCCGCACGCGTACATGAAAACACACACGGCGATCAGCCGCACTGCTGGCGAAACAGTCATACGCATTCGTGGACGGGATGAATGATAAGACAAGCCGGAACAAATGTATAATACGGGCCTTCACGCGCCTCACATACCCTTTTCATGACGAACGGGGTCCATTCCGTGCAAACTTCGCCACCATGAGTCTTACTCCCGAACAGCGAAGCGAGCGCCGGCTGCGCGCTTCCGCCCTTCCGCGCCCCCTTCTCGAGCTCTTCCGCACCGCCGCTGATCGCACCCACACGCTCGTCGGCGCAGTCGGTGTTTTTCTCATCGCCGGATTTGTCGTCGCTGTCACCGGCACGGTCCTCTTCGCCGAGCTCGCGGAACATGTCCGTGCAGGTGGCACCACCGCCTTCGACGACGCCGTTCTGACCTGGCTCGGCACGCAGCACACGCCGCTGCTCGACACGATCATGCTGGAATTCACCGCCATCGGCACCGGATCCGTCGTGCTCATGATCGCCGGTATCTCGGGAATGTTTCTCTATCTCACGCGCCACAAGTACTCGGCGCTGCTCCTTCTTGTCTCGACAGCCGGCGGCATCGCCCTCAATGCCGTGCTCAAGCTGGGCTTTCACCGCCCGCGCCCGCATATCATCGAATGGGGAACCCAGGCGGTGAGCTCGTCGTTCCCTTCCGGTCACGCGATGAATGCCGCGATCGTCTACGGAACCGTCGCCTATCTCGCCGCGCGCCTGCAGAAACGCCTGCGATGGAAAATCGCGACTCTCGTCACCGCGCTGATCCTGATCGCCGGCACGTGTCTCAGCCGAGTGTACCTCGGCGTACACTATCCGACCGACGTCGCCGCCGGAGTCGTCATCGGTCTCGCGTGGGCCGGCCTTTGCATGGCCGCGCTGGAATCGCTGCAGATCCTCGCGATGCGCCGCGCGCCCGAGATACTAGAAAGCGAGGAGCCTCCGCCCGATGCCTCTGATTGATGCTTTCAGCTCACGCCGGCGGGCGATGGCGCAGATGCCGCGAGAACGCATCCCAATAGCCCACCGAGTCGATCTCGATCATCGATTCCGGCTCGCGTCCCAAACCGCTCTCGGCCATTGCCACGATCTCTTCACACTCGCGCTCGTTGTCGACGAACAGCTGAGTGAGGCTGTCGGCACGATCCTGAACCAGATTGTCACCCGCGCGCGAGCGGGTCGCGGCGCGTTTCGTGACCACGTCGATGACAGTTCGCACGGCTGCCACGTCGCGAGTGAGCGCCAGAATGCGCACGATTGCGACCGCCGGAGACACGTCCCCTCTGAGACATTGCACGAGAATTGCGCGTATCGCGGCCGGTTCGATACCGTCGGTCAGTCTGGCGACTACTTCGGTTTCACCGCTTTCGCGCGCTGTCATGCGGACGCGAGGCTGGAGAGCGTCGCCGCAATGCACTGGCGCAATCGCGACCGTTCGGCGAGCGTGATTCGCGCGCGGGCACGTCTCACGCCGGCCGCCGGGCAGACGACCCATCATCTCGGAGGAGTCTCATGGCTGCAAAAAAATCTTCACGCGGACGAAAATACGGAAAGGCGGCGTCGAAGCGCGTCGAAAGCGCGATGCGCAGGAAAAAGAAGGGAACCCTCAAGTCCGGAAGAAGTGGCAAGAAAGTCACCAGCCGCAAGCAGGCGATCGCAATCGGACTCTCCGAGGCCCGGCAGAAGGGGGCCAAAGTTCCGCGGAAGCGCGGCGGCACCAGTTCGCGCGGAAGAAAGTCCGGCGGACGCAGCCGGAGCCGCTGAACAGCCGTGAATCGAAGGGCCGGTTGGCTGGCGCCGCCAACCGGCCTTCTTTTGCGCGCCGCCCGGCGTTTCGGCGCTCAGTATTTGGCGAGGTAGTTGTCGAGCTCCCACTGCGACACCTGGGTGATGTATTCCTGCCACTCCAGCCGCTTCGCCGTGAGAAAATGTTTGGTGATGTGATCGCCAAGCGCTTCCTTGATCACGTCGTCTTTCTCGAGCTCGTCGCACGCCTGCTCGAGGTTCTGCGGCAGATCGTCGATCCGCAGCCGCCGCTTCTCCCGGTGTGACATCTCCCAGATGTTCGTGTTTACCGGCTCGCGCGCGTCCGCCTTCGTCGCGATGCCGTCGAGCCCCGCTGCCAGCTGGACCGCAAGCGCGAGATACGGATTTGCCGAAGGATCCGGCATGCGCAGCTCGATTCTCGTGCCCGTTCCGCGGCGATCGGGAATCCTGATCATCGGCGAGCGGTTCCGCATCGACCACGCGACGTTGATTGGCGCTTCGTATCCCGGAACGAGCCGCTTGTAGGAATTCACCAGCGGGTTGGTGATCGCGGTGTAGCCGCGCGCATGCCGGAGCAGGCCGCCTATGTAATGCAACGCCGTGCTCGAGAGCTCCCACTCCGCTTTCGGATCCCAGAATGCATTGTCGTTTCCGCGAAAGAGCGACTGATGCGTGTGCATCCCGCTCCCGTTCTGACCGAAGATGGGCTTGGGCATGAACGACGCCGTCAGCCCGAACGTCCGCGCGACGTACTTAACGACGAACCTGAACGTGGTGATGTTGTCGGCCGTCTTGAGAGCGTCGGCGTACCGGAAATCGATCTCGTGCTGACCGTGCGCCACTTCGTGGTGCGCCGCCTCCACCTCGAAGCCCATCTGCTCGAGCACGCCGACTATCGCCCGCCGCGCATCCTCCCCGAGGTCCGCCGGCGCGAGGTCGAAATATCCGCCGACGTCATGCGTGATCGTCGATGGCGCATCGTCCGGTGCCGGCTTGAACATGAAGAACTCGGCTTCCATCCCCGCGTTCATCGTGTAGCCGAGTTTCGCGGCGTGCGCGAGAGTACGCTTCAGCGCACCGCGCGGGTCACCGGGAAAGGGCGAGCCGTCGGGCGTGTTGATGTCGCAGATGAGACGCGCGACCCGGTTGTGCTCCTCGCCCCACGGGAAGATTTGGAACGTGTCCAGATCCGGCGCGAGAAGCATGTCCGACTCTTCGATTCGCACGAACCCTTCGATCGATGAGCCGTCGAACATGATGTCGCCTTCGAGCGCCTTCTCGAACTGCGACGCCGGGATCTCGACGTTCTTGTTGATTCCGAGGATGTCGGTGAACTGGAGCCGGAGAAACCGGACGTCGTGTTTTGTCGCGAGACCGACAATGTCTTTCTTCGTCGCGCCGGTGGTATCGGGTATGCGAGGCTTTCTGGGCATGATGGAGACAATACCGTCGTCTTCCGATTTTTGCAATTATGGCACGAATTTGTGTGCCGTACTTGCACCAATCAGCCCAGAATGACAGTTTGTCACGCAGTTCGTGCAGATTCTGCACGATTTCACACACACCGCGTCTGGCAATGACCCATCCATTGAGCTCCCGTAAATCGGCCCTTCGCGAGATCACTTCTCGCTCCCCGCGCATCCCGCCCAGCTTTTCCGAGGACGGAATCCCGATTCCGACATCCGAGTACTTCGGCATCAACACCTTCGGCGCGCGCCAGATGCGCGACAAGCTTCCGAAAGACGTCTACGCGAGTCTCGCCGGCTCCATACGGATGGGGAAGAAACTGGACCTCACCGTCGCGCCTACGGTCGCGCAGGTCATCAAGGAATGGGCGATCTCGCGCGGTGTGACTCACTTCACGCACTGGTTCCAGCCGCAGACCGGACTCACCGCCGAAAAGCACGACGCATTCTTCTCATTCGACGATGACCGCCAGCCGATGGAGTCGTTCACCGGATCGCAGCTCATTCAGAGCGAGCCCGACGCATCGAGCTTCCCGTCGGGCGGACTGCGCGCCACTTGGGAGGCACGCGGTTACACCGCCTGGAACCCGGCGAGTCCCGTCTTCATCGTCGAGTCGGCCGGCGCACGCACACTCTGCATACCATCGGTGTTCATCGGCTACAACGGCGAAGCGCTCGACGAGATGACACCGCTCCTTCGCAGCTCCGACGTTCTCTCCGACAAAGCGATCGAGCTGCTCGAGCTGCTTGGCGACAAGGGCGTGCAGCGCGTGTTTACCACGCTTGGGCCCGAGCAGGAGTATTTCCTCATCGATCGCGCGCATTTCGGAATGCGTCCTGACCTCGTCATGGGCGGACGCACTCTCATCGGCGCGCCGCCGCCGCGCGGACAGCAGCTCGAGGATCACTACTTCGGCGGAATTCCGGAGCGCGTTCAGGCGTGCATCTCCGAGGTGGAGTTCGAGCTCTACAAGCTCGGCGTCCCGATCACGACGAGGCACAACGAGGTCGCGCCCTGCCAGTTCGAGATGGCTCCGCACTTCGAGGAGACCGACATCGCCGTCGATCACAACCAGCTGGTAATGGCCACGCTGCGTCGCGTCGCGCTTCGCCACGGGCTTCAGGCGCTGATCGCCGAAAAGCCCTTCGCCGGAATCAATGGATCGGGGAAGCACTGCAACTGGTCGATGTCGATCGCGGCGGATTCGCCTGAGCTCGACGGTCTTAACCTCCTCAAGCCGGGAAAGACGCCGCACCAGAACATCCGCTTCCTTCTCTTCCTCGCCGCGATACTCAATGCAGTTCACAAGCATGCCGGACTGCTTCGCGCCGGCATCGCCTCCACCGGGAACGAGCACCGCCTCGGCGCAAACGAAGCGCCTCCCGCGATCATCTCGGTTTTCATGGGCGACATGCTGACGCGCGTCATCGAGGAGATCAGCGAGGGGAAGAAGTCCGCGAGCGCAGAGCTGGAGATGATCAAGCTCGGCGTCGAGAAGCTCCCCGAGGTCCAGCGCGACAACACCGATCGGAACCGCACATCTCCGTTCGCGTTCACCGGGGCGAAGTTCGAGTTCCGCGCCGTCGGCTCTTCAGCATCGATCGCTTTCCCGATCGCTCTTCTCAACACCGCCGTCGCCGAAGCGGTCGCGCAGCTCACCGGCGACCTCCGCGCCGAGCTGAAGAAAACGAAGAGCCTCGACGAAGCTGCGGTGAAAGTCGTACGCGCTGCGTTCAAGGAGAGCACTCCCGTCCGTTTCGAGGGAAACAACTACTCGGAAGACTGGGTGAAGGAAGCGGAAAAGCGGGGACTTCCGAATTTCCGCCGCACTCCCGAATCGCTGAAGCAGCTGATCACCGATCAGTCGCGAGCGCTGCTGACTTCACTCGGCGTGCTCACCGACGCCGAGCTCGATTCCCGGTATCACGTCCGCGTCGAGCGCTACGTGAAAGACATGCTCATCGAGCTGCACACGCTCCGCGAGATCGTCGAGACGATGGTTCTTCCGGCGGCGTTCGGTTACGCCGGCGAGCTCGCCGCATCGGCCGCCCAGGCGAAGGCGGCAGGTATTTCGATGATTCCGCAGATCGCCACGGCGAACGACATCGGCGCGCTCATCGACAAGCTCAAATCCAACGCCGCCGCTCTCACGAAGGTCATCGATCGGGTCGAAGCGATGCACGACGATCCCGCCGGACAAGCCGATGTTCTGACGTCCGAGGGCGCCGACACGATGGCGGCGGTGCGAGGGATCTGCGACGGTCTCGAGGTAAGCATCGCCGACGACGCGTGGCCACTTCCCAAATACCGGGAGATGCTCTTCCCGGTTTAATACTGTGGCGGGGAATTGATACGATGTAACTTGAGGCCATGACCCCCAAGCCTCCCGCTGCATCATCTCCGTCTCAGAATTTCTCAGCAACCAATTGCCCGGCGTGCGGATCCCCCGCCTCCGGGCGATTTTGCGCCAGCTGCGGTGCGGCACTGGGAACTGCGCGCTGTTCCTCCTGCAATAACGAGCTCGGGCCCGGTGCGAAATTCTGTCAGAGCTGCGGCGCTCCCGTAGCACGCGCGGCCGCAGCTACGAGATCTTCCTCGCTACCGTGGGTTGTCGCCGCGTTTTCACTTGTCGTCGTGTTCGCCATGCTCGCCGGCCGCGCATTCAGTGCGCGCCGCGATGCAGGTGAGCCCCCCGGTGCCGCGCTTCAGGCGGCTCCCGATGCAACCGCCGGCGCCGATCAACAAGGTGTCGTTCGCGCTCCCGACATCTCATCGCTTTCACCCGAAGAGCGCGCCGACCGCCTCTTCAACCGGGTGATGCTGCTCAACAGCCAGGGCAAATCGGACAGCGTGCAATTTTTTGCACCGATGGCTCTTACCGCGTACCAGATGCTCGGTGCGCTCAATGCGGATCAGCGGTACGACATGGGCCGGATCGCCGAAGCCGCCGGCGCCATTCCGCTCGCGAAAGCACAGGCGGATTCGATCCTTCAGAAAAATCCCACGCACCTTCTGGGTCTGATTCTCGCCGCCCACGTCGCCGCGCTCGAAAAGAATTCCGCCGGTCTGCGCGCGTTCGAGAAGCGACTGGTCACGGCCTCGCAGTCGGAAATCGCCAAGAAGCTGGAGGAATACGACCGCCACTCGACTGAAATAACCAACGGGCTTGCCGAGGCACGGCGCGATCTTGGTTCGACGCGATGACGTCGTCGCCGGTCATTCACCTCGCGCACAGCCCGGATTCCGACGACGCGTTCATGTTTTACGCGTTGGCCGACGGAAAGATCGACACCGAAGGCGTGACGTATGTGCACGAGCTGCAGGACATCGAGACGCTGAACCGCCGCGCATTCAACGCCGAGCTCGAGGTTACCGCGGTCTCCATTCACGCATACGCATATCTATCCAAGCACTACGCTCTGCTGCCGCACGGCGCCTCCATGGGCGATGGTTACGGCCCCCGGCTCGTGGCGAAGCGGCCGATGTCCACCGCCGAGCTGGAAAACACCCGCATCGCGATCCCCGGTCTGATGACGAGCGCGTATCTCGCGCTTTGCCTTTACCTCCCGCACTTTGCACCGGTTGTTGTTCCCTTTGACGAGATCGAGGATTCCGTGGTCAGCGGAGACGTCGACGCCGGCCTGCTCATTCACGAGGGCCAGCTCACCTACGGCGATCGCGGCCTGCGTCTTCTCGCCGACATGGGAGAATGGTGGGGCAAGCAGACGGGCCTGCCACTTCCCCTTGGCGGCAACGTCATTCGAAAAGATCTGCCGCCAGACCTCCAGAAGCTTGTCTCCAAACATCTACGCGCTAGCATTGCCTACGGTCTGGATCACCGGCGTTCCGCGCTCGACCACGCAATGCGTTATGCGCGTGGATTGGACCGTGCGAAGGCCGACGAGTTCGTCGGTATGTACGTCAACGATTGGACACTCGATTACGGTCCGCGAGGGCGCGAGGCGATCCGCCTTTTCCTTGCCCGCGGCGTAGAGTCGGGCGTTGTGAAAACCCCGGTGACCGTCGAGTTCATGGACGACTGAGTCGCCCCCGGTCGGCTCTTCGGCCGCGCACAATCGAGCGAGAACGGAGCTCCGGCCGACAACCTGCAATTCACGTCTTGACGGGGCGGGGCTGGTATCGTATTCGGTGGTGTATCGTCGGCCGTGAAGGGCACGTCTCGTGCAGCGGCGGCGAGCCGAGATGCAGCCGTAGGTTACGACAGTTGCAAACGAATCGAGGAGGAAGCATGGCCGGCGGTCGTGATGAGTCAAGTGAACCACTGCGTTTTGCCGATGACGATGATCCCGACGAGATCGGAGGGTTCACGCGCGGTAAGCGGTCTTACGACGATGACGAAGACGAGGACGGCGGCTGGGCAATAAACGAAGACCACAGCGATCGCCTCTGGGATAGCGCCGAAGACGTCGATGACGAAGACGCCGATGAGGAAAGTGTCAGCGTAGAAGAGGACGAGACCGAGGAGGAGGAAGAGGAGGCCGATCTTTTCGGAGCCAGCCCCATCCGGGGACGCCGCGGTCGTCCCAAAGGATCCGGAAAAAAGCAGGAGCAGGAGCCATCCATCTTCGCCGGATCCGCAAACGTATTCTCCACCGAGCCGCCGAAACCTGCTGCACCTCCCCCGCCGCAAACCGCCCCGTCACGACCGCCCGCGACACCTCCTTCGCGACCCGCTCCATCCTCTTCGCGCCCGGCAGCTGTCGCTACGACGACGACGGCAGGCCGTGCTCCCGCACAGAGCAAGAAGAAAGCGGCTCCCAAAAAAGCCGCTCCCAAGGCAAAGAAGAGCGCCGCTAAAAAAACTCCGGCGCGAAAGTCAAAACCCGCACGCGGCAAGCCGGCTCCAAAGAAAGGCGCCAAATCGGCTGCAAAGAAAGGCGGTAAGGCGAAGGGAGGAAAGAGCAAAGGGGGTCGGGGCCGCCGTCGCTGATTTCATAATAGCTGACGCACGGAACACGCATTCTCGGCCGCGCGTTTCGTTCGCCCCTGTGTGTAACCCATGAGAGAGCCAACTGACGGTCGTTACGAACGCGGATCCCCGTGGCGCAAGCTCCTTGTCTCCGGCGGCGCGCTGCTCGGAGCGGCCGCGGCATACAACGCCTTCGCCAAAAAAGGTGTCAACCAGCTCGCCAATCTGATCGGTGGGGAGGAAGGCGGTTTCGAGTGGCGTGACTGGCGCATTGCCTTCACGAAGCGAGGAAACGGACCGCCCGTTCTTCTGATACACGGCATTCACGCCGCCGCGTGGTCGTACGAATGGCGCAACAACGTGGATTATCTCGCGCGAAGTAACACCGTTTACACCATCGACCTGCTCGGTTTTGGCCGGTCGTCGCGCCCGCCGATACGCTACTCGGCACGCCTCTACATCTCGCTGATCTCGGACTTCGTCGCCCGCGTGATCGGCGAGCCGTGCGTGCTCATCGCGTCTTCGCTTTCCGGGGCTTACGCTGCGGTGCTGGCAGCGCGCGATCCGCAGCGTTTCCCGGCGCTTGTTCTCATCGCGCCGACAGGCCTCGTGAGATTGAACCAGCCGGCGTCACTCAAGGGTGAGGCCGGTCGTTTTGCCGTTGACGCGCCGATCGCCGGCACGGCGATGTTCAACGCTCTCGTCTCGAGACGAAATCTTCAGATCTATCTTCGCCGCACTTACGCTGATGATGCGCTCGTCACTCGCGAGCTCGTCGAAACGTATTACACGGCCTCTCACCAGAGAGGCGCCCGGCACGCGCCGGCCGCATTTTTGTCGGGGCATCTCAACATCGATGTCCGCAACGCGATCCGTCGCCTCATGCAGCCGTCGATGCTGGTGTGGGGAGAGGAAGGGTCGATCGCGCCCGTCGAAGAATTCCGAGGCTTCACCGCGCTCAAGCCGGACTTCGAGCTGTCAGTGCTGTCTCCCGCCGGGGACCTCCCGCACGACGAGCGATCAGAGGACTTTAATGTTATCGTTTCCACATGGCTGAATCGCCTGTCGCTCTCCTCCGCGCCCACGCAAAACACGCCCCCTGGAATGCCCGCGGCCTCGCCGCCCACGCCACTGCACTCGTAGATGCAGCCGGTGTTCGGCCGACGAACGCGTCAGCGCGAGCGGCGCCGACAGCGCGAGCGGTTCGCTTCTATGTCGCGAGTGGACTTCTCGATCGGCCTGATGGAACCGGCACCGGCGCGACGTACGGATATCGTCACCTTCTGCAGCTGCTGTCGATAAAGATCAGGCAGCGCGAAGGACAGAGTCTCGAATCCATCAAGCGTGAAATGAAGGAAGTGACCGGCGACGCCCTTGAAAAGAAAATCGCCCAGTCACTCGCGCCGGCGCTCGGAGCCGGAGCACACGCCGTCGCCGCGACCGACGATGATGCCCCGCTCCGCTGGCGCCGCCTGCCGGTGGCCAACGGAATCGAGATCCATGTTCGCGAAGATTCTCCCGCCGCCGCCGACGATGCCATCGTTGCGATGCGCGAAGCTGTTCGCTCGGCGCTTGGCCGCGAGGATCTCCGCTAGCCGTACGTCAGCGTCGGCCGGCTGCCGGTCGAATGTGTTCGTCGACGGCCTTCATCGCCTCACCCAGATCAGCATCGCTGACCCATGATGCTTTTGTAATGCGCTTCCCTCTTCCTTCCACCGACAATGCGATCCGTCCGCCGCGAGTTACAAGGTAGGCCCCTGATCCTCGCGGCCGGCTGATCGGATCCCGATCCACATTTTCCAGTGAAAGGTTGTATACATTTGCCGGATCGCTTGCCGCAATGACGACGAACGGCTTCTCATCATCGTTCGCTTCGTGCCCCAATGAGCGCAGCGATTCGACAGCATCGGGAAGCGCGAACTGGGCGCCCCCCAACCCTTTCACAAAATATCCGCGGCGCACTTCACCTCTGAATTCGAGGCGCTTCAGCTCCCGATAGATTGACCGCCAGCCAACGGGTGGCCGCTCTCTTCGCCACCAGTCACGCGACACTATCCCGTAACGGGCGAGCCACTGGCTTGCTACTGTCGCTGCAATACTCTCTTCACTGAGCTCCGGGCCAAGGGGCCCGACACGATGCAACAAAGACCATCGCCCCGTCCAACCGCGATACACCGCGCCACCTTGATCCGGCCGCCGCCACTTGGGAAGCCGCCGCAGATTCGGCCGGCGCTGAACAATCTTTCGATCGGGTGACGGCGCATAGTCCGCCGGCAGCCACCGCGTTGCATCCTGTGTCTGGCGGCTGACCACCGGCTTCCATCGCGCCACCTCGCGCATCGCCTCCACGGAATCATTGGTGATCAGACCCCAGGCAACTAACTCCCGTATTGCCTCGCGCACTGCAAGCGTCCCCAGTGACGCGCCCGATCGAATATCGGAAATGAACGAAGCGCCTTCTTCCTGGATGAAGTTGCGCACTGCCGTGGCATTTGCGCTCAGCGGCGCGGCGCCTACGGCCGGAAGCCAGAGTCTCCCCGTGCCGCGCGCAAAGAAGCGAGCCCGCGAGAGGGGAATCGCACCCGACTCTGGGTCGTATTTTCCTTCGCCCGCCCACACCGGCTCACCCGATGACATGAACTCGGAAAGCCAGCTCGGCTGATAGCCGGCGACTCGCGATCGGAGATAGTCACGATCCCACGCCGCGGCGGGACGCGCCACTCCATACAGCTGACGAAGCGCGCCCGTCACACCCGCGCTCCCAATGAGCCGATCGCGGGGATCGACGTGCTGCCAACGCTGAAGGAACGCCGCGAATTGTGACAGATCCACCGCCTCGATCTGCTTTCGCAAACCAGCGAGCGCTCTCCTTCGTGCGATTTCCGCGAGCCTGCGCGAGCACCACTCGGGCGCCTTCGTCTCCGCCCTGAATTTTCCCTGAATCAGCTTGCCCGTTCGCTCCCATTCGCTCAGTCTGTCCTGGATCCAGTTTTCGTCCCAGCCATAACGGCGGTGAACGTCACCGACAGTCACCGGTCCGGAGAGAGCGAGGAAGCGCGCGAGGATTTCCCTCCGCGCGACCGGCTGTTGGATTGCGCCGTGCCGCAAAAACTCGGGCACCGTGTCGGCGATCGGCACGACACGGGTTTCCGGCCCGACGACGGCCGTCTTGAAGGCGTCATTCCCGAACGCCGAGACGTACCGTGGAAATGTTTCCGTCAGGATGAACCGCCATTCGCGTGCGGCTGGCTCGGGCAGTTCGATTCCGATTACGCGTCCGTTCGCGAGCAGATCGTCCAGTGGCTCGCCAAGCAGTCCCTCGCCCAGCGTGGCGATTCTCTGAACCAGCTCATCCTTCGACAGATCACCGGCGCGGTCGAGCAGCAGCGCGAGCTCATCCGCGGAGCGCGCACGTCGTCCCTCTGCGGTCCCGCGGCGCTCGGCTAGGGTTTGTTCAATGGCTGCCAGCGTCACGTCGTCCGCGCCCTCTGCTCCAAGGAGCTCGCCGAGCAGGCTGCGATCGAGTGAAAGAAGCGCGGCCTGTTTCTCTGCGCGCGGGGTATCGTCGCCGTACATCCAATCCATCACGAACCCGAATTGAAGGCTCGCCGCGAAGGGCGAGGGAATTTCGGTTCTCACCACATGAACCTTGATTTGGCCCTCGATTATTTCGGTGAGCACGTCTTTCAGGCCGCCCATGTCGAAAGCGTCCTGGAGGACTTCGCGATATGTCTCGACGAGAATCGGGAACCCGGGGAATTGTCGGACGGTATCGAGGAGATCGAGCGATTTGAGGCGCTGAAGCCAGAGCGGCATCCGGCGTCGTGGGTTGCCCCGGGGAAGAAGGAGCGCACGCGCCGCGTTCATGCGGAAGCGCGCACCGAACAGGGATGTCGCTCCCACTTCCTCGATCACGAGATGCTCGGCTTCCGCAGCGGTCAGTCGCAGAAGTGATTCGATCGGCGGCTCGGTTCCGAGATCCGGCAGTCGCAGCATGATGCCGTCGTCCGTCGTCTGCACCTGAACGTCCGAGGTGCGAAGCGCTTCTCTTGCTCTCTGAGCAAGCGCCATCCCCCACGGAGCCGTCACCTTGCCTCCGAACGCTGCGTGAATGACGATGCGGACTGCGTTCGTCTCATCCCGAAAATGCTCGATGACGACGTTGCGGTCGTCGGGAACCACTCCCGTCGCAGCGCGCTGCGCGGCCACGTACTTGAGAAGTGAATTTGCGGTCGCTGCATCCGACTTGTATTCGCCGGCTATGCGCTCCGCCGGTGCGCCCTCGGCCAGCTCGCGACGAAGCGCGCCGACGCGATGACTCAGAAGAAGCGATCTCGTGGCAAACTCGCCGTGCCAGAAAGGCATTCGCGCTGGAGTGCCCGGAGCCGGAATGACGACAACGCGGTCGTGCTCGATCGCCGCGATGCGCCACGTCGAAGATCCGAGCTGGAACGCATCGCCCACCCGCGATTCGTGGACGAATTCTTCATCGAGCTCACCGATGCGCGTCCGATCCGGAAGATTCACGGTGTAGAGTCCGCGGTCCGGAATCGTTCCGCCTGAAATCACCGCCGTCATTCTCGCCGCGCGCGATCCGGTCAGGCGGTTGTTCAATCTGTCCCAGCTGATTCTCGCTTCCAGCTCGGCCGCCATCTCTGATGGATATTTCCCCGACAGCATCTCCAGCACTTCATCGAAGGCGCGTCGCGTGAGTGTGTGATACGAGTACGCGCGGCGCACCAACGCGAACAAATCGTCAACAACCCAATCATCGACTGAGACCGCCGCGACCACGACCTGCGCGAGAACGTCCAATGCATTCTGGACGATGGTGGTCGGTTCTACCTCCCCCGCTTTCATCGCTGCGACGATCGCGACAATTTCCATCGCGTCGTCACGATAGGTCGGCACGAGAACGCCTCGGCTCACCGCCCCGAGAGTGTGTCCCGCTCTTCCGATTCGCTGCAGGGCCGACGCGACCCGTTTGGGCGATTGCAGCTGGATGACGAGATCGACCGATCCGATGTCGATCCCCAGCTCGAGCGAGCTCGTCGTGACAAGCGCTGGAAGAGATCCCGCCTTGAGACGCTCCTCGAGCAGAAATCTCCTCTCGCGCGCCAGCGACCCGTGATAGGGCATCGCTATTTCTTCTTCGGCCAGGGCGTTGACGCGCGCCGCGACTTTCTCCGCCTGTGCGCGGTTGTTGACGAAGACGAGCGTGGTTCTCGCCGAGCGGATGTGTTTCAGTACGAGCGGCGCAACGGCGGGCCAGATGCTGCCGCCAACGTTGCCCAAATCCGCCACCGGCGCCTCGACGGACAGCTCCATTTCCTTCACCGTCCCGCAATCGACCAACGTTACAGGTCGAAAAACCGGCTTGTCACCGCTGCTTTCGCAGCCGCCAAGGAAGCGCGCTACTTCGTCCAATGGGCGCTGGGTTGCGGACAGTCCGATGCGCTGTGGCGATTTTTCCGCGAGCGCATCCAGTCTCTCGAGTGTGAGAGCCAGGTGCGAGCCACGCTTGGTTCCGGCGACTGCGTGAATCTCGTCCACGATCACGAGTTTCACGGTGCTGAACATCCCTCTGCCGCGAATGCTGGTCAGCATGATGTTCAGTGACTCTGGTGTCGTTATCAGAATGTGCGGGGCCTTCCTCAGCATCTTCGCGCGCGCGGATGCTGGCGTGTCGCCTGTTCGTACCGCGACTCGTATCTCTGGAAACTTTTTTCCCGCGCCGGTGAAACGCTGCCGCATGGACTCCGTTCGGAAGCTCGGTTTTCTCGCCGCGCTTTATCAGCTCATTCAGCTCCCACAAAAATGCGGCGAGCGTCTTTCCCGTTCCCGTCGGAGCGAGGATGAGGGTGTGCTGCCCGCTCGCGATCGCTGGCCACCCGCGTCGTTGCGGCTCACTCGGCTTGCCAAAGGTTTCGTTGAACCACTTTCGAACTACTGGATGAAACGACGGAAGGTTCTGCGCCACTTTTTCACGCGCCGGTTTTCAAAGCACGCGCCGCAATTTTTGCGCGCCCCATTCCAGAATCTTTCCGGCAAGCGGGCGCTTTCGAAAAGATTCGAGCTTGATTTCCGTCGCGTACTTGATGTCGTCGGCAAAGATCGAGTCCATCTGCGCGCCGATCCCCGGGTCCAGAGCGACGAGCAGAGACTCGTTGTTGAACGCCAGCGACCGGTTATCGAAGTTCATCGAGCCGACCTGTGACCACATGCCGTCGACGACCATCGTCTTGGCGTGCATCATCGCCGGTTGGTACTCGAAAATCTTGACGCCGCCGGCGAGAAGTTTTTCATAGTAGGTGCGCCCGGCGTACCATGTCGTCTTCACGTCCGTGTTGGAGCTTACGGTGAGGATGCGGACGTCGACCCCTCGCTTTGCGGCCGCGAGAAGAAGCTGCAGAAAGCTTTCACCGGGCACGAAATACGAGTTCGTGATGTACAGCGTTTTCTGCGCGCCGGCGATCGACAGCGCGAGAAACCTCTCCGCCGGCGTGCTTCCCGGCGAAGGAATGGTGTGCATCAGTCCGGCGCGAACATTTCCGACCGGGGGCGCGCCGCCGTGAGGAAAGAAGACGTCGCCCGTCAGCAGCTCTCCCGTTGCTTCGGCCCAGCCCGCGGCGAACGCTGCCTGCAGTGCGCTGGCCGTCGGTCCCTCGAAACGAACGTTCGTCTCGCGCCATTGCTCTTCATGGTGGCCGTCACCGAGCCAGTAGTCGGCGAGGCCAAAGCCCCCCGTGTATCCGACGCGACCGTCGATTACCACCGCGCGAACGTGCGAGCGCTGCGCCGCGCGATTGAGCGTGTACCAACGCAGCGGCCGCAGCCACACGACTTCGACACCCGCCCGCTTGAGCCCGTCGATCCATGTGCGCTTCAGCGGCTGCGATCCGAAAGCATCGAGCAGCAGGAGAACCCGCACTTTGGCGTGTGCGCGCTCGGAGAGATATTTCGCGAGTGAATCGGCAACCGCGCCCGGCTGCGAGTAGTACATCTCGACGGTGATCGTCCGCTGCGCGCTGGCGAGATCCCTCCATAAAGGCGGGTACGTCCCATTCCCGTTCAACAGGATCTCGACTTTGTTTCCGTCGTCGATGTGTGTCCCTGTGTATAGCTCGATCGACCGCGCAAAGAGAGGATCGACAACGCTCGGCGGCCCGTCCTTGTCGCCTTCGGCAATCACGCTTTTGATCGGCGTGTCGTGGGTCACGCTCAGTAGTCCGATGAGCGAGAGCACCAACGCGACCAGAAGCGCCGCCACCAAACCGGTATACTTTAAAAGTGTCATCGAACCTTTGAGAATAGCGACATCCGCCAGCTCCGTGGCCGGGGAGCGCGCTTCCGGCCTTTGCTTGCCGCGAGGTTTCTCATTGCACAACTTCTCCTGACATGAACATCGTAGCCCGCCGGCGCAGTCCGACGCGAGCTATCCTACTCGATCGGTCTCTTGAATCGCTCCCCGTTTTCCGGTTGAGCGATTCCGCCGATGACTCCGCTATTTCGTTCAGCCCGGAAGGAGGAGCACGCTGGAGAGTCCTCCCCGCACCGGGTGACCGCCTGCCCGGCACGTTCGATCAGGACGTGTATGTCGAGATCCTCCATCGCTACAATGATGCCGGATTTCCCGCCGACGGGGGCATTTCGTTTACCCTGCATGCGTTTCTCAGGTCGATCGGCCGCCGCGTCGACGGGCGTACATATGAGCAGCTTCGCTCGGCTCTGACGCGGCTCGAGCGGACTACTCTCGAGTCCACGGGAGTTTACGTCGTGGCCGGCAGTCCGACCCCGCTAGACGGACAGTTCTCGATCCTTTCGTCCGTAATGATCGCGCGCCGGCGGGTCACCGAGCGCGATCAGTTCACACTCTTCCCCGTCCTTGCCGCGTCCGAGCCCGGCGATGCGCGCGTCGTCATCAGCCCCGTCATTCGCGCCAATATCGCTGCCGGTCACACGGTCAGCCTTTCTACGCTTCACTACCAGTCGCTCGCGAATCCGGTCGCCCGACGGCTCTACCGCTTGCTCGAAGTCGCCCGCCAGCAGGACACCCTCACCTGGCGCGTGCCGCTCGAGCGCCTCGCCGAGCAGCTGCCGCTCACGCAGCGCT
>WNGF01002873.1_pt1 | contig 30487 bp, 32 predicted proteins | sample 5400641 | NCBI WGS metagenome assembly WNGF01 (sample SAMN13153371, study PRJNA577476) | soil metagenome | isolation source: 80 cm soil or saprolite under grassland replicate 2 | place: USA:California | collected 2016-06-15 | reverse complement strand
ACCAGCATCAGGGCGCCCAGCCCGGCGCTGTCCACCTGGAGGGTTCCCGACAGATCGATGACCAGGCGCCCCCGCCCCTCCGCCAGCTGCTCCAGCAGCTCGGCGGCGGCACGGCGAAACGCGGTCCGCGAGTCGAGGACCAACTCCTCAGGAGCGGCCAGGACCCGTTCGGTCGGACGCGTGGACATCGAGATTGTCTCCTCCACAGTGCGCTCCATTGATTGCCGAGGACACGCTAATGCCACTCCGATGCCAGCCCGGGTGCGGCGAGGCTAACCTGTGGCTCCCCAACCGCTTGGCGAAACTCCCGTGGCCGACGCCCCGCGCCGTTCTGCCGCAGAGCGAGCGGCGCGGCGCATTATGCAAGGTCCTGACACGCCTTGACCTCGCCTCCAGGCAGGGGCATCGTTACCCCTCGGCTCACCCCGAACCGTTACAGACCGCATCGACACCCTGTTCGACGAGCAGAAGAGCTTCCCGCCGCCGGCGGCGTCCCGAGGGACGAGGCAAATCACATGGCACACAAGGCCAAAACGACGGAACTAACCGAGGTCAGCGAAGCGCAGATTGCCGTGCATTGGAAGGAAGAGGAGTACCGTCATCCTTCCGAGAGCTTCAAGGCACAGGCGAATATGCGAGACACGCATATCCTTGAAAAGTTCGGCCTCGACAATTTTCCCGACTGCTTCAAGGAATATGCGGATATGCTGACCTGGTTCGAGCCATATCACACCGTCCTCGATACCAGCGACGCGCCGTTCTGGAAATGGTTCGTCGGTGGCAAGCTCAATGCGTCCTACAACTGTGTGGACCGCCATCTGGCCACGTACGGCAACAAGGCAGCCTTCATTTTCGTGCCCGAGCCGGAAGCAGAGCCGGATGTGACCATCACCTATCAGGACCTGTATACACGCGTGAATGAAGTGGCCGCGCTGCTCCGCGGCTTGGGACTCAAGGCAGGAGATCGCATCACGTTGCACATGCCGATGGTCCCGGAGCTGCCGATCACGATGCTGGCGTGCGCACGCCTGGGAATCATTCACTCGCAGGTGTTTGGCGGGTTCAGCGGTCAGGCGTGCGGCTCGCGCATTGAGGATTCGGGCAGCCGTGTGCTGATCACGATGGACAGCTACTGGCGCAATGGCACGCTCGGCGATCACAAAGCGAATGCGGACATCGCGGTGCGAACGGCGAAAGACCTGGGGCAGGAGGTCGATAAGGTCTTGGTGTGGCAGCGTTATCCCGGAACGTATTCGGCTAAGACGCCGCTGGTTCCGGGTCGCGATTTCTTCGTGAACGATCTGCTCAAGAATTACAAGGGCCGGCAAGTGGAGCCTGTCGCCCTGCCGTCGGAGGGGCCGCTGTTCTTGATGTACTCGAGCGGCACGACGGGCAAGCCCAAGGGCGCGCAACACGGTATCGCGGGTTTCCTGTCCTACGTGACCGCCACGTCCAAGTGGATTCTCGACATTCATCCAGAGGACATCTACTGGTGCATGGCGGACATCGGCTGGATCACCGGGCATTCCTACATCGTGTACGGTCCCCTCGCGGTCGCGGCGACGAGCGTGCTGTACGAAGGCGTGCCGACGTTCCCCGACGCGGGGCGGCCGTGGCGCATTGCCGAGCGTTTGGGCGTGAATATCTTCCACACCGCGCCGACGGCGATTCGGATGCTGCGGAAACTGGGTCCCCAAGAACCGCGCAAGTACGACTACCATTTCAAGTCGATGACGACGGTGGGCGAGCCGATCGAGCCGGAGGCGTGGCGCTGGTATTACGACGAGGTCGGCAAGGGGGAAGCCGTCGTCACCGATACGTGGTGGATGACGGAAACGGGCGGCTTTCTCGGCACCACCGTTCCGGGGATTCATCCGATGAAGCCGGGCAGCTGCGGTCCCGCCGCGCCGGGGATTCATCCCGTCATTTACGATGAGACCGGGGCGGAAGTCCCCAAGGGTTCGGGCAAGGCGGGCAACATCTGCATCCGCAATCCGTGGCCGGGCATCATGCAGACGATTTGGGGCGACCGCGACCGCTACATCAAGACCTATTTCGCCAAGTACAACAGGAATCCCCGCAGCAAGGATTGGCGCGACTGGCCCTTCCTGTGCGGCGACGGCGCGGTGCAGGCGGCCGATGGCTATTACCGCATCCTGGGCCGTATCGACGACGTGATCAACGTCGCCGGTCACCGCCTCGGCACGAAGGAGATCGAGTCCGCCTGTCTCACGGTCCCGGAAGTCGCCGAGGCTGCCGTTGTCCCTGTCCAGGACGAGCTGAAGGGACGCGTGCCTGAAGTGTACATCGCCCTCAAACCGGGCGTGCCGCCGAGCCAGGACGTCATTGACCGCGTGATCCGGGCGAACGAAGAGGTCATCGGCAAGATCGCGCGACCCAAGCACGTGTACCTCGTGCCGGACATGCCGAAGACGCGCTCGGGGAAGATCATGCGCCGCGTGCTCGCCGCGATCTCGAATCGCCGAGACGTCGGCGACGTGACGACGCTGGCGAACCCGGATGTGGTCGAGCAAATCCGCACGATGGTGCAAGGCAAGGACGCCGTCACGACGCAAGAAGGACTGCCGGAAGACATCGCGAAGTTCGGCCAGATCGAATAACAACTGGAAACGCGCCCTTTTCCACGAGGAAGTTATGACCGCCCCTCCGCTCTCCATCAAGGAGCTTCGCCGCGTCGTCATCGCCGCAGCCGTCGGGAACGTGATCGAGTGGTACGACTTCTACATCTTCGGCAGCCTGGCCGCGATCCTGTCGGTCCAGTTCTTCTCCAAGAGCGACCCGGTGGCCGCGTTCCTGAGCACCGTGGCGCTGTTTTCAGTCGGCTTCCTGATCCGGCCGCTCGGGGCGTTCGTCTTCGGCCGGATCGGTGATCTCGTAGGCCGCAAGTACACCTTCCTCATCACGCTGAGCGGCATGGGCTTGTCGACGGCGCTGATCGGCGTCATCCCGAGCTACGCCCGCATCGGCCTCGCGGCGGCCGTCCTCCTCTTCATCCTCCGCCTCATTCAGGGCCTGTGCCTCGGCGGGGAGTATGGCGGAGCGATCACCTACGTCGCCGAGCACGTCCCCGACGAAAAACGGGGTTACTACACCGGCTGGCTGCAGACGTCGCCGACGCTCGGCATCGTGGTGTCGCTGGCCGTGATCGTCGGGACACGCGAGACCCTGGGCACCGACGCGTGGAACGCGTGGGGGTGGCGGATTCCGTTCCTCCTCTCGCTCGTCATGGTCGCGATCGCGATCTATATCCGGCTCCGGCTCCAGGAGACACCGATCTTCCAGGCCATCAAGGCCAAGGGACAGACGGCGACCAATCCGTGGCGCGAGGCCTTCGTGAGCCAGAACCTCAAGTACGTGGTGATCGCCAGCATCGTCGTGATCGGGGAGGGGGTCGTGTGGTACAGCGGCCAGTTCTGGGCGCTGTATTTCCTCCAGCAGGTGCGGAAGCCGGACGTCTTGACGCCGGCCATCATCACGGGCATCGCGCTCCTCATCGCCACGCCGACGTTGATCCTGTTCGGATGGCTCTCGGACAAGATCGGCCGGAAGCCGATCATCCTCGGGGGGTTCTTGCTCGCATCCCTCACGTACTACCCCCTCTACACGGCGCTCGGCAGGGCTGCGGACCCGGCCAACACCAACTACCCCCTGGCGATCCTGATCGTCGCGATCATGGTTTCCTACGTTGGAATGGTCTACGGCCCGATCGGGGCGTTCCTCGCCGAGTACTTCCCGGCGCGCATCCGGTACACGTCGGTGTCGGTGCCGTATCACATCGGCAACGGCTGGGGTGGGGGGCTCGTGCCCATCATCACGACCTCCGCGTACCTGTCCACCCATAGCTTGGGGTCGGCGCTGATCTATCCCATCGTCGTGCCGGCCGTTTGCTTCCTGCTCGGCCTGTTCCTGATGCCGGAGACGCGCAGGATCAGCATCTGGCAGCCGGCAGAGGTGCGCGCAGGCGCCCGGGGCTAGGTGGATGGTTGGGGCGCAGCACGCGGCGCCCTGACCCGATGCACGAAGCGCCCCGACGTGTTCGGTCGGGGCGCTTCGCGCAGCAGGGCGAGCTCCGTAACCAAGTCCTCTAGGTCCGATCCTGGGACCCTCCCGCGACCAACCCCTTCGCCCGCCACTTCTCGAAGATCGTCTTCGCCTGCTTGTGCGCCTCGTCCAAGGCCTGCTTCGCGCTCATGCGCCCGGTGGCCGCGCTCGCGAACATCGTGGGCAGCACGAAGGTATCGAAGATCTCGCTCTCCGCCGGATTGGCGGGTCCCGGGTGCCCGATGTTCGTCGCCCACTCGAGCGCCGTGCTGATCGGCTGCAGCTTGGACGGCGGGTTCGAGCCGAACGGGTCGTTCGCCGTAACCCCCTCCAGCCACTTCTTTCCCGCCGCCGGCTTCTGGGCCACGGGGACGCCCGCGTCGGCGACCGATCCGGCGAACGACGGGAAGTTGTACAGCTTGCTGCCCATGACGGCGTCCCGATAGTGGCCGATCAGGTCGAGCAGGAACTGCTTCGCGAGATCGGGGCTCTGGGCGAACTTCCAGATGACGTAGATCCCCATCACGTGCTCACTGGCCCAGCGCGTCCCGCGCGGGCCCTTCAGCGCCGGCACGAAGGAGATGTCGTCCGCCACGGGGAGCTTGTTGTCCTGCGCCGTGCGGTAGGCGGAGATGGAGTTGAGAATGTAGCCGGTCTGGCGGGCGTTCAGGGCCTGATTGTTCGAGGCGGCGTTCCAGCTCAGCACGGAAGGGTTCATGCCCGCCTTGAACAGGCGCACGCCGAACTCCAGCGCCTCGAGGCTGCGATCGGACTTGAGGACGACGTTCTCGTTCTGGTCCTGCACGGACGCGTCGAACGACCACAGCATGGCGCGCGCGGCCATGTTGGAGTCTAGCTCCTGCGACATCCCGATCCCGATGGGGATCTGGATCTCCGGATGCTTGGTCTTGATCAAGGGAGCGGCCTTGACCAGATCCTCCCACGTCACCGGGCCGTCCGGCATCCCGATTTCGCTCCAGACGCTCTTGAGGTAATCGCCCGGGTCCGGCACGTAGTTGTCGCTGAACCCGAACCACTTGCGCGTCACCGGGTTGAAGGTGCTGCGCCTGCAGAGGTCGAGAATCGGCCCGTGCCGGCGCTCGGCTTCCTGGAGGATGTCGGCCATGTCGAGCACCTGCGGCTCGAACGCCCCGGGCGGCGAGAGGAACTGGAACAAGTCGTGCCCCTGCTGCGCCGCCACCTCCGCGTTGCCGCGGGTGCCCAGGTCGGCGAGAGAGATGTGGTCGACGGTCACCTCGACGCCCTTGGCCGTCCCCCAGTCCTTGGCGTTCTTGTCGAACCAGACGTCGTACGCGGGGACGAAGTGACTCCACTGCAGGATCCGCAGCGTCTTCTGGCGGCGCTTGATCCAGATGGTGGGCCCGAGGGCGACGGCCGCGGCCGCACCGGCCGTGGTAGTGACGAACTCGCGCCGTCGCATCCCTTTCCGCTCCTTCATAGACCTACCCTCCGTTTCCTAAATTGCGGATTGCGGATTTCGGATTGCGGATTGAGTTGCTCGAGCGCCTTTCAATCCGCAATCCGCAATTGCTCGTCAGAGCGTGTACAAGACGCTGAGGGCGACCTGGTCGGCGTCGGTCCGTCCCGCCGGGACGCTGCCCCACTGGGTCATCGCCCGCAACCACTCCAGCCCGAGCGCGTAACGGCCCGCCCGGAAACGCACCAGCGCAGCCGCGTCCTGATTCTGCACACGCGCCAGCGCGGCGCCTCCATTGTCCTGCGCGAACCGATCCTCGTCCGGGTCGTCGATCCCGTAGTACAGGAATAGACCCCAGTGGGGCGTGAAGTCGTAGCCGACCTGGCCCCACGCGCCGTAGCCGCGGATATTCCCGTTCCCTTGTGCAAACTGCGTGATGTGGCCGAACTGCTGTCCGATCGCCTTCCCATAGTAGAAGTTGCCGCGGAGCGACGCCTTGCCGGGCACAATGTTGCCCCCCGCCTCGAACGCCACCCCCGTCAAGTTGTTACCAGGTCGATTGGTGCCGCTCGTATCCTTCCAATCGACGTGGCCGGCCACGTAGGCGCTCCAGCTGAGCTTGGGAGAGCGCTTGCTGAAGCTGAGCAGCGCCTCGAGCTGGGGGAGCCCGGAGGCCTCTCCCTGGCCGATTTGTCTGGTTGCAGCGGTATCTCCAGCCGCGGCGGTGGCCGGTCCCGAGCCTTCGAACGCGGCCAGCTGGAGCTGAACGACGACCGGCTTCCCCGCGGTGAGGTCGTGGAACAGGAAGATTCCGGGGAACCGCCACCCTACCTTCCCCGACGCACCGTACCCAATCGGGAACGCGAGGTGCGAGAGGGACACCGGGGTTTCCCCGAACAGCGGCGACCAGAACTGGCCGACTCGGACCGTCGTGCGGCCGTTCGTCAGGTCCGCGTACGCGAACCGGATGCGCAACTGAGGCTGCTCGTCCCCGAACGGCGGCACGCCGTTGAACGCGCCGAAGAAGTCGCTCTCGAGGACCGCTCTCGGCGACCATTTGCCGAGCACGGGCGAGCCCGCGAACTCGAAGCGGATGCGGGTGTTCCGGACGTCGCCGTCCAGAAACGTCTTGTCGGTCGTGTCCTCGACCTGAGCGGCGTACTCGACGAACCCGCTGATCGTGAGCGTCTCGCCCTCCCCCAGCTTGACCACCTGCCCTGCCGGCTGTTGGGCCGCGGCGGAAGCTCGACCCCAGAAGATCGACATCACGGTGACGGCGAGCCCAGCGAACGATGCCATCCGGTTTCTCATGACATCCCCCTCGCGTCAAGAAGGTAGGAAGAGAGCGGCACGGGCATTATTCTGAGCCGGTCGGGCCGGGTGCGCTAGAGCGCCGGTTTCAGCCTTTCACGGCGCCCATCGTGAAGCCCTGGATGAAGCGGTCGATGAACAGGTTGTAGACGACCGCGAGCGGGATGCTCGTGAACAGGGCGGCGGCCATGAGGGCCCCCCAGTGGTACACGTCACCGCGGACCAGCGCGATCGGAACTCCCAGGCTCACCGTCATCTTGTCCACTGAGCTGATGAAGGTCAGGGCGTACACGAATTCCTGTAACACCAGCGTGAAGCTGAATACGACCACCGTCAAGATCCCCGGCAAAATGAGGCGGGGCGCGACTTTCAGGATGACGGCGAGCCGGCTGTACCCGTCGATCATCGCCTGCTCCTCGATCTCCCAGGGGACCGACCGGAGAAACCCCATGACGAGCCAGGTGCAGAACGGGATGGTCATCGTGGGATAGATCAGGATCAGCGACGCGAGCGAGTCCTGGAGGCCGAGCAGCGCGATGAGCCGCGAGAACGGGATGAAGAGCAGCGTAGGCGGGACGAGGTAGGTGAAGAAGATCCCGATTCCCATGCGCTCCCCCCAGCGGCCGGCGAGCCGGGCCAGGCTGTAGCCGGCCGGGACTGCCACGGTCACGGTGATGACCACGACGGCCGCCACCACCACGAGCGTGTTCAGGACCCAGCGCGGAAAGTCCGTTGCACCGAACAACAGCCGTACGTGGTCGAGCGTGGGCGGGTCGTTGAAGATCCAGGGCACGTGGCTCAGGTCCGACGCACCCACATAGAGGTCCCGGTTCTGCTTGAACGCGGTGATGAGCATCCAGTAGAACGGGAAGCCGGCGAACGCCATGAACCCCAGCGCGGCGGCGTAGAGCGGGGCGCGCTTGAGGACTCGCCGCAGGTCGGCGCGGGTCACCGCGCACCCACCTCCGCGCGGCGGGCGAGCCGGAGCATCGCCACCGCCACCACGATGAGGAAGGGGAGCAGAAAGACCGCGATCGCGGCCCCCTGCCCGAGGTCGGCGCCGAGAATGCCCCGCTGGAAGGCGAGCGTGGGCAGGACGTGCGTCGTGTTGGCGGGTCCCCCGCCCGTGAGGATGTAGACGACGCCCAGGTCCGTGGCCGTGTAGACCACGCCGAACAGCACCGCGACGGCGACCACCGGCAGGAGCAGCGGCAGCTCCACCCGGAACAGGCGCCGCCAGAACCCGGCCCCATCCACGATCGCGGCCTCCATGATGTCCTGCGGGATGGACGACAGGCCCGCGAGCACGATCACCGTCGCGAAAGGAAAGATCCGCCAGGCCTGCACGATGACGATCGCCAGGAGCGCGAGCCCGGGATCTCCGAGCCAGTACAGCCACCCGGGGAGCAGATGGACGACCTTGAGCGTCCAGTTGATCACGCTGAACGTGGAATCGAAGATCCACGTCCACGCGATCGCCGCGAGCGAAACGGGCACGGCCCACGGCAACAGCAAGACGAAGCGGGCGAACCGCTTGCCGTGGAACGCGGCGCGGAACACCTGAGCGGCGGCGGTTGCCAGGACGACCACCAGCACCTGGGAGCCCACGGTGACGATGGCGCTGTTCCGAAGGGCCCGCAAAAAGATCGGGTCGGCGAGAATCGCGCCATAATTGCGGAGGCCGGCCCACCCGAACTGGAGGCTGCCGGCGGTCGCGTTGCTGAAGCTGAGCATGATGGCGAGCACGCAGGGGACGCCGACGAGCAGCAGCACGTAGGCGAGCGCGGGCGCGAGCATCGCGGCGCCCAGGACCTCTGCGCGGTCGGCGAGCGTCCGCCGATGCGTCATGGCCGGCGCCGCACGCCTGAGTCCGCGTCGAAATAGCGCAGCGCCCGACGCGGCACGGCGTAGTCGAGCGTTTCCCCTTCCGGAATGGCCAGCGCGACGTTCCCCGGCAGCTTCGCGATGATCGTGGCATCGGGAACGCCGCTCTCGGAGACCGACCCGTAGACGTAGCGATCGGAGCCCAGGTACTCGACGCGCCGCACGTGGAAGCGGAAGGCGCGGAGGTCTTCGCCGCCCCCGAGCACGCTCGTGGGGAGGAAGTGCTCGGGGCGAAACCCCAGCAGTGTGCGGGGTGGCAGGGAAGGGTCACGCGGGTCGAGCAGGTTCATCGGCGGCTGACCGACGAAGGTCGCGACGAACGTATCGACCGGATCGTCGTACACTTCCTGCGGCGTCCCCACCTGCCGCACCTTCCCGCCGTCCATGACCGCGATCCGGTCGCCGAGTCCCATCGCTTCGATCTGGTCGTGCGTCACGTATACGGACGTGGTGGCGATCTGACGCTGGAACCGTTTGAGCTCGTCACGGGCGGTGTTGCGCAGCTTGGCGTCGAGGTTTGCCAGCGGCTCGTCGAACAGGAACACCTTGGGATCGCGCACGAGGGCGCGGCACAGCGCGACGCGTTGGCGCTCGCCGCCGGAGAGCTGCCGTGGATAGCGGTCGAGGTAGCGGGAGATGCCGAACAGCTCGGCCGCCCACCGAACCTTCTGCTCGATCTCCTTGCGGGGCAGTCGGACGGCTTCGAGGGGAAACGCGATGTTCTGGGAAACGGTGCGGTGCGGGTAGAGGGCGTAACTCTGGAAGACCATGGCGATGCCCCGGGCGCGGGGCGGCACGTCGCCGTCCACGCGCTCGCCGCCGATATGAATCTCGCCCGACGTGGGTCGCTCGAGCCCCGCGATCATGCGGAGCAGCGTCGTCTTCCCGCAGCCGGAGGGGCCGAGCAGCACCAGGAACTCCCCGTCGCGGATCGAAAGGTCGACGCCATCGACCGCGCGGAGGTCACCAAACTGTTTTCGCAGCTTACGGATCTCGACGCCTGACACGGCTCCTCGAACGGGGCGTTAGCTCCGGTCGTTCACAGCTCGATCTGCGCGCCCACTTCGAACACCTGGTCCGCCGGGATCTTGAAGAAGGCCGTCGCGCGGAGCGCGTTGCGCGACATGAAGGAGAAGAGCCGCTCGCGCCACAACATCATGCCGGGCCGGTCCGAGGCGATGAGCGTCTCCCGGCCGAGAAAGAAGGTCGTGCCCTCGATGGTGATGTCCAGCCCTTTCGCCTTGCACGCCTCGAGGATCTCCTGGATTTCCGGATCTTCCATGAAGCCGTAGTACGCCTGCACGACGTGGAACCCCTCTTCCCTGCGCTGCACGTTGACGCGCTCGTCCGCCGGAACGTGCGGCACCTCCCGCGTGTGCACCGTGAGGAAGACCACTCGTTCGTGGAGCACCTTGTTGTGCGCCAGATTGTGGACCAGCGCGGGAGGCGTGCCCTCGCCGCCGTACATGTACACCGCGGTGCCGGGGACCCGCACCGGCGGCTCCGCGGCGAGATCACCCATCAGCATGTTCAGGGGCATCGACTTCTCCTGCATGCGCCGCTGCAGCACCTCGCGACCGCGCTTCCACGTCGTCATCAGGATGTACATGCCGACGCCCACCACGAGCGTGAACCACCCGCCGTGCGGGATCTTGAGCGCGTTGGCGGCGAGGAACGGGAGGTCCGCCGCGAGAAACAGTGTCGTGAGGAGGGCGGCGCGCGGAAAGCTCCAGCCCCACACTTCGCGGCTCATCACGTAGAACATGAAGGTGGTGATCACCATCAAGCTCGAGATCGCGACTCCGTACGCCCCGGCGATGTTGCTCACCGAGCCGAACCCGAGCACGACGCCGCAGGTGCCCAGCATGAGCGCCCAGTTCACCCCCGGCAGGTAGATCTGGCCGATCTCGCGCGAGGACGTGTGCTCGATCTTGAGCCGCGGGCTGTAGCCGAGCTGTATCGCTTGTCGCGTGAGTGAGTAGGCGCCCGAGATCACGGCCTGCGACGCAATGACGGCCGCGGCGGTGGCGATGGCGATCAGAGGATACAGGGCCCAAGACGGCGCCATGCGGTAGAAGGGATTCACCGCGGCGGACGGGTCCCGCAACAGCAGCGCGCCCTGGCCGAAATAGTTCAGCAGCAGCGAGGGAAGGGCGACCGAGAACCAGGCGATTTGAATCGGCCGGTGGCCGAAGTGGCCGAGGTCCGCGTACAGCGCCTCGCCGCCAGTGGCCACGAGGAACACGGCGCCGAGCACCAGGAATCCTCGCCCGACGTCCTCGGCGAAGAACCGGACGGCATGCTGGGGGAGCACGGCCGCGAGCACGGCCGGCTCGCGGACGATGCCGGCCAGGCCGAGCGCCGCGATCGTCGCGAACCAGACCAGGATGATCGGGCCGAACACCGCTCCGATCCCGGCGGTCCCCCGGCTCTGGACCAGGAACAGGCCGATGACGATCACGAGCGTCAGCGGGATCACCCAGCGGGCGAGCGCGGGTGCCGCGATCTCGAGCCCTTCCACCGCGCCCAGCACCGAGATCGCCGGGGTGATGATGCCATCCCCGTACATCAGGGCCGTTCCGAAGATCGCGAGGACGATCAGGATGCGGTGCGGCGCGAGTCCTCGTGCGAGGCGGTTCCCCTGGACGAGCGCCATCAGGGCGAGGATCCCGCCCTCGCCCCGGTTGTCCGCGCGAATGAGCACCACGTGGTACTTGATGGTGACGACGAGGATCAGCGTCCAGAAAATCAGCGACAGGACGCCGAGGACATTCCCGGGCGTGACGGGGATCCCATGGGGGCCGTGGAACGCCTCGCCGATGGCGTACAGCGGGCTCGTGCCGATGTCGCCGTACACGACGCCCAGGGCAGTGAGCGCCAGCAGGGCGAGGTAGCGGCCGGTCGGAGCGCGTCGTTGCTCCACGTGCCCTCAATCTAGCGCCGGTGGGATAGTGACGTCGGGGTTACCTCAGCGCCTGCGCGCGAGGCCGGTCACGGCGAGGCCCCAGATCGCGGTGATGATCACCGCCGAGGCGACGCACCAGCGGCAGATCGCATGCAGCACGAACAGCTCGATGGAGGTGAGATACAGCGTGAACGCGAACCCCGCCGACGCGAGCCCGGCGAGCGCCACGCCGACGCGGCGGTCGCCCGCGAACGCGGGCTGCAGGCCCACCAGCCCCGCGACGAACAGCACGCCGTAGCCCGCCACGCCGAAGAACGCCACGGGGATCCCCAACAGCTCGGCGTAGCGGCTGGCCTGCACGTACTCGCAGCCGCCCGTCCCGCACTGCAGCGTGCCGATCACGCCGATCTTGTAGAGCCAGAGGTAGAGGGAGACGAGCAGGCCCACCAGGGCGAGCAGCACGATCGCCTGCCGCCGCCGCATCACTTGCGCGTCTTAACCGCTTTCGTCAGGCTGTCGGCCAGCGCCTTGAAGGCGTCCGAGGTCGGGCGGCCCTCGAACCGCTTGCCGTTCACGAAAAACGTCGGGGTGCCGCCCACGCCGAGCGCCTCACCTTCCTGCAGGCTCGCCAGGATTCGCGGCGTATAGCGCTGGCCGTCGACACAGGCGTCGTACTTCTCGAGGTCGAGGCCGACCGCCTTCCCGAAATCCCGGAACTCGGACCGCGGGTTCCGGTCCGCCTGCGCCCACTGGTGCCGGGAGAACAGCTGGTCGTGAAACTCCCAAAACTTGCGCTGCTCCCCGGCGCACTGCGCGGCCTGCGACGCGAGGCGGGACCACCGGTGGCTCGGCAGCGGGAAATCGCGGTACCGCCAGCGCACCTTGCCGGGCGCGATCAGCTGCTCGCGGATCACCGGCATCTGCACCGTCGCGAACGATGCGCAGAACGGGCACTCGAAGTCGGAGTATTCGGTCACTTCGAGGGGAGCGGTGTCGGGACCCAGCGTGAAGCCGCGGAACGCGTCGCCGGCCGCGAGCGGCGGCGCAGCGGCGGGAGGGCGCGGCGCCGGCGCCGGCTTCGCGCGCGAGCCGTACCAGAAAAGCCCGCCGCCGACGACCGCCACGGCGGCGAGCAGCGCGTAGAATCCCTTCATTCGTCCGGGCTCCTGCGCCAGGGGTCGTCGTCTTCATCGTCGTCGAAGCCGGCGGCCTCGCGCCCGCGTCCCTCCGCTTCCTCCACGATGCGCCGGCTCTCCGAGATCTCCGGCGTGTCGTAGGTCAGCCGGACCTCGTAGTGGAACAGCTCGCTGCGCACGTTGCCGAGGAGCTTCTGCAGCTCGGGCACGCGCTCGAGCAGCCGTCCCGTGCGGTCCAGCTCCCGGATTCGCTCCGCCAGCGCGCGCAGCAGCGCCACGAGCCGCTCGGGCCGATCCGGACCATACACCTCTTCGCGTTCGTCACTCATACGTCCGCCTTCCATCCGGCCTCAAGGGCGCCACGTCTCATTATACCACGTCCGGCGGCCCAGCGTCGGCCCTTTGCGCCGCCCGTCCGACGCTGTTACATTGCTGCGCCGCTTCGACCCGCATCCGAGACGAGAGGAGCACCGTTGCGCATGGCAAAAAAGCGTTCGGAACCCCGGAAGTCCACTCCCACCCCCTTCGAGCAAGCCCGCGACGAGTTGTTTTCCCACATTCTGCGCTGTGGCGTCCTGGAAGCTACGCCGGAGCACCAGAAGGAATGGTTCGACGACACGCTGCCTTACCTCGCGGACCGCTATGCGGGCCTCGACCAGCGACAGCTGGTGGAGCTGCGCCTCCTGGGCGAGCGCTACTGCCGTCCCGTCGTCGGCCGGAACGCACCGGTCGGCGCGGACGCCTGACCTCACCCCCTGACCCCCTCTCCACGTTGTGGAGAGGGGGAACGACCGTGAGGGTTCAGGTCCACCAGGCCGGAAACCGCCGCCAGCGCCGGCCCGCGCTGAGCCGCACCCCACCCGCGAGACCCAGCTCCGCGTACCAGCCGGCTGTGCGGCCCGGCCTGGACTCGAGCCCGAGCAGGGCCGTGAAGTAGCCGGCCCCCCGCTCCGACCGCCCGCCGACGAACGCGATCCCGAGCCCGCCGTAGAGGCTCGTCCCCGTGCGCTCGCCCGGCTTGAGGAGGAGTTGCGCGCTCGCCTCGAGCCGCAGCCCCAGGGTGCCGCCGCAGTCCCCACCCGCCGCGGCGAGGGCGAGCCGCCCCTGCCCGGCCGGCCGCCGAGCGATAGCCGCTCCCGCGCCCCAGAACGTCTGGCGTGCGAACACCGCCGTCGCGCCTGCCGCCGCCTCGGTGACGCCGAGGCGCTGGGCACGCGCCGCGCCGGCGCCAGCGAGAGCGAGGGCGAGCGAGCAGGCGAGCGTGCTAGGGGAGCGCGACGTCGTAGGTGACGCGGATGTCGGAGGCGAGAGACGCGACCACCGAGCAATACTTCTCCAGCGAGAGGTCGATCGCGCGGCGCGCCTTCGCCTCATCCGCGTCCTCACCCGCGATCACGAAGCGGAAATGGATCGCGGTGTAGCGCCGCGGCTCGGTCTCGCGGCGCGTCCCCTGCACGGCCACATCGAGAGCGCGCAGGGCGACGCGCTGCTTCTGAAGGATCACCACGACATCCGACGCCGCGCAGGTCGCGGCGGCGAGCAGCAGCAGCTCCACCGGCGACGTCGCGGCGGCGCCGTCTCCGTCGACGAGGATGGCCGGCCGTCCGGACGCTCCCCCGTCGAACAACAGCCGCTCGCGCCACCGCATCGCGACCTCGCGCACGTTCCCCGGCCCGGTCAATTCCCCCGCCGCGTGGTGAGCCCCAGGTAGATCCGGTTATGCCCGAACGCGTCCATGCCATGGTACTCGAGCAGCCAGTTGAAGGTGGACCGGTAGCGCAGCTCGAACCCGACGACGACGTTCGCCCACAGGTCGGGACAGTCCCGATCCGCGCCGCAGCCCTCGTGCCCCGCGAGGCTGAATCCCGCGCCCGCGTACGGCGTCGCGACCTGCTCATCATCGGTGAACCGGTACACGCCCTCGAGGCTTCCGACATACGTGTTCGCACCGTTGAAGAAGCCGATCTCGCCGGCGGGACGGATGCGGAAGCGGTTGCCGAAGAGGCTGCCCGCGTCGAGCGTCACACCGAACACCATCTGTGTCTGGCCCGCCAGGTCGATGCCTCCCCGCACTCCGAAGCCGAACAGCCCCAGGCGAGTGCCCTGCTCGCTCGATCGCCGCACCGGCGGCGGGTTGAACTGCTGGGCCGCGACCGGGCCGGCGAGCGCCGCCACCAGGACCCCCAGCGCGATGACCCCGGACCCGCGCATCACGCTCCTTTCGCCGCGGCACGCCAGCGCCACGCCGCGCGCCCGTAGTCCCAGATAGCGTACAGCCCCACCGCCGTCGTCGCCCACGCCAACCGGCCGGCGAGCGGCCACTGCAGGATGACCGCCGCGAGCGTGCAGAGCTGCAGTACGGTCACCACCTTCCCGCCCGCGCGCGCCGGCAGCGCCACCGGCCGCCGCAACAGCCACGAGCCCGCGAACGCGAGCGCCGCCACAATGTCCCGCGCCAGCACCCCGACAACCTCGATGGCGTGCAAGCCGCCCGCGCGCCAGGCCGTGGCGAACGCCACCGCCATGAAGAGCTTGTCCGCGACCGGATCGAGGATCGGGCCGGCGCGGGAGCCGCCCAGCCGCCGCGCCAGCATCCCGTCGAACAAGTCCGACGTGGCGGCCGCGCCGACGAGCGCGAGCTGCCCCGCGGCATGGTGCACGAACGGAAACGCTGCCGCCAAGGGAACCCGCAGCGCCGTAAGCAGATCCGCCCACGTCACCCACGGTTTCACTTGCCGCCTCCTCCCGCGCGCCGTAGCTTGATCGCGTGCGCCTGAATCTGTTGAACCGGACCGCGATCTTCAAAGATTCCTGTACCCTGATCACAGACTCCCGGTCCGACTGACCGGGGCGGCCGACCGTGTGATCACGCCCCTGCAACGATCCGCGCTCCCGCTGCTCTGCGCCGCCCTCGCCGGCTGCTTCGACGCCGGGCCGAGCGGATTCGCCACGGTCCTGCTGGACCCGATCCTCGACTCGGTGTTCGTAGGGGACCAGATCCCGCCGCCTTCCGTGACCTATTTCGACCGCGCCGGGAACGCGCACACCCCGACCTCCGGGTCTATCCGATGGGGGAGTACCGACACGACGGTCATCAGCGTGGACCCGTCGACCGGGACGATCACGGGCAAGAAGCGCGGCCTCGCCCTGGTCAGCGCGGAGGTCCAGGGCGTCACGGGCGTGGCCCTGATCGCGGTATCGAACACGCTCGACCTCACCCTGCTCCTCGACTCGATCTACATGATGACCGGCGACACCCTCACCGTGCCGCGCGCGGTCCGGAAGAAGAGCGGCCCGCCGCCGGTCGTGTGGTACGAGGCGGCGTCGAACGCCGTGTTCACCATCGACTCGGCCGGCGGGCGGGTCACGGCAACCGCGACAGGCGGCCCGCTTCCCTACATCGTCCATGCCGACTCCATCGCGGACACCGGGGCGGTCTCCGTGCTCGCCCTGACCGACACGACCGGCGGCAGGTTCTTCTTCTCCATTCACGGCACCGCGAACGGTCGCGTCGGTGGCCCGATTCGGGCCGTCAACTACACCCGCAGCGACGGCCAACTCGCGTTCCGGCTGCGGGGCACGTTCGACGTCCCCACCTTCCCCGGGCTCCAGGTCGTCCAGATCACGCTGCCGGACTCCGTGATCGTCGCCGGCAGCGCGTACGCGATCGACTCGATCTCCCCGCTCGAGGCCGGTGCGCAGAGCCAGGGTCAGTTCGTCGCGATCTGTACCCCGCCGCGCGCGTGGGCGCTGTGGTCGTACCAAGGGACGACGATCGTCGCCTACTCGCGCAGTGGCGGCAGGCTCGGCGTAACCCGGATCGAGCCGGTGTCGCACGGCAAGGCGATCAGCGGCCAGTTCACGTACACGGCGCAGCGCACGGACCTCTATACCGACCCGCTCGGGGTGCTGACGATCCACGGTTCCTTCGTCGCGCCGCTCGTCACCGACTCCACCAGCTGCTAGTGCCGTGCCGACCTCTGCTCAGCGTCGATAAGGTGGAACGGCGCGCGTGACGTTCGAGCACGTGTTCGCCGACCTGGGCGGGATTCCGGCGACCCGCTTGAGCGACGACCAGGCGCTCGCGGGACTGCTGCTCGCCGCGGCCAACGCAGTCGGGTTGAGCCCCGCTTCGGCACCGCTCGTGAAGGCGGGGCCGCAGGGGGTCGCCGCCGCGCTGTTGTGCCACCGGGGGCACATCGTGCTGCACGCACTCCCGGACGTTGGAGTCTGTTTCGCGGACATCGCGGGGCTCGACGCGATCCACCCCCAGCGCGGCCTCGACATCATCGTCAAGCGCCTCGGCGCGCGCGAGGTGCGAACCGGCGCGCACCGCCGCGGCCCCGTCACCCAGGGGACCCATCCGGAGGGTCGATGAACCGACTTGCCCCTTACGCGGCCTTCTTCATGCGCCTCGCCGTGGGCGGCGTGTTCCTGCTGCACGGCTGGAGCAAGTTTCAGCGCGGCATCCCCGCCACCGCCGCGTTCCTGCGCGACATCGGCTTCCCCTTCGCCGTCATCTTCGCGATCGTCCTGATCGCAGTGGAAACGATCGGCGCAGCGTGCGTGGTGCTCGGCATGTTCACGCGCCTCTGGGCCATCTGCATGGCCGTCGAAATGGTCGTGGCGATCGTCGCGGTGAAGCTGCCGCACGGCGGGAACATCGAGCTGGAAGCGCTGCTGTTCGCCGGCGCGCTGACCCTGGTGGCGCTGGGCGACGGCCCGCTGTCGGTGGCGATCGGGTTGAAGCGCGGGCGCTGACGTCGCACGCCGCACGCCGCACGTCACACGACGCACGACGCACGATGTGTGCGTTCGTCGTGCGTCGTGCGTCGGTTTCAATGCAAGATTCTCAACAGTCCCGCGTCCGCGCTGCCCCTGATGAAGCTCTCCGGATCGGTCGCCGGGATGGCGGCGCCGGTCTGGTGGCGGCAGCGCCGCGACGTCGCGGCCATGTACTGCTCGAGCGAGCCGTCCGCCCACTCGGCGGCGGCGTCCTTCATCTGCCGGACGATCTCCTCCCAAGTGCCGAGGTAGGTCAGGCCCGCGACCGTGCTCACGCGATGGATGTCGCCGTGGCTCCCCCGCGCGCGCATGCCCTGCAGCTCGGTGAGCAGCGTGCCGAACAGCTCCAGTTGCCGGGGGTCCGGCACCCGGCCGTCAGCGCCCATCGCCTCGATCTCGGCGAGCAGCAGGTCCTCGGGCGTCGAGTCACCCGCCAGCTCCTCCAGGCGCCCGTGCCAGGGTACCAGCTCCGGGTCGTCGTCGGGGAGGCGGTACACGCTCTTCTTCAGCTCGATCAGGCGCCAGATGGCAAGGCCGTCGAAGTGCTCGCCGGGCTGGGTGCGCTCGACGTGAAACAGCGCGGCCTCGTACTCCCCGCGGTCATACAGCAGGTTGGCGAGGTAGATCCGCGCCTCGGCGTGCCCGGGGTCGAGCTCCAAGGCGCGGCGCAGCCAGCGGAGCGCACCCCCGCCGTCCGCGAGGCGGTGGGCGGCGTACCCCACGCATGCCGCGGCCTCGGCCGAGTCGGGTTGCGCGGCCACGGCGACCTGGAAGAACCGCCGCGCCTCGTCGAGCACGCCCTCGCGGAACAGGGCACGCCCCGCCTGGAGCATGAGGTCGAGGTCGTCCCGGAACCCCAGCGCCAGCAGGCGGTCGAAGCACCCAAGCGCGCCCGCGCGATCCCCGAACTTGAGCAGCACCTCGCCCAGGCCGGCGAGCGCGTCCTCGTGGTCCGGGTCGAGGCTCGCCGCCTCTTCGAACGCCCGGCGCGCCCAGAGGTACTCCTCGCGCGCCAGGCGGGCATAGCCCATCCCCACGTGCAGCTCGACGGCCTGGGGGTAGAGTCCCAGGCCCGCCCGCAGGGTCTCGATCGCTTTGTCGTATTGGGCTTCGCTGTACAGCTGGTGCGCGCGTTCGTCGTAATCGTCGGAGCTCAGGAACGGTTCCGACATCGAACCGGCCTCCTGGGAAGGTTGCGCTATGATAAGGGACCACGAGCGGTTACACAAGCGAGCGCCGCTGGATATCTTGACCGTCGATGACGTCCGCCCCCGCCCCCGGGCCCACCGACCCCCTCGTCCCCGTTCCCGACGGATCGGTCAGCGCCCCGCGCGGCTTTACCGCCGGCGCCGCGCACGCCGGCCTCAAGGCCGACGGCGCCCTCGACGTCGCGCTGCTCGTCTCGGCGGCGAGCTGCGCCACGGCCGGCGTGTTCACGAAGAACGCGCTCCGGGCCGCGCCGGTGATCTACGACGCCGACCTGCTCTCCGAGCGGCCGGGCCGGATCCGCGCCGTGGCGATGAACGCGCGCGTCGCGAACGCGTGCACGGGGCCCGAGGGGCTCGCCGCCGCGCGGGCGATGGCCGAGGCCGCCGAGCAGGCGGCCGGCCTGCCGCCGCGCACGGCGCTCGTGCTCTCGACCGGCGTGATCGGCGTCCCGCTTCCGACCGCGCAGATCGCGGAGGGGCTGCGCCAGGCTGCCGGCCGGCTGGGGCCCGAGGGCGGCAGCGATGCGGCGCGCGCCATCATGACCACCGACACGCGCCCCAAGCACTGCGCCGTCCGGTTCGAGACGCCCAGCGGCTGGATCACCGTGGGCGGGATCGCGAAGGGCTCGGGGATGATCCATCCCGACATGGCGACCCTGCTGGCGGTGCTGACCACCGACGCGGCGGGCGAGCCGGCCACGCTGCAGCCGCTGCTGCGGCGCGTCGCCGACCACACGTTCAACGCGATCTCCGTGGACGGCGACACCAGCACCAACGACACCGCGCTGCTGCTCGCCAACGGGGCGTCGGGCGCGGACCCGGCGCGCGACGGTGCGCTCTGGAAGGTGTTCGAGCAGGCGGTGGAGCAGGTGGCCCGCTCGCTCGCCCTCGCCATCGTCGCCGACGGAGAGGGTGCCTCCAAGCTGGTCGAGATCCAGGTGGTGGGAGCGGTGAGCGAGGCGGCGGCGCGCGAAGTGGGCCGCGCCATCGCCCGCTCGGCGCTCGTGAAGACCGCCATCTACGGGGCCGACCCCAACTGGGGGCGCATCCTCGCGGCCGCGGGCGCGGCGGGCGTCGCGCTCGCGGTCGAGCGCCTCACCCTGCAAGCGGCAGGCGACGGCGACTGGCTCACGCTCGCCGAGCGCGGTGCCACCGCGCATCCCGACCCGGCTCGCGCCCGCGCCGTCTTCCAGCAAAAGACCATCCGCCTCCGCATCGACCTCGGCCTGGGTCGCGCGGAGGCGGTGGTGTGGACCTGCGATCTGACGCCCGACTACGTGCGGATCAACGCCGACTACACGTCGTAGCTCACGGCTTCGCCTGGCTGGTGTCCTTGGCCGTCGGCTTGGCCGCCCGTCTGGCGTGCCGCTTCCCGGTCGCCTTCTTCCCATGCGTCATCGACTTGCTCACCTGCTTCGACGTGTCGGCCGGTGCCTGGCCCTGCATCGGCGAGGGTTGCTGGGCCGCGACCATCGCCGGGGCGGCGAGGAGGGCCAGCGTGAGGAGCGTGCGACGAATCATGCGCGTGTGCCTCCAGAGAGAGGGCGGACCACCCTGGTCCGCTTCAGCGGGGAGACCCCTCTCCAAACCGGGAGGTCACGATTGCGGTCGCGCGGTATCGGGAGTTACACGGTGAAACGCAGCGCCTCGCGCGTCAGGGCTCGTGCGGCGGCTCGGAAGGCCGCCGCGCGCGCACGACGCTTGCCCGGGCGGGCTTGGGCGCGGCCGGGACGTCGGGGAGCCGCGCCCGCACCAGCGCGAGCGCTTCCGCACGGGTATGGCCGCGCTGCACTTCGTGCAACGCGGCGGTGGACACGTCGAGCAGCCGCTCACCGCGTAGGCCGTCCCGCGCCGCTGCGAGTATCAGGGCGGCCGAAGAGTCGGGCTGGAAGCCGTGCGTGACGAGATCGGCGACGGCGTGGAGCGCGGAACCTCGCGGCTGGCTCGGCAGCGCCGCCACGACTTGCTCCACGACTGGCGCGGGCACGCCGCGCTTCAGCGCAGCCGACACGCCCGTCACTTCGGCTGCCGTGGCCGGCGGCGCGTCGCCGGCGCGCGCCAGCAAGGCGCGCGCGTCACGGAGCTGCGTCAGGCTCCTTTGCACCGCCACGACGATCCGCTCCGCCGCCACGCGCTTCGCCCCGCCCTCGAGTGCCTTCTGCACCAGCGGCTCGGTGGGGAGCCGCTCCGCCCGGGCCTGCTGCACCAGGGAATCGACGGCGGGGATCGCCGCAGCGGGGAGGCGCTCCGCGAGCCGGTCGTCGCGCAGCGACTGGGCCGCCGCCGCGACCGGCAGGGCGAGCAGCGCCAGGGCGCGGCCGAGTCTCATCGCCCGGCGGCCCGCACGATCACGATCGAGTTCTCGCGCCCGAAGTCGTCCTCGACCGAGCGATCGGCGAGGTGGTCGGGCACCCAACGTTCGCCGTCCACCACGAACATGTACTCGTACGCTCCGACGGGGAGCACGACCGCGCCCCGCCACACACCGTCATGGTCCCGGTCTTCGAGGGGGATCGTGCCCGCGCGCCAGTCGTTGAACGATCCCACGACGTGCACCGACCGCGCCCCGGGGAACCGGCCGACGAACTGGGCGATCCCCTCCTGGCCGCCCAGCTCGGGCTCGATGTCCCCTTCAGACAACAGCGTGAGCAGCGCCGCGACTGCGGCGAGCGCCAGGCTCCAGGCGGGCCGGACGCGGAGCCTGATCGCGTGCGGCGTCGCGAGCCAGCGGACCAGGCGCCGCGCGCGCGACGGCACCGGCCGGCGGATCTCCGCCATCACGCGCGCCTCGACGCTCGCTCCCGTGGGCACCACGGCGAGCAGCGCCGCCGCAGCGTCCAGCCGCTCCATCGCGCGCCGGACCTCCGGCGGGACGCCCTCGCGGGCGATGTCGCCATCGAGCGCCTGATGGAACCTCGGGTCGACCGGGCTCATGCGTCCTCCAATGCCTGCAACAACGCTTCGCGCGCACGGTGCACGCGCATCTTGAGCGTCGGGATGCGCTCCCCGGTGACGGCGGCCATCTCCTGGTAGCTCAGTCCCTCCACGTGCTTCAGCACGAACGCCTCGCGCTTCTCGGGCGACAGCTCCGCCAGCGCACGCTGCACCAGCGCCACCTGTTCCGCGCGCTCCAGCGACGCCTCCGTGTCCGCCGGATCCGCGACGGGCGGCGCCTCGTCGAGGGACAGCTCCCTCGCCGGGCGGCGCGCGAGATGGCTCTTGCAGCGGTTGGCCACGATCCGGTACAGCCAGGTGCGCAGCCGTGCGGGCGCGTTCAACCCCCCGAGGTGGCGGTAGGCCCGAACCAGGCTTTCGGCCACCGCGTCCTCGGCGGCGTCGCGGCTGCCCAGCATCCCGGCGGCGAACCGCAGCAGGTCCGCTTCGTAGCGCCGGATGATCAGACCGAACGCCTCTTGATCGCCGCCGAGCACGCGAGCCACCACCTCCGGGTCGGAGGGGTCCCCCCTCACGTCCATGTGACCTGCGTCGAGATCAGGGCGTCACGCGCGAGGACGCCCGCGAGGCCCCGGGCTCACGCCCGGGGCTATGTTAATGCGGAGCGAGGACGTACTGGGCGGTCGCGAGGTAGCTCGATGCGCGCACCCCCTCACCGGCGACGGTGCCGGCGAACGCCTCGAGCGTCGCCTCGGCGCGCCGGCGATAGCGTGCGTCGCCCGTCGCCTCGCCGAGCTGCAGCAGCACACGCGCCGCCCACGCGTTGGCGCCCGGGAGCAGATCGTCGAGCACCGGTTTCGCGCGGTCGGCGAGCGCCGGCGCTGGGGGGCCGGGGGGGCCGGGGGGGTCGGCGGCGACCACGTCGAAGTAGCCGCCGCCGGCCGAGTCGGCGAAGTCGCGATCGAGCGTCGCGGCGACGTCTTGCGCCACGGCGAGATAGCGCCGCGCGCCGGTGTACCCGTAGGCCGCGAGGCAGGCTCCGGCCACCTGCACCTGGTCCTGCAGCAGGCCGGAGACACCGCCGGCGGTGTGGCGCACACCGCGGCCCCTCGCATAGGTCCGGTGCAGCAGCGCGTCCAGCGCGCCCAGCGCGCGGGCGGCAGCCGCCGAGTCGACCACCGCCGCGGCGGCGTCGACGATCGAGCCGATCAGGTAGGCCTCCCGGTCGGCGTAGACGGCGCGCTGGTCGTCGCGGCGAACATCGCGCGCGAGCAGCGACAAGAGCGCGCGGGCGGCGTCGCGGTACCGTGGCTCGCCGGTGAGCGCCCACCCCACCGCCACGCTGCGCAACAGTCCCGCGCGCACCAGCAGCGGCGGATCGTCGGAGCCCGGATCCGTGACCGCGGCGCCGCCCGAATCCACCAGGAAATCGAGCACCCTGCGCGCTACGTCCAGGTAACTCGAGTCCCCGGTGCGCCCGTAGGTCGCGAGCAGCAGGCCGACCGCCTGCGTGTGCGCGAAGCTGCCGAGCGCCCTGCGGGCCTCGGCGATCGCGCGCAGCGCGCTCCGTACGGCGGCGACCTCGGACTCGATCTCGCTGGGCCGGAGCACGCCGCGCACGGGCGCGCCACGTGTCAGGGCGAGCTGCCGAACCAGTGCCGCGTGCCGGAGGATGAACGCCCGCCGTTCGCGATAGCCTTCGGCCACGTCGGGGAGGATCTGCTTCAGCCCGCGGCCGGTGACCGGATCGTCCGCCGGGAAGTAGGTGCCGCCGAAGAAGGCCGAGCCGTCGGGCGTCAGGAACACCGTGACAGGGTAGCCGCGCAGGCCGACGAGGGAGTGCACGGCGGCCTCGTAGCGCTCAGCCACGTCGGGCCGCTCGTCCCGGTCCACGCGCACGGGGACGAACAGCGAGTCGATCAGGGCGCCGAGCGCCGGATCACCGTACACCTCGCGATCCATGACGGCGCACCAGCGGCAGTCGTCGGCACCGACGTAGAGCAGCACCGCGCGGTCGAGCCGGGCCGCGAGGGCGAACGCCTCACGACCCCACGCCTGCCAGCTCACCGGCTGGCGCGCCGCGCGCGCCAGGTAGGGAGTGGCCGCCTGCGACATCCGGTTCGTGAGCGGGCCGTGCTCGGACACGCATGCGGCGGCCGGCAACCCGACGGCAAGTATCGACAGGGTTCGCATGGGCGGGGCGCCTTGGAGATACCCTGGCGAGCCGCAACCCGTTCCGGACGCCGCGGTCGCGCGCGGTCAGGGCGTCCAGGCGATCCCCAGGCTCACGCTCGACACCGGGTAGCTCTCTCCGTCCTCGATCAGACGCCGATAGGTGTAGTCGAAGCGAAACGCCGCGCGGGGCCCGATGCGCGCCAGCGCGCCCACGCCGACGTTGTACCCGGGAATGGCGCCCGCACCCCCCTCACCGACAACGTCGGCGAGCGCGCTCCCACCCACGCGTGCCATGATGCGCACCTGATCGCCCGCGGGCACCGCGTAGCCGATGTCCAAGTCCGGGATGGCAATCAGGCCTCCTTCGGCGACCACGGTCGGAAACAGCGCCACTGAAAAGTCCACGTTGAACGCGTGCGGTTTCACGCCGGCGACCCGGATACCCAATTGCGGCAGCGGCTCCTCGAAACCGATGCCCGCTCCCGCGAGCCCGCCCTCGACCGACAGCCAGGTCTGAGCGCGCGCGGGCACGGTGGCCGCCAGCGTGAGCAGCAGGGCGATGAGAGTGCGGCGAAAGACGCGCATGGCGACCTCCCCTACAGGTGAGGTGACAGCCTAGCGCGGGGCGCTCAAGCGCCTCTCAAGCGGTTGGGTTCTCGAGGACGCGGGTTATAATTCCCACATGGCAGGAGAGGGCTGCACCATCACCCCCAAGCCGAACGGCCCCCTCATCGTCCAGGGGCCGGTGAGGATCGTCACCCCCGACGGCCGGGAGCTTCCGGTACCCCCCCGGAAGGACGGCAGACCGGCGGAAGTCGTTGTCCTGTGCCGCTGTGGAGGCTCGGCGACGAAGCCGTTTTGTGACGGAACTCACAAGCGGATCGGCTTTTCCGACGCACCTCCGGGGGGCCCCGCTCGCACGGTCTGAGCACGCCGTATTATGTTGTCACCGTCCCGGGCGGGGTGGGCAGGGGAAACGCCCCTGACCTCACCCGTGCTCACGCCCCCCCGCCCCCTGCCCCCCTGCCCCCTGGAACGGAGGAGCGAAATGGCGAAGGGTGGAAAAGCCCCGATGGCCGCGGATGAAGGTTACTGCGTGAAGTGCAAGGCCAAGCGGAAGATCTCGAACCCCCAGCAGGTCACGATGGCGAACGGCCGGCCCGCCCTCAAAGGGGTCTGCCCCGTGTGTGGTACGGGGATGTTCAAGATCCTGCCTCCTAAGGCAACCTGAACGGGCGATCCGACAACGCCAGCCCTCCGGCCCCCTCTCGTCCCCGGCTCCCCAGGCCCCGGCCGAGCGCGGCCGGGGGCTTCGTTCAGCGCGCCACCCGCCGCGCCCCGCTCCCTTGATACGCGTACCGGAAGGTAACGCAGGCCGTGCCCGCGTCCCTGCAGTAGTACGTGAGCAGCTCGAGCTTGGCGTACTTTCCGGCGGGCGTCCGCACCGCATAGACGTGATGCTTCGAGGTGAGGAGGTGGCTCACCGTGCTGTACTGATACCACTTCCCCACGCCGGGGTTGGTGGTGTCCGGGCCGGAGGCGTTCGGGAGGTAGCCGGAGGGCGGCAGCTCCACGACCGAGTCGAACGGGACCGGGCCGAGGTCGAAGATCCCGCCGCCCGGCGCGACGATCAGGTGGAACCGCCTGAACGCGAGGTCCCAGGCGCCCGAGTCGATGACGGCGTTCCGGGCGAAGTCGAAGTGGCGCCAGCGGTCGGTGGCGGACGCGTCGATGGTGTAGGTGGCGGGTCCCACGAGCGAGTCTCCAACGGGTTCGGGGCGCGGCGCGGTCAACGCGAAGGGCGGGTACTCGGGTCCCACCAGCGAGCCGATGAGCAGCGAGGCCGCCAGCAGGAGGAACGCGACGCCCATCACGAGCACGAGGATGGGCGGGCGCGCCGCTCCGGCGCAGCTCACGGCTCGGCCATGAACGGGTAGGTGAAGCTGTGCGGCGGGACGAAGGTCTCCTTCACCGCGCGCGGGCTGACCCAGCGGATCAGGTTGAGGAGGCTGCCCGCCTTGTCGTTGGTACCGCTCGCGCGCGCGCCGCCGAACGGCTGCTGCCCGACCACCGCCCCGGTCGGCTTGTCGTTCACGTAGAAGTTTCCCGCCGCGTAGCGCAGCTCCCGCTGCGCCTCGTCCACCGCGCGCCGGTCGCCGGCGAAGATCGCCCCGGTGAGCGCGTAGGGGGATGTCTCGTCCACGAGCCCGAGGGTCTCCGCCCAGCGGGCGTCGGGATAGGCGTGGACGGAGAGCACGGGACCGAAGATCTCCTCGCACATGGTGCGGTATGAGGGATCCGTGGTCTCGATCAGGGTGGGCTCGATGAAGTAGCCGTCCGAGTCGTCGGAGCCCCCGCCGGCGAGGATCTTCACGCCGGGGGCTTGCCGCGCCGCCTCGATGTAGCCCCGGATCTTGTCGAACGCCTTCCGGTCGATCACGGCGCCCACGAAGTTCCGGAAGTCGGCGGGGTCGCCCATTTTCACTTCGGCGAGCATCCCGAGCACGCTCTCACGCACCCGGGGCCAGAGGCTCTCGGGCACGTAGGCGCGCGAGGCGGCGCTGCACTTCTGTCCCTGGTACTCGTAACCGCCGCGCACGATCGCCGTCGCCAGCGCGTCCACGTCGGCGCTCGCGTGCGCCAGGATGAAATCCTTACCACCGGTCTCGCCCACGAGGCGCGGGTAGCCGGCGTACCCTGTCAGCCTCTCTCCCACCCGCCGCCACAGCGACTGGAACACCTCCGTCGAGCCGGTGAAGTGGATTCCGGCGAGCCCGCGGTCCCCGAGCAACGCGTCGGAGACCAGCGCCGCCGGGCCGGGGACGAAGTTGATCACCCCGGGCGGGAGGCCCGCCTCGGCCAACAGCCGCATGATGAAGAAGTTCGAGAACGCGGCCGTCCCGGCCGGCTTCCAGACGACCGTGTTCCCCATGATCGCGGGGGAGGTGGGCAGGTTGCCCCCGATCGAGGTGAAGTTGAACGGTGTGATCGCGTAGACGAACCCCTCGAGGGGGCGGTAGTCCAGGTAGTTCCACGTCCCGGGCGCGGAGACCGGCTGCTCGGCGTAGAGGCGCTCCGCGAAGTGGACGTTCCAGCGAAAGAAGTCGATCAGCTCGCACGCCGCGTCGATCTCCGCCTGGTAGGCGGTCTTCGACTGGCCGAGCATCGTGGCGGCGTTGAGGACCGGCCGGTACCGGGTCGCGAGCAGGTCCGCCGCCTTGAGGAATACGGCCGCGCGCCGCTCCAAGCTCCAGGCCGACCAGTCGCGCCACGCGGCGCGCGCCGCCTGGATCGCGGCCTGCAGCTCCGGGGGCCCCGCCTGGTGCACCTTGGCGAGGACGTGGCGGTGACAGTGCGGCATCACGGCGTCGACTGTCTTGCCGGTGCGCACTTCCTGCCCCCCGATCACGAGCGGGATCTCGATCTGGCGGGCGGAGAGATCCCTGAGCGCCTTCTTCAGCTCGGTGCGCTGGGGAGTGCCGGGAGCGTAGGAGAGAACGGGCTCGTTGACCGGCGGGGGAACCTTGGTGATGGTGTTCATGAGGGCAAAGATACAGCAAGGCGCCTCTCAGGGCCTCGCGCTGATCCTCACCGCCTGCACCGGCGTCGGGGTCGTCTTCGGGCCGCGGGGGATCATCTCCGGCAGGTTGGCGAGCAGGTAGGCCGACACGGCCATCACGGCGGACGCCTGCATCAGGTCCGCCGCGATCGTCTTGTCGTAGGTATCCGATTGGGAGTGATGGGTGTGGTTGTAGCCCCTGGTGATCTGGTTGAAGTTGAACCCAGGCACGCCGTACGGGATGAACGACAGGTGGTCGGTGCCGCCCTTCTCGTTGTCCGTGATCGTGTCGGCGTGGAGGGCGTGCACCGGCGCGAGGATGCGGCGCCACAGCGCGTAGAGATCGAGTCGGCCCTGCAGGGCCATGCCCGTGACCGCCCCGACGCCGTTGTCCAGCACGATCACCGCCTGGATCGAATCCATCTCCGCCGCGTGCGCCGCGGCGTACAGGCGCGAGCCGATCAGACCCTGCTCCTCTCCGGTGAAGAGGATGAACCGGATGGTGCGCTGGGGCTTGAGTCCGGACTGCGCGATGATGCGGGCGGCTTCGAGCGTCGCCATCGAGCCGGTGCCGTTGTCGCTCGCGCCGGTGCCCAGGTCCCACGAGTCGAGGTGGGCGCCGACGATCACGACCTGCCCCGGGTGCGCGCTGCCCGGAATGTCGGCGACGGTGTTCCACTGCGGCACCGAGTCCTTCATGTTCAGGGTGTTCTGGATGTTCGCCTCGAGCCGCGGCGTCACGCCCGCCGCGAGCAGGCGGTCGAACAGCGAATACTCCTCGTGCGCCACCACGATCTGGGGCAGCGGCAGGACGCGGTTGGGTGAGCCGCTCATGTTGAGGAGATCCTGCTCCTTGCCGGCGTCGAGCAGGATCGCGAGCGCCCCGGCGTTTCGCAGCAGGTAGGGCTGGTCGTTGTTGAACTGCGTGATCCGCGCGCGGGCCGCCGAATCGAGGCGCTGCCCGGCGGCGAACGAGCCCCGGAACGACGCCCGCTGCCGCTCGGAGTCGGCCCCGGCCATCGGCGGGCCATCGTTGTTCCACACGAACGACGGCGGCCGCAGCATCACGAACGCGCCCTTCACCTCGGCCTGGTGGGCCGCGAGGCTCTCGGGCGCGCTGGCGTCGATGCGCACGACGGGCCCGCTCACCGTCTTGCCGCTCGTGCCCGGCGCCCAGGCCCAGCTCGCCGCGACGAGGTCGTGTGTGCGCGGCGCGGTCATCCGGACCCACAGGGGTCCTCGCGTCCACGTCCCGCCGAAGTTCCAGGTCTCGAGGTGCGCGTCGAGGCCATAGTCCTTGAAACGCTGCATGGTCCACTCGTTCGCCTGGCGCGCGGCGGGCGACCCGGTGAGCCGGGCGCCGATCACGTCGGTCAGGTGCCGCAGGTTCTGCATCGCCTCGGAGTGGTTCAGGGCCTGGTCGATGAGCGCGCCGGCGCCCGTCGTGTCCACGGTCAGGATCTGGCCGGCGGCGGGGCGAAAACCGAGCGCCGCAGCCAGGCCGGCGGCGGCGGCGAAACGGAACAGCGTCACAGGGAACCCCTCGCGGGAAAAGCCACTCTTTACGCTACGCCCGGCGGCGCGGGCGCGTTAGGGTTCGCCGGCAGGCTTGCGGGGCTTAGCGGAGCGCTGGGGCGGAACGGGAAGCGTGACGGTGATCGTCGTCCCGGCGCCGGGGCTCGACGCGACCTCGATCGAGCCCCCGAACATGTTGCGCACCACGCCCTGCACCACGACCAGGCCCATCCCGCTCCCCTCTCCGAATTCCTTCGTGGTGAACCCGGGCTCGAAGATCCGGTCGAGGGACTCGGGCGGGATTCCGGCTCCCTGATCGCTCACGGAGAGCCGCACCGACGCGCTCGCGCGCTCCAGGGTGACGCGCACGGGAGCCGGGCGGCCGGCAGAGGCGTCGGCGGCGTTGCGGATCAGGTTGACGAGCATGTCGTAGAGGGCGTTGGGATCGCCCTTCAGGTACACGGTGTCGAGGCTCGATTCGAACTCGAGCGGGATCTTCTTGTCCTTGAGCACCCGGCTCTCGAGGGTGCAGCACGAGCGGACCACGCGCACCACATCGAAGCGCTCGGAGCGCGCCAGCGCTCCCCGAGCGCGGTCCTTGAGCGCCAGCAGGAACGTCACGCTGCGGTCGATGTCGTCGATGACTTGGCCGAGTTCGTCCAGCATCTCGAGCCGGCGGCCGGCGCCGACTTCCGTCCAGCGGCCGATGGCTTCCATGGCTTGCTGCAGTCCGGCCCGGGCAGCGGTCAGCGGGTTCGAGAGCTCGTGGGCGATGATCCCCGGAAGGGTCGTGGCGTCCTGCATCGGGCTGGCGGGCTTTGCGTTCGGGATTGGGGTGGCGGGAGCCTCGCGCCGGTCGAGCAGGCCGAGGCAGAGCCCCGCGAGCTCGAGCGTGAGGCGCTCCCGGCAGCGCCGCTCGCGCCCCGCGGGGGGGGCCGCAGGTGGCTGGTCGCGCACCGGGGCGACCAGCCAGGCTTCTCCGGGAGCAGCCCGGCTCCCCACCCAGCGGCTGCCCTGCACGAGGGGGACGTTCCAGCGCCGCAAGGTCTCGTCAACGTCGAGCTTGCTCGCGTGGTAGCCGGGGCTCGGCTCGCTCGATGCCTGCAGCTCCAGCTCGGCGCGGACCGAGACCTCCCAGATCGTCACGGGACGCCCGCCGAGGGCGATACTCGCCTGCCGCAGAATCTCGCGCCTGCCGTCGACGAAGGTCTCTGGTGCGCTCACCCGATCTCCCGAGGCACAAGAACCCGTCGCGGCGTGGCGGCCCTTGCGGCCGTCGCTGCCTCGACGGTGGCATCCATCCCGCTTGAGGGGCGCGTATTACATATGCGACATCGCGCCCGGCGCGTCAAGCAACGGGCGCGCGCGCGACACTTCATGTTCGTCACCGGTTCCATCCTCAACCGGAGGTTGCTATGGCACGTTTCCGTAGGTCACCGACATGGGCCTGTGTCGCGAGTGTCCTGGAATTCGCGTGCGGCGGAGACGGCGGCACGCCGCCAGGACCCACGCTGACCGTCGAAAAGGCACCGACCAGCGGCGACAACCAGGTGGGAGATGCCGGCCAGCCGCTGCTCACCCCGTTCGCCGTGCTCGTCAAGGAAAACGGCAGCC
>WNGF01010012.1_pt1 | contig 30507 bp, 26 predicted proteins | sample 5400641 | NCBI WGS metagenome assembly WNGF01 (sample SAMN13153371, study PRJNA577476) | soil metagenome | isolation source: 80 cm soil or saprolite under grassland replicate 2 | place: USA:California | collected 2016-06-15 | reverse complement strand
CATCGATCGTCACCCGATCGGCATCGACCAGCAGCGCATCGTGGTCCACGAGGCGGACCAGCCCGGAGACGAGGTTGACGTTGATGTTGTCCGACGTCCCTGCCAAGGCGTAATGCAAACCACGCGCCGCGAGCTCGGCCTGCAGAATCGCGAGAAAGTCCTGATGCACAACGGCCGGCACGCCGAGCGGCGTCAGATCGATGTCGATCTGCGAGACTTCCTGGAGACCGACCGCATGCGGACGCGCGCGCGCGATCGCGTCGGCGATCGCCGCGGCGCGCGCCGGGAAGTCCGTCTTGCCGACCGTCTCGATCGCGAAGAGCAGCGCCGGGAAATCGTCGCCCGGATCGGGGGTGCCGAGGGCGCGAATCACCAGATCCACGTCCGCGCCGACGTAGAGATTCTGCGTCATCACGGTGATGTCGCGGGCCGCCGCGGGCGGTGACGTGATGTTGAACGACGGGGTGCGCTCGGGACTGGCAGGATCCTGATCGCACGCCACAGCGAACGCGATCAGGGGAATGACAAGCAGGAAGCGACGCATAATGGGACTCCGGGTTGAAAGACTGAACGTCGTGATCGACGTACCAGCATTCCCGGAGGCCCTCAAGACAGCATCAAGTGATCAGTGTTTGGTCGTTCCCGTCCTTGGATCAATCTCCCGGACCCCTTTGAGCACCATTCGCCTGAACTGAATCTGATGGATCTTGGTCCAATACCCTTCCAAGTCGCGCGATCGCAGCGCGATGGCGCCGCGCCGCGTGACGCCTGGCGGCGGAGGGACGAGGGTCGCGAGGCGGTCGTAGACCATCCCCCGCAAGGTCGGATGGACGCGCTGCATCAGGTGCCAGAGCGACAGGGCATCCTGCGCCCGCGCCAGCGTGACCACGTTGCGGGCTGCACGCGCCCTGCCCTTCTCGAAATCAAAGGCGACGAGAGCGCGCACGAGTGGTGCCGGTGCATCGTCGACGTAGGGGATCCCTGGTCGCTGTTTTGGTCGGGTCTGCATGATGGCGCCGACCGGCACGCGCGACGAAGGCACGCCAGCTCCGGCTGGGGCGTCGAATTCCACTTCCCCGCGCGTGACGTGCAGCCGGCCATTGCCGAGCGAGTCGGTCTCCAGCGTATAGGCACAGCCGAGGTCGATCGCGGTACCGGACGGTGTCTCGACGAAGAACAGGCGCGGGACGGCATCGACCGTCGCATCGATTCTGCCGCGGGCCAATGCCAGGCGATGTTCGTCGGCGCGGGCGACGACGAGCTGCAACCGCGTTTTCGGCTGCACCTCGACTTGCCCGATTCGCCCCACGGCGATCAGCGCGCGTGAGGAGTCGTCGGTCTGCACCCAGTCGCCGACCCGCAACCGGCCGGACGCGGCGAGGCGCGTCGTGCCCACCAATGGCCGCCCGGCCAGGGCGGTGACGTCCCATGCGGCGGGTTGGCCTCGGACCAACCAGATGCCGACCAGCACGGCCGCGGCGGCGAGCGGGAGCGAATACCACAGCCGCCGCAGACGGCGCTTTCCCAGCCGAGCCTCGATGCCCGGCCACAAATCGCGTGGCGGCTCGATGCTCTTCGGCAGCCGTTCGACGGCGTCCTGTAGCTCGCGTTCGTTCATCGCTCCAGCTTCTCCCGTAACAGACGGCGGGCTCGAAACAACTGCGCCTTCGACGTCCCTTCGGCGATGCCCGTCAACTGCGCGATCTCGCCATGGCCGTAGCCCTCGATGTCGAAAAGCACGAACACCTCTCGCGCGCCGTCCGGCAGCTGCGCGATCGCCCGTTCGAGATCGATGCTCAGCCCCTCCGTCGGATTACCCCGATTCTGCTCCAGTGACCAGGGATCCTCGACCGGCGCAACCCGCCGCTCGCGCCTGCCCGTCGTGCGGCGTTCGTTCAGCACGACGTTGACGGCCAGCCGGTGCAACCAGGAGCTGAAGGCGCTCTCGCCGCGGAACGAGCGGAGCTTGTCCCACAGGCGGACGAACACGTCCTGGGTGCGCTCCTCAGCGTCGCTGGCGTCGCCCGTCAGCCGCAAGCACAGCGCATAGACACGGCCGGCATGCTGGCGATACACCTCCCGGAAGGCCACCTGGTCGCCAGCCGCGGCGCGGGCGACGAGATCGTCCGGGGGAGGCACGTGATTAGGACGCCGCCGAGCGCTTCAGCGTTTGGAGCGGCTCGCTCACGGCAGCCGGATCCGTGCTAGATCGCGCAACCGCTGCTCGAGTTGCTTCTGCAGCTCGTCCAGGCGGGCCCGTTGCCGCGCGACCTGTGCCTGCGCCTGGGTCTGCACTTCGTTCACCCGGTCTTGCACCGGCCCCACCTTGTCGTTCACGAGCGCGTCGACGCGTGCCCGCATCTGCCGCTCCGCGGCGGCCACTTGTTCGCCGAGCACCACGCGGAGGCGGGCGGCGATCGCCTGATCGAGGTTCGAGCGCACGGCAAGATCGGGATGCTGCAGCGCGCCCGCGAGACGCGCTTCGACGTCGAGATTCGAAATCCCCGAGACGGTGCGCCAGATGAGATCGCCGATCGTCGTGTTCGCCAGTGCCCCCCCCGAGTCGCGCGACCAGCGCGCATTGCTGGAGCGGATGGCGAAGCGCGCGTGGATCGTGTCGCCGTTGAGATTGAAGCCGAGCTGCGTCACGGCAGCGCCGGGGTCGAGCCGCAACGGAACGCTGGGCACTTCGAACGCGGGAAGCGTGATGCCGCCGACGGTCGCGCCGGCCGTATCGACGGGGATGCCGCGCAGGTGATTGAGCAGTCCGCCGGCCACGAGCCGCGGCCCGCTGGCGCCGAACGTCGTCGGCCGGCCGTACACCGCCGGATCGCTGGTGAGGCCGGTCAGCCGGCCGGCGTAGTGCTGCGGCTGTGCGGCGTTCGGATGCAGCAGGAACGAGAGCTCGGCGTTGCGCAGCAGGAAGCGCGGCAGCGCGCGCTCTTGGGGGAAGCGGATGTCTTCGCCGGAGCGGCGCACCCGCTTGGTGCCGGTCGTGGCGCGCGGCAGCAGGCCGGGCGGCATGTAGCGCCGCGCCAGCTGCGTCCAGTACAGCACGCGCTCAAACGGCTGGATGGCGGCGGGTGCGAACAGCGCGGCGCCGACGGCCGGAGCATCGAGGCTCGGCAACTTGAGGAGGCTGCGCGCAAAGGCGTAGTCTCGCCGCCGGGCGCTATCGAGGCCAGCGAGCCCCGATTTCAGATTGGCAGTTCCTTGTGTGACATTTCTTTCTAGAGTCGTCACGCGATCGCGCGCGCGCTTCAGGCGATCGATCGCGCGGCGCGCCTCGTTCAGCGTCGCGAGATCGGTGGCGCGGGCATGCTTCAGCCGCTCGAGCGCGGCGCTCGCCGAATCGAGCGCGGGGCCGAGGCGCAGCGTGTCGAATGCCGCCTGCCAGGCGCGGCGGCTCGAGTCGGCGCGCGTGTCGAGCGCGGCGGCGGCCGGGATGGTCGAGAGGCGCCGCGGATCGAGCGAATCGACGCCGATCTTGCCCGTCGCGAGCTGCAGCGCGGGAATCTGAAATTGGCTCGCCCAGTCGTGCGTCTCGGCGAGCACCCGTCCCGCGATTCCCTCCCCCGACTGCGCCACGACCCGGCCGTCGGTCTGCCGCGGCGTGCCGAAACGCAGCCCGTTCGCGGCGACGCGGTCGATGATGAGCTTCTTTTCCGTCAGGGGGACGACGTCGAGATCGGCGACGATCTCGTCTGCCTGGAGCAGGTTCTTGAACGGCTCGTGCGGGCTGGCGATCGTGAGCCCGCGGATCGTGACGTCGCCATGGCGCAGGTCGAGGTGCAGATCCTGAATCTCGACCTTGGCGCCGAGCATTTGCGTACCGACTTTCTGCACCTCGCGGCGCGCGATGCTGTCGGCGAACAGCCACCACAGCACGCAGGCAATCACGAACAGGATGAGCAACGGCCCGATCGCGCGCCAGCGGAAGATTTTGACGCTCATGGCCGGAACATCTTGTAGACGTTGTAGACCTTGGATGCCATGACCGCGCGGTACCATCTCGACTGCCGCACCCGCTCACCGATGGTCGCGCGATAGCGGATCACCGCCAGCCGCGTCGCCAAGAACAGCGGCACCGCGAACAGCCCGGCGAACACGAGGCTGCCCAGGACGACGGTGTTGTTGAAATTCGTGAGCGGCACGATCGGCGTGTTGTAGCACGACGTCCACAGCCCGCGCAGCGACGGCGCGAGCAGCAGGCTGTGCCCGATCCAGTCGAACAGCGGATCGAGCAGGAAGCCGATCGGGATGAACAGGGCCCAGCCGAGCATGCCGCCGGCGAACGAGACGTTGAGCAGCACCAGCAAGGCGAAGAAGAGTGCGTTGTGCAGGTTCAGGAGCGGCGTGAGACCTAAAAATGAGCCGAGTACGATCCCGGCGGCGAGCTGGCCCGGCGTGCCCTCGGAATGCAGCGCGCCGAACAGCGACTGGATGAGCTTGATGAGGGCAAACATCGGTTAGGGCTGTTCTCCCCGTTTCAGGCGGTCCTCGGCAATCGCCACGATCTCGCGCAACGCGGTGCTCCGCTCCTCGTCGCGTGATCCGCGCAGCCGCGCCTCGAGGATCGGCACGATCGCCTCTTTGGAGCGTCGGTTCACGAAGATCACGAAGCGAAAGCCGAACTTCTGCTCGTATTCGTCATTGAGATTCGCGAGGCGCAGGACTAGTTCCGGCGGGGTCATGCCCTGGTCGTAGCCCTGCTCTTTGAACGATGCGGCCGAGACTTTGTCCGGGCGCTCGCCGATGCGGGGATGGGCGTTGATCACGGCGACCTGCTCGGCTTCCGACAGGCTCCCGAGTATCTCGCGCGCGCGCGCCACCAGCGCCGCACCGTTCGGGAACGGCTCCTCGGCGCGCAGCCGCTCGAGTAACGGGCCCGCATTTTCGAAAAGGTTCAGCTGCCCCTGTAGCTCGCGCACGAAAACGGCGACATCAACAACGGGATGTGATACTTGCGGTTCATATCGGTGATCTCGAAGTCGAGCGTGGCGCGCTGCAGGAACGCGGCCGCCCCTTTCTTCTTATAGTAGGCTCCGACCTCGAACGAGAGGCGATAGCTGCCGGCCGAGAGCTCGCCGTCGCCGAGGTCGGCGACGCGCCCGTCGGCGTCGGTTTCGCGCGTGCCGAGCGACTTCCCTCCCGTTCCATCAAGCCGCCACAGCGTCACCGTCACGCCGGCGGCGGGCTCGCCGCGCGAGGTATCGAGGACGTGCGTCGAAATCGTTGGACGGTTAGTGTTGGGCATGCTCAAGATCCGCGTGGGAACCCTGACGTTCACGGCGCGACTCGAGGAGCAGCACGCGCCGAAAACGGTGGCTGTGATTCGCAAGATGCTGCCGCTCAAGTCCAAGATAGTCCACTGCCGCTGGAGCGGCGAGTCAACGTGGATTCCCATGGGCGACAAGCAGCTCGGGCTCGATTTCGAGAATCACACCAGCCATCCCGCGCCCGGCATGCTGCTGCTGTATCCGGGCGGGATCAGCGAGACCGAGCTGCTCTTTCCTTATGGATCCACGATGTTCGCGAGCAAGGTCGGGCAACTGGCAGGAAACCACTTCGCGACACTCACGCAGGGCCAGGAACAGCTGCCCGAAATCGGCCGGCTGACCCTCTGGGAAGGCGCGCAGGACATCACTATAGAAGAAGTGTGACTGCTCCTGACCTCGTGATCCGGGGCGGCACCGCCATCCTTCCTACGCGGCAGGCCATCGCCGACATCGCCATCACGGATGGCACCATCAGCGCCATCGGCAGTGAGGTCCGCGGTGGCAAGGAAGTCATCGACGCCAGCGGGCTCGTCGTCTTGCCCGGCGTCGTCGATGCCCACGTCCATTTCAATGAGCCGGGCCGCGCCGACTGGGAAGGGTGGGACGCGGGAACGCGCGGTGCGGCGGCGGGCGGCGTCACGACCGTCCTCGAAATGCCGCTCAACGCACATCCGCCCACGACCACCGCCGCGGCGTTCGACGAGAAGCTCGCGGTCGCGTCACGGAAAGCGCTCGTGGATTTCGGACTCTGGGGCGGCCTCGTCCCCGACAACCTCGAAAGCCTCCAGACGCTCCACCAACGTGGTGTTGTGGGCTTCAAAGCCTTCATGAGTCACAGCGGCATCGACGATTTTCAGCGCGTGCCGGACGGCGTGCTCGCGATCGGGCTCAAGGTGACCGCCCGTCTCGGCGCCATCGTCGGGGTGCACGCGGAGAGCCAGGAGATGCTCGAGACGGCGGGCGCACCCAATCCGCTCGCGTGGTGCCGCGCGCGGCCGGCCGCCGCGGAAGTCGACGCGATCCGCCGGCTGCTGGTCTGCATGCGCGGCGCGGGCAAGGGCGTGCGCGCCCACGTCGTCCACGTGAGCTGCACCGCGGGATTAGCGGAAGTGGATGCCGCACGCAGCAAGGGCGTGGCGATCACCGCCGAGACGTGCCCGCATTACCTCGCGTTCACCGCAGAGGATTTCGAGCGGATGGGGCCGGCGCTCAAGTGCGCACCGCCGATTCGTGACGCCGCGACGCGCGAAGCCTTATGGAAGGAGCTGCTCGCGGGGCGGGTCGACCTCATCGGCTCCGATCATTCCCCCTGCCCCGCCGCCGACAAGGAGAAAGGCCAGCACGATATCTGGCGGGCGTGGGGCGGCGTGGCGGGCATCCAGGCGACACTGCCCGTGTTGCTCACCGACGGAGTCCACGGTCGAGGCCTCACGCTCGAGCGTCTCGCGTATCTCACGGCGACCGCCCCGGCGCAACTCTTCGGGCTCTTCCCCCGCAAGGGCGCCATCGCCGTGGGGGCCGATGCGGACTTCGCGATCGTCGATCCTGCGTGTGAGTGGACGTTCGATTCCGAGCAGCTCCAGACCCGCAGCGGCGTCAGCGCCTATCTCGGACAGCGGTTCACGGGGAAAGTCGTCAGAACAGTGGTGCGTGGCAAAACGGTGTTCGCCGACGGAAAAGTGATAGGTTCGCCCGGCGGGGGACAATTCGTGCGGCCTAGCCACCACATATCCACAATTATGGATATGTCGAATGGGCATTGACCGAACGCTGATCGAGCGCCGACTGGATGAGCTCTACGCGATTGGCGCGGAGCCGGACGGTGGCGCGTATCGCCCATTGTATGGCCCCGCCTGGGCGACCGCCGTGGAACGCGTTGAACGCTGGTTGAAAGACGCTGGCCTGAAGACGCGACGCGACGCTGTCGGCAATCTCTGGGGACGCGTCGAGGGGACAGATAAAGGAAAGAGCATCGTCACCGGGTCGCACATCGACACTGTCCGCCGCGGCGGCCGGCTCGACGGCGCCCTCGGCATCGTGGCCGGGCTCACCGCCGTCGAAGCGCTGCTCAAAGAAAAAGGCAAGCCGCGCTGCACCCTCGAGGTGGTCGCGATCTGCGAAGAGGAAGGCTCGCGCTTCCGCACGAACTTCTGGGGCTCGACTGCCATCACCGGCAGCATCGACCAGGTGCCCCATGATATTGCCGCCGCGATGCGGGAGCGCGGGCTCGATCCACAGAAGGTCGCGTCGGCTGCGCGCGACGACATCGACACCTTCGTCGAGCTGCACATCGAGCAAGGCGCGGTCCTCGAATCGGCGAACCGGCCGCTCGCCATCGTCAGTGCGATCGTCGGCACCGCACACCTCGAGGTGACGGTGACCGGCCGACCCGATCACGCCGGTACCACACCCATGGACATGCGGCGCGACGCGCTGGCGGGCGCAGCCGCAATGGTGCAGGCCGTGGAATCCATCGCGCGATCCCTCGGCCAGCCCGCTGTCGCGACCGTCGGCAAGCTGGCGGTCGAGCCCGATCAGATCAACGTCGTGCCGGGCAGGGTGGTGTTCACCATGGACCTGCGGCATACCGAGCTCAGCGGGCGGGGCGCGCTCGAGGAGCGCATTCGCTCGGTCTGCGACACGATCGGCGCGGAGCGACGCCTCGGGCTGGCGATGCGCACGTTGCAGGACAAGCCGCCGGTCGCGATGCACCCCGAGGTGCGGGCGCTCCTCGCCCGCGCGGCGCAGGACTGCGGCGTTCAGGCGACGGAGATGGTGAGCGGGGCGGGACACGATGCCCAGATTCTGGCGGCGCGATGCAAAGTCGGAATGCTCTTCGTCCCAAGTATCGGAGGGCGGTCGCACTGCCCCGAAGAGGCCACGAACCCGGAGCACCTCCGTCTAGGGACCGAGGTCCTGGCTCGCTCGTTAGAGCTGCTTGCGTACTAGGGTGCGCGGTGAGCGGTGCGCGGTGCGCGGGAAGGCCAGTCGATCGCTTTTGATCTCTTGTTGACGCAACCATACCATTGTGAAGCAATGGAGAGCTATCGATCACTAGCCGCATGGCAAAGGGCTCACGAGGCTGTGATAACTGCTCTACGAGCGAGTGATCAGCATTACCAACCACGAGCGCGAGCCATATTCGACCAGCTCAGGCGAGCAATAATCTCCATCGAAGCGAACATCGTCGAAGGCTACGCCCTCCGGACGCCACTGCTATTCCGGAAACATCTGAGAATTGCGTTGGGATCAGCCGCCGAAGCGGAGTGCCTGGTGCGCGTATGCGAGGAATTGAAGTACCTGCCTGTGGACACGATCAAAGCTCTTCAGTCTCTCCTGGACGGAACGATCCGTACATTGGTCGGCTTTCTGCGGAAGCCCGTGCGTTAAGGGTTCCCGCTTACCGCTTACCGCGCACCGCGCACACTTTCGAACAGGTCCCTGAGAACGTTCTGCGTGACGGCGCGGCGATAGGCCGCCGTGGATCGCACGTCATCGATCGGCCGGACGTCTTCGGCAACGGCGGCGACGGCGCCTTCGAGGTCACCCCGCTCGAGCGCCGCTTCGGCTCGGCGCGCCCGCAGCGGCACCTCGGCGACCGACCCGATCGCGATTCGCGCCGGATTCCTGCTCACCGCCATGACGACCTTGGAAATCGCCTGCGCCGCGCGTGTCCCGACTTTGCGGAACACGACTTGACGGTTCAGCGGAAACAGGACGGCCGTGATCAACTCGTCGGACTGCAGCGCGGTCTGCCGATATCCGGTGAAGAATTGATCGATCGGAATGGAGCGCCGATCGGTCGCGACGACGGCGTCATACGCGAGCAACACCGGGAGTGTATCCCCCGCGGGCGACGCGTTCGCGAGGTTGCCGCCGAGCGTGCCGCGGTTCTGGATCTGCGCCGCGCCGATCGTGCGGGCCGCAGCGGCAAGCGCGGGCAGATGCTCCTGCACCTCCCGGGACGCAATCATCCCCGTGTATGACTCGGCAGCACCGATTTCCACCATGTCCTTCACGCGCCGTACACCCTTCAGCTCGGCGAGCGACCAAAGGTCGAGCACCGCCTGCGGCTCGGGCCGCACCGTGCGTGCGTGCAGCATCACCATGAGGTCGGTGCCGCCCGCGAGGGGACGGCATCCGGGGGTTGTGCGATACCACTGCACCGCCTCCGCGAGACTCTCGGGGCGGAGATATCTCACTTCGCGCATGACAGGACCGCGTCGATAATCTTCGTGTAGCCCGTACACCGGCACAGATTGCCGGCGAGGCCCTCCCGCACGGCATCCGCGTCCGGGCGTGCCGGCCTCTGTAGCAAGACGTGGGCTGCGAGCAGCATCCCCGGCGTGCAGATCCCGCATTGCGCGGCCCCGTGCTCGATGAACGCCTGCTGAAGAGCCGACAGCCGTCCGCCATCAGCCAGTCCCTCGACCGTGGTGACATCTCGGCCCTCAACTTGGCCTACCGCCACCAGGCAACTATCGACCACCTCGCCGTCGATCAGCACGGAGCACGCCCCGCACTCCCCTTCGCCGCATCCTTCTTTGGTGCCGGTGAGTCGAAGGTCTTCTCGCAATACGTCAAGCAAACGACGTGTACCGACGACCTCGAGCGAAACCGCTGCCCCGTTCAGCGTGAAGCGCACGCCGCGAGCACTTTCTCGGGAGTGGCGGGGACCTCATCGAGCCACACCCCCGTGGCATCGTGGATCGCCGCGACGATGGCAGGCGCAGGCCCGTCCATCGGCAGCTCGCCGATCCCTTTCGCCCCGAAGGGCCCTCGAGAGTAGGGATTCTCGACCAGAATCGTACGAATGCGCGGTGCGTCGAGCGCCGTGGGGATCAGGTAGGTGGCGAGGCGGTCATTCTGATAGCCGCCGTCTTTCATCTTGATCTCCTCGATCGTCGCCCAGCCGACGGCCTGGAGGCAGCCGCCTTCGATCTGGCCTTCTGCCATCACCGGATGCAGCGCCTTGCCGCAGTCCACCGCCGTGACGAGATCCGTCACGCGCACTTCGCCCGTGGTCATGTCGACGTCGACATCGGCGATCGTGCACGCCCAGGCGTACACGGGATAGGCATCGCCGCGATAGGTCGCCTCGTCCCAATGCATCGAGTCAGGCTGGATGTACGATTTCTCCACCTTGAATGGAGGCCTCTCGCGCGTGAGGCGCTCCTTGATTTCTTCAGCCGCTTCTTGAACCAGCCTGCCGTGAGGATGCGGAACGTCCCGTCCGCCAACGCCTCGAACCCGATGGTACCCTGCAGCTTCTTCTCCCCACTCCCGGTGAAGCCAGATCCGTGAAAGACGAGAGAGAGCCCCCTTCCCCGGCGGATGGTCGGATCGTCGGACGGTCGGATGGCCGGTGCGGCCTTGAGTGCAGCATCCAAGACGAGCTCACTTCCCACACTTTCGGTGAGGTTCTGGCCCGTCGCCGTTGTGTCACCAAGGCGCAACATCCATTTACGTCGGAGATCCACACTCGACACCCCCAGGCGCTCGGCGACATGCTCGACCATCAGCTCGGCGGCGAAGAGCGATTGCGGCGCGCCGAAGCCACGGAAGGCCCCGTTCGGCGGGGTGTTGGTCGCCACGGCGCGCGCGCGAATGCGGACGTTGGGGCAGGCATACGCGCCGGCCGCATGGATCGCCGCGCGCGACAACACCACCGGCGTCAGCGTGCAGTAGGCACCGCCGTCCAGGACGATCTCGATGTCCTGCGACAGCAGTGTTCCATCTTTCTTGACCGCGGTGCGGTGCGTGATGATGCCGGGATGACGCTTGGTGGTCGCCGCGAGGTCCTCATGACGGTCGTAGACCAGCCGCACCGGCCGGCCCGCCTTGCGCGCAAGGAGGGCCGCATGAATCGCGACGATCGATGGGTACTCCTCTTTGCCGCCGAACCCGCCACCAGTCTCCGCCTGGATGACCACGGCCTGCCTGTCGGTGAGATTGAGGGCGCGCTTCAGAGCGCGATGAACATAGTAAGGGCACTGGAGTGAGCCGATCACCGTCATCGACGCTTCCGCCTTCCCCCGTCCCTCTTCCGCCGGAATTGCGATCGCCCCCTGCGGTTCGATGTACAGCTGTTCTTGCGACCCCACGCGGAATTCGTGCTGCACGACGAAGTCCGCGGAGCGCTCTGCGGTCGCGATGTCCCCCTTCGTGATTTCTACGGTGCTGAAGACCTCGATCGCTTTCTCGAGCGCGTAAACCGGTTCAAGGATCTCATACTCGATCTGGATGTGGCTCGCCGCCTCCTCGAGGGCGCCCCGATCGGGCGCCGCGAGCAGGAGAATCGGCTCTTCCCTATGCCTGACCTCGCCCCCTCTGGTGGCCAGGATGGGCTGGTCGTCCCGGATCAGGTGGACGACGTTGTCGCCGGGGATGTCGTCGGCCGTGACCACGACCACGCGTTCCGAGTCAAAGAGGGGATCGAACGTAATGGACCTGATCCGCCCCCTGGGCACCGTCGACCGGATCGCCTTCCCGTACCAGGCGCCCGGAATCGTCAGGTCGTCGGTGTAGCGCGCCCGCCCCGTCACTTTGTCGGCGCCCTCGCGACGCGGGACGGAACGGCCGACCGTCGTGAGTGGCGCGGGCGCGGGGGCGGGGGCGGGGGCGGGGGCGGGGGGCGGGCACATGTGCGGTAATATTGCCACAGAATGTGCCGCACCGGGCGGGCAAACGACTTCGTCCGTGGGGATTCTTGACCATCGCGCAATGGCACGACGGTTGCAATCTCCCACCGGCGGCAGCAGCACGCAGAGTCGGGGGGAAAAAGCCGGCAAAGGCGGAGCCAGGTAAACGCTGGTACCGCGCCGGCTGCCGCAGTGGCCGTGCACGGCCGCTGCGGACCCTCCCCACCAATGGGAGGGCATGAGGGGCGGCTGGGAACCGCCGCGCGTGACCGCGCGGCATCCCGGCTCGCCCCGCTTCTTTCCCCGGGGACATCGTCGTAGCAGGAGCGCTAGATTGCCGATCATGACTACTGCGTCAACGCGGTCGGGCTCCGGGCTCGCAGTGCACGCCCGATTGGAGCCGGGGTTTGCGGAGATCCTGACGGCCGAGGCGGGGCGGTTCCTCACGACGCTGGCGCGGGCCTGCGAGGGGCGCCGCCAGGAGTTGCTCGCGCGTCGCATGGAGCGCCAGCGGCGCCTCGACGCCGGCGAGCGTCCCGACTTCCTGCCCGAGACGCGCTCGGTGCGCGAGGCGGCGTGGACTGTCGCGCCGATCCCGCCCGACCTGACGGACCGCCGGGTCGAGATCACGGGTCCCGTGGACCGCAAGATGATCATCAACGGGCTCAATTCCGGCGCGCGGGTCTTCATGGCCGACTTCGAGGACTCGAACGCCCCCACCTGGCGCAACAATCTCGAAGGGCAGGCGAACCTGCGGGACGCGGTGCGCGGCACCATCGGGTTCACGAGCCCCGAGGGGAAGCGCTACGCGCTCGCGCCGCGCACGGCGACGTTGATGGTGCGGCCGCGCGGCTGGCATCTGGACGAAAAGCACGTCACCGTGGACGGGCGCCCGATCTCCGCCGCCCTCTTCGATTTCGGGCTCTTCTTTTTTCACAATGCCGCGGCGCTCATCGCCAAGGGAACTGGGCCCTATTTCTACCTGCCCAAGCTCGAGAGCCACCTCGAGGCCCGTCTCTGGAACGACGTGTTCAACCTCGCGCAGGACGAGCTCGGCATCCCCCGCGGTACGATCCGCGCGACGGTCCTGATCGAGACGATTCTCGCCGCGTTCGAGATGGACGAGATCCTCTACGAGCTGAGGACCCACTCCGCGGGCCTGAACTGCGGGCGCTGGGACTACATCTTCAGCTTCATCAAGAAGTTCAGGCAGCGCCCCGACTGCGTGCTCCCTGACCGCGCCCGCGTGACGATGGACCGTCACTTCCTCAAGTCGTACGTCGATCTCCTGATTCAGACCTGTCACCGCCGGGGCGCGCACGCGATGGGCGGCATGGCGGCCCAGATTCCCATCAAGCACGACCCGGCGGCGAACGAGGCGGCGCTCGAGAAGGTCCGGCAGGACAAGCTGCGCGAGGTCCGCGCCGGGCACGACGGCACCTGGGTGGCGCACCCGGGGCTCGTGCCGGTCGCGGCGCAGGTGTTCGACGCCGCAATGCCCGGCCCGAATCAGCTGGACGTCGCGCGCGACGACGTGCGCGTGACGGCAGCGGACGTGCTCGCCGTTCCGGAAGGCGAGATCACCGCAGCCGGCCTCCGGACCAACGTGGACGTCGGGATTCAATACCTCGAGTCGTGGCTCCGCGGCGTCGGCTGCGTGCCGATCTACAACCTCATGGAAGACGCTGCCACGGCGGAGATCTCGCGGTCGCAGGTGTGGCAGTGGGTCCGTCACGGCGCACGCCTGGCTGATGGCCGCGTCGTGACGGAAGGGCTGGTGCGGCAGGTCATGGCCGCAGCGTTCCCGACCGAGAGTCTCGCCGCCGAGCTGTTCGGCAAAATGATGACCGGCGCGGAATTCCCCGAATTCCTCACACTCATCGCATACGAGCACCTGGAGTGAAGGCATGATCAAGCACGCATTTGTGTCCGAGCTGGACCGACGGTGGCGCAGCGATCGGCGGTGGCAGGGGATCACTCGACCCTACACGCCCGAGGATGTCTACCGGCTACGGGGGACGTTGGCGATCGAGCACACCCTCGCGAGCCGCGGCGCGGCGCGCTTCTGGAAGCTGATGCGGGAGGAACCCTACGTCGCCGCCCTGTCGGCCGTCACGGGAAACCAGGCGGTGCAGGAAGTCCGGGCCGGCCTCAAGGCGATCTACATCAGCGGCTGGCAGGTCGCGGCGGACGCCAACGACGCGATGACGATGTATCCCGACCAGAGCCTGTCCCCCTCCGACAGCGTGCCGAACCTGCTGGTGCGCATTCAGAATGCGTTGCGGCGTGCCGACGAGGTCCACCACATGAACGGCGACCACACGATCGACTGGTATGTGCCGCTCATTGCGGACGCGGAAGCGGGTTTCGGTGGGGTGCTCAACGCCTACGAATTGATGAAGCTGATGATCACCGCGGGGGCGGCCGGCGTGCACTTCGAGGATCAGCTGTCGTCGGTCAAGAAGTGCGGCCACCTCGGCGGCAAGGTCCTGGTGCCGACCGGCGAATTCATCACCAAGCTGATCGCGGCGCGGCTCGCGGCCGATGTGTGCGGCGTGGACACCATCCTCATCGCCCGCACCGACGCCAACAGCGCCGGGCTGCTGACGAGCGACGTCGACGAATACGATCGCCGCTGGTGTACCGGCGAGCGGTCGCCCGAAGGCTACTTCGTGATCAGGGACGGGGTCGAGGCCGCCATCGCGCGCGCCCGCGCGTACGCGCCCTACGCCGACATGCTGTGGTTCGAGACGGCCAAGCCCGATCTGGCCGAGGCTCGGCAGTTCGCCGAGGCGATCCACAAGGAGTATCCGGGCAAGCTGCTCGCCTACAACTGCTCGCCGTCGTTCAACTGGAAGCGCCATCTCAGCGCAGCGCAGCTCGCCACCTTCCAGCAGGAGCTGGGGGCGATGGGCTACAGGTTCCAGTTCGTCACGCTGTCCGGCTTTCACGCGCTGAACCACGCCATGTTCACGCTGGCGCAGGATTACAAGGAACGCGGCATGGCGGCGTACGCCGATCTGCAATCGGAGGAATTCGCCGGCGAGCGCGACGGGTACGAAGCGGTCAAACATCAGGAGTTCGTGGGCGTCGGCTACTTCGACGAGATCACGCAAATCGTGCACGGCGGCAGGAGCTCCATCGTCGCGCTCGAAGGCTCGACCGAGAAGGCTCAGTTCGTGAGTTGACAATGCCTTAGCCGTCCCTAGGCTAAGGGGATGAAAACCCTCCGCAACTACATCGGCGGGGAGTGGATTGCACCCTCCGCCGCCGATTACCTCGATCTGACGAACCCCGCGACCGGCGAGCAGCTCGGCAAAGTGCCGCTCTCCGGTGCGCGCGACGTCGATGCCGCGGTCAGCGCCGCGCAAACCGCTTTTCTCAAATGGCGTGAAGTTCCGCCGGTCGTCCGCGCCCGTTACCTGTTCAAGCTGAAGTTCCTTATGGACCAGCAATTCGAGGACCTCGCCGCCACGGTGACGCGTGAGCACGGCAAGACGCTCGACGAGTCCCGGGGGTCGGTGCGCCGCGCGATCGAGAACGTCGAGCACGCGTGCGGCATCCCGACGCTGATGATGGGCAAAGCGCTCGAGGACGTCGCGGCAGGGATCGACTGCGAATACGTCCGGCAACCGCTGGGCGTCTTCGCCGCGATCACGCCGTTCAACTTCCCCGCGATGGTGCCCTGCTGGTTTTGGCCGTACGCGATCGCGACCGGCAACACGTTCGTGCTCAAGCCGAGCGAACAGGTGCCGTTTGCATCGACGCGCATTCTGGAGCTGGTGCACGAGGCAGGAATCCCGGCGGGCGTGCTGAACCTGGTCCACGGCGCCAGGGATGTGGTGAACGCGCTGCTCGCCCATCCCGGCATCGCCGGCGTTTCATTCGTCGGGTCCTCGCCCGTCGCCAAGTACGTCTACACGGAAGCGGCGAAGTACGGCAAGCGCGTGCAGGCGCTCGGCGGCGCGAAGAACCACGTGATCGTGATGCCCGACGCCGACATGGATCGCGCCGTCGCCAACATCAGCGAATCGCTGTTCGGCTGTGCCGGCCAGCGCTGTCTCGCCGGCAGTGTGGTCGTCGCCGCGGGCAAAGCCTACGAGCCGTTCCGCGACAAGCTCCTGAGCGCAGCGAAGGATCTGCGTCTCGGCTATGGTTTGGAGCCCGGCGTCAGCATGGGCCCCGTCATCTCGGCAAAGCACAAAGAGAAAGTGCTGTCGTACGTCGAGGCGGGGCGGAAGGAAGGCGCGACGCTGCTGCTCGACGGCCGCGCGACGAAGGTCGAGAAGCATCCGCGCGGCCACTTCGTCGGTCCCACGGTGTTCGATGGCGTGCAGCCGGACATGACGATCGGCAAGGAAGAGATTTTCGGGCCGGTCGCGTCCGTCACGCACGTCAGCAACCTCGACGAGGGGATCGAGATGGTGCAGCGGTCGGGTTTTGCGAACGCGACCTCGATCTTCACGCAGAGTGGCAAGGCCGCGCGGGAATTTCGCTATCGGGTGGGCGTCAGCATGATCGGCGTCAACATTGGGGTCGCCGCACCCATGGCTTTCTTTCCGTTTGGGGGGACGAAGGGCTCGTTCTTCGGGGATCTCAAAGCACACGGGCAGGACGCGATCGAGTTCTATACCGACAAAAAAGTCGTGATCTCGAGGTGGTGACCTCGGGGAGCAGGGAGTAGGGAGTGGGGAGTGGGGAGTGGGGAGTGGTACTGGACGGTCAACTTTGGGATTGCGGTTTGATCGGGAGGCGCAACAACCCCCTGAGCACACGCATCGTGCCACCGAGGAGATTCTCAAGTTCGGTTGCCACGTCGCTGGATAGGTAGCTCAACTCGGAAGCTGCACGCACCAAACACTCAGCTTCCGCAGCCGAACCCATCGCAATCCGGAGATGCTTCCGGAATTGCAGAGTTGATTCAAGAGCGTAACCTTCGACGATGTTTGCTTCGATCGAGATGGTGGCTCGGCGGATTTGATTGAATAGTGGGAGAGCCCGTGGGTGGTAGGCCTTGTCAGTAGCCTGAAGACAGGTAATGAGCAGCATATGCGACCGCTTCCACGCAACCAACGATTGGTACTTGTGCATCGGGAGAATCTTGGACGATGATCAATCAGAACGGCATCAAATCATCGCGCAACGAAGCCATTCATTGCACCGTCAGGAACCACTCCCCACTCCCTACTCCCCGGGTTCGATATGCGTAAGGTCGTGGGGGGATTGATCCAGATGTCCAACCCGCTGAATGACGCGGGCGCACCGGTCAGCAAAATCAGCAAGGCGATGCTCGACAAGCACCTTCCTTATATCGAGGAAGCGGGCAAGAAGGGCGTGCAGTTGCTCTGCCTGCAGGAGGTGTTCAACGGCCCCTACTTCTGCCCCAGCCAGGACGCCAAGTGGTGCGACATCGCCGAGCCGATTCCCGGACCGACGATCGAGCTGATGCAGCAGCTCGCCAAGAAGCACGAAATGGTGATCATCGTGCCGATCTACGAGCGCGAGATGGCCGGCGTCTACTACAACACGGCGGCCGTGATCGACGCCGACGGCAGCTACCTCGGCAAGTACCGCAAGAATCACATCCCCCACACCGCGGGCTTCTGGGAGAAGTTCTTCTTCAAGCCGGGCAACCTCGGCTATCCGGTCTTCAAGACGCGCTACGCCACGATCGGCGTGTACATCTGCTACGACCGTCACTTCCCCGAAGGTGCGCGACTGCTCGGCCTGCACGGTGCCGAGATCGTGTTCAATCCGTCCGCGACGGTGAAGGGACTATCGCAATATCTCTGGAAGCTCGAGCAACCCGCGCACGCGGTGGCGAACGGCTACTTCATGGGGTGCATCAACCGCGTCGGCACCGAAGCACCATGGAACATCGGCCAGTTCTACGGCTCGAGCTATTTTGTCGATCCCCGCGGCAATTTCCTCGCGCAGGGCAGCGAGGACAAAGACGAGCTGGTCGTCGCCGAGATGAACCTCGACATGATCGAGGAGGTGCGGCGCACCTGGCAGTTTTTCCGCGACCGGCGGCCCGAGACGTACGACGACATGGTCCGCCAGCTTCCCTGATGGCGCTCCTGATTCGCGGTGGCCGGATCATCACGGCCACGGAAGACTTCACCGGCGACATCTACGCCGAAAACGAGACGATCACGCGCATCGAGCCGCAGATCGATCCGCGGCTGGTGGCTCCCGGAGCGGAAGTCATTGAAGCGCGGGGCAAATACGTCTTTCCGGGATTCATCGACCCGCATGTGCACATCTATCTCCCCTTCATGGGCACCTATGCCGCGGATGATTACGAATCGGCCAGCAAGGCGGCTCTGGCGGGTGGCACGACGACGCTGATCGAGATGATCTGTCCCGGCCAGGCCGACGAGCCGGTGGCGGCTTTCGAGCTGTGGAAGTCCAAGGCCGAGAAGCTGGCCGCGGTGGATTACACGTTTCACATGTCGGTCGTGCGCTTCGAGCAGCACATCCGCGAGCAGTTTCGCGAGATCGTGAAGGCTGGGGTTGCCTCTTTCAAGGTATTCCTCGCTTACAAAGGCGCACTAAACCTCTCAGATGGCGATTTGTTTGAAACAATGCGATTGGCCAAAGAGCTGGGCGTCATCGTGACCGCGCATTGCGAGAATGCCGACGCGATCGACGCGCTGCAGAAATCGCTGCTCGCGGCCGGCAAGACCGGCCCGGAGTGGCACGGCCCCTCCCGGCCCCCGATCGTCGAGGCGGACGGCGTTCACCATCTCTGCACCTTTGCGGAGCTACTCGGCACTCACGTCTACATCGTGCATACGTCGTGCGAGCCGGCGGTGCGAGCGGCACTGGCCGCGCGGCAGCGCGGGGTGAATGTCTGGATCGAGTCGGTCATCCCGCATTTCGTGCTGGACGAGACGTACGCCGCGAAGGACGGGTTCGAGGGTGCCCAATACGTCATGTCCCCGCCGCTGCGCGCCAAAGCCAATCAGAATGTGCTGTGGACCGGCGTGAAGTCGCGCGACATCAGCACCATCGCCACCGATCACGCGCCGTTCCGCTTCGCGGACCAGAAGACCATGGGCAGGGATGCGTTCACGAAGATCCCCAACGGCATCCCGTCAGTTCAGGAGCGGGTGGATCTGGTCCACACCTGCGGCGTCGCCGCCGGCCGGCTGACCTTGCAGACCATGGTGGACGCCTGCTCGACGCAGGCCGCGAAGCTGTTCGGGCTCTATCCGAAGAAGGGCGCGATTCAGCTGGGCAGCGACGCCGACCTGGTCGTCTATGATCCCGGCTATCACGGCAAGTTCTCGAAGGAATGCAGCTTCTCGAACGCGGATTACAACGCGTACGAGGGATGGGAAAGACGGGGGCGGCCAAGCGCGGTAACGGTGCGAGGCCAAGTGCAGGTTCGGGACGGTGAGTTTGTTGGCACGATTGGTCGAGGACAATTTTTGCGGCGCGAACCAACACATTGAGTTGTCGGTCATCGGTTATCGGTCGTCAGTTACCGATGACCGATGACTGACAACCGACAACAGTTCCTGTTCCCCTGCGTAGCGAACTACTACGCCGAGCCGGTCGTCATCACCGAGGCGCACGGCTCGAGCGTCAAGGACCTCGACGGGCGCGAGTATCTCGACTTCTTCGGCGGCATCCTGACCGCGGGCATCGGGCATTCGCATCCGGAATTCGTCAAGCGAATCCAGGATCAGGTCGCGCGTTTGGTGCACACCTCCAGCGTCTATCCGACCGAGGAGCAGGTTCGCGTCGCCGAGCGGCTCACGCAGATCACGCCCGGAAAGCTCAAGAAGAGCTTCTTCACGACGAGCGGCACGGAAGCCGACGAGACGGCGATCATGCTGGCGAAGATCTACACCGGCCAGCAGGAGATCATCGCGCTGCGCCACAGCTACGCCGGCCGCAGCCAGGGCGCGATCGCGATCACCGGGCAGCAGCCGTGGCGCGTGCTGCCGACCCAGATCGCGGGCATCAAACACGCGCTGTCGCCCTATTGCTACCGCTGCCCGCTGGGGCTCGAGTATCCCGACTGCGGCATCCGCTGCGCGCAGGACATCGACGACCTGATCAAGACGACGACGACGGGCCGTCCCGCCGCCTTCATGGCGGAGCCGATTCAGGGCGCGGGCGGGTTCATCACGCCGCCCAAGGAGTACTTCGAGATCGCCGTCGGCATCATCCGCAAATACGGCGCGGTCTTCATCTGTGACGAAGTGCAGACCGGCTGGGGGCGCACCGGCGACACGTGGTGCGGCATCGAGCATTGGGGAGTGGAGCCGGAGATCATGACGTTCGCGAAATCGATCGCCAACGGCTTCCCGGTGGGCGCCACCATCGCGACGGAAGAGGTCGCGAACGCGTTCACCGGACTCTCGCTCTCGACCTTCGGCGGCAACCCGATCTCGATGGCCGCGGTCGATGTGACGATGGATGTCATGCAGCGCGAGAACACGCCGCAGCGCTCCGCCGAGCGGGGCAAGCAGCTACGCGATGCCCTGGAGGAGTTCAAGAAGCGGTTTGCTTGGATCGGCGATGTGCGGGGAATGGGGTTGATGCAGGGCATCGAGTTCGTCGAGGACCGCAAGACCAAAGAGCCGTCACCCAAGAAGACGACGGCTTTTCTCGAAGCCGCTAAGAAGCAGGGGCTGCTGATTGGGAAGGGTGGGTTGTACGGCAACGTCATCCGCATCGCGCCCTCGCTGCTCATCAGCAAGTCGGAAATCGACGACGGCTGCAAGCGGATGGAGCGGGCGTTGGCGGAGGTCAAATGATTACCCGGGCTAAGAGCCCGGGCTCCATGACACTCCCCGCCCGCACGGCGCTCGCCAACGAAGATCTGCTGCCCGTGTCGCCGGACCGGCGCACGTGGAACTGGTGGCACATCGCGTCGCTGTGGATCGGGATGGCGATCTGCATCCCGACCTACACGCTGGCCTCGGGACTCGTCGATCAGGGATGGACCTGGCAGGCCGCGGTCGGGGCCGTGGTGCTGGGCAATTGCGTCGTGCTGCTGCCGATCGCGCTCAATTCGCACGCCGGCACGCGCTATGGCATTCCCTTCCCCGTGCTGGCGCGCGCGTCGTTCGGCGTGCTCGGCGCCAACGTTCCGGCGATTCTGCGGGGCCTCGTCGCGTGCGGCTGGTTCGGCATTCAGACGTGGATCGGCGGGTGGGCGATCTACAAGTTGATCGAGGTCATGTGGCCCGGCATCGCGACGCTGCCGCAATTGTTACCCGCGTTCGTCGGCCTCAATACCGGCGAATTCCTGTGCTTCATGGTGTTCTGGGCGATGAACGTGTGGATCGTCTTGCGCGGCATGGATTCGATCAAGTTCCTGGAGACGTGGGGCTCGCCCTTTCTCCTGGCCGTCGGAGTTGCGCTGTTTGTGTGGGCGGCGGTGCGCGCGGGGGGCATCGGCCCGATGCTGGAGAACCCTGGCGGTCAGGCGGTCGGGCGGTCAGGCGGTCTGACGAGAGTCTTTGGCGCCGGTTTGACCTCCGCCGTCGCCTTCTGGGGCACGATGGCGCTGTCGATTCCCGACTTCTCGCGCTACGCACGGTCACAACGCGACCAGGTCATCGGCCAGGCCGTTGGACTGCCGGCAACGATGGCGTTGTTCGCGTTCATCGGCGCCGTCGTCACGAACGCCACCCTGGTCATCTTCGGCACGCGCATCGCCGATCCGGTCGCGCTGCTGGCGCGGATCGGTGGGCCGCTGATGATCATGCTCTCGATGGCGGGCCTCATCGTCGCCACGCTCACGACCAATATCGCCGCCAACATCGTCGCGCCGGCGAACGCATTCTCGAACATCGCGCCGCACCGGATCAGCTTCAAACAAGGCGCGATGATCACGGCGGTGATCGGCATCGTGATGATGCCGTGGCGGCTCTACAACGATGCCGCGGCCTACATCTTCACCTGGCTCATCGGCTACGGCGCGCTGCTCGGCCCGGTCGCCGGGATCATGATCGCCGACTATTTCCTGCTGCGGCGCGGCGACGTCCTCGTCAACGACCTGTACCGCCGGCATGGGACCTACGAGTACTCGCGCGGCGTGAACTGGATCGCCATGGCGGCGCTCGCCGCCGGCGTCGCGCCGAGTCTTCCGGGCTTCAGCGCCGCGCTGCGCGGCACCCCGGCAGCAGGGATCTTTGGGGGGATTTACAACTGGGCGTGGTTTGTGGGATTTCTCCTGTCCGCCGTGATCTACATGGTCGGAATGCGGTTGCGATTTGGGAGCACGGAGCAGGGAGCAGCACGTGTCGGCGCCTGAAAGGGTCTTATCTGACGAGCAGCTCGCGAGCAACTTCGCCGACATCGCGCCACCGCTGACCAGCGACGCCGCGCTGCTCGAGGCGAACAAGTGCCTCTACTGTCACGACGCACCCTGCACGATCGCCTGCCCCACCCACATCGACGTCCCTGCCTTCATCAAGAAGATCGCCAGCGGCAATCTGCGCGGCTCGGCCCGGGTGATTCTCGATGTCAACCCGTTCGGCCACTCGTGCGCGCGGGCGTGTCCCGTCGAAGTGCTGTGCGAGGGGGCGTGCGTCCTGAACGATCGTGACGAACAGCCGATCAAGATCGCACTGCTCCAGCGCCACGCGACCGATTACGTCCTGGAGAAGAAGCTCAAGCTGTTCGAGCCGGGGAAGCCAACCGGAAAACGCGTCGCGATCGTGGGGGCGGGACCGGCGGGACTCGCCTGCGCGCGCGACCTGCGGCGCCACGGTCACGCTGTGACGGTGTTCGAGTCAAAGACGCAGCCGGGGGGCCTGAATACCTACGGCATTGCCGAGTACAAGCTGAAGGCGGACGTCGCGCTGGCTGAAGTGCAGGACATCCTCGACCTCGGTGTCGAGCTCAAGACGGGCGTCATCGTGGAGTCGATCGATCAGCTCCTGGCGCAGTACGACGCGGTGTTCGTCGGCGTGGGCCTGGGAAGCACGAAGCAGCTTGGCATCCCCGGCGAAGATCTGCCGGGCGTGATTGATGCCCTGACGTTCATCGAGCATCTCAAGACGCATCCCTACCGGGAAACGACGGTCGGCCGCCAGGTCGTCGTCATCGGCGCCGGCAACACCGCCATCGACGCCGTCACGCAGGCCAAGCGGCTCGGCGCCGCGGCCGCCACGATCGTGTATCGGCGCGGGGAAGCCGACATGCCGTGCTATCACTACGAGTACGAGCTGGCCAAGCGCGACGGCTGCGGCTTCCGCTTCAACGCCGCGCCGCAGCGCATTATCGGCAATGGCTCCGGCGCCGTCGCGGGAATCGAAGTGCGCACGGCGCATGGCAACGAGACGATTCCGTGCGACATGGTGATCGTCGCGATCGGACAGGGAGAGCGGACTGCGCTGACGTGGCCCAAAAACAATCCCAAGGTCTTCACGGGCGGCGACTGCGCGAATGGCGGGGCGGAGATTGTGAATGCGGCGGCGGAAGGCGTAGCAGCAGCACGGAAGATCGATGAGATGCTGAATCGTGAATGAACCCGGGCTGAGAGCCCGGGCTCGGCAGGGTGTGCGCCCTCTAAGGGCGCACTAGCGCCGAGCGCGCGCTCTTAGCGCGCGTATAAACGGAGCGACATATGGCTGATCTCAGAACCGACTTCGCGGGCATCAAGAGCCCGAACCCTTTCTGGCTCGCGTCCGGGCCACCCACGAACACCTACGTCCAGGTCGCCAAAGCATTCGACCAGGGTTGGGGAGGCGCGGTCTGGAAGACGATCGGCGAGCCGATCATCAACGTCTTCTCGCGCTACGGCTCGGTCGACCTCGGCCAGAACCGCATGATGGGCTTCAACAACATCGAGCTGATCAGCGACCGCCCCATCGTGGACAACCTCAAGGAAATCGCCGAGGTCAAGCGCAACTATCCGAAGCATGCGGTGATCGCGTCGCTGATGGTCGAATCGAAGCGCGAGGCGTGGCACGCCATCGTCAAACAGACGGAAGACACCGGCGCCGACGGCATCGAGCTGAACTTCGGCTGCCCGCACGGCATGAGCGAGCGCGGCATGGGCAGCGCGGTGGGCCAGGTGCCCGATTACACCTGCCAGATCGTCGAATGGGTGAAGGAAGTCGCCACGATTCCGGTGATCGTGAAGCTCACGCCCAACGTCACGGACATCACGTACATCGCGCGGGCGGCGGTGAAGGGCGGCGCCGATGCGCTGTCGCTGATCAACACCATCAACTCGATCGTCGGCGTCGATCTGTCGACCTTCGAGCCGCAGCCCTCGGTCGCCGGGAAGTCGAGCCACGGCGGCTACTGTGGCCCGGCGGTCAAGCCGATCGCGCTCCATCTGGTATCGGCGGTGGCCGGAGATCCGACCGTGAAGATCCCCATCTCCGGCATCGGGGGGATCGCGAGCTGGCGGGATGCCGCCGAATTCATCGCGCTGGGCGCGGGTACGCTGCAGGTCTGCACCGCGGTCATGCACTACGGCTTCCGGATCGTGGAGGACCTGATCGACGGGCTGTCGAACTGGATGGACGAGCGCGGCCACCGCACGCTGGCCGACGTGCGCGGCCGGGCGTTGCCGCGCGTCACAAAGTGGGAAGAGCTCGATCTCAATTATCACCTGCTTGCCCACATCGATCAGGACAAATGCATTCAGTGCGAATTGTGTTGGACCGCCTGTGAGGACGGTGCACACCAGGCCATTCGGCGCCTCGAAAGACGGGAAACGGGAAACGGGAAACGTGGTCCGGTGGTCGAGATTATCGAGGAGGCGTGCGTCGGATGCAATCTGTGCGCGGCGGTTTGCCCGGTGCTGAACTGCATTACGATGCAACGGGTGCCGAACGATTATCCCGCTATGAGTTGGAAGGACTACGCTGCGGGAAAGGGGAAGCTGGCGCCGCGCTCGGAACACTTCCACACGGCCACCTGGGCTCCTACACCCAAGTAACGAGCTGCAAGAATAGTGTAAGACGCCAAGTTGCGAGTGGCTTCAAGTGCCACCTACGAGTTGACAGGAATGCCGAGCTTTCGGATCAGGCCGAAAACGGTGCGTCCGCATTCATCTCGCACCGCACTGACCTTGGCTACGTCCTCACTAGACAAGTACTCGAGTCCAATAGCCAAATCGATAATGGCCTCGACCTCATCGAGGGACGACCGAGCAATATCGAGATGCTTCCGAAACTCCTTCGCACCGCGTCGGCTCGCACCCTCAGCGATGTTCAGGACGACACTCGAAGCGGCGCGTCGCCACTGATCGGCGAGACCACTTCGCTCGGACGCCGGCAAACGGTCGATTAGCGGTTTGGAAAGAAGCACGAGTGCACGCGCGTGCTGCCATGCCTTCAGGTTCTTGAAATGGCTCATGATGAACGATGCGAGGGACGAAGCCTCCGCCGGCACCAAATCCATGCGCTTCAGAGCTTTTCCCTGCACCTTGCCCTTGCAGCTTGCAACCACTTGCAACTTGGCGTCTTGTACTTTTCTTGTGCCTCGGAACTTGAGTCTTAGAGACGGCCTGGGGGCGCGATCGGAGGCACCGTTACTGGTTCCTGTTCCGGAGTAAAGTCCTCCCCAGGGTTAATGAACCTGTCTCTCTCAAAATTGTACTGCTTGTCATACAGCTGCCGGTACCGCCCACTCGCCGCCAGCAGTTCCTCGTGCGTTCCCCGCTCCACGATCTCCCCACCCTCCAGCACCAGAATCTGATCCGCGCTCCGGATCGTCGAGAGCCGGTGCGCGATCACGAACGTCGTCCGGCCGCGCCGTAGCGCGCGCAAGCCATCCTGGATCTTGGCTTCGCTCTCCGAATCGAGGCTCGACGTCGCCTCATCGAGCACCAGAATGCGGGGATCGGCCAGAATCGCCCGGGCGATCGAGATGCGCTGCCGCTGGCCGCCCGAGAGCTTCACGCCGCGCTCGCCCACCACCGTGTCGTACTGCTCGTCGAACTGCTCGACGAACTCGTCGCAGTGCGCGATGCGGGCGACGGCCTCGATCTCCTGCCGCGTCGCGTGCGGGCGCGCGAACGCGATGTTCTCGGCGATCGTGCCGTCGAACAGGAAGTTGTCCTGCAGCACGACGCCCAGCTGCGTGCGGTAGTCCGCCAGCGGCACGGTGCCGAGATCGCGCCCGTCGACCAGCACCCTGCCCGTCTCGGGCCGATTGAACGCGAGGACCAGCCCGATGAGCGTGCTCTTGCCGGATCCCGACGAGCCCACCAGCGCCGTCGTCGAGCCGGCGCGCGCCCGAAACGACACGTCCTTGAGCACGGGAACGCCCGGTTTGTATGCAAACGTCACGTGCTCGAAGGCGACGTCGCCGCGCACGGGACCCAGCGGCGCGCGCTGCGCATCTTCGGCGTCTTCGGTCGTCATGCGGCGCAGCTCGTAGATGCGGTCGAGCCCCGCGAACGCTTCGGTGATCTGCGTGCCGATCGACGCGATGTTGATCAGCGGCAGCGCGACGAGACCCACGAAGAAGACGTACTGGACGAACTGCCCCAGCGTCATCGCCTGCGAGAGGACCGCCCGCCCGCCGACGAGAATCATGACCAGCGAAATCGCGCCGATAACGAGCTGCGCAAACGCGCCGACGCCGGAGACGCCCGTCATGGTCGTGGCGATGTTGCGGAACAGCCTGTGCGCGCCGCGCGCGAACACGAGCCGCTCGCCGCGCTCCGACCGGTACGCCTTCACGATCCGGATGCCGCCCAGCGTCTCGGCGAGACGACCGGTCACCTCGGCGTTGAGCTTGCCGCGCTCGCGGAACAGGGGGCGCAGCTTGGCGAACGCGTACGCCATGCCGCCGCCGAACAGCGCCAGCACGAGAATCGAGATCGCCGTGAGCTTCCAATTCAGCCAGAAGAGCACGCCCAGCGCGATACTCGCCGTGACCAACCCCCCGAGCAGCTGCACCAGCCCGGTGCCGACCAGGTTGCGAATGCCTTCCGCATCCGTCATGATCCGCGAGATCAGGATGCCGGTCTTGGTCGAATCGAAATACGAGACCGGCAAGTGCAAGACGAATGTCTGGATGGATTTGCGCATGTCGGTAATGGCGCGTTGGGCCGCGACGCCGAGAATCTGCGACAACCCGAACGAGGTCACCGCCTGGACGACGGCCGCGGCGCCGACCGCCGCCGCAATGATGCCCAGCAGGTCCGCGCGTCTCTGCCCGACGACCTGATCGATGATGTAGCGGGACGACCACGGCAAGACGAGTCCCGCGAGCCGGCTGACCAGCATCAACCCGAGACCGATGGCGAGCCGGCCGCGGTGCTGCCAGATCAGCGCCCGCGCTTCGCGCCAGGCGTTGGAGTAATTGGGTCTGGGTTTCTTGTCCGCCACGGCGAGAAGCTTACCTTGGCTGCGCCGCGCGTACCAGGAGTCCGGTGGTCGAGACGCGAACTTCGTAGGTCACCTGCCTGGCGTCGCGTGGGCTGCCGGCCGCCGTTGCGTTGATGAACGTCGCCGAGCCGTACTGCGCGTCGATGAACGGCCGCAGCACCCAATAGCGGCGCGCGAGATCAAACGTGTCGAAGGGCTTGTCGGTCGCGAGCGAGTACACTGTCCGTTCCCGCGCCTGCTCGTCTGCCAGTTTCTGGTAGCGGCCCGCGATGCGATCGAGCTCATAGGCGGTGTGCAGGCCGACGAGATTCGCGAGCGGGCGCCACTTCAGGATGTGGGCATCGACGTAGATGGCGTCGCCGGCAACGTCGAACATGTGGACGCTGCGGTCGGGCAGCGTCACCGTGGCGCGGAATCGCTGGGGCGCGAGCGGCTCCGTGACGATCGTCGCCGCCACGACTTCCGCGGTGAGCGCGCGATAGCCGCGAATCCCGACCGAGATCGTGGCGCACAGCGCGCCGACCGAGAGGCAGAGGGCGGCGGCGAGAAAGCCGACCAGGGAGCTGAGGCGGCGGCGATGGCGCCAGGCGGACGCCGCGACGAGGATCAATACCAGCGCCAGCAGCGCGGACGTGAGCATGAAGATGCGGACGATGCCAGTCATTCCCTACACGTTACAGGCCGGTTGCCTCTGGCGCGAATTCCTCATTCGCGGCACCTTGTCGGCTCACCGGGAAAACGGAACATGAAGCGGTCAACCTTGATCACTCTGGCGATCGTAGCGCTGGTCATCGCGCTCTTCTTCTATATGTCCACCGCCCACGCGACCCAAGAATGCCGCGTGTGCGTGGAATTCAACGGCGGGTCCAACTGCGCCACCGCCGCCGGCCGGACGGCCGCCGAGGCCACCGAGACGGCGCACAACACGGCCTGCGGCCCCCTCGTGCGCGGCATGAACGAGACCATCGCGTGTGGCAATCGGGCGCCGGTCTCGGTGCAATGCAGGAATCGGTGAGCGGCTTCTCCATGCCACGCGTCGCCATTCGGGCGACGCTGTTACAGACGAGCGGCGGCAAGCGCGGCGGCGAGATCTACGTCATGGAGCGCGTCCCGCAGCACGCCGGCCACGAGACGCCGCTCGACATGTTGAATCGTCCCGAGGGATTCTTCCCGTTTCGCCCCCAGGGCAACGGCGGAGGGGTTCTGCTGGTAGCCAAAGCGCGCACGGTAACGTTGAGCGTGCCGCGGACCGAACCCGAGGATGCGACGCGGCTCTCGGCGACCAAAAAGGCCAGCCTGGAGGTGACGCTCGCGGACGGCTCCAAGCTGAGCGGCTGGGCGACCCTCGAGCTGCCGCAGCATCACTCGCGGCTGCTCGACTACCTCAACGCGTCGCCCGAGCCGTTCTTTGCCATCGCGACCACGGAGGAAGTCCACCTCGTGAACCGCGCGCACGTGCTGTACGCGCGCCCTGAGGACTGAGGCATGCCGGCACGGCTTGATCCCTTCGTCGAGGTGATGTTGCGCGAGCGCGCGGACCAGCTGTACCTGCTGCCCGACGAGCCGGTCACGCTGGTCAAAGACGGCAAGCCGCGCAAAGTCTCGAAGCAGCCGCTCACCGACCAGCACATCTACGCGCTGATGGTCGAAGTCGCGCCGCCCGAGGCGGCGGACAAGATCGACCAGCACTCGGAGACGGAGTTCGACTACGCAGCGGGCAACGGCCTGGTGCGCGTGCGGATCGTGCCGGAGGGCGGGCGGCTGACCGCCGTGATCTCGGCCATCCGCCGGGCCTCGCAAGAGCAAGCGGCGCCTGCAGTTCCCCCCCCCTCCTCCCCCCCGTCAGGCGCACCGGCCGAGGTCACCGCCGTACGGCCGGCGCCGCCAGCAAAACCGGCTGCACCAGCCAAGGCTCCTCGGGCATCCGTCATCGCCGCCGCGCCGATGGTCGAAAGTCCCGCGCCCGAAATGCCGGCGGCGCCGAGCGCGCTTCCCGGCGAATTCGCGTCGTCGCAGTACGAGGCGGCCGAGCAGAAGCTCGGCAAGCTGCTGCGCGCGCTCGTCAGCTCAGGCAGCTCGGACTTGCACCTGCGGGTGGGCGAGCCGCCGCTGTTCCGGACGCACGGCGACATCAAGCGCCAACCCGGGGGGGGCGCGGCGCTCAGCGTCAACGATCTCGAGCTGCTCGTGCTCTCGATCATGCCGGAGCGCAATCGCGGCGAATGGAAAGAGACGGGTGATACCGATTTCGCCTACGAGATCTCCGGCCTTGCCCGCTTCCGCGTGAATGCGGCGCGCGACCGCAAAGGGCCGGTCGCCGTGTTCCGCGTCATTCCCGCCAAGGTGGTGACCGTCGAAGAGATGGGGTTGACCGACGAGGTGCAGAAGCTGTGCTACCTGACGAAGGGCCTCGTGCTGGTGACCGGCCCGACCGGCTCCGGGAAATCGACGACGCTGTGTGCGCTCATCGACCTCGTCAATCGGACCCGCACCGATCACATCATCACGATCGAAGACCCGATCGAGTTCGTGCACGAGAACAAGAAGTGCCTGATCACGCAGCGGCAGGTGCACGTGCACACCGAGAGCTTCAGAACCGCGCTGCGGGCTCGAGACGGCCGAAACCGGGCATCTCGTCTTCGGCACGCTGCACACCACCACGGCCGCGTCGACCGTGGACCGCATCATCGATCAGTTTCCCGCGGATCGTCAGGCGCAGATCCGGGTAATGCTATCGGAATCGCTGAAAGGCGTGATTTCGCAGACGCTGTGCAAGAAGACCGGTGGGGGGCGGGTGGCGGCACGCGAGATCCTGCTCAGCACCCCGGCCATCGCGAACCTGATTCGCGAGGGCAAGACGTTCCAGATTCCGTCGATCATTCAAACCAGCAAGAAGCTGGGGATGCTGACGCTGAACGACGCGCTCCTCGAGCTCGTCGAAAAGAAGGTGATCGAGCCTGACGAAGCCTACATGCGTTCGGTCGAGAAGGGAGGGCTCGTCGCTTCCCTGAAGACCAAGGGGTTCAAACTCACACTTATGCCGGAGGTCTGATCCATGAGCCGTCTCAACCCGCTTCGCCTGATCGTTCCCGCGGCCCTCGTGGTCGTGGCGGCGTGCCAGGACACCATCACGCCGACGGCGCCGGTCGCCGATCGCGTCACGCCAAGCGCGTACGCGCCACAACAGGTGGAACGCTGGTTTGACGTGATGGCGCGCGAGGGGCTGGCGCTGCCCGGGACCGTGCTCGCCGATTACGATGAGAC
>WNGF01002064.1_pt1 | contig 30522 bp, 23 predicted proteins | sample 5400641 | NCBI WGS metagenome assembly WNGF01 (sample SAMN13153371, study PRJNA577476) | soil metagenome | isolation source: 80 cm soil or saprolite under grassland replicate 2 | place: USA:California | collected 2016-06-15 | reverse complement strand
TGGCCAAGCCACGGTCAGGCGATGTGAGGAAGGCGAGGCCGATAGGAATCTATGAAGCAGGCCGACGGTTGAAGGAGCGCTACCTCAAAGAACGGTGAGAGGTGATGCCAATGAGTGACAAGGAAGCGTTCGAGTATTACAGCGACCCCGAGCACCGGTTGCCCACCGGGTCTGCGCGCCGTCGGTCGAAGCCAGGGATGAGTTCCCACGTACCGATTCGGTTTCTCCCGGAGACTATCGCCAAGGTGAAGATCCTTGCTGCTCGTGACCGCAAGACGGTGAGTGCCTGGATCCGAGATCTTGTCGAGCGGGAGATAGAGCGTCGGCTGCCAGCTCCCCGGTCGGAAGCGGTGCATAGGGAGCCTAGGCTATTGACGCCACTTCCACGTGGCTCTGTAACCGAAACCGAGGGCGCCTCGCGGACCGCGCCACTCTCAAATTTGGTCAGCGCCTGACGCCGAGACAGCCGCTACAGGCGGTCCACGGGTGATCGGAGACGATGCGCTTCACGAGCACGGGCATCAGCGGCAGAGGCGCCGTAGCGTTGCAGCATGATGCGGGACCTCCAGCCGGCAAGCCGCATCAAGTCCGTCTCGCCGCCGCCGTCCGCAAGCCACTGATGCGCGAACGTGTGGCGGAACTGGTGCGGGTGGAGGTTGGGAACACCGACCTCCTCGCCGCGTCGCCGCAGCATGATCACGATGCCCCACTTGGTGAGGCGGCCCTTGAGGCCAAGCCACAGCCACGGGAGCGCCGCGTCTTTGTGGCGAGCCCGCACGCGAAGGTAGCGGTCGAGGGCTTGCGCGGTTCGCTGCCCGAATGGCACCTCGCGCTGGACCCGGCCCTTGTCCAGGACCCGGACGATCTGATAGTCGGGGTCCAGGTCGTCGAGCTGCACGCCGGCGAGCGCCTCGCGGCGGAGGCCCGTGTCGAGCAGCAGCATGATGATGGCCGCGTCGCGGCGGGACTCGAAGTCCTTGCCGGCGCAGTTGTGCAGCAGCCGACGCAGGGCGTCCTCGGGGATGACGGGGACCGGCTGGTCGGGGACGATAGGCGGCTTCATGCGCGCCATCGGGTTGGAGGCGATCTCCTCCTCTTCCTCAAGCCAGCCGTAGAGGATGCGCAGGGCCTTGAAGTAGGTCGCCACCGTGCCGGGAGCCCGCCGGGTGAGCAGGTCGCCCAGGAAGCTCTCCAGGTCGGCCCGTGAGGCATCCACAAGCCCCTTGCCGCGAGCACGCAGGAACGCCTCGGCCTGGCCGACGCCAACCATGTAGGTGGTGACGGTGGTCTCCGAGCGGTTCTCGGCGCGCAGATGCCGGACGAACGAGCGAGCCAGGGGGCTCAGCGCGGACAGCTCCATGACGACATGATAGCCGGTGGCACCGACAACAGGTATGAGGTCTCGCACCGTTATGCGGTCTCACGAGACGGCTCCGAGAACGGAGCTGACCAGCGTTTCCGCTGGTCAGGGGTGGTGTGGTGGGCCTGCGAGGACTTGAACCTCGGACCTCTTCCTTATCAGGGAAGCGCTCTAACCGCCTGAGCTACAGGCCCTCATGCAATGCCCCGTGCTCTCAAAGGAGCCGGGTCGTCGCCGCGGCCCCAGGAGGGTACGCCTTCGGGTCATCTCGGACCACCCGCCAGTTGCCGGCACGGCAACGGATTGTACATCGGCACGTCGGCGGAGCCGCAAGCCGACCTCGCCCTCACTGGTCGGTCCGGACACTCGGATCTCTCGGGATCTCTCGCCTCGGTATTTGATAACGAGGATCATTCTCTCTATGCTCCACAACCTCACCGACCACTCGGGGATCGACAGAAGCGCGACAAGAAGATAGAATATAGACAGGAGGAACTAAACCGACAATGAAGCTCGCATTCGTCGGCAAGGGCGGGAGCGGGAAGACCACGCTCGCAGCGCTGTTCAGTCGCTACCTGGCGAGTGAGGGCCTGCCCGTCCTGGCGATCGACGCCGACATCAACCAGCACCTCGGCGCGGCGCTCGGCTTGGACGAGGAGGCGAAGCCGCTCCCGGCCATGGGCCTCGAGATCGACCGCATCAAGGAGTACCTGCGCGGAACCAACCCACGAATCTCCTCGGTCACCTCCATGGTCAAGACGACTCCGCCCGGCGCCGGCTCGCGGCTTCTCCGGCTCGACGAACGCAACCCTGTCTACGCCCATTTCCAGCGCGAGGTCGATGGCGTGCGGCTCATGGTCACCGGGCCGTTCCAGGAGTCGGATCTCGGCCTTGCCTGCTACCACTCCAAGATGGGCGCGGTCGAGTTGCTCCTCAACCACCTGCTGGACGGCCAGGGCGAGTACGTCGTGGTCGACATGACTGCCGGCGCGGACTCGTTCGCCTCCGGCATGTTCACCAAGTTCGACGTCACCTTCCTGGTCGCCGAGCCGACCCGGCGCAGCGTCGCAGTTTACCGCCAGTACAGGGACTACGCGCGCGAGTACGGCGTGCGCATCAGCGTCGTCGGCAACAAGATCTCCAACGATGACGACCTCCGCTTCCTGCGTGACGAGGTCGGCGCGGACCTGCTCACCTGGGTCCGGTTGTCACCGTTCGTACGCGCTGCGGAGAAGGGACGGCCGCGCCCCTTCAGCGAGCTGGAGCCCCGCAGTCGCAAGGCACTCGAGGACCTGCTGGCGGAGGCCGACAGGGCGCCCAGGGATTGGGAGAAGCTCTACCACCAGGCCGTCGAGTTCCATCTTCGCAATGCCCGCCGTTGGGCCAACGCCGCGACCGGCGAGGACCTGACGGACCAGGTCGACCCCGATTTCCTGCTCCACCCGGACCTGCAGCCGAGCTGAGCGGCCGCGCCGACGGCCGGGAGCCTCACAGGAGACCTGCATCCCCAAGTACCAACCACCAACCGCACCACCGAAAGGAGCCGCAGGATGTCCTTGCGTGTTGAGCCGGCCCTGCTCCGCCGCGCGGAGCAGGGCCCAGTCAGCGCCAGCTCACTGGCGGACTGCGTCCGCACCTCCCTGCCGTACGCCTACGGTCTGATCGCCGGTCTGGCCGGCCGTCTGGAGGGCGCAGCCGCGGACTTCGTCGACAACCAGACGCCCCCGCCCGACGAGCTGGCCCGCGGGCAGCTCCTGCGCGCCATGGCCAGCGATGCGATCCGTGGCGCACTCGAGGACCACTTCGGGATCAGGCTGGCCTTCCAGAACTGCCACCGGGTCGCGGCCTTCCGGCCGCAGAGCGCCGGCGGGTCCGACTACCAGGAGTTCGTGTCGCCGCGGGCTCAGATCCTGAACCAGCAGCCGGAACTCGTGGACTGCTGAACGGATCCCCGACAGCGGCGAGCAGCATCGCCGCTCGCCGCTGTCCAGGTCCGCCGGGTCAGTGCAGCGTACGGCGGTCACGCTCGGCGAGGACCACCTCGATCCCGCCGGTGATGTCGTTGATCAGGTTGAAGAGAAGAGTCGTCAGGACGGTCACGATCGACCACAGGACGACTCCGAGCAGGCCGAGAAGAATGTACCAGCGGAACACCTTGCCAGCCGGGAAGGCCACGTTGACGTCGAAGTTCCCGGCGAACTTACTGATCTCCTCGAAGACGCCCATGTTTACCAGCACGAACCAGATGACGGCGAACACGAGCAATCCGACCAGCATCAGGCAGAGATAGAACAGCAGCGAGAACTTCAGGACCGACCAGGGGTCAAGCCGGCGCAGTACCAGACGGGCACGCCGGTCGGCGGCCTGCTGCGCCGCCGCGGCTCCCGGCCTGGCCGCCACCGGCCGGGTCGAGACGTGCGGGTACTGGCTGGTCATGAGCTACTCCTCGTCCTTGACGACCGGTGCGACGGCCGCCACCCGGGCGCTCGCCCCGAGCCGCATGATCCGCACACCCTGCGTCGCACGGCTGGCTCGACGGATCTCGTTGACTCGAGTCCGGATGACCTGCCCACTTTCAGTGATGAGAAACACGTCGTCCTCATCCTGAACCACGAAGGCGCCGGCGAGGAACCCACGGGCCTCGGTGAGCTCCGCGGTCTTGACGCCCTGGATCCCGCGGCCCTTGCGCTGGTACTGCTCAAGGGGGGTGCGCTTGCCGTAGCCGGCATCGGTCACGACCAAGAGATCGGCGTCGGGCCGGACCACCTCCATCGCCAAGACCTTGTCGTCGGCGCGGAGTCGCATCGCGGTCACGCCACTCGTCTGCCTTCCCATGGGACGCACCTCCGACTCGCGGAAGCGGACCGCAAGCGCCTTGCGGGAGATGAACATGAGGTCGTCGCCCCCGGAGGTGAGCTTGACCCCGATGAGCTCATCGTCGTCCCGCAGATTGATCGCGGCCAGCCCCATCCGGGGCGAGTCGTATTCCTGCAGCGCCGTCTTCTTGACCATGCCGTTCTTGGTTCCCAGAACGAGAAACCTACCACTGTCATAGTCGTCGAGGTCCAGTACCGCGGCGATCTTTTCATCCGGCTGGAAGGATGCCCCGGGAATGTTCGCGATGTAGGTGCCGCGGGAGCTGCGGGCCGCCTCGGGCAGCTCATGCACCTTGACGCGGTACACCCGGCCCTTGTTGGTGAAGAACAGCACCCAGTGGTGGGTGTTGGTGATGAAGAGGAACTGGACGATGTCGTCCTCGCGGAGGTTGGCGCCCCGCACTCCCCGGCCGCCGCGGCCCTGGGCGCGGTAGTCGGTCAGCGGGACGCGCTTGACGTAGCCGGTACGCGTCACGGTCACGACCACCGGCTCAGCGGCGATCAGGTCCTCGATCGAGAGCTCACCCTCGTCGGGGCGGATCTCGGTGCGGCGAGGGTCCGCGAAGCGCTTCTTGACGTCGAGCATTTCCGCCTTGATGATCCCGCGCACCTTGGAGGGGTCGTCGAGGATCGCCTTGAGCTCGGCGATCCTGGCCTGCAACTGGGCGTACTCCTCCTGGATCTTCTGCCGCTCGAGCGCGGCCAGGCGGCGGAGCTGCATATCGAGGATGGCGGTGGCCTGGACCTCCGAGAGCGCGTAGCGCTCGATCAGCTGCGTCCTGGCGTGGTCCGCCGACTCGGCGTTGCGGATGATGCTGATGACCTCGTCGAGGTGGTCGAGCGCGACCAGCAGGCCTTCGAGGAGGTGCGCCCGCTCCTGGGCCTTGCGCAGCTCGAACCTGGTCCGCCGCACCACCACCGTGACCTGGTGGGTGTTGTAGTGCGACAGCATGTCGGCCAGGCTCAGCACGCGCGGCACGCCGTCCACCAGGGCGAGAGAGATCACGCCGAAGGTGTCCTGGAGCTGGGTGTGCTTGTAGAGCTGGTTCAGCACCACCTGGGGCACTGCGTCCCGGCGCACGTCGATGACGAGACGGGTGCCCTCGCGGTTGGACTCGTTGTTGATGTCGGAGATGCCGGTGATGCGGCCGTCCTTGACCAGCTCGCCGATTCGAGCCAGCAGACGATCCCCCGAGACCTGGTAGGGCAGCTCGGTGACGACCAGGCGCTGGCCCCCGCGGTTCGACTCCTCGACGTGGACCTTCGCGCGCACGCGGATCGAGCCGCGACCGGTCAGGTAGGCGTCGCGGATCGCCGAGGTGCCCATGATCAGGGCTCCCGTCGGGAAGTCGGGACCCTTGACGTAGCGCATCAGGTCCTCGCTGGTCAGCTCGGGGTTGTCGAGCAGCGCGACGGCGGCGTCGATCACCTCGCCCAGGTTGTGGGGCGGGATGTTGGTCGCCATGCCCACGGCGATGCCGGCTGAGCCGTTGGCGAGCAGGTTGGGGAACCTCGCCGGCAGGACGACGGGCTCCTCGAACTGGTTGTCGTAGTTCGGCCTGAGGTCGACGGTGTCCTTGTCGATGTCCCGGAGCATCTCCATCGCGATCGGGGACAGCCGAGCCTCGGTGTACCGCATCGCGGCCGCCGGGTCGCCGTCGGCCGAGCCGAAGTTGCCCTGCCCGTCGATCAGCGGATAGCGCGAGGCGAAGTCCTGACCCAGTCGCACCAGCGCGTCATACACGGCGACGTCGCCGTGCGGGTGGTAGCGACCGAGCACGGATCCGACGATGTAGGCGGACTTGCGTCGGTTGGTACCGGCACGGACGCCCTCCTGGTCCGCGCCCCACAGGATGCGCTGGTGCACTGGCTTGAGCCCATCACGGACATCGGGGAGCGCCCGCCCAACGATCACGCTCATGGCGTAATCGAGGTAGGAGCTGCGCATCTCCTCCTCGAGGTCGCGCGGCTCGATACGGCGAGCTTCAGGCAATGCTTCGTTCCCTTCTTTCATCCCTCGTCTGGTGAGCCCCGTCAGATGTCCAGGAACCGCACGTCCTTGGCGTTACGCTGGATGAACTCCCGCCGGTTCTCGACGTTCTCCCCCATCAGGATGGTGAAGATCTCGTCGGCTACAGCGGCGTCCTCGAGGCCCACCTGGAGCAGCGTCCGCCGCTCCGGGTCCATAGTCGTCTCCCACAGCTCCTCGGCGTTCATCTCACCGAGACCCTTGTAGCGCTGGGCCTCCGCCTTCCTGCCGGAGTGCTGCTTGAGCCATTGCTCGCGCTCGCGCTCGGTGTAGGCGTAGAACACGTCGTTCAGGCCCCGCCCGAACTTGATCTTGTAGAGGGGGGGCTGAGCGATGTACACGAAGCCGGACTCGACCAACCCGCGCAGGAAGCGGAACAGGAAAGTCAGCAGCAACGTGCGGATGTGTGAGCCATCCACGTCCGCGTCGGCCATGATCACGACCTTGTTGTAGCGGGCCTTGGTGAGGTCGAAGTCCTCGCCGATGCCGGTGCCCATGGCCGTGATGATCGACTGAATCTCGGTGTTCTTCAGCGCCTGGTCGAGCCGAGCCTTCTCGACGTTGAGGATCTTGCCCCGAATCGGCAGCACGGCCTGGAAGGTCCGGTTGCGCGCCTCCTTCGCCGAGCCGCCGGCCGAGTTCCCCTCGACGATGAACAGCTCTGCCTGTCGCGGGTCGCGTGAGGAGCAGTCCGCCAGCTTGCCCGGCAGCGAGGTGGACTCCAGCAGCGACTTGCGCCTGGTCAGCTCGCGGGCGTGGCGGGCCGCCATGCGCGCGCGGGCGGCCTGGATGCACTTGACCACAACGGCCTTGGCCTGCGCTCCGTGTTCCTCGAACCACTCGTCGAGCGCGCGGTTGGTGCTGGTCTGGACGAAGCCCTTGATCTCGGTGTTGCCGAGCTTGGTCTTGGTCTGACCCTCGAACTGGGGAGCCTGGAGCTTCACCGAGACGATCGCGGTCAGACCCTCGCGGACGTCGTCACCGGTGAGGTTGTCCTCCTTCTCCTTGAGCAGGCCGTTGACCCGCGCGTAACGGTTGACCGTCGAGGTGAGCGCCGCGCGGAAGCCCTCCTCGTGGGTGCCCCCCTCGTGGGTGTTGATGGTGTTTGCGAAGGTCGAGATCGCGTCGTTGTAGCTCGAGTTCCACTGCATCGCGACCTCGACGTGCGAGGAGTTCGATGGCGCCTCGAAGTAGATGATCGAGGGGTGGATCGGCTCCTTGGTCGCGTTGAGGTGGGCCACGAAGTCGCGGATACCCCCGTCGTAGTGGTACTTCTCGACCGCGGGCGGGGCCTCACGCTCGTCCGTCAGCGTGATGGTGAGCCCGGCGTTCAGGAATGCCATCTCACGCATCCGCTTCGACAGGATCTCGTGGCGGAACTCCAGCTCCTCGAAGACGTCAGGGTCCGGCCAGAAGGTGATCGTTGACCCTCTGTCCCTGGCCTTCTCCACCCGCTCGACCGGGCCGGTCGGCACGCCCCGAACATAGGACTGGCGCCAGCGGTAGCCATCCCTGACGACCACGGCTTCCAGCCGAGCGGAGAGCGCGTTCACCACCGACACGCCGACGCCATGGAGACCGCCCGAGACGGCATAGGACTTGCCGTCGAACTTGCCCCCGGCGTGCAGTGTCGTCATGACCACCTCGAGGGCCGAGCGGTGCTCGACAGGGTGCTCGTCCACTGGGATACCGCGGCCGTCGTCGGACACTCGCACGCCACCATCGGCGCGCAACGTGATGTCGATCCGGTCGCACTCACCGGCGAGTGCCTCGTCAACCGAGTTGTCGACGACCTCGTAGACAAGATGGTGGAGGCCACGTTGCCCGGTCGAGCCGATGTACATGCCCGGCCGCTTGCGGACCGCCTCCAGGCCCTCCAGAACTCTAATCGATTCCGCTGTATAGGCCGCTGCCATTGAACTCCTTGTCAAGCGCCCCAAAATTTCGGGCACGGCACTACCTAGAACGTCATGGCATGACGTGAACCCAGGTGCGTGCGCAGTGCACAGAGGGGGGAAACTCCCTTGACAGTATACCACGCATTGATGGCTTCCTGGGGCCGTTCGCGCAGGTCAGAAGGCCGATCTCCGCGCCGGGAGCAGCGCTGGGGGCGGCGGTTCTCGCCTTGGGTCACCCCCCTCCTTGGTGCCCACAGGACAGGTCCCGCCCCCTCCGGCCGCCAAGCCCTTATGTCCGTGTCGTCTGTTCCGCTTGAGTTCCTGGCTCGTTCTGTCTGTCTCGATAGTTCCGCTGGCTCCCGATGGCGGTCGAGTGCTCACCGCAGCCGCCGAAAGCTGGCTTGCTGGAGCGGGCTCCTGCTCCCCAGCCGGGAACGTCAGCGGCCATTCGTATGATCCATACCCTGGAACCACGACAATTCCCGTCACGGTGACGTATCAGGCTTGTCTCAAGCTGCGGGGTGCCGCCAGCATCGACGTGGTTGGTATCAGTGCTGCCCGGCGCTGCCCTGCCGGCAACCGGGACCACCGGGACCACCGGGACCCAGTGCACCTCCTTCAGACCACCGGGCCGTGGCCCACCTGCGGTCGGGGCGAGATGGCGCCGCTGAGCTGTCCCACGACCACCCGCGCCCAACTGCGTCCGGCCACCCGGCGCGCGACTCGCTCCATCGCTCCCGGCGACAGTGGGCGGCGGTCCAGAGTCCCCGGTCAGGCTGGACCGCCGACTCAGAACCGCCGGCGGTGACTCCTGTCCGCCTCGGTACGGACTCGTACCTGCTTGATGAGTCCAGGCCCGACGATGATGGCGAGGCGATCGAGAAGGGTGCCTCGGAGATAGGAGAGTTGAGTCGCCCATGCGCCCGAGTCCGCCACCACCAAGAGCGTCCCATCGTCCTCCAGCCCACGGGGCTGGCAATGGACGGCAACCGCCTCGCCCACCACGTCCGCCCATCGCGCAAGCACGCGCGCCGCCAGCAGTCGCTGCTGCCAACCGCGTGAACGCAGGACCCTCTCGATCTCTTCGCCGACCGGGCGTGGATCTCGGCTCACGGCTCTGCCTGTGGATGCCGGCTCATGGCCTCGTCCCCGGTCTGATACTGCCTGGTTCCACGTGAAACATCGTGGCCTTGAGCTGATCTGGCAGCTCCTTGGCCACCGACGCCGTGATGATGGACTGCTCGACAGTCATCGCCAGCTCGACCAGCCGCTCTCGCCTGCGCTGGTCGAGCTCGGCGAAGACGTCATCGAGCAGCAGGATCGGCTCCTCGCCCTCGTTCGCAAGGAGCTGGTGCGCGGCGAGACGGAAGGCCAGGGCAAGTGACCATGCCTCCCCATGCGACGTATGGGTTCGAGCCGGCAGCCCACGAAGCGTGAGGGCCAAGTCGTCCCGATGCGGCCCGGAGAGGGTGATGCCGCGCTCGACCTCTCGGACCCGATCCATCAGTAGCCGCTCACGCGCTGCTTTGGCGAAAGCGGGAGCATCCGGGTCGAGCGCTTCGGTCCCGAGCACCGACGACACGTAGATCATCTCGACCGGGTCAGGCTGCGAGGCCAAATCCTGGTAGGCGCGCTCCACCAACGGCCGGATGGCCTCCACCACGCGAACCCGCTCCGCCCAGAGCTCGGCGCCTGCGTTCGCCAGCTTCTCGTCCCAGACGTCAAGAGTGGCCAGCCCAGCACCGGACGGTAGTCGGCCGCCGGCGCTTCGGAGCAGGGTGTTCCGCTGTCGCAAAATCCGCTCGTACTCCTGCCTTATCGCCAGGTAGCGCGGCAGTCGCTGGACAGCCAGTGCGTCGAGGAACCGCCGACGCTCCTCGGGATCGCCTCGCACCATGGCGAGGTCCTCAGGAGCAAAGAGCGTTGCGCGCACCATCCCGAGGATGTCCCGGGCCCGCGGTACGGGCGCACGGTTGACCCGCCCTCGCAGGCCGGCGCCTGGGCGGATCTCTAGGTCGATCAGGATGGTGCGGCCCTCCCGCACCGTCGACGCCCGGACAATTGCAGCGTCGGCCCCCACCCGCACCAGACTGGATTCCTGCCCAGGGCGGTGCGATGCGAGTGTGGCCAGGTACCCGACCGCCTCAAGAACATTCGTCTTGCCGACGCCGTTGGGTCCAACGAGAACGGATGGTCCTGGCGACAGGTCCGTCGCAACGGCCGGATGGTTCCGGAAGTCGATCAACTCCAGTCGTTCGAGGTGCATACGCGATCAGCCGCCCACAGCCGCTCCGGCGCGCCCCACCGCGGAAGTTGGGCACGCGCCGACCAGGCCAGGCAACCCCGAGCCGCCTGCGCACCCGCCGTGGCCGGGCCGCGAGAGGCCCCAGCGACGCTGCCTCCCTGACCGGATCTCGCATTGGCGTGGTGTCGGCATGGCAAGGATCTCGCTGGATGGTCTGAGACAGTGAAGGTTCGCCGGCACGAGCCCTTGGCTGACGAGCCTATCCGGGCAGGCGGATCGGCATCAGGAGGTACAGGAAACCGCGCCGCTCGTTACCGTGAACGAGCGCCGGCTTCACGCCGTCCTGCACCTCGATCACGACCTCGTTGTCCTCTACCACGCTGGCGCCGTCTGTCAGGTACGTGGGGTTGAACGCCACCGTCAACGTCTCGCCCTCGTACTTTGCCTCGACCGCGGCCGCACCCCGACCAACGTCCTGCAAGCTGCCGTCGACCTGCAGGTGGTCCCGGTCGAACGTCAGCCGCACGGGGTTGTTGTTCTGCCCGTACGGGGCCACCTGCTTCAGTGCGTCCAGCAGGGTCTGGCGATCGATGGTCGCGATACACTCGAAGCCGGAGGGGATCAGGTTGCGGAATTTGGGAAACTCCCCCTCCACCAAGCGCGATGTGAGCCGGCGACCACCGCCGGCGAAGGTGATCTGGTGCGCCTCGAGGCCGATCTCGACCTCGGACTCGCCCGCCATGGCTCGCGCTGCCTCGGTGAGCGCCCGGGCGGGTACCAGCGCGGTCATGGGCTCATACGCCCAGGTCCAGTCGAGCTCCCGGACCGAGAGGCGGTAGGAATCGGTGGCCGCCAGCGTCAGGCGCTCCGCCTCGGCCTCGAACAGGACGGCGGTCAGCACCGGGCGGGCCTCATCGTGGGACGCGGCACGCGACACCTGTCCCGCCGAGGCAGCGAGCACATCGCCAGACAGCCGGGCGACCCGCTCGAGCGACGGCTGGGTCAACGGTGGGAAATCCTCGGCATCGAGCAGCCGCAGCTCGTGCGACACTTGGCCGCAGCGAACGGCGAGGCCTCCCTCCGCGGCCTCCACCGCGACCATGCCGGCGGGGAGGTTGCGCACCACGTCACCGAAGATCCGTCCGGGCACGACGACCTTGCCGTCGGTGTCCCCGCGAACCTCGATCACTGCCTCGCCCGTCTGGTCGAGATCGGTCGAGGCCAGACGCAGTCGCTGCCCGGTCAGCTCGAGCAGGACCCCGCCGAGCACGGGGAGAGTTGGCCGGGTGGAGACCGTCCGGCTCACCCAGGCAACCGCATCGGCGAAGCTGTCGCGCTCAGTCGTGAACTTCACGGTCGACCTCCACTGGCTATCCCCAGGTTGTTGATATGAAGGGAAGAGAGAACAAAGAAACCATGCCACCACGACAGACCTGTGGGCATGTGGACGGCCGGGCGCTGACGCTGCTCGCGCTGTGGATGGCGATCCCGGTCTGGCTGGGGACGAGACCCCCCACCGCCCCCCAGCCCAGGGCCGTCGGCGGCCGCAGGCCGGGTTGTCCACCGCCCGTCAACCCACGATCCCCAACTCGTCCCCACGCCGGCAGGCACCGCTGTCACGCTCCCTGCTGAGCCCGGAGCTTGATCCGGTTGGTCAGCTCCTGGACCTGGTTGTAGATACTGCGACGCTCGCGCATCAGCCCTCGGATCTTCTGCGACGCGTGCATGACGGTCGTGTGGTCCCTGCCTCCGAAGGCCTGGCCGATCTTCGGGAGCGACAGGTCGGTCAGCTCGCGTGTGAGGTACATGGCCATCTGTCTCGCGGTTACCAGAAGGCGTGACCGGCTCGAGCCCGTGAGATCCTCGATGGTCACGCCAAAGTAGGAGGCGGTCTCGGCCATGATGATGGGGACGGAGACCTCATGGCTGCCCTCGTCGGGGAACAGGTCTTTCAGCACGATCTCGGCGAGCGACAGATCGATCGAGCTGCGATTGAGCGAGGCGAAGGCGGTGACGCGGATCAGCGCTCCCTCGAGCTCGCGGATGTTCGACTGCACCTTCGAGGCGATGAACGACAACACGTCGTCGGGCACGTTCAAGCCATCGGCGCCCGATTTCTTTCGCAGGATCGCGATGCGCGTCTCGAGGTCCGGAGGCTGAATATCGGTGATGAGACCCCACTCGAACCGGCTGCGAAGGCGATCCTCAAGGGTCGCGATCTGCTTGGGTGGCCGGTCTGAGGAGATCACGATCTGCTTGTCGGCGTTGTGCAGCGTGTTGAACGTGTGGAAGAACTCTTCCTGGGTTCGCTCCTTTCCCTCCAGAAACTGAATGTCGTCGATGAGCAGAATGTCGTTGTCGCGGTAGCGGCGCTGGAAGGCTCCGGCCCGGTCGTCCCGGATGGCATTGATGAAGTCGTTGGTGAACTGCTCGCTGGTCACGTAGCGGATGCGAAGCTGCTGGTAGAGGTTGCCGGCATAATGCCCAATGGCGTGCAGCAGGTGGGTCTTGCCGAGCCCGGCGCCCCCATAGATGAACAAGGGGTTGTAGGACTTCGCCGGCGCCTCTGCAACGGCAACCGCGGCCGCATGGGCGAAGCGGTTGGACGACCCGATCACGAACCGCTCGAAGGTGTACTTCGGCGTGAGCTGCGGACGGTCTGTCGGAGCCTGTGGCAGGGCCGGCGGACGCTGTTCGTCGTCCCCAGGCTCCTCAGCCTCACGAACGGTCACCCGGATGTCCAGCGGGCGTCCTGCGGTGCGAGCGAGCGCGGCGAGGACCGTCGGCGCGTAGCGCTGCTCCACCCACTCCTTGACGAACTCGTCCGGAACGGCCAGGACGAGCGTGTCGCCCACGATCGCGACGGGGCGCGTCTGCGCCAGCCACGCCTTGTGTGTCGACCCAGCGCCGTCCAGCGACTCAAGACAGGCGGTCCAGATCGCTGCCGCATCCTCATGGAGATCCTCGGCCACCGCCTCTTCGCCCCTTTCCGGTGCCCGGTTCCCGCGGCACACCACTCTTCTCGCGACCCGAGGGCCCTGCCAACCAACATATCCACACCCTCGTCCACAGGTGTGGAGAACTAACCCCCTTATGGACGCAGGAGCCCCACCACAGTTGGTGCCGGGAGAGACGGCAGAACCTCGCCAAGCGAGCAGAAGGCCGAAACGGGGAAGCCGGGGCCGAACGCGTGGGCCGACGAAGTGAAGGCGGCCGGAGAATAGCATCGCCGCTCGGGCCTCCTCAAGGCTCTCCGCGTTCTTGTGGAGGACTTCGGCCGGCCATCCACGGAGTCGTAATGGCTGTTTACTCTAGAAAGTCGTCTTCGGGCGAAACGGGTGCGGGTTACCCACAGTCTGTGGATAACCATCCGTTTCTGTGGACAGCAGAGCTCACCTCGCAAGATGGGGACCCCAGATCAGCAACTGTCCCGAGTCTTGACGGGGAGTACCAAGCGAGCCTTCACGTCATGCGATTGAGAGGGGCTCGCTCGTTGTCCCCAGGTAGTGGTTATGAAAAGAGAGGAGAACTCAGAAACCCATCAGAACATCAGGTCCTGTGGGCATGTGGACGACGGGGTGTCGGCACTGCTCACACCGCGGACGGCCGTCCCAGTCTGGTTGGGGACGGGGCTCCCTCTGTCCCCAGATCGAAGCCGTCGGCGGGCCGCAGGCAGGGTTGTCCACCGCCCGTCAACACGCCATCCCCAACTCATCCCCAGGCCAGCCCGGCGTCCAACGCTCACTTCATCGTGCTCGCCAGCCGCCTCCTACAGAGTGGTTCTCACGGGTTGTACTCGCCAGGCTCGCTCCGTCGGCGGCACGGGTAGTCCGGACGCTTGACGTGCTTCGATCGGTCCGAGACTTGTCCTGACGGGGCAGGTACTCTGGGTGGGGGTCTGTCGAATCGGGCCAAGGGCAAGTTGGCCGCGTTGACGCCTGGTTTCAGGGGCCCGTACCATCGGAACTTCGGCGCCGTCTCTGCGCCGAACCTTTGCTTGCCTTCCACCATGACCGGCTTAAGGGAGTCGTTCTCGTGAAGCGCACATTCCAACCGAACAACCGTAAACGTGCGAAGACGCACGGCTTCCGCATACGAATGCGGACCCGCGCTGGTCGCGCCATCCTCGCTCGGCGCCGCGCCAAGGGTCGCCAGCGCCTCGCCGCCTAGGGGCAGAGATGGCCACCGTCAACCGCTTGAGCTCTCCGGCGGCATTCCGATCTGTGTTCACGACCGGCCGGTCGTATGCTCAGGGCTCGGTCGTGATGTACGTCGCCAAGCGCGCGACCGGAGGCGGCCCACCCCGTGCTGGCTTTGTCGTGAGCCGGAAGGTGGGTGGTGCCGTCGCTCGCAACCGGGCCAAGCGGCTGCTACGGGAGGTGCTCCGGCTGGAAGGCAGGGAGATTCCAGAGGGTTTGGACCTGGTCGTGGTCGCTCGCCCATCGGTCGCCGGGGCGTCGTACCGGGACGTCGCCACCGACATGCGGAGCGTGCTCGCCGCGGCGGGGCTTCGCACTGGCGACGGGGGGTGAGTCGCGGCTTGCACAGGGAATCGCGCCAGAGCCCGTTGGGAGGCGCGCTGGTCGTCGCCATCCGCGGGTACCAGCGATGGATCAGTCCAGCCCTGGGGCCGCGATGCCGCTTCTATCCCTCATGCTCCGAGTACGCCAAGACAGCGATCCAGTTGCACGGGGCGTTGCGTGGCTCTTGGCTCGCCCTACGCCGCTTGGCGAAATGCCAGCCATTCCACCCCGGAGGGATCGATCATGTCCCTCCACCCCCGACAGATCATCCCGCGCCGTCCGCGGTACGGTGAGGTAGCGAACGCCAGAGAGGTCGAGAGAGGCTCTTCGTGCAGATTCTTGACGTTTTCCGGGACCTGCTCTACACGGTCCTGAAATTCTTCCAGCACGCCACTGAACCGATGCTGGGCGGCCAGAGCTTCTGGTTCTCGATCGTGCTGCTGACGGTCATGGTGCGTATCCTGCTGATCCCCTTGACGGTCAAGCAGGTCCGCTCGACGCGGGTCATGCAGGAGATCCAGCCTGAGCTCAAGAAGCTTCAGGCGAAGTACAAGAACGACAAGCAGAAGCTCCAAGAGGAGCTGATGAAGCTCTATCGCGAGCGCGGCTTCAACCCGTTGGCTGGTTGCTGGCCCCTCGCTGCGCAGCTGCCGTTCTTCTGGGCCCTGTACCGGGTCATCTACAGTCGTCACATCTCCGGAGAGCCGAACATCCTTCTCGGCAAGACGTTCTTTGGAGTGCCCCTTGAGCAGCGTTGGAGCGCGCTGCATGGATGGGGCGACAAGCTCGGCTCCGTCGCAGGTCTGACGATTATCGGCCTGATCATCGCGATGGCGGTGACGACGTACGTCTCGCAGCGCCAGCTCATGGCCAGGCAGAGCGCGGACGCCAATCCCCAGCAGCAGATGCTCCTACGGATCATGCCGTTGATGTTCGTGGTCTTTGCGATAAACGTGCCGCTTGCGGTTGTCGTCTACTGGGTGACCACCAACATGTGGAGCATGGGCCAGCAGTGGGTGCTCCTGCGCAACTATCAGTCTCCGGCCGCCGCCACGGCGAGCGGCGGAGCCGGCTCTGGCGCCTCCTCTGGAACGGGCGATGGTCAGCCTCGGAAGGGTATCGGCGCGCTGGGGGTCTTCCGCAGCCTGACGCAGTCACTGGCGCAGTCGCAGGCACAGCCGAGGCCATCGAACCCGCCGAAGCAGAAGCAGGGCAATCCGCAGGGCAATCCGAAGAACGGCAGCGGGAGCGCTGCGAGTGGCAAGGGCAAGAGCGCATCGCCACGAGGGCAACAAGCTGGCGGCGCGACCAAAGAGGGGGGCGAGGGGAGATCCAGACAGGCTGGGCGGCCTGGCACTGGGGGTGGGCGCAAGCCCGGCTCCGGTGGCCGCCCGACCGGAAAGGGCAAGCCGGGTGGCCAGCAGCGCCGAAGCAAGCGCTAGGACCGTCGAGGCAGCCATCGCGGCCGCGGCCGCGAAGCTGGGATTGCGAGAGGATCAGATCGATGTCGAGATCCTCAAGCAGGCGGTTCCCTCGACCTTTGGCAAGGTTGGGGAGCCGGCTATCGTCCGGGTGACCAGGAAGGGTCTCGATCAGGATCAGGCTTCCTCAGTCGGCGTCGGCGTACCGGAGGCGGCGGATCCCGATACCGTTGCCCAACCTCAGTCGGAAGTGGCATCCACAGAGCCAGATCCCGTGGAGGCGCCGGCCGAGGTTGAGCGGGAGTCACGAAGGAGCCCGAGGCCGACTCATCGCCATCCCGAAGTCACCGACCCCGCTGCAGTCGCCGCCGATACCGAGCTGGCCGCAGACTTTGTCGAGGGGCTGCTGGACATACTGGACGTCGACGGTGATATCACCACTTGGGTCGACAAGGCCGGCGGGCACGTGGACGTCGAGGGCCCGAAGCTCGAGTTCATGGTCGGTCAGGAAGGGGAGACCCTCGCTGCGCTGCAGGAGTTGACGAGGCTGGCTGTGCTCCGACAGACCCAACGCTGGGTGCGTATCACGATCGACGTGAACGGCTTCAAGGCACAGCGGCGTGAAGAGCTCGCCTTGCTTGCGAGGAGCATGGCAGAGCGAGTTGCGCAGAGCGGCCAGCGCGAGGAGTTGGAGCCGATGAGCGCATTCGAGCGGAAAATCGTCCACGACGTCGTGGCTACGGTTGCAAGCGTCACGAGTGAGAGCGTTGGTGAGGAGCCAAACCGCCGCATCATCATTCATCCCTCGGCAGAGGCGGTGTGATGGGCACCAGCCTCGGACATCAATATCGAGCGGGTGCTCCCCCAGCAGTGCCCAGCACTTCCCGGGTTGCCAGCGTGGGACATCGCACAGGAAGCTGCGCAACCCAAGGTCATGTCCTGGCGGTGGTTGCGCGAGGGCGCGTCGACCAGGTGGGTCGGCTCCCGTAGAAGGCCTATGCGGGTAACTCCCCCGTTGCCATCGCGTGTGGCCTGGCGGCGCGGCGTGATGCCGGCGGGAGGCGGCGCTCATCCAGCTCGCCGCGGAACTCCCCGACCTCCCAGCGCTCAGGCACAAGCACCCGCCAGTCCACGGACACGAGGCGTGCTCGGTGACCGCGTTGACCGACACGCCCAGCTGGCAGTTGGCGGTCTGCCGAGCATGCCGGAGTACTGGCGCTGTACGCCACCGAGCAGTCGCCATCTTTGTCATTGCGAATGCGCGCAGGCGGTCACCGATGGTGGCGGTTCGGCTGGGGTGATGCCCCTACATTCGTCCCCTGTGGACCAGAGGGGCCATTTGCCTACACATGACCCAGGCAACGCAGAACTGCCCGATTCCTACTCGGCGACTGACGTTCGCGGGACGCGATACCAGCGTCGGCTTTGGAATCGTTGGTTTGGTCAGGTGGCCAGAAGTTCTTTCCGGAACGTGAACGAGCACTGCCGTCGCGGTCACCTGCCAAACTCCCAGTCAGGAGGAGGTGTAGCTGGATGGCAAGAGAGTTCACCGAGGACGAGGTGGTGGAACTGGCACGGCGGGCCTACCGGCATGGCGCGGCGGGAGTCCAGCTCGTACCCGACCGTGCGGCGCTGCTGGTGATCGACATGCAGGACGAGTTCGTGCGACCCGGCTGGACGCCGTACTGGGTCCCAGAGGCGACCCTGCGAGCGCCCTTGCTCGCGCGCCTCGTCATGGCCTGCCGAGCACGCGGCGTCCCTGTGCTGTACACGGTCTTCTCCGCCACCCACCATTACCTTGACCGGCCTGGCAGCGGGGCTGCCATGCCCAGTCGCTATCCCGAGCTTGGCGCTGGCGACCCGGCCTGGTTCCGTGACGGGCGCATTTGGCATGAGCTGGCGCCCAAGCTGGGCGAGGTCGTCATCCACAAGCCGTCCTATGGCGCCTTCTACGACACGCCGCTGGAGACGATTCTCCGCAACCTCGGCCGCGACACCGTAATCATCACCGGTACCCTGACCAACCTGTGCTGTGGGACGACAGCGCGGCAAGCGTACGAGCGGGGCTATCACGTGGCGGTCGGTAGCGACGTGACCGCCACCAACGATCCCGCGGTGCATGAGTATGAGCTGATGACCCTCCGCTATGGGTTCGCTCGCGTGCTGACTGCCGACGAGATCGTCGCGGCGCTCGACGCGGATGACGGACGATCGACGGCAGCACCCGCGACTGCCCCGCCCCGGCGTATTCGTCCTTGAGGTGAGCGCGGGCCGGGGGACGGAATCGCCTCGTGGGTCGTTGTGGTCGCAAGCTTCAACGACGTCGACCCCCGACCCACCGGCGAGTGTGCGTCCCTCAGTATGGACGCCGGACCTCCTGCCCCAGCCGACTCTGCCGGCTGTCCCTGTGACGTGTGCGCCTGCTGCACGGCGCCCACCGCGTCGGCGCCCGCCTGGCGATGATCCTGCCGTCTGCGCGGCTGGTCTCGAGCGGCAATCACTGGAACTGCCGGGCGGGACGGCAATCGCCGGCACGTTCGCCCGCCTGAGGTTATGTACCAACCCCACCGTCTGACCGCACGGGCAGGTGACCGTTATCGGAGTCTGGTGGGCTGCCCACGATCGTATCGCTCTGACCTGGTGGCGCGGCGCCTACCTTGTAGGTGATCATCAGCGCGTGGACGGCGGGACGGTGCTCCAGGCGGCTGGCGAATGCCAAGCGCTGCTCAGCGCCGCCGCCGACCGGGGCTGGACACGGCAGATCCCAGACATGGAGTGGACCGTCGCCCGGGCCGTAGCCCACATTGCCGAAGGCCTGCTGTGGTATGCGACCGACCTGGCAGCCGGCCAGCGGGAGTTGAGCACGATGGAGCTGCGGGTACGGCCGGACACCGCACCGGCGGACCTGGTGGCAACGCTCGGCTCGTTCGCTACCGTGCTGGCCCGCGTGATCGATGGCACTGCGCCGGGCGCGCGGGGCTGGCATCCGTGGGGGCTCGCTGACGCCTCGGGGTTTGCCGCCATGGCTTGTGATGAGTTGCTGGTCCACACGAGTGACGCCGCCCGGGGATTGGAGGTGCCGTTCACACCCCCGGCCCAGCTCAGCCGTGCGACCCTGCGCCGGTTGTTTCCGTGGGCATCGACCGATACCGACCCGTGGCTGACCTTGCTGTGGGCCAACGGCCGGGCCGACCTGCCCGGTCAGGATCACCAGACGCGCTGGCGCTGGCATTGTGCCCCGCTTGTGGAGTGGGACGGCGTCAATCCGCGCGACCAGCGCTGAGCGGATCCCGGCACTTCGGGCCGGGCCCCCCGCGTCGCCTGCCCCTGGCGGAATTCGCCCTATGTCAGTGCGCAGAGATCTGGCTGAAGTCCCGAACCAGGGAACAGGCACACTTCTACGCCGGTTGAACTATGCTCGATCTGGTTGCGGGGCGGTATCGCTCTTCGTGTGGATGGTTGGCCAACCACGCGCTCCGGGATTGCGTGTGAGATGCAGAGCCCGCAGCCCTGCCAGCTGACCGTGGACTTGTAGGAATTGTGGCCCGTCAGATGATGGGCGCCGCGGGCGGCAACCCCCGCCGGGTCGGGGCAATCTAACCGCGTCCGGCGCCTCTGGTCACCGGGGAGGGGCGCCATGGCGGGACGTGCCTGCGCGGTATGGGCCATGGCCGTTGGTCTACGGCCTGTTCCGGCGTTGGCAACGCGACGGGACATGGCGACAGATCCTGACCGGGCTGCAGACTCGGGTGGATGCGGCCGGGTTGATCACCTGAGGGTATCGGCGGACGCCACCATCGCGCGGCGCACCAGTATGCGGCTGGGCCCGCAAAAGGGGGACCTGCAAGGCGCCACCCGGCGGGCTGGGCAGCGAGCCGGCCGACCACGGGGCTCGGGCGATCTCGCGGCGGGCTGACGACCAAGCTGCACCTTGGCTGTGAGCAGGACCAAACCCCGCGCCGATCGTCATCACCGCCAGCCAGCGCGGGGACAGTCCACAGTCAATGCGGTCCTGGAACGTATCCGAATGCCCCGTCAGGGCGAGGGCAGGCAGGCCACATACCTGGCCGGACCGGGTGCTGGCCGACAAGGCGTCCAGCACCAAAGGCCAATCAGTCCTACCTGCCGGCGGCATATCAAGGCCACCATCCCGATCAAGGATGACTAGGCGGGCCCACCGGCATTCGATGCCCGTGCCTACCAGCAGCGCCATGGCGTGGAGTGTGGCAGCAACCGGCTCAAACGCCACCGTGCGGTGGCCACCCGCTCCGACAAGCTCGCCGTCCGCTACGAAGCCACCGTCCACATCGCCGCGATCAACCAGTGGCTCTGACATGCGCGCAGGCCGAGCCTGCTCACCATGGACAACCACATCGGATCGGATACCATTGCGACATGGGGAGAGGCGGCATCAGGCGACGGAAGCCACGACGGCGACCGCCACGTCGAGAGACGGTTTCGTCCGCGCCGTTGGAGTTCGAGGGCACGGCGCTTGGCCGCTATTCGGGTCTCGCGCTGGGTCCCTTTGTCCGTGGGTTGGCCCAGGCGCGGAAGCGTCGTCATCCAGGGCGGCACTGGGATCCTCTGGTGGTCACGCTGGTGGCCATCATCATCCTTGTGCTGGTCGGCCCCTTGATCTGGGTCCTGCTGCGTAGCGCTTGACCGCAGTTGGTGCGGCGCATGTTGACCACGCCGATGCGGGGCACGTCACGAGGCGATCCACTTCTAGACACGCCCTGGCAGGTGCAGCTTGGTCGACAGGCCGACCCCGTGAATGGCCGAACACCTGCTGCACCTGCCAGTCCGAGTCCCGGCGGCGGTGTGCTTCGCACCTGCCCGATCGACTTCCAGGTGCCCTTGACCTCCAGCGGACTAGCGGTTTGCGGCGTGACTACAAGAAGGCCGTAGGCTCGGGCAGGTCTCGCTTGGAGGCAGAGTTCGGCACAGTTCAATGTCGAGACCATCGGGCAATGTTTCACGTGAAACATTGCCCGATGGTGCGCCGGATCAGAACGTCGGCATCGAGCCTGACCTGAGGTTGCGATCGGCGACTCGTTCAAGGGCGTGGTATGCCTTCCTCGTTGAGTCGGAAGGAGCCACCGGTGTTGGCGCGCCGGCGAGGAAGGACGCCGATGTTGAACGCAGCGACCGACGAGGTCGCGCGCGGCGAGTTGGCCGCGACCTTGTATGAGATCTGCCGGGAGGGTGCCCGGTGGATGCTGGCCGCGGCGTTGGAGGCCGAGGGGAGGCATACATTGCCGGTTTGGCTGGGGAGGTCGGTGAGCACGGTAACCGTCTGGCAGTCCGCAACGGGTCATTACCAGCCGCGGGTGACCGCCACGGTGACAGGCGCGATCGAGACGCAGGCCCCGGCTCCGCCTCAGTGACCAGCGGGTCGACCCTGACAGCGGGCCATGGATGCGATTTCGCAGGAGCATCGCGCCGCCGTGGTGTCGCAAGTCTCCGAAGGTCACCGAGATGCTGCCGCTGTTGTCCCCTGCATTGGGTTGTCGACCGGGATTTCGTGCCGCGCTGGAGGTTCTTCGGCTCGGCAGCGGGGCTGAGCGCGTCGGTGGTCAGCCGGCTCACCCGCCAGCGGCAAGACGAGCATCGGGCGTTCATGTCGAGGTCGTTGTAGGGCAGCGACTTTGTGGACGTGTAGGTAGATGGGGTGCACTTGAGCGCCGGGCTGGAGGAGGACCGGCTGTGTGCGCTGGTGATGGTCGGGGGGTATTTGGATGGCACCAAGGAGCTGGGGGCCATCCAGGACGGCTACCGGGAGTCAACCCAGTGCTGGGATGACCTGCTACGCGACCTGAAACGTCGGGGGATGCGCACCCTGGTTGTAGCGGTGGGTGAGGGCGCCTTGGGGGTTCTGGGCGGTGCTGCGGGATCTGTGGCCCGAGACCCGTGAGCGGCGCGACTCGGTTCACAAGCTCGTCAACGCGCTGGATGTGCTGCCCAAGTCGGTGCGCCGAGGGCCAAGCGGATGCTTCGCCGAGATCCGGAACGCTGAGGACCGCGGCCATACCGCCGCCGCAGCCGAGCGCTCCGACGTCGAGTTCGGCGTCAGTGGCCCAAGGCCGCCGCAAGGTCCGCGACGACTTCGACAAGCTGTTGACGTTCTACGACTCCAGCCGAGCATTGGCTGCACCTGAAGACGTTCAACCCGATCGAGACCACGCTTCTCGACTTGTGCGGCTACGCACACGGGTTACCAAGGCCCCGTGTCTCGAGCCGCGGGCTGGCGATGGCGTTCAAGCTGATCCAGGCCGCGCAGGACCGCTGGCGGGCGGTCAACGGGCCGGCACCTGGTCGCACTGGGTCCGAGCTGGCGCAGTGTTCCACCGCGGGCTGCTCGTGGAGGGCCAGGAGGCCGCAGCATGACCGAAGCACCGACATCTCACCGACGCCGAGTTGGAGGAGATCGAGCGGCGAGCCCACGCGGCAGGCAAGGCTCCATGGCAATCGTTCATCGAGGGCCGTGACCACTGTGGCGGGGACAACTTCGTCCGCATCGGCAGCCTGAAGGATGACGAACCGGACATGTATGTGTCTCGGGCTGTCGGCTCGGGGGAGATCCTGGCTTCCGACACCGACCTTGACTTCATCGCCCACACTCGCCAAGACATGCCACGCTTGATCGCCGAGATCAGACGTCTACGAACCGAGCAGAAGAAGGGTCACACAGACGAGTAGGCCAAGGGATGCCGCGCCCATCCGATCCTCTCTGTAGGATCTGTTGGTTGGCGATTCCACTCCTATGAGCGTGACGTGATAGCGCTTGGGAAGGGACCTGCGCCTCTTGGCCCGCGATCCAGCGATAGAAGCGCTGCTCCGTGACCTCGAGCATGCCTACCGAGATGCGATCGACCGTGGATTCCTGGGACCGCATGAAGGCGAACGCTTGCGCGAGCGCCACATTGAGGACGCGGTTGGTCTGGCTGTCCTACGTGCTCCTGAGCCCGACGAGCAGTGGGTTGACCTTGGATCTGGGGCGGGCCTCCCAGGTCTCCCACTCGCGGTCTCGTTCCCGGAGACATCGTTCACGCTCGTCGACGCTCAGTTGCGGAGGCTGGACTGGGTCGAGGCCACCGCCGCAAGCCTCGGGATCAGGAATCTCCGGGTCGTCCATGCCCGCCTGGAGGAATATGGGCGCGGGGTCGGTAGGGAGCACTTCGATGTCGCAACGGCCAGAGCTCTCGGCGCCTTACCGGTCGTCGCCGAGTTGGGCGCTCCCTTGCTGAAGATCGGCGGCATCCTGATGATCCCCAGGGGTCAGCCGAGTGGTGATGAGTTGCGTCGTTTGGCCGTGGCGAGCGAGATCTTGGGCCTTGAGATAGCAGACGTTGTCCACAATCCCAGCTCACCGATTGACCTGGTTGGCTCCGTCGTTATTATGGCGAAGATCGCCGCGACCTCCCCCCGCTTCCCTCGGCGGTCAGGCGTACCGGCACGGAGCCCGCTCGGCGCCCAGCGTTCGGCGGCGAGGTGACGGTTCGCTCCGGGCCGGTGGAATGCTGGCGTGGTGGCCACCGTAGGGATGGTGCTGTGAGTTTGCTGCTGAAGGGCCAAGCGGGTCCGGCCGGATAGGCTTGTCCGCTCGTGGGTCCCAAACAGCGACAACACGCGCCACGCCTTGGTGCCGCTGGAGCAGTCGCGGAAGGGAGGCGAAACGCATCGCTCGGCAAGGCCATGACGAGCCTTTGACCCCGCTACCGCCCAGATCGGGGTTGGTGATTCGGTTGCTTCGAGCACTGGGCATCGGGCGGCGCGACAGGATGAAGAAAGCGGAGCGAGCCAGCGAGCAGGCAGCCCATATGGCCTCTGCGGGCGAGTGTTCTTCGAACAGCGAGGCGGGCAGCGTCGTAACTGACGCGAACGAGACAGGTGTGGGCAGTCGAGCGATGGGTGAGGATGCCGCGAGTGCAGGTATCACGAGCGACGCAACGGGCGTGAGGGATGGACAGCCCAACCTGAGCAACGAGGAGCATGGTGAGGGGCGCCGTGGTTCAGACGAGGGCGCTCTTGGCCAGTCTCGGGCTGAGGTTGACAACAGACCAGACGGAGCCGCGGCGACAAGCGCCAGCGGGGCATCCGATGATACGAGCACCGAAGTTGGTGCCCCGAGAAGCGGATCACGCGAGGATGAGGATGTCGCCGCACCTGTGGCTGGCCCTGCCCCGGTAGCGAAGCCATCTCCTCTCGCTTGCCCTGAGCCAGGCGAGGCCGCCTCATCAAACGCTGACAGGAGCAGGACTTCCGCGGAGGAGCCAGCGGAGACCGAGCAAGCTCAACCCGGAGCAACGGAGGGGCAATGCCACGCAGCAGGCGGCAGAAAAGAGGATGAGTGCCATCAAGAAGAGAGTGGGCTTCCCCGTGCCGCCGCTGATATCCAGGCGAGCGAGGGTGACATAGCGGCCGATACTTGTCGCGGCTCTCATGCGGGGTCCAGCGCTCTGCCTCCTGAAGCGGACGATCAAGGAGCTTCAGGAACCGATACGCCTGAGCTATCGACTGCTGGCAGCGCTGGTGCAGACGCTGGCTCCCGGGACGAGAGTGCGATCCGAGCGTTGCCGGGAGCTGGTGGGCGTGCACAGGTAGCGAGATCCGGCGAGATCTCTGCAGCGACCGGTGGCGAATCACCTTCTGCGTCTGCCGAGCCCTCACCGATCGGCTCCGAGCAAGGTCGACACGCAACCGACCTGCAGGCGGTCACATCGCATCGGCTGAGCGAGCCGATGATGACTCCAGGCGAGCCCGTGTGCCCTCCCCCACCTGATGACGAACAGCCCGACGCCGCTCCGTCGATCCGGGCTGAGCGGATGTCGCCCTTGATGCCGGCCGATGAGTCGAATTCGGAAACGAGCGCGAGGGAAAGTGCGACAAGTTCCGCGGAGTTCCGAGAATCTTTCCTCGCGATGGGCGACACGACACAGGAAGAGGAGAGGGCGGAGGGCTCCCCGACGCGCGCGGTAGGTGGAACCGCTGAGTGGACGGCGGCGGCTAACAAGCCGATGGATCCTGGCACCAGAGCATTGGAACCGCCCAGCCAGACAGCGGTCGCGTCAAGCGAGCAGGTCGCATCAGTCGGGCATATGGAAGACGGGGAGGCGGTCGCCCACGCGCTGGACCCGAAGCCGAGTCTGGCTGGTGGCGACCGGATCAGCTCCCCCTCGATACCTCAGCCTCCCAGCGATGTTGGCCCCACGGTGGGCGGTACGACAACGGACGGCGCCATGAGAGGTGAAGCCTCGACCATCACGCGCTTTCGGGCCACACCACTTGACGAGCACCGGGAACATGCAGCAGCCGGCGATCGGCTCGACGTTCAAGATGAACTCACGGGTCGGCCTGAGTCGGGACTGCAGAAGCGACCCACCCATCGAGATGTGCATCCCGATGGGCCGGAGGGGACTCCCCCAAGCCTCGACTCGGGAGTGGACGAGATTGTGAAAAGACTGGGATCACCAGTCTCTCGCCCATCACAAGGCTTGCTAACCGGCAAGAAGACCGAGGTAGACGTTCCAACCACCCCGGCAGTCACCGAAGATGCAGTAGACGCAAACGCGGCCCATCGCGCGACTGAGACTAGCGCTACCTGCCCGCAAGACGAGAACATATCGCCCGCGCGGGCCGCGTCCGAACTCGAGCGAGCAACCGATGCTCGGGCGACGTCCAATCGGCAGCGCCGTCCCACTGTTTCACGTGAAACAGTGGGACGAGGAGGGACAGCCGATCGGGTAGGCGAGGACGAACTTATGGAGGACGAAGCAGCCGTCGCCGTTCGCGAGGCGGCGTTGCGGGCAGCTGCCCAAGTTAGTGGAGCTTCCAAGGCAGGGCAGCGAGATGGAGCTGCCATGGATTCCCCGGATCATGTTTCACGTGAAACATTGGCGAGCCAAGCTAATCTCCACGGAGGCGAGGCCAAGCCTGACGTAGCAGCAGGGCCGGAAGCGGCGAGGGCCGAGACTTCGCAGGAACTCGACAGGGAGCAGGCGGCCCGTGCCGCCCGGGTGAAGTTCCGGATCACTCGAGGCGGTTACAGCCGGTTCGCTCTCGCTGTAGCCAACCAGAAGGGCGGCGTCGGGAAGTCGACGACGACCGTCAACCTTGGCGCCTACCTTGCCCTCGCTGGAGCCCGCGTCTTGGTCGTCGACCTCGATCCCCAGGGTAACGCCTCAACGGGGCTCGGGCTCGATCACCGGCGGATCGAGCCCTCGGTCTACGACGTGCTGATGGGAGAGGCCGACGCCGCAAAAGCCGTCAGGCAGACAGCTGTAAGTAACCTGGACATCCTTCCGAGCACTATCGACCTAGCTGGCGCGGAAGTGGAGTTGGTCAACGCAATCTCCCGTGAGACCCGACTCCGCCAGGCGCTCGCTGCTGTCCGGTACAGCTACGACGTAGTGTTCATCGACTGTCCCCCATCGCTAGGTCTGCTCACGGTGAATGCTCTTGCGGCAGCCGATGAGCTGTTGATCCCTATCCAGTGCGAGTACTACGCGCTGGAAGGGCTCGGCCAACTTCTCCGCAACGTGGATCTCGTCCGAGTCAACCTGAACCCTGGGCTGCACATCGGGGGCATCGTGCTGACCATGTACGACGGTCGGACTCGCCTCGCCGAGCAGGTCGTCCAAGAGGTACGGAAGCACTTCACTGATCTGGTGTATCAGACTGTTGTGCCACGGAGCGTCCGTCTCTCTGAAGCACCGGGATACGGCGTTCCGATTGCGCTCTACGATCCGCTCTCGCGTGGGGGCATCGCCTATCGTGACCTTGCGTTTGAGTTTGCGGACCGAATCGGCCTACTCGCGCCTACTCAAGAAGGAGCTAGCTGATGCGACGCCGAGGTGGCCTTGGTCGTGGACTCGAGGCACTGATTCCTAGCACCTCCCAAATTGATGGCGAGCAATCGCCAGGTGGGGAGGTGAGTGGGGAGGTGAGTGGGGAGCATGCCAGCGGACTGCGCTCCGGCGTGCTGAGCCGAGGCCCCCTCACAGGCTCCACCTTCATTGAGATTCCGCTCGATCGAGTCGACCCGAACCCTCGCCAGCCGCGCGGGACCTTTGACGAGGATTCGCTTCAAGAATTGGCGACGAGTATTGAAGCTGTGGGCGTCCTGCAACCGATCGTGGTCCGCCCACAAGAGGATCGCTTCCAGATCGTCATGGGCGAGCGCCGGGTTCGGGCTGCCAAGCTAGCCGGGCTGACAGCTATTCCCGCGATCGTGCGGATTACGGAGGAAGACCATCTCCTGCGAGACGCGCTGATCGAGAACATCCATCGTGAGGATCTGAATGCGCTTGAGGAGGCGGCCGCATACCAGCAACTCCTAACGGACTTCGGTGTGACGCACGAGGAGCTGGCATCGAAGCTTGGCCGGAGCCGCTCAGCGATCACCAACTCGATCCGCTTGCTGAGACTGGCACCGAGTGTCCAGCGACGGATCGCCGCGGAAACGCTCTCCGCGGGCCATGCTCGAGCAGTCGCTGGGCTGACGGAGCATCGCCAACAAGAGCGGTTGGCCAATCGGATCGTCGCCGAAGGTCTGACGGTTCGCCAAGCCGAGGAGCTTGCCAGCCAGATCGCCGGAGAGGGCATGGTAGGGCCCAGTGCTGATCACCATCCTCGCACTCGCCCGGTGCCTCAGGCACCGGGCGTAGCCGAGCTCGCAGAGCGGCTCTCAGATCGGCTCGATACACGGGTTCGAGTCCAGATCGGGAAGCGCAAAGGCAAGGTACTGATCGAGTTTGCAACGCTCGATGACCTGCAGCGGATCTGTGATGCTATTGGTCTTGGAATCGATCCAGCGGCAGTAGCGGCGGCCAGGCAAGCGGAGCCGGCGGAGCCGGTAGAGCCGGTACGGCAAGGATTGTCCGATGAGCCGGCCGGCCCGCAATCGGTCACTGCGGTGGCTGCGGTGAGTTCAGCAGGTGGAGTGCCGAATTTGGCCCCTTCTGCTTTGGGACTCCCATTGCCACCAAGCTGAGCCGTGGCATCGGGACGGTTGGCCGTCACAGGCGTCCGATCGTGTCTGATGTTTGGGCGTCAGCCTGCACAGGTGGGCATCTGGGCGACGGGCAGTTCAGGTTTCAGTATCGCGTCAGAGGATGCTCGGACTACTTCCCCTCTGGCCGCCGACCACCTTGGCCTGCGGAGATGCGACGGCTCCACGCACTACGGCCCCATCAGCGGCTTCACCCAACGGTGCAAGCCATCGCCCCGCATCAGCCCAGGTCAGTGGGCATCTTGGACGACCTTCGTGAAATATCGAGGCTAGTAGGTCGAGATGGCCAAAATGACGGGCAGCCACTTCGATCACGTGCGCCAGCCTGTAGCGCAAAGTGAATGTCATTCCCTGGCCCCCACGCTCGATCCTCAAGATGGGCATCCGCGATGGATTCCCCCGGATCGTTGGCACTCCGCCCGATAGGCGGCAATCACGTCCACGAGCCGCTTTGTGGTCGTCGGGCCGAACGCGTCGTGGGGTCACCGTCGACCCTGAACGGTTCGAACTGGTGCGGGAGCGCGTTCATGCCGCGCAGCCGTCCGTCGCCGAAGGTCGCGGTGATGTCGTCTTCACGTTGCGATGATGAGTGTTGTCGCAAGTAGAGGAGCCGAGCGAGCCTGCTTAGTAATAGCCGCGCATTGGGCACAGGATGGCTGGACGAGGAGCCAATTGTCGATGTCGGCGTGCGCGCCGAGGCCGATCCGCTCAGGTGGGATAGTGAGCGGCTCATGCTCGTGATGTGACGTCGGACGGGACTGCGGCGAGGAGTTGCAGGTCCAGGCGAGGCGAGTGGTAGGAAGACCTACCGCCGTTGCGCCGGCAGCACCAGTTCGTGGGGTCTCGGCGTGGTGCGGGCTTGTCTGGCTGGTGATGGCCGGGTGAGTGGACCCAGCTTGCCAGAATCCGAGCACCCCGCCATCCGCAACGCTGGTTGGCGGCCCGATCATCCGACTGCGGGCTATCACGCCAAGCTTCGACGGGCGGCTGCCGCAACGGCTGATCGGTCCGTCCCGCCTGAGTGTCCTGCTCGATTTGTGTCGCCAGGTGGCGGGCACGATTGGCGTGCCCGCCACCTGGTACCGTGCGGCTACCGGCTCACCAACAGGGTGCTCAGGGCTGCTGACCGCGCTTGTCGGTCCAACCGGTCGCAAGCCACGTCTCCGTCAGGATCGCGGTGCCCGGTGGCACTCTGGCGCCCAGCTGGCTGGGATCGTTGGCAACGTACTCCATGGCCAGCAGGGTGGCGGTCGTCTGATCGACGATGAACACACGATCGGCATGCGGACTCTCAGGAAAGGCCACGCCGGTCCCCTTGCGACCTGCGGGATCAGTGATCGTGCCGAGCAGCCTCGCGCCGTTCACACCGGCCATGACCTTGAACGCGGCTGTACGGACCTGGGGGCTCACAGGCAGGTTGAGCAGGTCGGCGGCTGACGCGAACAGCAGCGCCTCGATCTGTGGCCCGGAGCCGGCCGGGAGGCCGACGCGCAGCAGTGCGGCGAGCCTGCTCGGGTCAGCGGGGAGCCGCTTGAGCTGGTTCATCGTCAGCTCCTGGTATCCGACAAGGAAGCGGGGGGGGACGCCAACATCGTTCACCGACGGGTCGGGCGGCGGTTTCCCCCCTGGTGGAGCACCGATCATGAGCTGCGGCGATCCCGCCGCGCGCCAATTGGCGCGATCCTGCTCGGTCAGAAAACGCGGCTTGTTGCGGTTGGTCACCGCTCGCGAGCGCGAGCTGCCAAGCCAGGACCTGGTGACATGTGACAGCTCAACCGTGTAGGCCGGTCCTCGTCCGAGCTTGCCACTGGTGCCGAACGTGCTGACCTGGCTGGTTCGGTCCGCCTCGTACCAGTAGGCGCCACCCGGAGCGGGCAGCTGCTCGGCACGCGCGGCCACCGCGAGCAGGAACTGGCGGGCATCGACCGGCCCTGGGCCGGCTGCGACTGCGATGCCGGTGGTCGGCGCCGAGCCTCCCTAGACGATTGATTCCAAGGGGTGGGGAGATGAGAGGAGGGTGTCCATGATCGGCGTTGGAACCCAACGTCGACCTCGTGGGAGGCCTCGTGGACGCCGACCTGGACACCCTCGCCACCGCACTGTACGTCACCGTCGACGACCTGCTGAAGCAAGCACCCCACCTGGCACCCTGGCGCCCAG
>WNGF01001845.1_pt1 | contig 30543 bp, 34 predicted proteins | sample 5400641 | NCBI WGS metagenome assembly WNGF01 (sample SAMN13153371, study PRJNA577476) | soil metagenome | isolation source: 80 cm soil or saprolite under grassland replicate 2 | place: USA:California | collected 2016-06-15 | reverse complement strand
GAGGACGGCGTCTGGGTGTCCTCGGAGAACGGCGTCGCCGCCGACTCGTGGCATCCGCACCTGTCCAAGATCCCGGGCGTCCGCAGGACCGCCGAGTTCTTCGGCCGCGAGGTGATCCTGAACTCGAACACCCTCGAGGACTCGATCGACCAGTACGACTCGATGATCAAGGAGAAGGCCCTCGCCGACCCGAACAGACGCGATCCGCGCTGGCTCAACGTCTTCCCCTCGTCGGAGATGGCGAGCTGGAAGCGCCAGTGGCCCGCGGTGCCGACCTTCGTCTACGGCGGGATCAACACCGGGTTCATCGAGCGCCCCGGGTCGGGCAACGGCCGCGCCTCCTAGTTCGAACGAGCGGCACGGCTAGCTAGCCTGGGTGGGTGGACAGGCGCTCCTGGCTGTGGCTCGCTCTGCTCGCCTCGATCTGGGGGGCGAGCTACATGTTCATCAAGATCGGCCTGCGCGACCTCTCGCCGGCGATGGTCGCGTTTACGCGCATTGGGCTTGCGGCGGCGGTGCTGATGCCGATCGCCGCCGCACGGGGAGCGCTCCGCGGCCTCAGACGCCACATTCCGGTGATCGTGCTCGTGGGAGCGGTGCAGGTCGCGGGACCATTTCTGCTGATCGCACTCGGCGAGCAGGAGATCTCCTCGGCGCTCGCCGGCATCCTCGTCGCGACGGCGCCGATCTTCACCGCCGTGCTCGCGATCTGGGTGGATCACGAGGAGCGCTCCGAGGGCGCTCGGCTGGTCGGGATCGTGATCGGCATCGCCGGGGTCGTCGCGCTGTTCGGCCTTGACCTGAGCGGCTCAGGGTCCGCCCTACTGGGCGGCCTTGCCGTTGTGCTCGCCGGCCTGGGTTACGCCGTTGGCGGGTTCCTCGTAAAGCACCGGCTTGCGGCCGCCGCGCCAATCGGCGTCGCCGCATCGGTCATGGTCGCCAGCACGATGCTTCTGCTGCCCGCCGCCGTCCTGACGGCGCCGAGCTCGTTCCCGGCGCTCGGCCCGGTCGCCGCAGTCACCGCGCTCGGGGTAATTGGCACGGGGTTCGCGTTCGCGCTCTTCTACACCCTGATCGGCCGCGTCGGGCCGGCGCGCTCGTTCATCGTCGCCTACCTGGCACCCGGCTTCGCCGTCGTGTATGGCGCCCTTCTGCTCGACGAGCAGATCACCGGCACCACCCTCGTTGGCCTGGCGCTGATCCTCGGCGGATCGTGGCTTGCCGTAGAGGGTGCTAGCTGGCGGCGCGGCGAAGCAGCGGCGCTACCCGGTAGCGCTCCTGTCCCAGCTCCGAACCCAGTGCGTCAAGGACGCTGACCACGTTTCCGAGCCTCCGGACGGTTGAGCCGGCAGAGCGCGACGTGCCCACCGACCGATGTCTCGACCAGTTCGCTCACTCCGGCGCCTTGGGCGGAGTCATGGCGTTGATCCCGGTGGCCGCGCGCCCGATGATCAGCTTGTGGATCTGCGACGTGCCCTCGTACAGCGTGGTGACGCGCGCGTCGCGCAGGTAGCGCTCGACCGGGTAGTCGTCGACGTACCCCGAGCCGCCGTGGACCTGGATCGCCAGGTTTGCGCATTCCACCGCGGCCTCGGTCGCGTAGAGCTTGGCGATCGAGGTCTCGGCGGTGTTCGGTTTTCCCTGGTCCTTGAGGAGCCCGGCGCGGCGCACCAGGAGGCGCGCGGCGTCGCGCCTCAGGATCATGTCGGCGATCATCTCCTGGACGAGCTGGAAGCTTGCGATCGGCACGCCGAACTGGCGCCGCTCCTTGGCGTAGTCGACCGAGGCGGTGACGCAGCCCTCGCAGATGCCGACGCAGCCGGCGGCAACCGAGTAGCGCCCGGCATCCAGCGCGGTCATCGCGACCTTGAAGCCGTCGCCCACCTCGCCGAGCAGGGCGTCTTCGGCGACCTCGATGTCGTCGAGCCCGATCTGCGCTGTGTCGGAGGCACGGAGCCCGAGCTTGCCGTGGATCTCCTGCGCGGAGTAGCCCGGATTGTCGGTCGGCACGAGGAAGCACGCGATGCCGCGATGGCCCTTCTCCGGGTCGGTCTGGGCGAAGATCAGCGCCACCTCGGCGACGTTTCCCAGCGAGATCCACATCTTCTGGCCGCTGATCCGCCATCCACCGTCCTTGTGCTCGGCGCGGGTGCGTATCGCGGACGGGTCGGAGCCCGCGTCCGGCTCCGTGAGGCCGAAGCACCCGAATGCCTCGCCGGCGCACAGCTTGGGCAGCCAGCGACGCTTCTGCTCCTCGGTGCCCCAGCGTTCGATCGACCCGCAGACCAGGGACGTCTGCACCGACACGACGGTCCGCGCCGAGGAGTCGCCCCGGCCGATCTCCTCGACGATCAGCCCGTAGCTCGTGTAGTCGAGGTCCTTGCCGCCGTACTCCTCGGCGACGGGCGCGCCGAGGTAGCCCATCTCCCCGAGTCGCCGCGCCAGCTCCAGGTCGAAGCGCGCCGCGCGGTCGTTCTCGCGCACCCGCGGCACGATCTCCTTGTCCACGAACTCCCGCGCAGTCTCCTGGATCAGGCGCTGCTCGTCGCTCAGGTCGAGGTCCACGCGCGGGAGACTATGTCGCCAGGGCCTGTTCCACCGAGCGCCTGAAGGCCTCCTCCGCCTCGAGGGTGCGGGGACCAGGGGCGTCCAGCTCCTCGCCGTCGATCGCCGACACGGGCTGGACCTCCCGAACCGTCGAGGCGAGGAACGCCTCGGGGGCCGGGAGCAGGTCGTCCAGCCGAAGCTCGCCCTCCTCGACCTCGAGTGCGCGCACTATCTGCGCGCGGGTGATCGACTCGAGGATTCCCGAGCCGATGGACGGAGTGCAAAGGCCGCCGTCCTGTGAGCACCAGAAGATGGTCGAGGTGGGCGCCTCCAGCACGACTCCGTCCGGCCGCACGAGGAGCGCCTCGTCGGCGCCACGTGCCTGGGCGATCCGCGTCGCCTGCATGTTCGCGCCGTAGGAGAGCGACTTGACGCCGGTCAGGATGACGCTCGGCGAATAGGTGACCGTCGCGAGGCGGACGGTCGCCCCCATCGGCGGCATCTGCTCGGTGAGCAGGATGCGCCGCCCGCCACGCGTGATCACGATGCGCAGCTGGGCGTCGGCCGAGCCGAATTCCTCGAGGAGCGCATCAATCTCGCGCTCGATCGGCGCCCTCTCCAGGGGCAGCTCGATCGCGGCCGCCGAGCGCCCCAGCCGGTCGAGGTGATCGCCGAGGGCGAACGGCCTTCCGGCATAGAGACGGATCACCTCGAACACCCCGTCGCCGCGGTAGAGGCCGTCGTCCGGCAGGGGGATCGTCGCGTCGACGGTCGGTGAGATGCGGCCGTCAACGCTCGCTAGCTCCTTCACCGGCATGCCGCGAGGCTATCCGAGTCGGCCCGCCGCGCCCGTTCCGCCGGCGCTGGTCTGCGCTATCCCGCCTCGGGGTTCTCCACGATCGTCGCCACTCCCTGTCCCACGCCGACGCAGAGCGCCGCCACCCCGTAGCGCGCGCGGCGGCGCCGCAGCTCCCAGATCAGGGTGGTCAGGAGGCGGGCGCCCGAGCACCCCAGCGGATGGCCGAGGGCGATCGCCCCGCCGTTCACGTTCAGCCGCTCCTCGTCGATCCCGAGCTCCCCGATGCACGCCAGCACCTGTGCCGCGAAGGCCTCGTTGATCTCGACGAGCTCGAGGTCGTCCAGGGAGAGTCCGGCCGCATCGACGGCCCGGCGGATTGCCGGCACCGGTCCCATTCCCATGTAGGCGGGATCCACACCGGCGACGCCGATCGAGACGATCCGCGCAAGCGGGGTTGCCCCAAGCGCCTCAGCCCGATCGGCTGACGCCAGCGCGAGGCAGGCCGCGCCGTCGTTGAGCGTGGACGCGTTACCCGCCGTCACCGTGCCGCCTTCACGGAAGGCCGGCCGAAGGCCGGCGAGCTTCTCCAGGGAGGTGTCGGCGCGCGGTCCCTCGTCGACGTCGACCACAACGGGCTCTCCGCGCCCGCCCGGCGGCGGCGCCTCGATCGGGACGAGCTCGTCGGCAAAGCGGCCCTCCTTCGCCGCGGCAACGGCCCGCGTGTGGCTCTGGAGCGCGAAGCGATCCTGCTCCTCGCGGGGGACTCGATAGCGCTCGGCGACGTTCTCGGCAGTCTCGCCCATGGACTCGGTGGAGTAGCGCTCGGCCATGCGGGGATTGATGAGCCGCCAGCCGAGCGCCGTGTCGTGCATCGTCTGGGGCCCGCGTGCCAGCGGCGTCTCCGGCTTGGGAACGACCCAGGGAGCGCGGCTCATCGACTCCGCGCCCCCGGCGAGGTAGAGATCCCCCTCGCCGACGCGCAACGCGCGGGAGGCCTGGTTGACGGCCTCCAGCCCCGAGGCACACAAGCGGTTCACGGTGACCCCCGGAACCCCGACCGGCAAACCCGCGAGCAGCGACGCCATGCGAGCGGCGTCCCGGTTGTCCTCGCCGGCCTGGTTTGCAGCCCCGAGGTAGACGTCGCACACCGTCTCCGGATCGAGGCCGGTACGCTCCACCGCGCGTCTGATGACTTCGGCGGCCAGGTCGTCCGGTCGCACTCCGGCGAGGGCTCCCCGGTAGCGCCCCATGGGGGACCGAACCGCGTCCACGACGAAAGCGTCTAAGGTCTTTTCGAGGCCCATGGACTTCATTCTCCTAAGCCTGGGGGCGGTGGGTTTCATCGTCCTCTTGCTCGTCCTTTTGGCGCGCGCCTATCCGGGCAGCGGCGCGGACCTCGTGGACTGGCGTCCGACGCGCTCTTACGAGGACGAGGCGCGCCTCGAGACCGAGGACGTCCAGCAGATGATCGATGCTCAAAACGAGATGCGGCGACGTCGCGGCAAGCCGGACCTGACACGCTCCGACGCGTCCCGCATGGCGCGCGAGGACCAGGAGATCCGGGAGCGCCAGCGCAGCTCCTACGACGAGCGTCTGGACGAACTCGAGGACGAGCTCGGCGTTTAGATGAGCGATGCCGTGGTCGGCGGCGGGCTAGCTGGATGGCGCGGGCGCTGATCGTCGGCAGCGGGTGCCGGGGCAAAGCGCTCGGTAGGCGCCTCGCCGGCGCCGGCTGGCAGGTTCGCGGGACGACACGGGATCCCGGCAACTTCGAGGACATCGTCCAGGCCGGCCTGGAGCCGGCCCTCGCCGATCCGGACCGAGCGGCCTCGGTCCTCGACCACGTGGGCGACGTGACCATCGTGTTCTGGCTCCTCGGCTCAGCGCGCGGCGAGCCGGAGGTGCTGGCGGCGATCCACGGCCCGCGGCTCGAGCGGTTGCTGGAGAAGCTCGTCGATACCCCGGTGCGAGCCTTCGTGTACGAGGCGGCCGGCCGCGTGCAGCCACGTCACCTGGAGCATGGCGCGGCAGTGGTCCGCGCGGCTGCCGAGCGGTGGCGCATCCCCGTCGAGCTCGTGCGGGAGGACCCGGGCGACAGGGAGGCGTGGACCGAGGCGATGCTCGCCGCCGCCGAACGACTCACGGCCGCCGCGCGAGGCTGAAGGCCACGCCCGCCCGGGCAGGCTCCGGCGCGGCTTACTGGAGCGGCTTCGGCGGGTGCTGCTTCGCGTCTGGTTGCGCCCACGGCGCGCTCTGGGGGACATTGCTCCCCACCGGCGTGTCGAGCGCGTCGACGAGGAGCTTGCCGCCGACGAACAGCGCCGCGACGCACAGGAGGAAGACGCCGTAGAGGACCGCCTGCCGCGTCTTGCTGGGCCCGTAGCTGTGGCCAACCACCTCGCGGCGCTTGGACTTGCCCATCGCGTCCACCTCGGACTGCTCGTGACGCGCGAGGCGTACCTGGGGCGCCTCTCGATGGATGATCGTGCCCGGCCCCATAGACGGGGCGGTGATCTCCGACTCGTCGCGGCGCTTCTTCTTGCCGCCAGAAGGCTGCTGCGCGCCCTCCGTCTCGGCGTCGCTCGAACTCGCCTTGCGGGCCTCGGCCTCCTCCTCCATCAAAGAAAACCTAAGCACACCGGGCTCGCCCTCGCCACCCACAACCGTTCGGGGGAGCCGATATCCGCCACGGGAGCAGATAGGTCCTAAGCTTGATACGGATTCGGAGGAATCGAGCGAAGGAGGAGCCATGGCCGACTACGCCAAGGACGTCCTGGTCGAGACGGACTGGGTTGCGGAGCATCTCGATGACGACTCGATCCGAATCGTGGAGGTGGACGAGAACCCCGCCCTCTACGCGGAGGCCCACATCCCCGGCGCCATCGGCTTCGATTGGAGGCAGGACCTCCAGGATCAGGTGAAGCGCGACTTCCTCTCGCCGGATGACTTCGCCGAGCTGATGGGGAGCCGCGGGATCTCCAACGACCACACGGTGGTGCTCTACGGGGATCGGAACAACTGGTTCGCCGCCTACACCTACTGGTACTTCCTCTACTACGGCCACGACAAGGTCAAGCTCATGAACGGGCCCCGCGAGAAGTGGATTGCGGAGGAACGCGAGACGTCGACCGAGGTCCCGAGCTACCCGGAGGCCTCCTTCGAGGCGAAGGAGCCCGACGAGGCGATTCGCGCGCGGCGCGAGGAGGTGATGGAGGCGCTCGGCAAGGACACGAGGCTCGTCGACGTCCGCAGCCCGCAGGAGTACTCGGGCGAGCTGATCGCGATGGCCGGCTACGAGCAGGAGGGTGCCCAGCGGTCGGGGCACATCCCAGGAGCGATCTCGGTCCCGTGGGCTCAGGCCGTGAACGAGGACGGCACCTTCAAGTCCGCGGACGAGCTGCGCGAGCTCTACAGCTCGAAGGGCGTGATCGAGGACGGGAACCCCGTGATCGCCTACTGCAGGATCGGCGAGCGCTCGGCCCACACCTGGTTCGTGCTCCACGAGCTCCTCGGCGTCGACGACGTCGAGAACTACGACGGCTCGTGGACCGAATGGGGGAACCTCGTGGACGTGCCGATCGAGAAGGACGTCTAGCCACCCTTCGGGCGGCACCCCGCCGTCAGCCCGCTAGTCGACGGTTCCGAGCCGCCCCAGCAGCTCGGCGAGGATCCGCGCCGTGACCCCCCAGATCACGTGCTCGCCGACCACGTAGGTTGGGGTCCGGATCGGGATGCCGCGGCGCACCAGGCGCCGCATCGCGAACCCCGCCCGCAGCTCCCGCAGCCGGAAGGGCAGCACCGTTGCCACCTCGTGAGGATTCGGCCGAAAGCGGAGACCCTCGGGAATCAGCCCCACGAACGGATGGACCTTGTAGCCGGTGACGAAGGTGCCCACAGGCGGGAGCGCGCCGATCACTTCGACATCCGCCGGATCGAGGCCCACCTCCTCCTGGGCCTCGCGGATCGCGGTTGTGATGAGCGGTTCGTCGGGGGTGTCCTGGCGACCGCCGGGAAACGAGATCTCCCCCGCATGGCGGCGCAGGTCGCTGCGCCGCTCGGTGAACACGAGGCCGGGATCGTCGGAGTGGCCGAACATCGGCAGGAGCACCGCCGCGTCCGTGCTCCCCGGAGCGTTCATCCGCTGCGCCTCCTCGGGATCAAGCAGAGCTCGCCGCAGCTCTTCCGGGTCGATCAGATGATCACCTGAACGGTGCCGCCGTCGACGCTCCATGCAGCGCCCGCCACGTAGGAGGCGCGCTCGGAACAGAGGAAGACGATCGCATCGGCGATCTCGCCGACCTCGGCCAGCCGGCCGATCGGACGCTTGCTGCCCGCGGCCTCGAGCGCCTCTTCGCGCCCGGGGTGGCCGCCGACCTCCTTGGATTGATCGAGCAGCCCGCCTGGGGCCATCCACAGCTCCGACTTCGTGGGACCCGGGCAGACCGCGTTGACGAGGACCCCGTCGGGCGCGTGGCGGTCCGCGAACAGGCGCGAGAGCGAGAGCTCGGCGGCCTTCGCCACCGAGTATTCGGGCATCAGCGCCGAGGGCCGCTTCCCCGCCGTCGAGCTGACGTTGACGACCCTGCCCCAACCGCGCTCGGCCATCGCCGGAATCGCCGCCCGCATGGCGCGCAGCGGCGCCATCACGTTCACGTCCCATGCCGCCTGCCAGTCCTCGTCCGGCACCTCCTCCAGCCGGCGCCACCTCGCGCTACCCGCGTTGTTCACGAGCACGTCCAGCTTCCCGAAGCTCTCGTCGGCCCTGGCGACCATGCGCTCACCCGCGTCGGGCTCCGTGACGTCCAGGGGCAATGCCTCGGCGCGTCCACCCTGCTCGCTCGCCTCGGAGGTGGCGTCCGCGAGGTCGTCCTGGGAGCGTGCGACGAGCAGCACGCTCGCGCCCTCTGCGCACAGCCGCCGCGCAACCTCGCGCCCGATCCCACGGCTTGCGCCGGTGACCGCGCAGGCCTTCCCCGAGAGCCCGAGGTCCATCAGCGAAGCGCCGCCAAGGTGGCCGTCAAACGAGCTCGACGCGGTCTTCGATCGATACGGGGGTCTCGTGGCGAAGCGCCCGGTGGACCGGACACTTTCCGGCAATCGCCTTCAGCCGATCGATCTGCTCGGGTTCGAGGGCGTTGGGGAGCCGGAGCGTGACCACGAAGGACTCTGGTGCACTGGCGGGCCCGTACTCCATCTCTACGTCGACCTCCACCTCGCCGAGGTCCCAACCCTTGCGCTCGGCGTACATCTCCATCGTGATCGCGGTGCAGGCGGCGAGCGCGCCCGCGAGGGTGCGGGTGGGGGAGGGCCCCTGATTCGCGCCGCCCGCGACCTCGGGCTCGTCGATCACGAGGCGGTGGCCACCCTCGATCTCCACGTCGTGGATGTAGCCGCTGCGCCGGCGTGCCACCGCCTTGATCATCCGGCGGTGTCCTTGTCGCGACCCTCGAACAGCTCCGGCTCGTCGACGTCGGCAAAGCGGGCCATCGCGAAGGCGAGGTCCGAGGCCCGGTTGAGATAGCGGAGCACCGCCTGCGAGGGGAGCTCGCCGGCCTGCTTCAGCGCGACGACGCGCCGCTCCGCGCGGCGGATCGCTGTCCGGGCGACGTCCAGTTGAGAGGAGAGCGTGGTGCCGCCCGGGATCACGAACTTCGGCGGCAGCTCGACGCGATCCATGTAGCGGTCGATGGTCGGCTCGAGGCCGTCCGCCATCTCGTCGGTGATCCGGCTGACCTCGTCCTCCAGGCGGCTCTCCGCGTCGGGCGCCGTCGCCAGCTCGGCTCCGGCCACGAACAGGTCGCGCTGGAGCCCCAATATGTCGGCCGCGAGCTCCTCTTGGCTCGGGCCGCAGAGGGAGCGGGCGACGCCCAGCGCCGCGCCCGCCTCGTCGATCGACCCATAGGCCTCCGTGCGCGCGTCCGTCTTCGCCACCCGGCCGCCGTACCAGAGCGAGGTCGTGCCGTCGTCGCCCTTCCTCGTGTAGATCTTCGTCACGGCGCCCCGACACTAGCGCGAGGCGTAGAGGACCGGCCGCCCATCACGGCCCGTCCCGTCAGCTCAGCGGGTTGAAGACGATTCCGGTCAGGAGCTTCGGGAAGAAGTAGGTGGACTTGGGGGGCATCGTCTCGCCGGCCGCCGCCACCTCGCGCACCTGGTCAACCGGCGTGGGCCGGAGGAGGAGGGCCGCCTGGTACGTGCCGTCGGCGAGCAGCCGCATGACCTCGTCGACACCGGTCGCGTAGCCGAGCCCGCTCTTCGCCGCGATGTCCTCGGCACTCAATCCCAGCGTGCGCTTCAGGATCAGCTCCTCGAGGATCGCCGCGTCGAGACGGCGGTAGGCCTCGGAGCTGCCTGGGAGCGCCTCGTCGATCGCGCCCGTGTCCCGCAGGTGCAGCCTGGATGGGCTGGGGGAGTGCGCGTCGATGTACCCGAACACACCGATTCCCTCTGTGCCGGCGGGATCGAGGTCGGCGGCGTCCACCTCCTCAACCTCGAAGTGCTCGCGGATCCCGGCGGCCAGCCGTTCCCGCGCGGCGGCGTCCAGGCCCTTGAGCATCCGGTGGGTCCCGAAGACGGTGAGTCCGGGGTCCTCCAGGGATACGAGGCACATGAGGGTGTAGCGATGAGGCCCGTCGCCTCCGATCTCCTCGGCGTAGGTGCGGGCGGTCTCGTAACGGTGGTGCCCATCTGCGATCAGGAGCTCCGCATCAGCGAGCCCCCCGGCGATGGAGTCATGGACCGAGGGATCGGCGACGCGCCAGACCCGGTGGACGGTGCCGTCGGCATCGGTCACCTCGCCCCAGGGCTCGCGTTCCAGGCGGGGCTCGATCGCGGGCGAGACGCTTCCGGGGTGGAGGGCGAAGATCGGCGAGAGGTTGTGACGCGTGGCCCGGGTCAGCCGCAGCCGGTCCTCCTTGGGTCCCGGTTGTGTGCGCTCGTGAGGTCGCACGAGCCCCGGCCCGTACTCGGTCACGCGCACCCGGGCGAGGAAGCCGCGCCTGGTGCGGGGCGCGCCGTCGGGCCCCGTGTAGTCCTGTGTCAGCGCCCAGATCGCCGGCTCGCGGTCGGCGACCAGCACGCCCTCCAGGGTCCAGGCCTCGAGCGTCTCGGCGGCGTGCTCGTAGGGATCGCCCCCTCCGGGCGCCTGCGGCAGGTCTATCTCGACGACGTTCAACGGCGAGCGAGCGAGCAGCTCGGCGCGCTGGCTGGCGTCGATCACGTCGTAGGGAGGGGCGGTGACGTCGGCCAGCGAGGGCACCGCTCCCAGGTTGTAGTGCAACGCCGCGAGCGGCTTGACCTCGGCCACGGCGCCGAACCCTAGCCGCGACCTCGCGGCGTCGACTCTCCCGCACCACGGCCGGTAGTGCGACGCCGGCGGCCCGCTCGATCTAGCATCAGCTCCTTGACTCGCTGGAGGAGGCACTGGTGGGGACCGCGGCCTGGCTGGATGGCGCTCGGCGCGGTGGGTATCGTCGCGGCGATCGCGGTCGTCTTGGTCCCGCGCGGCGCTGTCGAGGACCCGCTCGGGGCGTGCCTGGAGGCTGCTTCGGCGGATCGCGCTCCCGTGGCGGATGCAGAGTCGACGCCCGGCCGCGAGCCCGCTGCGGACGCGGACGCGGGATCGGATGCGTGCGCGCTGCGCCTGCACCCCGAGAGCTTTGCCGAGCTGGCGACGGCGAACGCCTCCCTCCAATCCAGGGTGGGCGCCGACTCCACGGCGGACTACGCGGCAGCGGCCCGCAAGCGCGCCCGCCTCGCGGAAGCGCCGCGGGGCAAGGTCTCGGGGACAGAAGGCAGATGGCGTCCGGTCGGCAAGGGCCCCCTCCACGCCGACGACCCCGAGTATCCGAACACCTACGGCGACGGGTTCGCGGAGCTGGCCGGCCGCATCTCGGACTATGCATACGACACCAAGCACGGCAGCCTGTATGCGGCGGTGGCGAGCGGCGGCGTGTGGAAGTCGGCGAACCAGGGGAAGACCTGGCGCTCCATCGGGAATTCGTTGCCGACCCAGACGGTGGGCTCGGTCGCGTACTCTCCCGCGGCCGGCGGAACCCTGATCGCGGTGACCGGAGACAACGCGTTCGGCGGCAACACCTACGGCGGCCTTGGCGTCTTTCGCTCCACGGACGGCGGCCGAAGCTGGCGCCGGTCGCGCGGCGTGCCGAGCGGGGCGCAGGGCTTCAAGGCCGCCGTGGACCCCACCAATCGCCACGTGATCTACGCGGCGACGGGGGCCGGGCTGTTCCGCTCCACCAATGACGGGCGCAGCTTCCGCAACGTCAACCTCCCCACCGGCAAGCGCTGCCGGGGCACCACCCTCCGCAAGCCGAATTGCTTCTTCGCCAACATCGTCACCGACGTGGCGGTCCAGGCGCCGGATGACTTCGGCCACAAGGGCGGGACGGTCCTGGCCGCCGTGGGCTGGCGGGAGGGCGGCCGTAAGAACTTCAACGGCGTGCCGGAGGCTCCGGCCAACGGCCTATACCGCTCGGCGTCGGGACGGCCTGGCAGCTTCAAGCGACTCGAGCTGGGCGGCAACGGGTTCGCCGCGCAGAATCACGTCGGGCGCGTGGAGCTCGGGGCCGCGACCGGGCCGCAGCAGGACCACGGCTACATCTACGCGATCGTCCAGGACGCGGTGCTGTTCAACAAGGGGACGGTGGAGGGGCTCGACGTGCCCAACCAGGACGTGGTCGGGCTCACCCCGACGGCAACGCCCACGTATCTCAACGGGATCTACGTGTCGAGCGACTTCGGCAAGACCTGGACGCAGATGGCGGACGACAACCAGATGCTCCTTCCGACCAGCGGCTCCGTTTTGGCGCAGCTCACGCCGCTCGGTATCGGCCCTGGAATCCAGTCCTGGTACGACGAGTGGATCAGGCCGGATCCGACGCAGCAGGCGGGTGGCGTGCCCACTCGCCTTGTGTTCGGACTCGAGGAGCTCTTCGAGAACAGGCTTCCCCTGCCGCAGGACGGACCATCGGACTTCAAGGCGATCGGTCCGTATAACGCGAACGGCGGTCAGTGCCTGCTGGTGATCGCTACGCCGGCGTGCTCCCAGCTCCAACAGACGGATCCCTCCAACACGACCACCCATCCCGACCAGCACGGCGGGACGTTCATCCCGGACGGGGACGGGGGCGTGACGCTCGTGGCCGGAAACGACGGCGGCAACTACACCCAGCACGTCGCGGAGGGTGAGGACTTCACGCGGCAGGGGTTCGGCAAGGGCGACCAAGCCGGCTTCCACACCCTGCTTCCGTACGGCGTCGACGGATCGAGCGACGGGGTCGTCTACGCCGGCACCCAGGACAACGGCGAGGTCCGCATCGACCCGAAGGGCTACCAGGTGGAGGTGTACGGCGGCGACGGCATCTTCACCCAGGTCGAGCCCCATCGCAGCCGGGTCGCCTATGAGGAGCTGCCGGAGGCCGGCGTCAACGTCACAACCGACGGGGGCAAGACCTGGAGCGACATCGACCCGTTCGTCTCCAACGCCTCCTTCTACGCGCCCCTCGTCATGGATCCCCGCGACCCGAAGCACCTGCTCACGGGCGGCAGGCAGATCGTCGAGACGACGCAGGGCCCGAAGACCACCTCGCCGAGCACCCCGTCCGCGCCGACCGACTGGAAGACGGTGTTCAACCTGGGCAAGTCGAAGCGTGGGATCACCAACCAGGTCTCGGCGATCGGCGTGCAGGGCAGGAACGTCTACGCGGGCTACTGCGGCGGCTGCGATCCGGTTCGCGACCACGAGAAGTTCTTCGCGGGCTTGGCCACCAACGTGGGCGGTAAGCAGCAGCCGAAGCCCGGGACGAATCGCGGCTGGCACAAGGTGGCCGGGCGGGGCCTTCCGCAGCGCTTCATCTCCAGCGTCACGCTGGACCCACACAACCCCCGCACGGTCTACGTGACGCTCGGCGCCTCCGACCTGCGGCCCTACGCGCCGCCCAACTCGAACGGTCGGAACGGCGAATCGGCGCGAGGCGGCCACGTCTACAAGTCCACGGACGGCGGGCGGCACTTCCACGACATCTCGGGCAACCTGGAGAAGATCCCGGCCCTGTGGTCGGTGGTCCGCAAGGGACAGCTGATCGTGGCGACCACGGTCGGCGTCTTCGTCTCGCACGGCACCGCGGGGGGTCACTACGCGCTCTTGGGCGGCAACCTCCCGCCGGCGCCGGTGTTCAGCATGGAGCGGGTGCCCGGCCATCCGCGCAGCCTCCTGGTGGCGAGCCTCGGGCGCGGCGTCTACCGCTACACGTTCCCGAAGCGCTAGCGGCGGCGCAACAGGCCCCTACCCCCGGCTCCGGAGGTCGCGGGCACGTCGCGCGAGCCGGCGAAACAGTGGCGTGCGCCTGGCTCGAGGTTCCACGCGCCTGGGCCCGGGCCGCGTCTCCGGGTCGCGCCCGAACAGGTGGCCGGGCGCCCCCTCCCCGGTGCGCAGGGCGACGAAGGTCATCCGAGTGCCCTTGTGGTAGCGCCGCGCCTGGTCGGGATGGGGCTCGAGCCGTGTGACGCTCGCGAATCCCAGGAGCTGCAGGAGCTTCTCAACTGCGGCTTGGGTGGGAACGAACTGGGCCGTGCCCTCCTCCGAGCGCCACAGCGAGGTCGAGGGGTTGTCCGGGTTTGGGCCGCCGATCACCTTCATGCGCCACAGGGCGCCACCTCGGGAGCCCTCGACGTTGGTGTCGATGACCATCGCATGCGAGGTGACGGCGGCGAGCTTTCGCATCGCCAGCACCGGGTTCTCGAGGTGAAAGAGGAGGCCGAAGTTGAGCGTCACGTCGAACGTGCCGACATCCTCGGGGTCCAGCTCCTCGATCGCCAGTTTGCGGAACTCGAGCTGCTCCAGCTCGAGGGCGCCCTTGATGAAGTCGGCCTGGTCGATATAGCGGTCCACCACGTCGACGCCGAGCACGTGCTCCGCTCCGTCGCGGGCCGCCTGCACGGAGAACCCGCCGCAGTTGCAGCCGACGTCGAGAACCCGCTTGCCGGCAAGCGTGCCGCCGAAGAGCTCGAGCAGGGCCGACCAGGCGCCGAGCTGGATGTCCCGCACGCGATGTAGCTCTCCCTCGCCCCTGCTGAGGCCCTCTGGCTGCGTGTGGAGCCCGTATGGCAGCTCGATGCCGTGGTGAAACGGGCCGAGCCGCTCGACCCCGGCCTCGATCTCCGACTTCGACAGCGCCATGCGCCGCGGGACCCTACCCGCCGAACCGCGGTTGGCTCATCGAGCCGGTGATTTGTCGCCCATAGCGTGTATATCCGCCGGTTCGGCGGAGGGCTCACCGGACCTTGACGGCCCCCGGCGCGACGTGATGAGGGGTGATGACCTTGGTGATTCGGTGGGCGACTTCCGACGCGGGCTCATACGCGTAACCGGGCCTGCTGCGTCCCACGTGAATGTCGCTGTTGACCTCGACCACCAGCGTGATGCGGCGCTGTGGCAGGTACCAGCAGATGGTCGTGTAACCGGGGATGCCGCCGTTGTGGCCGATCCAGCCGTGGAAGTCGAGCAGCCCGATCCCGTAGCGCTGGCGGCGGGAGTTGGGCGGCAGCGTCACCCACTGCTCGCGCCTGCGCTGCCAGGCGGGGTCGAGCAGGGGACGGCCGGTGCCGAGCGTGGGCGCGGCGCGCTTCAGATCGAAGAGGTTGGAGACCATTCCACCCGCAGCCCAGGTGGCGGTGGGCGTATTGAACGTCGTGTCGCCGACCTTGCCACTCCTCGTCTGACGGGAGTAGCCGTGCGCGAACGGCCGTGGCATGCGGTCGGTGCGTGGGAGGGAGGTTTCCTGCAGGCCAAGCGGCCGGAAGATGTGCCTCTGAAGCACTCGGCGGAGCGGGCTGTCCGTGACCTTCCGGATCACGAGTCCGAGCAGCACGGTGTTCGTGTTCGAGTAGTCCCAAGCCTCTCCCGGCCCGAAGAGCGGGGGGTGCGAGATGCCGAACATCGCCAGCTCGCGGGGCGTGAAGGTTCGACCCAGGATGTATCTGACCACCCAACGGCGGTCGCTGAAGTAGTTGAACAGCCCACTCGTCATGTTCGCGAGCCGGGCGAGGGTCATCCGACGGCCGTTGGGAACGCCCTTGACGTAGTCGGAGATCGGATCGTGGAGGGAGAGCCGCCCGGCCCGGGCAAGCTGCACTAGCTCCGTCGTGACGAAGGACTTCGTCACGCTGCCGATCCGCACGTGATCCCTCGGGCGCATCGGCGTCTGGTGGCGCACGTCCGAGACGCCACGCGCCGCGACCCAGCGCCCCCTCGGCATCCACACACCCGCGACGACGCCGGGAAACCCCTGGCGGCGAAGCTCGGCCTCGAGGACGCCGTCGAGGCGCTGCCGAAGCCCGATCGAGAGCGACTGACCGTGGGCGTGGGCGGCGGACGCAGTTGCCGGCGCTGGGATGAGGGGCGAGGGAGCGAACAGCCCCAGGAGAAGCGCCGCTGCCGCGACCGCGACGACGACCCCGCACCGAAGCGCGAGATCTCCTGTCGGCTTTCTGCGAGGTAGATGTCCCATCCCTGGCGTGGTGAGGATTGAACCGGAGACATCGGGGTGGCCGGATTCGAACCGGCGAAACCTCCTGCTCCCAGGGCAGGCGCTCTGACCAGGCTGAGCTACACCCCGGCAAGGTCCGAGTCTAGCCACTGCCCACGTATGCGATCCGTCCATGCCTGCATGCGCGAACGGAAGTAGGTGTCGTTGCACGTGATCGTGAGCACCCCGTGCTTTGAGCGCCAGGTTCTTGCAGCGAGGCCGTTGCTGTTCGACTTTCGCTGAAAGCGAATCGCGGAGGGATCGATCTCAAGCTGCGCACCCCAGAAGGCTCGTAGCTCGTCCAGGTCCTGGTCGGCGTGGTACTGGATCGAGTAATACATCGGTTTCTCCGTCAGACGGAGCATCCAGCGCTGACAAACCTTGAGTACCGCCGGATCCGAATTGGCCACCGAGACCTTGTGCCGCGTCCGCTTGTATCCCTCAGCGATGAAAAGCGTGACGAACTCCTTGAAGCTTGGATCGTTGGCGAGTCCATCGAACGATTCGACGCCTTCGGCATATGCCGCTTCCCTAAGGAGGCGAAATTTCCTTTTGATGGCACGGCCGGCCGCAAGTCTTGCGGACTCCGGCCACTCCGAGCGAGCCTTTCTCGGCACGGGGAGGTCGCGAACCCAGTAATAGATGGTTGTTCGCGGAAGTGCCAGACGTTCGGCGAGTTCGTCGATCGTGAGCTTCCTCTTGATTCGAAGCTCCTTGGCCTTCTCCCGGATGTAGGCGGGGTGCGCCATAACGAATCGAACGTATGTTCGTCTAACCGTCGGACGGAATCGCCGCGAAGCGACTGGCGTCGAGGGATGGGCGCTTGCCAACCGGGGTCGCGCGCGGCGCTACGCTCCGGCGGCGAGCCCCCGTAGCTCAGTGGACAGAGCGGCTGCCTTCTAAGCAGCGGGCCGCAGGTTCGAATCCTGCCGGGGGCATTGCCCGAATCCCGCCCTCGTAGCCCGCCTCTCCCGCTACATTGAGGACGCGCGGTGAGCGTAGCTCAGTTGGTAGAGCTCCTGGTTGTGGTCCAGGTGGTCGCCGGTTCGAGTCCGGTCGCTCACCTTAAGGCCCCGCAAATTGGCACCTTTCTGTTCGGTCGGTCGGCCCTCGCTTGTGACGAGATGCTCAATTTCTCGCGGTCGCGGCGGCGAAGAACCGCCTGCTCGCAGCAATTCTTCGGTTCGGATAGTGACCGGCTGGTTCTGCGGGCAATTGGCATATTGCTTCCTGCACTCTCCGACGAGCCCCTCGCCCGTCGGCAGCATCGGATTGGGCCTCCGTCCACAGGGTTAACCCAATTAACCGTTCCGCTTTCATCCGAGAGCGGGGACGCGACCCGACTCGCGCGCCGCCCCTGCTCGTCCGGAGCGAGCGTCTTGACCTGGATGACGACGCGCTCGCGTACACGTCCAAGGAGGAGCGGCGGGTTCACGCGAGCGCCCAGCTCCCAGGCTACGGTTCAGTCCGATGTCCCACACCGCGACATGCGACGAGGTGCTCGGCCCGCACGACCACGCTGAGGACGAGCATGAGCACGGCCACTCTCACGGCCTCGTAGACCCGTCGATCAAGCGCTCGCGCGCCGGCCTGCGCTCGGTCGCTATCTCGCTCGGGGTGCTTGGCGCGACCGCGGCGATCCAGGCCGCGATCTACGTGGCGACCGGCAGCGTCGCCCTCCTGGCCGACCTGATCCACAACTTCGGCGACGCGCTGACCGCGGTGCCGCTTGGCGCGGCGTTTCTGCTCCGCTCCGCCAGGGCGGAGCGCTACGCGGGCCTCGGGGTCGTGCTTGCGATCTTCGTGAGCGCGTGCGTCGCCGGTGTCTTCGCGATCGAGAAGATCGTCAGCCCGCAGGCGCCGGAGCACCTTCTGGCGCTCGGCGTCGCGGGCGCTGTTGGCTTCGTCGGCAACGAGGTCGCCGCGCAGGTCCGGCTCGGCGCGGGACGCCGATTGGACAGCCCGGCCCTGGTTGCCGACGGCTACCACGCCCGCACCGACGGGTTCGTGAGTTTGGGCGTGATGCTGAGCGCCGCGCTGGTCGCCCTCGGCCTGCCCTTGGCCGATCCGATCATCGCGATCGTGATTACCGCGGTCATCCTCCGCATCACTTGGCAGTCTTGGCTGACCGTCAGCGGGCGCTCGCATCGTCATTGACCGCTTCTGCTGGGGCAAGGGAAGGCGCCTCGACCGGTGATGCAAGACGACTGCCTGTCGTCCTTCCGAGCCTGTCTCAACCCTTGCCCGCGCTCCTGCTTTCTGTGCCGGCGCAGCATCATCGCGTCGTGATCGTGGGCGCGAGGAAATCGTCAATGACAAGGCGGAACTCGTGACCCGGTCGGGCGGCGTGCTGCGCGAGTTTGAGCTCGCAGTGGCGCCGCCCGATCGGTCGCGCGCACCCGGCTCACAGAGGGAGAATCGATGAGCGGCAGCGGCACCGAGACGGACCTGGTCACGGGGGCGTTCAGCTACTCGGGTTCGCGGATCGCCGAGCTGCTGATGGATTCCGGACGAGACGTGAGAACCCTCACCCACCATCCGGATCGCGACCATCCCCTCCGGGCGCGAGTCCAAGCCCTGCCTTATCGGTTCGAGGACCCAAACACGCTGGCAGCCAGTCTCGAGGGGATCACCACCCTCTACAACACGTACTGGGTCCGATTCGAGCGCGGCCACACGACGTTCACCAACGCCATCGACAACTCGCGCGCGCTATTCGAGGCAGCTCGACGTGCCGGCGTCGCTCGCATCGTTCACGTGAGCATCGCGAACCCGTCGGTCGATTCGCCGTTGCCGTACTACCGCGGCAAAGCGCTCGTCGAGCAGGCTCTTGCTATTGCCGGCGTCTCGTACGCGGTCGTCAGGCCCACCTTCTTCTTCGGCGGTGGCCAAGACATTTTGGCCAACAACATCGCCTGGATCCTGCGACGCCTGCCGCTCTTCGTCGTGCCGGGCGACGGCCGCTACCTGGTCCAGCCGATTCACGTCGACGACCTTGCGCGCATCTGCGTACAGGCCGCGCGCGGTCGCAGCGACGTGATCCTCGACGCGGCCGGACCCGACACGATGTCGTTCGAGGAGCTCGTTCGCGCCGTTCGGGACGCTGTCGGTCAACGTACGCCGATCCTGCACGCACCGCCGACCGCAATGGCCGCGTTAGCGCGCGTGCTCGGCTTTGTCGTACGCGACGTCGTCCTCACGGCCGATGAGATTCGCGGTCTGACCGCTGGGCTGCTGACCTCGCATCGGCCCGCGCTCGGACAGATCTCCTTCCTCGAGTGGCTGAATGAGAATGGGCGAACACTCGGCCGCGCATACGCAAACGAGCTGGCCCGTCACTTTCGGATGCGCGAGACGACTGCTCCTTCCTGAGGTGTCAGCGACGGCTTCGACCTCGCGCTCACTCGCCGCGTCGCGCGTGCCGACGCCCCTGTATCACTACTCGACGGCATGACCGAGAAGGGAAGCGCCCTCGCTTTCGCTCGGGCTCAGGTCGCCGCCGTTCGGGACGATCCGAGGGGGCGTCTTGGGTTGATCACGGGGACGTACCATGGGCCAACGGGCCGCGCCCCACGTCACCTCCCGTTCCGGCGGGCAGCGCTCTCCTTCATGCGCTGGCAGGAATGCCGCGGCGTGCTCAATCCGCTCGACGCCTCACCCCCCGGCAGCGTGTGGTGGCGGGCGGTCAACGAGCGCCTGCTGCGGGACGGATGCGAGTCCGTTGCGCTCGTCGGCGGCATGGCCGGAGAGCCATCGTCCCAGGCAGTGCGGCTCTGGCTGGAGTTCATCGCCAGACCGACGGCGCGCAACTGGTACCGGGCCCACAACGCCAGCATCGTCGGCGCGTACCTGGAGCACCGGGATCTCGCCGAAGCCGAGAGCCCACCGGAGCGCTTCTTCATGAACGTGGCGCTCGGCCGGGTCCTCTACGCGCACGCGCTCGTCGGAGCGCCCCGCCTGGCGCTCGGGCGGTTCGCACCGCTCGCCCGCGTGCTCGGCGACCCCAGGCTTGGGATGGCCGGGGCGTTTCTGTCGCTTCGCCGTGTCCTGCCGAACCGCTACCCGCTCCTCGAAGACGTCGAGACCTACATCGCCGCTGAGCAGCGTCTCGGTCGGCTGCTCGACTACGCCGTGATCCTCCCGCGGATGCAACAGGTGTACGAGTGGTCCGCCGAGGAGCTGCATGAGCCCCGCCTGCTCGAGCTGGCTCGAGACGGTAGCCCGACCTACGCGTGGCCCTTCGAGGAGCGACACGTATGGCGCTCCTCCCACATGCCGGTACTAGCCCGGGTTCTCGAGCGCGCCACCAGGCCCCGGTAATCAGGTTCAGGGACCGGGGTACGCTGCAATCCATGGAGCTCAGAGCGGCGACAGCGACGCGCGTCGTCTTGCGAGGTAGCCGGGTCGTGCTCATCGGCCCCCTCGATCCAAACGACCGCCAGCGATTTCTCAGCGGCCTCGGGCGAGCCAGCCCCGAGTCCATGTACAAGCGCTTCATGACCCCGCTTCCTCGCCTCTCCCGCGCGCAGCTCGCGTGCCTCCTTGGCGTCGATCACCAGGATCATGAAGCGCTGCTCGCGATCGACGAGGACGATGGGGAGGCGGTTGCGGTTGGGCGGTTTGTCCGCTTGCAGGATTCGCCGCCCGCCGCCGAGGCCGCGGTGCTCGTGATCGACGACTGGCAGGGCCTCGGCCTTGGCAAGGCGATCTGCCGGCAGCTCGTGAGAAAAGCTGCGCTTTCCATGCAGAGCAGCACTTCTACGTCGCGCGAAAGGGAGGTGTCTTGGTCCCGGTCGTTGAAGCGCTCGCCTCCGACGACCAGCGGCAGCGCTGCTCGCGGCAGGCGAAACGGCCTCGCTGGTGTGGGATAGTTGGCACGTGAGCACCCCCGAGCAGTCCGCGACGCGTCTGCTCACCGTGGCCGAGCTCGGAGACTCACAGGTCGCCGTGGTCGAGCAGACGCCGCACGGGACCCTGGCCGTGGGTATCAGCGGCGGCAAGCCGTTTGCGGTCTCGAACCGCTGCCGCCACCTCTTTGCCTCGCTGGGCGAGGGGCGGGTGACTGAGGATGGATGCCTCGAGTGCCCGTGGCACGCCTCGCGCTTTGACGTCGGCAGCGGCAAGATGGTCCGCGGTCCTCAGGGCGCGTTCAGGCCGCTTGCCGGCGTCGTCAAGGCGACTACCGGCGCCATACCCTTGAAGACGTTTCCGGTCGAGGTGCGCGACGGCGCGATCTGGCTGATCGGCTGACGGCCGGTCCAAACCTCGTCGGCTTCGCGCCCGGCCTTGAGGTCGGGACCAGCGCTCAGCGGCTGCCGCTAGGACGACCGCTCGTCGCGAGGGATACGGGGTCGGCGCTTCCGCTGTCGGTAAGGAAAGCGAGCGCGCGGTGGTCGTCAGCCGACGCGCTCGGAGCTCGTCCCTTCCGAGCATGTCGTGAGCCTCAACCGAGACGCCTCCTTCCACGCGAAGGAGGAGTGGGCGTGCAAGGACGGGGCATACTGAGCCGGTGAGCGAACCAGCCAACATCCAGCCAGAACTCTGGGTGAACGATGGGCCGGCCGCGGTCGCGTTCTACGAGCGGGCCCTCGGCGCGGTCGTCGAACATCGCGTCGTTGGCCCTGAGCCCTCCGACCTGATCGCTCAGCTGTCGGTCGCCGGCGCGCGATTCTGGGTTTCGAACGCGTCCGAGGACCTGCGCCGGTTTAGCCCGGACGTGATCGGTGGAGCGACGGGACGCATACTGCTCGTCGTCGATGACCCCGAGTCGCTGCTCAGCACCGCTGTTGCGGCGGGTGCGACGCAGACGAGCCCTGTCGGAGACGAGCATGGATGGCGGCTCGGGCGGTTCGAGGATCCGTTCGGGCATGAATGGGAAGTCGGCCGGCCACTCGGCACTTGGCCGCCGCCGTCGGGCTGATCCGAGCTACTGGCTTGCACGACGAGCAGGCGTCCCGGATCGTCGCAGCGGATGCCCGAATTGGACGAGCAGCGACAGTCTCCGTAAAGGCTCCTCATGCTCCTGCTTTGCGGGAAAAGGAGCGGCGGGTGGCCTTGGCCCGACTTCACCGCACGCGACCTCGTCGCCCGATAACGCCCGGTGAGCCGCCGCGCCTAGCCTTGAGCTGCAGCGGGCGAATGCTGGCGACGCACCCCAGTGACAAGTATTCCAACGGCGAAGATCAGGAATCCGAGCTGCGCGACGATTCCCACCGCGGATTCAAACCCGCTTTCAAAGCCCGCATAAGCGACCGCGACCCCGCTTGCCATATAGGCGAGACCACCGATCACACCTGCCCAACCGAGCCAGCGAGCGGCGATGTCCGTTCGGGCGATCGCGACACCGAAAAGGGCGGCGGCCAATCCCAGGAGGAGACGAAAGTAGGTGTTCATTCCGTACTCGGCCCAACGTACGGTCTGGGCATCGGCAAACCTGATCGCCTTCTGAGCCCCCGAGGCATTGGCCCATGCGTCGACCGCGTGCTTCAACGCCACGCCATCGGTGGCTTGCAACGCCGCCCACGCTGCTGCGGCGGCGATTGCAGCCGCCGCCGCGAAGCCCGCCAGTACGGGAAGCACGGCGCGCAGCTGTAGGACCCGGTAAAGGACGAGGAAGCCGCCCAGCACCAAGAGGACGCCGGCAAACTGAATCAAGTGGACGGCCACCCAGTCGTTGCTCTTCGCGTACTTGGCGAAGATCACCGGATAGTTGTCATCGTCACCGGCGGGGTGCTCGTGAGTCACGATCAGGGTCACCAGAAGGCCGCCGACCAGCAGTCCTCCAGTGAGTCTGAGCAGCGTCCGTTCGGCCATCCCCTCTCCCCTCGCTGACGTTGTGTCGGCCACCCTACCTTGCGGCTTCTAGATTCCGGGATGGCTATCGCCTTAGACGAGGAGCAGAAGCGACGGCGCAACTGGTAACCGCGTGACTCCCTTCGCGTGAATGCGCTAGCCGGGGGATCTACCGGACCAAGGTCTCCGTGCCTCCCCGTGCACATACGCGCTACAATTCCGCTCGTGGCCTCTCCAGCATTCGCCAAGGAGGTTGCCTTCATCCACGATGAGGCGCACCTCACGAATGAGGACATCGCCGCCGCCACCGGGGCGGCGCCGAGCACGGCCCGCGCCTGGGTTGCCCTGACGCGGGTGCCCTCCGGCGAGCGCGCGCGGCGGGTCGCCGAGCTTTCGGCGCTCGTCGAGCGGCTGCTGCGGGTGATGGATCCGGAGTACATCCCGGTGTGGATGAACAAGCCGATCCCGGCGCTCGACGACGAGAAGCCGCTCGGCCTCGTTGCCCGCGGCGAGTATCGACGGGTGGCGGAGGTCGTTTCCGCGCTCGAAGAGCCGGTCGCGGCCTGATCATTGCCGCTCGCGGTCGACCCCGTTCGCGTTCGCGGGGTCTGGTATCGCCACCTGCCTCACCGGGGGCGGGTGTGGTGGCGCTCCCACCCGCCGCCGAGCGGGCGCTGGCAGCGCGGCTCGGTGATCGCCGGCTTCTATCTCGCCGACTCCCCAGATACGGCCTGGGCCGAGTGGTACCGCCAGCTCGCCGAGCTCGGGCTTCGACCGGAGCGCCAGCTCCCGAGGGACCTGTGGCGGCTTCGAGTCGATGTCCGGCGGATTGCCAACCTCAGCGACCGCCGGCGGCTCTCCGGGGTCGGGATAGCGCCGCCGCAACCCACGCGGCGGGAGTGGCCGGCGTTCCAGGCGGTGGGCGAGCGGCTCCACACGGAGGGCTGGAGAGGCATCGTCGCCCCAAGCGCGGCGCGTCCCGACGGACGGATCCTCTGCCTCTTCCGCGAGGAGGAAACGATCCCGGGCGTAAGGCCAGTGCCACCGCCGGCGATCTACCGGAAGCCACCCGTCCCTCCTGCCGACACCTGACCCGGCGACACACGGCTTGGCCTAGCACGAGATGCCAATTCGGATGCCAATTTGAGCGAAAGTGAGCCGATCTCAGGTGACCTGAGGTGGCTTCAGCAAGCCGCATCTGATGTCAGCTGACCCGTATCGCCCTGGTTGTGGTCCAGGTGGTCGCCGGTTCGAGTCCGGTCGCTCACCCTCCGCCTAAGCTGCGGGTGTGGCACCACCGCTTCTCGTGGTCGACGCGCCGTCGCTTCTCTACCGCGCGTTCTTCGCGCTGCCGAAGTCGATCAAGGGAGGCAACGGCCAACCCGTCAACGCCCTGCTCGGCACCGCCAACCTGATCCTGCGCGAGGTGGAGAAGCACCGCCCGCGTGCCGTCGCTCTGTGCTTCGGGCCGGACGCAGCGGACTACCGCGTGGAGCTCTACCCGCCCTACCACGCCGAGCGCCCGGCCATGCCCGACGAGCTGGCGCCGCAGTTCGCCGACGCCCCAGCGTTCTTTGCCGCCTTCGGCTGGGACTCGGTGGTGGCTGAGGATCTGGAGGCCGACGACGTGATGGGGTCCCTGGCCCTCGCCGAGGAGAAGGCTGGCGGCGAGGCTCTCCTGATGACGGGGGACCGCGACCTGTTCCAATGCGTGACGAACCGCGTGAAGGTGCTCTACGTCAGAACTGGCGTGAGGGGCGGGGAGCTCATCGACGCCGCGGAGGTGAAGCGTCGCTACGGCGTGCCGCCCGAGCTCGTCCCGGACTTCATCGCCCTGCGCGGCGACCCCTCGGACGGCCTCCCTGGGGCCAAGGGCGTGGGGGAGAAGACCGCCGCCGACCTGCTGCGCCGCCGCGGGTCGCTGGAGGCGGTGCTCGAGGGCGCGATACGCGAGCGGCCGGCTCGCCTGTCGGGCGCGCTGCTCAACAGCGCCGACGAGCTCCGGACCTTCAAGGACATCGCCACGCTGCGACCCGTCCCTGTCAAGCGCCCGCCCGACCGGGAGACGGACTTCGCAAAGGCGGCGGCCGCCGCGCGCGAGCGCGGATTGAACCGCCTGGCGAAGCGACTCGAGGGAATGGCGGCAGGCTCGCCCTCGGATCGATGAGCGTCGCCGCTCCGACGATCCGGCGGGCCGATCCATTGGCGGTAGCGATGGCTACCAGGGCGGTAGCGATGGCTACCGCGCGCCGTCGGGGGAGGCGTAGCGCCTATGGCTGCTGGAGCACGGACAGGACGTTGCCCGCCGGATCCTTGAACCAGGCGATGTTGGGCCCGTTTCCCCGGGAGACGCCCTTCTCGTCCTGCTCGAAGCCGTCGTACCTCTCGAAGGTCACGCCGCGCGCGGAAAGCCCGTCGACGGCCTCGTCGATGTCGTCGACCTCGAAGTTCAGGATCGTGTAGGTGGCCGGTGTGAAGTCCGGCTTCTGGTAGACGAACGTGTCCCGGTCGCCGGCGAGGTGCAGGGTCAGCAGCCCGTGCTCCTCGTCGATGACCGACAATCTCACCCCGAGCGTCTCGCCGTAGAACTCCCGCGCCTTCTGCGCGTCGTCCACAGCGAAGCCGCTTACCGCCTTGGTGTTCTCGAACATGACTAGCTCCTCTCGTTGATTGCGATCGGTTCGACGTCCTCGTACTCGTCGTGGCGGCGCGGCCAGCCCTCGAATCCGTCACCGCGTCCCTCCGGCGCCTGTCGAGCAGCTGCCAGGTGGCGTTCAGCACGTCGGTGCCCCGGTCGTAGCACGAGTACGTGTGGTAGACGACCCCGTCCTCCAGCGCGAAGGCACTCAGGCCGTGCAGCTCCTCGTGGCGGAGGTCGATTTCCGCCCTGCGCGCCGCGCCGAAGTTGAACCCGGTGCCGTTTCGTCGCTCCTCCTCGGTGAACGCGCCGAAGTCCCGGTTGAAGTCGCTGCCCAGAGACGATGCCCACGGGAATCTCCAGCCCATGCGGCGCTTGTAGGCGGTCAGCCCCTCGAGCTAGCAGCTGCGAGCGGCCATCGAAGAGCTCCGCCAGCGTCCACGCCCCGTCCTCGGTCTCGAAGCCGTACTCCTTGTCGATCCGCACCCATGGCAGCTCCTGGCGCTCCCGCGCGAGCTCGTCGCTGCGGCGGGTGACCTCCTTCTCGCGCTCGAGCAGCGCCATGCGCGCGGCGAGCCATTCCTCGCGCGTCCCGACCCTGTGCTTCGTCATCGCGTTCGCCTCCTGTCGTTTGGGCTCGGTACTAGGGACCGGCTGCGGTCCCGGAAATCATCGGTCGGCCAGGCGGGATCTGTCGGCCAGCCTGGCGAATCAGTCCAGCCGCTCGGGCAGGCCGAAGTTCTCGAAGGCGGCCGCGAGCCTCATCGGGTCTTGGGGTTGCTCCGGCAGGCGGGCGATTACGGCGCGATCGGGCGAGGGGGTGGACCGGGCGATGAAGGCCGTTATGTCGCTGATCGTGTCGTCCCGAAGCGTCAGGACGTTCAGCGCGAACGGCAGGTAGGTCTCCTCATCCTCATCCCAGCTGTAGAACGCCAGTGCCTCCTGCCCGTTTGCGCGCACTCGGACGGGACGCCAACGCCACTGGCCCGATAGGGGCCAGCCGGCAAGGAAGGTGGCGATCGCATCGCGGCCGCGGAACCAGCTCGCCAGCGGCGGCATCGCGAACGCGGCGTCCTCGGTCAGCATCGCGACCACGGCGTCGACGTCGCCCCGCTGCCACGCGTCGACGTAGCCGTTCACGATCTCGTTGAGGCGCTCGTCGCCCAGCGCCCGCAGGGTCGCCTGCTGGCTTTGCTCGGGAAGCCGCTCCTCGACGGCGCTGCGGGCGCGCTGGAGGGCGCTGTTCACCGACGCCGTGGTCGTCTCGAGCGCCTCCGCGGCCTCGCGCGCCGAGAAGCCGAGCACCTCGCGCAGGATCAGCACGGCGCGCTGGGTGGCCGGAAGGTGCTGGAGCGCGGCGACGAACGCAAGCTCGACGCTCTCGCGCTGCTCGTAGCGGGCCTCCGGCCCAGCGAGCCCGTCCTCGAGACCCAGCCTCTCGTCCGGGTAGGGCTCCACCCACACCGATTCCACGATCGGCTCGCCGGGTCCCTGGTGCGGATCGGCGGCAGCGCCATAGTCGATGGGAAGCACCCGCTTGGGGCGCTTCTCGATCATGTCGAGGCAGGCGTTGGTGGCGATCGTGTAGAGCCACGAACGCAGCGAGCTTCGGCCCTCGAACCTGGACAGGCCGCGCCAGGCGCGAAGGAGCGTGTCCTGAAGCGCGTCCTCGGCGTCGTGAACGGAGCCGAGCATGCGGTAGCAGTGGGCGTGGAGCTCGCCTCGATGGGGCTCTACCAGGCGGCTGTAGGCGTCTTCGTCGCCGCCCCGAGCGGCCTTCAGCAGCTCGCGCTCCTGCGGCGTCGCGCTCGTGGAAGGGGTAGCCATTCGGAGCAGATTAGACCGAGACGCCGAGTCGAACTCATCGCGCCGATTAATCCGGGGAGGTGCGCCGGTCTCAAGGGCAGGAGATGAGGCCTGTCCCCGCCAAGCCAGTGGTGCACCTGGAGCTGCACACCCCTGACCTGCTGCGCGCCTCCGCGTTCTACGCGCGGCTCTGCGGCTGGCGCGCGGAGCGGATCCACGCCGGCCCCGGCGAGTACTGTGCGCTTGGACTCGGCAGCGGGTTCGGCGGCGGGATCGTCGAGTGCGAGACGCGTCGCCCGCTGTGGCTACCGTATGTCGAGGTCGCCGAGATCGCCGAGGTGACCGAGCGGGCGCGGGTGCTCGGGGCCTCGGTGCTGCTGGCGCCCCGCGAGGGCCCCGCGGGGTGGCGGAGCGTCGTCGCCGCGCCGGCGGGCGGGGAGGTGGCCTTCTGGCAGCCAAAGGAGCAGCACCGATGAGTTCCGTGGCTGCGGACAGTCTCAAGCACAAACGGCAGCGAGGAAGGAGAAACCGAAGCGATGAGCGAGCAGAAGGCGACTGACAGGAACCGATGGGTCGCTCTCTACGTGCTCTGCGCGGGCATGCTGATGATCGTCCTCGACGTCACCGTGGTGAACGTGGCATTGCCGTCGATCCAGAGCGACCTCGGTTTCTCGCAGTCGAGCCTTGCGTGGGTCGTCAACGCCTACCTGATCGCCTTCGGAGGGCTGCTGCTGCTCGCCGGGCGCTTCGGCGACATCCTCGGCCGCAAGAGCGTCTTCATGGTGGGCCTCGGTGTGTTCACCGTGGCGTCGTTCCTGTGCGGAGTGGCGGAGAGCCAGGGGCTCCTCGTCGCGGCGCGCTTCGTCCAGGGCATCGGCGGCGCGATGACCTCCGCTGTGATCCTCGGGATGATCGTCACGATGTTCCCCGAGCCCCGGGAGCGGGCCAAGGCGATCGGCGTCTACGGCTTCGTCGCCTCGGCGGGCGGCTCGGTGGGGCTGCTCGCCGGGGGGGTGCTGACGCAGACCATCAACTGGCACTGGATCTTCTTCGTGAACGTCCCGATCGCCGCCGTCACGGCCGTCCTGGCAATGCGCGTGCTCGACGGGGACGAGGGCATCGGCTTCGGCGACGGGGCCGACGTCCCGGGGGCGGTGCTCATCACGAGCTCGCTGATGCTCGGCGTCTACACGATCGTCAAGCCGGCGGCCGACTACGGGTGGGGCTCCGGCCGCGCGCTTGGACTCAGCGCCGTCTCCCTCGTGCTCCTCGTCGCATTCCTCGTGCGCGAGGCGACGGCGCGCAACCCGCTGATACCGCTGCGGATCTTCCGCTCGCGCGACGTGTCGGGGGCCAACGCGATCCAGGCGCTCCTGGTGGTGGGGATGTTCGGGATGTTCTTCCTCGGGGCGCTGTATCTGCAGCGGGTGCTGGGCTACGACGCCCTGGAGATCGGTCTTGCCTTCCTGCCAGCGACGCTCGTCATGGGAGTGTTGTCGCTCCGCTACTCGGAACGGCTTGTCATGCGCTTCGGCGCCAGGAAGACGCTTCTCCCCGGCATGGTGCTGATCGTCGCGGGGCTCGCCCTGTTCGCGCGCGCGCCCGTGGACGGCATCTACGTGCGCGACGTCCTGCCGGTGATGATCCTGCTCGGCTTCGGTGTCGGCGTCTCCTTCCCGGCCCTGATGACGCTCGCGATGTCCGGCGCCACCAATGAGGACGCCGGCCTGGCCTCCGGCCTCGTGAACACGACGGCCCAGGTGGGCGGCGCGCTGGGCCTGGCCGTGCTCGCGACTCTGTCAGCAACCCGCAGCGACGCCCTGGCCGACGGAGGGCATGCCACCGCATCCGCGTTGACGGGCGGGTATCACCTGGCGTTCCTCATCGGCGCCCTCCTCGTTGTTGCGGGCATAGTGATCGCCGTCATGGTCCTCGAGCCGGAGGAGCGGGCGGAGGCCGAGGTGGCGACCGATGTCAAGCATGTCGGCGGAGAGCCGGCGTACTCCGAAGCCGCATAGCCCCGTCCTGGCAGGGCTGGCAACCGCATCCGCGCCACGGCTATTCCGCTAGCTCGACTACCAGCGGGGTCCCTTCCTTGAACCAGGTGCGATGGAGCTCCTTGATCTTCGACCGAGTTGGGCGCCCCCTTCGATGCATCAAGCACTCGAGGTAGTCGAAGCGGTTGACCGTCTCGCAGTACGCCTCGATCGCATCATGCGTCTCCTCCGTCCCGCCTAGCTCCCGCGCGACGCCTGCGAAGGCTCCACCGCGGATTCGCAGACGCACGTTCGGGTCCGCCTGGATGTTCTTTGCCCAGGCTGCGCGTCCGCCGCCGATCGAGACGATGTAGGCCTTGTCGCTCCTACGCATCGCTCGAACGCACTTGCGCCGCGTCTTGCCCGTCTTGCGACCCCTCGTGGCGAGCACGCCGAATCCCGCGGGCGGCAGCACCGTGAAGAACGGAAGCTGAAGCGCACTGAGCACTCGACCGCCGGCCGCCGATCGGACGAATGGGTTGCGCTGCCGTTCGGGGACATACATGTGGTCTGCGGCGCTACCAGGTGTCGACGAAGCGCCGTTCCGTCGTCCGAGGACTGGCTGAATCCGCCGCCGCGAGCGTCGAGATGATCAGGCGGCGCGACTCCGCCGGGTCGATGACGTCGTCGAGCTCGAACAGCGTGGCCGCGTTCAACGCCTTCGCGTGCTCGTGCAACGCGGCGGTCATCTGCTGGACCCGCTCCTCGCGCTCGCCCTCGTCCGCGATCGCGTCGAGCTCGCGCCGAAAGCCGAGGCGGACGGCGCCCTCGAGGCCCATCGGCCCAAGCTCGGCCGTGGGCCAGCCCACGGTGAGGAGCGGCTCGTGGAGGCTGCCGGCCGCCATGGCCTGTGCCCCGAGGCCGTAGGCCTTGCGCAGGATCAGCGAGATGAAGGGCACCCGTAGCGAAGCGCCGGTGACGAACAGGCGCGAGCAGTGGCGCACCAGGGCGGTCGCCTCGGCCTCCGGGCCAACCATCATCCCCGGCGTGTCGATCAGCGAGACCAGGGGCAACCCGAACGCGTCGCAGAGCTGCATGAAGCGAGCGGCCTTGTCGGCGGCATCGCTGGTGATCGCCCCGGCGAGGTGCATGGGGTTGTTGGCGACGATGCCAACCGGCCGTCCCTCGACCCGCGCGAGCGCCGTGACCATCCCCGGCGCGAACCTCTCGCGGAGAACCGTCGCCGAGCCCTCGTCGGCGAGGGTCTCGATCACGGGACGCACGTCGTAGGCTCGGCGTCGCCGCTCCGGCACGATCTCCCTGAGCGCGAGCTGATCGGGTTCCCTGCCGGGCGGTGTGCGCCCCTGGAAATAAGACAGGAGCCGCTTCGTCACTTCTACCGCCTCCGCCTCGTCGGCTACGGCGACGTCGACGACTCCG
>WNGF01001843.1_pt1 | contig 30545 bp, 27 predicted proteins | sample 5400641 | NCBI WGS metagenome assembly WNGF01 (sample SAMN13153371, study PRJNA577476) | soil metagenome | isolation source: 80 cm soil or saprolite under grassland replicate 2 | place: USA:California | collected 2016-06-15 | reverse complement strand
AAGAGATGTCTGGTGGGCTACGCCACCACGAGGATGAAGTCAAAAGGGACCGAGCCATTTGGTTGGACACCGATCACCGAACGAAGACACTCCCTCTCTCGAAAGGGACCAGGTGCGTCTGCGCTGAGGTGGGAAGTGTATTCGAAATCATGAAACCAAGAAACTCAAACTACTTGACATTGGCCGACGTACTTAGAGATGTTGAAAAAGGAGTGTTGAGAAAAAAGCTCTTGCCTTGCTTACGAGCTGCTGCAGGTAGGACGGATTCCTTTTCGCCCTATTCCACTACGTCGTCGGGCAGGATCGATCCTGACCCTTGGTTGAGGAAGCGAACCAGTCGCTTTATGTTCTGGGCAGCCGCCGCCAGAAAGAACTGCTCCCGAACAAACTTCAATCTGCGCAGGCGCAGGCGACGCAATCCGATCTTATTCTTAAGTTCCGCAAACAGCGTTTCCACCTTCTTTCGTCCCCGCTGTGCCTTCGCGAACTCTGACGTGTTGACCAACTCGCGGGTGCGTTGCCGCGCAGGCTCATCCATGTGGATGGCAAGATGTCGGAATGCTCCGCTGATGCATTTTTCTTTTTGGGGGCATGCACCACAGCGTTTGCGGGTCCCGCTTGCGAAGATGGGATCACCGGGGTAGAATGGAAGCCCTTTTGTGAAGTCGGTGCTTCAAATCGTCGCAGTACTTATATTCGTTGGAATTGTGGTCTGGACAATTGTTGATCCCGAGGGATTCCGTCGCGCCATTGAGCACGGTTACCCATACGAATTGCGTCGGCAACAGCAATGAACTCGCCTGACTTCATTGTCGCCTCAGTCGCTGGGCTGCTAATACTGATCAGTATGAGGGCTTACGGAAGTGGGTCCTTCGGGGCCGATGAACTCGCGCAATCAATCTCTGGATGTGCTGCGTTTCTTGGCGATTCTGCTCGTTTTACTCGACCACTACGACTACCTTCCCGGTACGGCCTCGGGATGGATCGGAGTGGATTTGTTTTTCGTGCTCTTCTGGGTTTCTGATCTCAGGACTATTGTTTTCTCCTTGGTATTCCCCTATAGTCGCGGAAGCCACAGCTGCGCAAGGCTCTACTGCATCCCAGATTTTTCCTCTGTGAAAAACCTGTGTTCTCTGTGGTTCATGCTTTTGAAAGTCCACTCCGATCTCCCCGCTCGGCTATACTGATTGGTTTCCTTCCATGCCGAGGAACTCTGTTGAAGATTCTGGTCTGCATCAAGCAAGTCCCGCAGAAAGATGCGCCGCTGAAGTTGAACGAGAGCGGCACCTGGATCCGGGAAGACGTCTCCTACGAAGTCAATGAGCCGGACGCCTTCGCGCTGGAAGAAGCTCTGCGCCAGAAGGAGAAGCACGGCGGAGAAGTTGTCGCCATTACCGCGGGGCCTTCCAGATCACAACAGGTTTTGCGCGAGGCGCTGGCCAAAGGCGCCGACCGCGCAATTCATTTAGAAGATCCGGGCTTTGTGGGCCTTGATGCCTACAACACGGCGCGAGCATTCGCGGCTGCTATCAAAGACGAGCAGTTCGATCTGATCTTCACCGGATTGCAGTCCGATGACTATGGCTTTGCTCAGACAGGAGTCATCCTCGCCGAGTTACAGGGGTGGCCGCATGCAACTATCATCATGCAAATTGAGAAGACCGATGGCGGCATCAAAGTAAAACGCGAGCTGGAAGCCGGATATTTTCAGTTTGTCGAGATGCCGCTGCCTGTTGTGCTGACCATCCAATCGGGCATCAACAAGCTGCGATATGCGACGTTGATTGGCATCAAGCAGGCCAAGAACAAGCCCCTGCGCAAGGTAACTCTTGCGGATGTTCAGCAGGCGATTGGCCCCAATTTACAGAGGATCGAACGTCTATACGTGCCGCAAAAAACCAAGAAGACGGAGTATTTGGAAGGATCTCCGTCCGAAATCGCAAAGAAACTGGTAGATAAACTGCGCAACGAAATTCGGGTACTGTGAGGAGCATTTAGCAGTTGGCAAATAGCATTTAGCCACGTCCGGCGCAGGGATGGGCACAGATTCATTGGACAAAGTGCTAATTGCCGAGTTCCTAGGTGCGAATTTAGGAGGCTTATGTCAGGGAATCAGTTGATTCGCGAAGAAGAAGTTCAATTGGGCGGAGATGAAGAGCAAGGCTCTGTCCTGATGACGGTTGGCAAGCTTCTGCTGTGGACCGATCTCATTCTTCTCGCGTTCGTGTATTCCGGGATTAAGGGCGGATCGCATCTCTATGTGTACTGGTTTTCGGTGCAAGCCATTGTTGGCCTGACGCTGCTCGGCATTGGCCGCGCGAAACGTGGAAGCCTGACGCATTGATCGAGGAAAAGGAACGCTAAACATGTAGAGGCAGAGACTGTCCTGAGCGGAGTCGAAGGATGCCCTCACCTGCCTTCATGACCACAGCGACGAAAAAATGCCTGAATCAATTCTAGTAATCGTCGAACAGCGCGAAGGGAAGCTCAGCCGCGTCTCCTGGGAAACGCTCGTCGCCGGGCAGTCCATCGCCGCGGAAACCGGCTGGACTCTGGAAGCCGCCGTGGTTGGAAGTGGCGTCGGTTCAATCGCGAGCGAAATTGCCGCCAAGAAAGTCGCTAAAGTTTACGACCTCGAATCTCCCGCTCTGAATCCTTACACCCCGGATGCTTACTCGGCGGGACTGAAACAATTCCTCTCGTCCAATCAGCCCAAGTTGATATTGATGGCGCACACTTACCAAGTGCGCGATTTTATTCCCCAACTCGCAACTGCGATGGGCCGCACCGTGATCAGCGATTGCATCGGATATCGCAAGGACGGTGACGGACTGCTATTTACCCGGCAGATGTTTCAGGGAAAATTTGCGGCGGATGTCAGCTTCAGTTGTGATGCGCCTTGGTTCGTTACCTTCCAGAACGGGGCATTTCGTGGGGACAAAGTCGAGGCTGAATCGAGCGCCGCGCCGGTCGAAACTGTGAACCTGGAAATTCCCGCCGCAACAGTGCGCAATCGGCCGCAAGAAATATTTAAGGAAGCGAAACAGGCAGTGGATCTGACGCAAGCTGAAATCATTGTTTCCGTTGGGCGCGGGATCAAAGAACAGAAGAACATCGAACTTGCGAAGCAGCTCGCGGACGCACTGGGCGGCGAAATTGCCGCGTCGCGACCCATCTGCGATTCGGGCTGGCTCCCCATGGACCGCCAGATCGGCTCTTCGGGGCAGACGGTTGCACCCAAGCTTTATCTTGCTCTCGGAATCAGCGGCGCGATTCAGCACATCGTCGGGATGAAAGGCGCCCGCTCGGTCGTCGCCATCAACAAGGATCACGAAGCACCGATTTTCGAGATTGCAGATGTGGCGGTCGTCGGAAGTCTGTTCGACATAGTGCCGCCATTGATCGAGGAGATAAAGAGAGCGAAAGCGGCAAGCTAGCTATGAGCCGTGACTGGACAGAGCGGCTAAAATAGTCAACATGGACATGACCTTAACTGCGGTGTACGAAGAGGTGCCTGAATCCGAGGGCGGCGGCTATGTGGCCTATACGGAAGAGCTACCCGGCGCCATTACCGAGGGGGACACCCTTGATGAGGCCCGCGCAAACCTGCGGGACGCCATCGAAGTCCTGCTCGAAGCGAATCGTGAGCTGACCGGCAAACCGACTGTGGGAAAGAAAATCACTCGCGAGAAGATTACCGTTTCTGTCGCCTAGTCTTGCTGTCACCACCCGATTAACTTTGAAAATTTGATCTGACTTGAAGGGTAAGATCCCTTTTCAGATCAGCAATGCGGGGCGTGCCGCTTGGGATCTTCGGGCACGTGAATGCGATGCAAACATCCGAACAGCGGCAGAGAAAGACCCTCCGCGTTTAATAGAACTGTGCGCATTGGAGCCGAGTCTCCACTTGTCGGGTTTGCGCGCCGCGCTACTCTGAATAGGCAGGACGGCGGAGCACGGAGAACTCTACCCACAGACGCCAAAGGGCCCAAAGACGAGTTGGCGGATTCTGGAGAAATTCATTGAAACGCATCGATTTGATTCGGCATTTAGAAGAACATGGTTGCGTGCTCATTCGGGAACGGGGCAGTCACAGCGTTTACCATAACCCGGGCACCCAACGAACCAGCACAGTTCCCAGGCATCGCGAGGTAAGAATCCAACGGCAACCCGCATCTGCAAGCAACTTGGGGTTCCCAGTCCACTTCGCTGAATTGTCCCGAAATGTTTATCATTAGCCGTTTGCTTATCAGTGTTCATCCGTGAATCCGGACCAAAGAAGTTTTTCAGCCCAGTGCGAAAGGCTAACTACTAAATGCTGATCTTCCGCAAACCGCTCCAAGGCATTGACCGTCCGAAGATGCCTGCCGATGTGGTCATCGTCGGCGGCGGCCCGTCGGGCATGGCATGCGCGCTGCGGCTATCGCAACTGATCGACAAGCACAATCTAAGCAATCCTGATTCACAGCTAAGCAAAGAAAATATCTACGTTCTCGAGAAAGCCCGCGAGGTCGGCCAACACTGCTTATCCGGCGCGTTGCTCGATCCGCGGTCTATGCGCGAGTTGCTACCTGGTTTTGAAAGAGAAGCGCCGCTAGATGCTCCGGTCACGAAGGAGTCAGTTTATTTCTTAACCGAACGAAGCAAGCTGAAGTCTCCCATCACGCCGCCACCCTTGCGCGATCACGGCAATTATGTTATTTCGCTGAATCGGTTTCTGAAGTGGTTGGGAAGGAAAGTCGAAGAGGCGGGAGTAACCGTCTTCACCGGATTCGCGGGATCGGAGTTGCTGTTTGACGGCGACCGCGTGACCGGACTGCTCACCGATGACAAAGGAGTGGACAAACACAATCGGCCCAAGTCCAACTTCGAGCCCGGGTACGAACTGCAAGCCAAGATCGTCATCCTGGCTGAGGGCACCCGCGGTTCGCTGACCAAACAACTCATCAACAAGTTTGATCTCGCCAAGGAGCGCAATCCGCAGACTTACGGCCAGGGTGTGAAAGAGCTCTGGGAAGTGCCTTCGGGCCGCATCGCTCAGGGCGAAGTCATCTACACCATGGGTTGGCCGCTGACTTCGCGCGAATACGGCGGCGCATGGATTTATGGGAGCAAAGACAATATTGTTTCGCTCGGATTTGTGACCGGACTCGATTATCCCGATCCGCGGCTCGATCCGCAGCGTGTGTTGCAGGCATTCAAACGGCATCCGTTCATTGCCAAGCTGCTTGAAGGCGGCAAGATGATTCGCTATGGCGCAAAGTCTTTGCCGTACGGCGGCTGGTGGGCGATTCCGCCGGTTGCGGGCAACGGCTGGATGATTCTCGGCGACTCGGCGGGTTTCCTAAACTCGCAGCGCCTGAAAGGGATCCACCTGGCAATCAAGAGTGGAATGCTCGCCGCGGAGACCGCTTTCGAGGCAATGAAGAAAGACGATTTCTCTGCCGCGATGCTCGGTATGTTTCAGCAGAAAGTTGAATCCAGCTGGATCAAAGAAGAGCTTTGGAAGGTACGAAATTTTCATCAGGGCTTTGAACATGGCTTCTGGCGCGGGATGTTCCACGCTGGCCTGCAGCAGTTTACCGGCGGACGCGGCTTGCGGAATCGCTATCCGGGCACAGCGGGCTACACCCGCATGAAAAAGCTGGCGGACTTGCCACCGGACGGAGGCGCCGAAGCCCACTTGCTTGGTCCAGCCAAAGGCGATGGCAAGCTGACGTTCGACAAGCTTACCGATCTCTATCATTCAGGCACGAAGCACGAGGAAGACCAACCCGCGCACCTCGTCATCCACGATACTGATATTTGCAATTCGCGCTGCATTCGCGAGTATGGCAGCCCTTGCCAACATTTCTGTCCGGCAAATGTTTACGAGATGCTCGACGATTCTGCGGCGCCGAATGGAAAACGCATCAGTCTGAATCCGTCCAATTGCGTGCATTGTAAGACCTGCGACATTCAGGATCCCTACCAGATCATCACCTGGGTTCCGCCGGAAGGCGGAGGCGGGCCAAATTACGACGGCATGTGAGAACAGCGGAGACTTCTTGGCCACGGATTTACGCGGATAAAGAAACTGCTTTGTAGGAACTGCATTACACAAAGAGGGACGTGAAAATGTTTTCCAGTAAAAAGTTTGCCGAGAGTACACGCATCTTGCTGGTCCTGTCTCTTTCTGCTTGCGCCGTAGCGCAACAGACTCCGCAGTCAGTTACGATGCCTTCCACCGGTCACTCCGGCCTGGATCAGTACCGCGCCTCACGCATCGCAGTTTACACGGACGACTATGGCCAGCTAGCGCGCTATCGTGACGCCAACACCGCACTCAAAGCTCCGGCGGCGGGCGAGAGCCGAGTGGTTTTCTTTGGAGACTCAATCACCGATATCTGGAACATCGCGGAATCTTTTCCTGGAAAGCCTTACATCAACCGTGGCATCGGCGGTCAGACCACTTCGCAGATGCTGGTCCGCTTTCGCCAGGACGTGATCAATCCGCAGCCGAAAGTTGTCGTGATACTTGCGGGGACTAACGATATCGCCGGAAACACCGGGCCGATCTCGAACGAAGATATCGAGGCGAATTACTCCAGCCTGACGGAGCTGGCGCGAGCGCATAACATTCGTGTGATTTTCTCGTCCATCCTTCCGGTCCACAACTACACGCCGAAGGGAGAAGAATTCTTTGCGCAACGCTCGCCGGAGAGGATCCTGGCGGTGAACTACTGGCTGAAGGATTACTGCGTCGCTAATAATCTTATCTACCTCGATTACTTCAGCGCAATGGTTGACGATAAAGGCCTGCTAAAGCGCGATCTCGCTGACGACGGCCTGCACCCGAACAAAGCTGGGTATGCGATCATGGCGCCGCTGGCGGAGAAGGCGATTGCGAAGGCGTTGGGAGAAAGCGCTCGGTAGTCAGCACTCAGCACTCAGCGCTGAGGGTGGTCGGGCTGCGCAATTTTCCTAGTTTCGAAACATCCACTTTTCGCTTTCAACCGCATCTATAATTAAGTTCGGTTTCCGATCACCTCAGCCTGTGGGATACCGTTGGCTGTGGTGGCGAGGGAGAGGTACGCGGGCGAGGGAGCCTGCGCCACACTTTCCCGAGGGTGTGGGTGGAAACGCCTGCGCCTCCCGCTTTCGAAAGGAAGCATTGGAAAGGAAATGACTGCCGGGATCATCCCCGCCTGCCGTGTCCTTTCTGCCGAAATCAGGAGCTAGAAGCTGCCGCTTACCGACAAATTCGGCCGCGCCATCACCGATCTGCGGATTTCCATCACCGATCGGTGCAACTACAAGTGTGTTTATTGCCGGACTGGCAACGAGGGCGCGCTTTATGGTGAGCTGCCTTTTGCGGACTATCTGCGCATGGCGCGGGTGTTGGTGTCGCTGGGAATCACGAAAATTCGCCTGACCGGCGGCGAGCCGTTACTGCGACGGGGCTTAGTTGATTTTGTGCGGGAGCTCGCAAGATTGCGACCTCAAGGGCTAAAGCCCACGTTCTCTGGCGCGGCCAACGGCACGGCTGAAGCCATGCCCTTTCACGACCCCAACCTCAGGACTGGAACCTCCCGTGTCGCAAGTTCAGGGAACAGTTTTGCTGACGACGAACCTCTCGACATCGCCATAACCACCAACGGTCATCTTCTAGCCAACATGGCGCAGCCGCTCAAAGATGCCGGCTTGAATCGCATTACCGTCAGCATGGATGCAGTCGATTCCGACCGCTTTACACGTATCACACGAGTGCCCGGCGGTTTCGATCATGTTCTCGCGGGGATGCGGGCGGCGCGCGATGCTGGACTCTGGCCGGTCAAAGTCAATTGCGTGCTGATGCGCGGCTTCAACGAAGATCAGATCGTCCCCTTTGGCAGGTTTGCGCGCGAAGAAGGAGTGACGGTACGCTTCATCGAATTCATGCCGCTGGAAGAAGATCGCGTCTGGGCTCCAGAGACCGTGGTCACGTTGGATGAAATTCTGTGTCGCATGGCGGAGTATCGCCCACTGATCGAAATTCCGCACGCCCGCAGCGAAACCGCGCGGCGTTACCGTTTCGACGACGGTATCGGCGAAATTGGGATTATCGCGCCGGTTTCGCATCCCTTCTGTGGGCACTGCAGCCGCATTCGCATTACGTCTGATGGCAAAATCCGCACTTGCCTTTTTTCCGTCTGGGACCACGATTTGCATGAGCTGATGCGCCGTGGAGCTACAGACGAAGACATGGCGGAATTCATTCGTGGCGTGATCGCGAGAAAAGAAGAACGACATCACATTGGCGAACCGGAGTTCGTGCCGGCATCCAGAACCATGGTACATATTGGGGGTTGAGTGCGAAGAGCAAGGCATAAACCAGAAGGACACGAAGTTCCACGAAGGAAATCAGGAGCGTGATTGCGGTCTAGCATTGAACTCTGCGGGATTGGAGTTCCTTCGTGAACCTTCGTGCCCTTTGTGGTTTATGCTTTTCGATCGCATTAGCGCTCAGTCAATCAAGTTCAGCTCAGGAATCCACGAGGGCGACCTACCCCGGTTTCGACCGGAATGACTATCCGGGTGACGCGAATCTCCAAATCCTGCGACAGACTTTTTCCTTCACGGGATATTGGCTGAACAATCCTCCTGACGCCAAAACAAATACCTGGACAGGAAAACGCGCGAAGCTGGCGTCCGCCGGATTCGGTTTTCTGGTCCTCTACAACGGACGTCTAGACAAAGAATTGAAACGCAACCCAACCGCGCTAGGTCAATTGGACGCGCAAGCGGCAGTAGCGTCCGTCCAGCGCGAAGGCTTTCGAGCAGGCACCATAATTTTTCTGGATATTGAAGAAGGCGGGCGCATGCTGCCCGAGCAGAAGGCCTATATCTACGCTTGGGTGGACACGGTGAACGCAGCCGGCTTTCGCGCCGGCGTGTACTGCTCCGGCATTGCCGCCAAGGAAGGCAAGGCTACCGTGGTCACAGCTGACGACATTCGGCAAAACGCTGGAGGCCGGCAAATTGTGTATTTTGTAACGAACGATGTTTGCCCGCCATCCCCGGGCTGCGCGTTTCCTGCGAATGCGCCAAAGCCTTCAAGAAGCGGCATTGATTTTGCTGACGTGTGGCAGTTCGCGCAGTCGCCGAAGAGAAAAGAGTTTGCAGCAAAATGTCCGGCGAATTACAACGCTGATGGGAATTGCTATCCGCCGGGGGTGGATCCGTCGCTCAAGTTGCACGTGGATGTGGAAACCGCGACCAGCGCCGATCCGTCGCGCGCAGGTGATTAACTTGTGTGGCGCGGACATTCTTGTCCGCGAATACGGGCGACTCAGGCTTGCAAATTCCTTGTAGCACAGATGATTCACGGACAAGAATGTCCGCGCCACACAAAACCGGCCACACCTTGCGCTGTGCCTCGCAAACAGTGCACAATATCCTCAGTTGCTCAAGGCGTGTTGCCGCCGGAAAAGAAATGTCACTTTCGGCTGTCCTTGAGCATCGTATTAGCAGTAGAAGTACGGTCGGCTTCAACATCCCCGCGGAGTGGGCCCTGATTCGAAAGAGATGACGGGTAGTGAGTCCGCTGGAGCCGCTGGAAGCTTTCAACATCCCCGTTTCGGAATGCGTTTCCGGCCCTGGTAAGCATCCGCGGCTGCATGCGTGTTTCCGAAGCTGAAGGCGAGACACAACATGGCTACCGCAACTGCTGTTTGCAGTCTGGAAAATTATCTCGTTCTCCCCGATCACACTATGGACGAGCGCATTGCCGCCGCCCGCCAAGTTTTGGGCCGCGATTGCGTAGTCCTCGGGCACCATTACCAACGCGATGAAGTCATCCGCTTCGCCGATTTCCGCGGCGACTCCTACAAACTTGCGAAAGAGGCAGCGCGCGCTGGTGGGAAGTACATCGTCTTCTGTGGCGTGCATTTTATGGCGGAGAGCGCCGATATTCTTGCGCGTCCGGGCCAAGTCACCATCCTCCCGGATCTGAACGCGGGATGTTCCATGGCCGACATGGCCGAAATCACTCAGGTGGAGGACTGCTGGGAGAACCTGGTCCGTGCCGGCATCACGAACGACGAAGGCAATGGCGTGACTCCGATTACATATATGAATTCCACTGCTGCCATCAAAGCCTTTTGCGGCGAGCGTGGAGGAGTGGTGTGCACGTCGTCCAATGCGGCGGGCGCTTTCAAATGGGGATTCGCCAAGACTCCGAAACTACTCTTTCTTCCCGATCAGCATCTCGGACGTAATACCGGATACAAGCTCGGCATTCCCCTCAATGAAATGGTGGTGTGGGATCCCTACATGCTGAACGGTGGACTAGATCCCGAGCGCCTGAAAAAGGCGCGGGTGATTTTGTGGAAAGGCCACTGTTCAGTGCATCAGCGATTTTTGCCGGAGCACGTTGATAATGTCCGAGCCAAATATCCTGGCATTCGCGTAATCGTTCATCCCGAATGCCGGTGGGAGGTTTGCCAGAAGGCAGACGGCATCGGCTCAACCGAAGGCCTCCTGAAGATGATTCGACAAGCGCCTTCCGGCACAAGGTTTGCGGTCGGAACGGAAATTCACCTGGTCAACCGCATGGGCAAGGAATTCGCGTCGGAAGGGAAGAAGGTCATCACACTTGATGATTCCGGCTGCCTGTGCACGACGATGTTCCGCATCTCGCCACAGCACTTGTGCTGGGCGCTGGAGAATCTGGTTGAAGGCAATGTCGTCAATCAGATCAAAGTTCGCGGCGATGTGAAGCAATGGTCAAAAGTAGCGTTGGACCGGATGCTGAAAATTCAGTGATCGTGTGGCGCGGCGCCCTCGCCCGCGAACGTTGTGGGTGGGTTATGAAGTCAGAACAGGTCACCTATAGAGTTAATGTTTAGCCGGCTGTCTCGCGGGCGAGGGTGCCCGCGCCACATAGTCCCAAATGAATTAGAATAGCTGCATACCCCTATGTCTTCCCGCACTTTCACCCTCGACGAAGCTCAAGACCTTCTCCCCGTGCTCGAATCCCTTTTGCGTGCGACCATCGATGGCAAGAAGCTGATGGAATCCGTGGATGCCGAATTCCAGGCGATCTCGCATAAAGTGATGGTCAACGGCGGCATGTCTTTGAATGTTGTTCACCTGGCGCGCCGCAAGGCCGAACGCGAAAAGGCCATCCAGCGAGTGAAAGATGCCATGGCTGAGATTGACGCCATGGGGGTTCAAGTCAAAGACCTCGACACTGGCTTGTTGGATTTCCCCTGTGAAGTGGATGGCCAAACCGTCCTGCTCTGCTGGAAGTTGGGTGAAAAGACGATTACCCATTGGCATGGCGTCAGCGAAGGTTTTGCCGGACGAAAGCCGGTGAACGAGAAGATCAGCCGAGCGAAGCGGGCGAATTAGAAATCGGCTTGTGGTCTAAGGCCGCGTCGGCCAATTTTCTCTGCAAGTTCCAACCTGGTTCTCGTTCCTCTTGCAAGCAGAAGTGTTTTACACGGTGGTACAACCACCCATGTCCAACAGAACGTGTCTGCTACAATTTGTAAGCTGCTCCAGATAAGGGTTTTGGAGCTATTCGTTTAGGGGCATTGATCATGCTGAATACTGGGCGGAAAGCGTCTCTGATTGCTGCGTTTGCGGTTGTTTCCATGCTCGGTCTTTCCAGCGGGTGCAGCGGATTTTTTGTAAATCCGACATTGACTTCGATCGCCATTACGCCGAATCCGGCACCCGTCCAAGTCGGGACGTCAGTGAATTTGACCGCGACTGCCAATTTCAGCGACGGAACCACCCAAGATGTTACTGGTTTGGCCACTTGGACTAGTTCCGATACCAGCCAGACATTTGTGACTGTGAGTTCGGTCGGCTTGGTCACTGGCATTCAAAACACAACTTCAGCGATCACTGTTACGGCGTCGTACAAGAACGTGAGTGGAACTACCAGTGTGACCGTCGGTGCGCAGACAGTTACTATCACCTGCACTTCCTGTACGTCGGGAAACACCATCAGCCTCTCAGCGAACGGTGGCGCAGGAACAACCATCAACTTTACCTCTTCCGTAGCCGCGAATTGGAGCTCGGGTAACTCTTCGATTATTGCCATAAGTACTACCAACTCGACGTCCGGCGCGGGGACCCTCGGAGGAACTACCGGTACTGTGACGATTACTGCTACAGGCACATCTAGCGGTAGCGGAACACTCCAGGTCACCGTCAATCCATAGGCCGGGGCCGCATGTTCGCTTCCAGCAAGATTGGAATTTTGCTTACTGAGCAGACGGTAGGTCGTCGCGTAGAGCTGGCATAACGTTATACCGGCTACTCTCGCCTACTCACATCGAGTAAAATACCGCAACCATGAATAAGCTTGGCCTCGCCCTCCTGGCGGGTCTTCTCGCGATCTTGACAGCTTGCGGTGGAGGAAGTATGGGGACGCTGCCGCCCCCGACACCTCCTCCCCCTACACCAACCGTAAACGCCACCGTCGCGGTGGACACCGCGACCACAGGTCCCTTCGATGTGGCCATGTCAACTTCGTTCCAGCCAGCGGAGTGGGATTATCAGTTCTTCCAGAGTTCTTTAAACGCCAAGACGACGCTGCTGGGCAATCTGCAGCCGCACCATATTCGTTTGCAGGGGATCTCACAGGGCGTGCCGCAGGGCCTGCAGGGAACGACCTCTACCAATTGGGATTTCACTGTTCTGGACGAGATCACGCAACCAGTATTGACCGTCGGTGATAACAGTCCGCAATTTCAAATCGCCAAAGCCCCGCCGTTCATGTACGTGAACAACGACAGCAACAACAGCTTTAGCGACCTGAGCTTTCAGCAGTTTGCTGCATATGCACAGAACCTTGTGCGCTACTACAACCAAGGCGGGTTCACCGCGCCCGACGGCTTCCATGCTTCTCCCAGTGGCCTTCCGATCCAGTGGTGGGGGATTTACAACGAGCCAAGCATCAACAACCATCTCAATGCCACCGAATACACAACGATGTATAACGCTCTTGTGCCGAAAATGCAGGCGGCAGGTAATTCACTGAAGTTTGTGGCACTCGAACTTTGTTGCAGCTCTGAGAATTGGGTTTCGACGTTCGCCAGCGGCGTGACTGCACAGGTGGATGTTGTTGCGTCACACTATTATTCCTCCTGCAACCAGCGAGACACCGATACACAGGTCTTCGCTACGGTTCCTGGATTTGCCTTCAGCGTGCAGACTATCTATGGCTTCCTTTCCGCAAATCCCAACCTGGCCAACGTTCCTGTATGGATCACCGAAAACAATGTGAACGCGGATTTCAATAAAGGCGGTGGGATCAGCGCGTGCAATGGCAGCAACTTCGTCACCGACCGGCGCGGCTCCAGCCCTTTCTTTGCAGCCTGGCGCCCTTATGTCTTTTCGCAAGTAGGGAAAGCGGGCGCACGGGCCCTTTATCATTGGGATTTCGACGCCGATACACAGTTTGGCGAGGTTGATTTCTCAACTGGCAAGCCCCAGCTTAGTTACTGGGTGGACTATTGGCTAGCCCAAATGTTTCCCGCAGGTTCAGGGCAGCAGATACTGCAGTTCAGCAACACTGACAATTCAGACATCGAAGTGTTGCCGGTCTTGAACACGGACGGTAGCGTTGTCATCATGATCTCGAACCACGCAGTTGCTTCGGCTTCGGATAACAATGGTTTGGGTGAGATCGCAAAAATTTCCCTGGACGTGAGCGCTCTCGGTTCGTTTACCTCGGCAACTCAATTGATGATTGATTCAACCACGAGCGCGGCCAACGGTCCAGGAAACCCGGTCTCGATTTCGCACCAATCACCAATCGCCGTGACCATTAATGGCTACGGAGTCGCGATTCTCAACCTGCAGTGACCGAATTACTTGGGCTTCTTTTTGCCAAACAGCCCCGTGACCGAGTCCACGACCCCCTGAGCGTTCTGTCCTCCCGGAACCTGCGAACCAAGTTGCTGGCGTAGCTGGCTCCCAACAATTCCTTTTACATCAGGAACGAACTTTGGATCGGAAGCCGTGCCTTGGATGAAGAAAGGAATGCTCGCCCCTTTGCCGCCCCCGCCTGCCAATTGCGAAAGACCGCTGACCACGCTGCCGCTCAGACTGGCAACCATTTTGTAATCCAGGGCATTTTGCGGGCTGATGGTCCCGTTGCCAGTCAAAGTGCCAATCGCGGGAATCACCAGGTTCACGTTTTGTGTTTGAATTCCACTCGGGGCCACTTGAACATTCGAGCTGAAGTTTTGGATGCTCGTATCCGGCCCAGTTTTGGCGCCGCCTAAGGCGGAGATCGCCGACAACTTCGATCCCATATCGAAGCGCGTCAGTTTGGTGTTGGCCAGCTTTACCGGACCAGTGATCAGCAACCGGTTCACCGGACCATTAATATTCAGATCGCTCGAAAGCGTTCCCCCCTGAAGCGAAGAGCCCGAGGGCAGAATCACGCCCAGCGGCGGCAGCATGGTTTGAAGATCATCCACCGGCATATTGTCCGCGTTCAGCTTCATATTCAAAACCGCGGATTCGCCGTGTAGATCATAGGTGCCGCCCAGTTTCGCAATCGCCTTACCAACGGATACGTCTCCCTGGGTTAGCTCGCCAGTTTGCTTTTCCAGGTTATAAACCGTGGCGTAGTGCATGATCACAGTGTGCTGGGCGGGAGAGCCCTTGGGAGAGAGTTTCAGCTTGTCGGCGTTGGCGTTTCCGGTGCTGTGAGCCTGGTTTCCATCTGAGTTCACGGTGCCGTCGAAGTTTGCGATCCCGGCGATGCCTGAGCTCTGCTCAATGAAGCCCGATGCCGCAAGGTCCAATCCCTTCACGTTCAATTTGGCTTGGAATGGAGTCAGCGCAGCATCATTGGGATTGATTGGCCCGGCGGTGCCATCGAGTTTGACGTTGCCGCCACCAGGAAGATCCGCAGTCAGCGTGAAAGGGAATTGCGAGCTGAACGAGAAGTTCTTGACGGTCAAGTCCACGTTTCGATAAACGTGTGCCTTCGCGGGAGCATTTGTATCTGCGATGGAAACCTGGCCGTTCTTGATGCTCAGTTTTCCGACCGACAAATTCTGCTGAATGGATTGCTCGGAACTAGGATTCGTTGACCCTGGATTGCCTGAAGCAGGATTATTTGAGCCGGGATTACCCGTCTCCTTCGCATTGCCCGTCTGCTGACTGCTCTTCGCGCCTCCGCCACTCGGCGCGGCGCCCCCCGGCTTACCTGCTGCGGGAGCTTCTCCGCCATGTTTGCTGGGAGCGGCGCTGCCGAGTGTCGAAAAGTTCCACTTTCCCGCGGGAGTACGCAGGAGAGAGACCTGTGGGCCAGACAGCGTGAGATCGGTAATGTGGAGGGTTTTGGACATGATTAACGGCAGCACTTCGACTCCAACATTCAGCGCCTTCGCGCGAATAAACGGGGCATTGCCAAAGGAAGGGTCATCAGCAATCGCGATATCATCGGCTGCTAAGCTGCCCGACCACAGCGACAAACTCAGATTGCCCACCGTGACTTTGCGTCCAAGTGCATTGGTCAGCTCCGATTCGATGCGAGGCCGAAAAGTGTTGACATTGATTAGAAATGGCAGGGCCAGAACGATCACGACGAGAACCACAATCACGACCGCAATGATTTTGAGGGCGCGCTTCATAGGGACCTCCGTTCGGCTTGCAGTTGGATGGCTCAACTCTGTACGAAGTGGGCTGGAATCGCAGCCAGTGTAACAAATCTGCAGGACGCAGGCTTGAGTAAAATCAATAAGATCGGCCCTACTTCCCAGGCTCGATGAGCCTCCTTGATATCGCCGTCACTATCCTCCGGGGGCTCACGCGCAGCGATTCGGCCAACAGCCAATTCCTGAATCCAGAGATGACCAGGGGTTTGCCTTTCATAAGCCCGCGATAGCCGTCCTCGGCCACGGTCTTCGGATCCATTGGTCGCATCTTTCGGAACAACGAGGTCTCTTCCGTTCCCGCGCGTTTCTGAAACTCGGTGTCCGTCACTCCGGGACAGAGGCAGGTCACGATTACACCCGACTCACGCAACTCATTCGCCAACGCCTCGGAAAAGGAAATTACGTAGGCCTTGGTCGCGTAGTAGACGGCCATCAGAGGGCCTGGCTGGAATCCTGCCGTCGAGGCGACGTTCAAGATTTTGCCTGATTTTCGCCCCAACATAGGGCCAAGGAAAAGTTTTGTGAGATGTGTAAGCGCTGTCATGTTGAGCTGAATTTGGCCAAGATGTTCTTCCAGGGCAACCTCAGCAAAGGCGCCAAGCTTGCCATAGCCGGCGTTGTTCACCAGAACATCTACGTTGATGCCTTCCCGCGTAAGTTGGTCGAAAAGAAACTGCGGAGCTGAGGCGGATGTCAGATCCAACGGAATGGGCTTGGCTGCGATGCCGAACTGGCGCTGCAGCTCGTCGGCAAATTCCGACAGGCGCGACCCATTCCTAGCGACCAAGACAAGGGCGTAACCATCCTGAGCAAAGAGCTTGGCCAGTTCGCGACCGATGCCGATAGAGGCGCCGGTGATGAGTGCGGTTTTATGATTGCTATCCATAGAGTTAAATGATGAGCCAAGCTGAACCGACGACGAAGTTAATCTTGGAAGAAAGAGCTGCCACCATTTAGATCGTGAGGGCAGATCGCAGAAGGCGGAGAGTAACACCCAAGCAACGTTGAAAGAAAAGTAAGCCAGTGGTGTGGTCAACCTAAGCGCCTGCTCGCCCATCCAAGCTGCGACTGCCGGAGGCCAAAATGGCAGACTCGACGCGCGTTCACCCGATCAGCAGTTCGCCCGCGCGAACCGTTGGGGAATCGCCCTTGCCGGAGTTGTCATGCAGATTGCGCTTGGCGCGGTTTATGCCTGGAGCGTGTTTCGCATCCCCTCACTAAAGAGTTTGGATGGACAATCTCTCAGGTGACTTTCACATTTACTCTGGCAATCCTGATGGTGCTGGTGAGCACAATGATTCTGCTCATCACCCGGCCGCCGCGGATTGAAGAGGCGGCGGCGCAGAAGAGGCTCAGGGCTGCCTAATTTAATCCTGAACCACGAAGGTTAGTCTGGAATTCTTCCTTCGTGAACCTTCGTGTCCTTCGTGGTTTAACGCTCTTATGCTCCCGCCAGCACCGGTTCCACATCGTAAATCGCAAACCATGACGTTGCGGCCTTCAGCTTGTCATTCACGTTCTGAATGTTCTTCACGCCTTCGGTCTCAAGCCACTGGCGAAATGCACCAGCGCCTTGCTTGGCATAGACCGAGATGCCCTCTTTCCAAGTAGCGCGCCCGCAGAGCACGCCGTTGAACTTCACCCCAGTTTCGCCGGCCAGCTCAAGAGTCTCGCTGAATTCGGCGTTACTGACACCTGCCGACAGATAAATAAACGGCTTGGTTGCGACCTTTGCCGCTGTGTGGAAGAGGTCAATCGCTTCTTTCTTCGCGTAAGCCTTCTGTCCAGCGAAGGACTTCGTGCCTTCCACAAACTTCATGTTCACGGGAACTTCGACTTTGAGGACGTCCACGCCGTAGCGATCTTTGGTGAATTCGCGCATGCTCTCGGTAACGATGTGCGGCTTTTTCTTGGCGTATTCGAGGCCCTTTTCGTCAGTGCCTTCTTCGTATCCGACAAACTCAAGGAAGAAAGGAATGTCGTTGGCGCGACACTCATCGCCGATGCGCTCCACCCAGGCATGCTTTTTGTCATTCACATCTTTCGGGTCGAAAGGCGTGTAGTAGAGCAGGATCTTCACGCAATCGGCGCCGACTTCTTTCAGACGACGGGCAGACCAGTGGTCGAGGAGATCGCCCAGGCGCCCGGGGCCGGTCTTGTCGTATCCCGTCTTTTCATAGGCGAGAAGCAGGCCAGCGTTCTTGGCACGGCGCTTGGAAGCGGGCAATCCCCACTCCGGATCGAGCAGAATGGCGCTGGCGTGCGGCGTTAGCACTTCGGTGACCAGCGACTTGAATTCTTCCATCATGGCATCGGTGATCTCGCCGCCTTTTTCCTTGGCCAGCGATTTCTGCAGCGAGCCGCGCTGGTCCATGGCCGCAGCCGCGATCACTCCTCGCTTGTCTGACACCCGTTGCAGGCCCGCCAATTTTCCAGGCGTAAGCTTCATAAGTCCTCCGATAAGTGCGTTGGAATGGTTGCCGGCCAAACAGAAGGGACGGCTAATTATTGTAATACGTCGAGAGCTTTGGGCAGTCGGGTGTGGAGCTTCCTTACGGCCTGAATAACGCCCCAATGTCCCTTCTGCCTTGCATCACATGGAGAATCAGCACATCGTTTTTCTCGACCCGATAAATGATCACATACTCGCCCATCGCAAGGCTACGCAAACCTGGACGCAAATCTTCGTCCCGACGGCGGCCGATATGAGGATGGCGGGCAAGTAGGAGGAAACGCTGAGTGATCGAATCAATGAGTCTGTCCGCAATCTCAACGCTTCCGCTTTCTTTTGCAGTGAAGTACCAGATGTCATCCAAGTTCGGCAGCGGCTTGCGGCGCGACGCGCCATCAGCGGGAAGAGGACTGCTCGGGGGCGACGCGGACGCGACCTCGTTGTTTCACTTCTTCGGCCAGCTGTCGCATAGATTCCGGGGTAATAGCACGTCCCTCGCCATGCGCAAGCGATCCCTCCGCAGCATCAACCGCCGCGAAAATCTCCGCGCGGGCGCGCTCACGTTCTTCCCAGAGGGACAAAGCCTCTTGGACGGCCTCTTCTTCGCGGTGCAAGCGTCCGCTATCAATCGCCTGCCGGACGAAGGCTTTTTGATCGGGTGTGAGATGTACTTCCATCGTTCAAGGGTAGGCGGACTCGAGGCAGGGTGTCAACGGGACTTCGCGGGCGGGGCGCCCGCACCACATAGCACGGGTTTCGCTATACTTAAAGACGTATGCCGATCCTCGAGAACATCGCCGCTATCGCCAAGGGAATGAGCATTACTTTCAGGGAGATGTTCCAACCCACGGTTGTGGAGAACTATCCCGATGGCCCGGGTCCCCTGCGAGGAGCCATGGTTCAGGAGCGGTATCGCGGCGTGCATGTTTTGCAGCGTGACGAAAATGGCTTGGAGAAGTGTGTCGCCTGCTTCCTGTGCGCGGCGAATTGCCCGGCGAATTGCATCTATATCGAGGCGGCAGAGAATACCGCCGAGCACCGGGTCAGCGGCGCGGAACGCTATGCCAAGGTCTATAACATCGACTACAACCGCTGCATTTTTTGCGGATATTGCGTCGAGGCTTGCCCGACTGATGCCATCACGCACGGCCATGGATTCGAGCTGGCCACGTTCAATGCGACGAATTTGATCTTTCGCAAAGAGCAATTGCTCGCGGCGGCGCCGGCGCATTTGGGAGCGAATCCGGTCTTCAATACTGCAGAAGTGATTGGCGGCGCGCCCGCGGAAGCCGCTCCAGGAGAATGAGAGTTCAATAGTTGTCACGCAAAGATTGTGACGCCGGTCCGCAAAGTGGGCCGGCGTTTGTGTATGGAAAACAGCCGTTAGCTGCTAGCTTCTAGCTGCTAGCAACCAAATCCTTGCATGCTAGGAGCTAACAGCTAGAAGTTAGTAGCTAATGTCGGACTTTCTCCAAACCGTGCGCGAACGCGTCGTCATCTATGACGGCGCGATGGGGACCAACATCCAGATGCGCAATCCCACTCTGGACGACTACTGGGGCAAGGAGAATTGCAGCGAAGTCCTGGTGTTGAGCCGTCCCGACATTATTCGCGACATTCACGTCGACTTCTTTAAAGTTGGCTGCGACATAGTTGAGACCAACACCTTCGGCGCGACGCGCATTGTGCTTGGGGAATTCGGTTTGCAAGATCGCACGGCTGAAATCAACATCACCGCGGTCAAGCTCGCCAAGGAAGTTGCCCAGCAATTTTCCACCAAAGACACGCCGCGATTCGTGGCGGGCTCGATCGGCCCAACCACCAAGCTGCCTTCGTTGGCGCATATCAGTTTCGATCAAATGCTCGAGGCCTATATCGAGCAGGCGCTCGCGTTGATCGAGGGCGGCGTTGACGTGTTGCTGGTCGAGACCTGCCAGGACTTGTTGCAGGCAAAGATTGGAGCCATCGCTGCATTGGAAGCGATGCAGAAAGCCCGCAAGCGGCTCCCGCTGCAGGTGCAGGTCACGCTGCAGGAATCCGGAACAATGTTGTTGGGCACGGAAATCGGGGCGGCGCTGACCGCGCTCGAATTGTTGGACATCGACATTCTGGGAATGAATTGCGCTACAGGCCCGGCGGAAATGAATGATGCCGTCCGTTATCTCGGCGCAAATTCCACGAAGGAAATCTCTGTTCTGCCAAATGCGGGATTGCCACAGAACGAGGGCGGGCATGCAGTTTACAAACTCAGCCCGGAGGAACTTGCGGAGTATCACAAGCATTTTGTTCAAGATTACGGAGTTCGCATTGTCGGCGGTTGTTGTGGAACCACGCCGAAGCACCTGAAAGCTGTGATTGATGCAGTCTCTGGCATAGAGCCGTCGAAGAGGGAAGTGAAGCCCGCCGCCGCCGCGTCGAGTGCCTACACGTCCGTCCCTCTCGACCTCGATCCCAAGCCCCTGATCGTCGCAGAAGAAATGAACACGACGACTCGCGTCGAGCACTTCAAGAATCTCGTGCGCGGCAAGAAGTACGACGATATTCTCGCGCTAGCAAAAAAGCTGGTGAACGAAGGCTCGCACATGCTTGATCTGTGTTGCGCGATCGTTGGCGAAGACGAGAAGGGCTACATCACTTCGATCCTCGAACGTATCGCCACGCGAGTTCCTGCGCCAATACTGGTGGATTCGACTGAAGCAGATGTTGTGGAAGAAGCACTGAAACGCATTCCGGGCAAGGCGATCATCAACTCCATCAACCTGGAAGACGGCGAGAAGCGTACATCCAAAGTTCTGCCGATGGCGAAGCGCTATGGCGCCGCAGTGATCGCTCTGACCATTGATGAAGACGGCATGGCGCTGACGGCTGAGAAAAAGACCGCCATCGCGCATCGCATCTTCGATCTGGCGACGAAGAAATATGGCATGCGCCCCGCTGACTTGATCTTCGATGCTCTCACTCTGCCAATTTCCACCGGCCAGGAGGAATATCGGACCGCGGGAATCGAGACCTTGAAGGCCATTGAACGGATTAAGAAAGAGCTGCCCGAGGTGAAGACCATTCTCGGTGTCAGCAATATTTCTTTTGGGCTCGACGTGTATTCGCGGCGCGTGCTCAACAGCGTTTTCATGCACGAAGCGGTAAATCACGGCCTCGACATGGCCATCGTGAATTACACCAAAATCTATCCTTTATACAAGATCCCTCAAGAAGAAGTTGAGCTTGCGCGCAAGCTGATTTTCCGCGATACATCAGCCGGCGATCCGCTACAGATTTACATGCAGCACTTCGCCGGAACCAAGGGCAAGACTACAGCCGAGAGCGCGATCCACGTAGAAACCCTCTCCGTTGAGGACAAGCTGAAGTACGCGATCATCAACGGTGAAAAATCCGTCGGCGATGGCGCAAACAAGAAGTCGCTTGAAGTATTGCTTGAACAAGCGCTGCAGCAATATTCGCCACTCGAACTCATCAACACGGTTCTGCTCGACGGCATGAAGACGGTCGGTGATCTGTTCGGCGCGCGGAAAATGCAATTGCCTTCTGTGCTCGATGCGGCGGGCGTAATGAAGCAAGCTGTCGCCTATCTCGAGCCGAAGATGGAGAAAAGGTCCGGCTCATCGCAGAAGGGTACGATTGTGATCGCCACCGTAAAAGGCGATGTCCACGATATCGGCAAGAATCTGGTGGACATCATTCTTTCCAACAACGGCTACCGTGTGATTAATCTTGGCATCAAGCAGCCAGGTGACGTAATTATTAAAGCCGCGCAGGAACATCGCGCGGACGCTATCGGATTAAGTGGGCTACTGGTCAAATCCACGCTTGAGATGAAATATGTGATCCAGGACCTGGAACGTCAGAAACTGGAGTTCCCTGTGATCTGTGGCGGAGCGGCGCTCACCCGCAAATATGTGGAAGATGATCTGCGGCGCGAATACACGAATGCTGTTTTCTACGCCGACGACGCCTTCGGCGGCCTGCACATCATGGAAGACCTGACCACGAGAAATGGCGCGAAAGAATCGCGACTCAAAGAAGGGCGCACGGTAAAGGAATACGCGAAGGCTGTGGCCGTGGACGAGGAAACCGGGCCGGTCTTCGCCGAGCGCAGTCCGGTTGTGAGCGACGCTCCGAATATTCCCGTTCCGCCGTTCTGGGGCGTGCGTGTGAAAAAAGATTATGACTTGCGCGAAGTGTTTCCCTATATCAACGATACAGCCTTATTCAAGAACCAGTGGCAATTGAAGACGGCGTCGCAGGAAGACTACGCACGCCTGGTGGAGCAGAAGTTTCGCCCGATCAAGAAACAGCTTGAAGAAGAAATTATCGCCAGCGGAGTCTTCGAACCGAAAGTGGTGTGGGGATATTTTCCGGCGCAGAGCGATGGTAATGACGTGGTGGTTTATGATTGTGGAGCGCCGGGCGTCCCCGCCCGTCCACCCGGACATTCAATAAGTACGGGCGGGGACGCTCGTGCCTCCATGGAGCTCAAAGAGCTCCTCCGCTTTACTTTCCCCCGACAGCGCGAAGGCCGCCGCCTCTGCATCTCTGATTTCTTTGCCCCGAAAACATCGGGCAAGATGGACGTTATCGGATTGTCATTGGTCACCATCGGCGCGAAAGCTTCAGTCGAAACACAAAAACTATTCGAAGCTGGCGAGTACACGAAATACCTCTACCTGCACGGCCTTAGCGTCGAAACCGCGGAAGCGTTGGCCGAATATCACCATAAGCTGATGAGAGCAGAGCTGGGCATCAATGCAGATGATTCGCCACATACCCGTGATCTGTTTCATCAAAAGTATCGCGGATCGCGTTATAGCTTCGGTTATCCGGCCTGCCCGAATCTGGAAGATCAGACTAAGCTGTTCGAGTTACTTCACCCGGAAGAGAATGTCGGCGTGCGCCTGACGACAGGCTTCTTGCTGGATCCCGAGCAGAGCACATCAGCGATTGTGGTTCACCATCCGGCGGCAAAGTACTTCGTGGTGTAGCTTTCGCCAACCCAACCCCCTCGGGACGCATCTTCCCGCTCATGATCCGCAAATTGAAATCCGGAGAATACCGCCTCTACTCGCGCAAGAAAAACCCTAAAACCGGGAAACGGAGAAACTTGGGGACATTTTCTTCACTGGCAGCGGCTGAGAAGCATGAGCGAGCGGTGCAGTTCTTCAAGAAAAGCTGAGCGCAGAATTTCAGATTGTGGATTTCAGATTGCGGATTCCAAACTTCAGGTTGGCGTGGACATCTGTATTCTTCAATCTGAAATCTACAATCTGAAATCTGCAATTCTCCTATCCCAGCGCCAATTCTTTCGCCCGCTGCGTCGCCTTCACCACTGCCTTAATCAGCGTCACTCGCAGCTTGCCTTCTTCCAATTCCATAATCCCATCAATCGTGCAGCCGGCTGGAGTAGTCACCGCGTCTTTGAGCAGCGCAGGATGGTCTCCGGTTTCAAGGACAACCGTCGCGGCACCCAGAGTAGTCTGCGCCGCCAGCAGAGTTGCAACATCGCGTGGCAGGCCGACTTTCACTCCTGCCTCAGCCAGCGATTCCAGGATGATGTAAATGTAAGCCGGGCCGCTGGCGGAGAGTCCGGTGACCGCGTCCATATGTTTTTCGTCAACTACGACGGTTCTGCCCACCGCATTAAACAAAGCTGATGCGGATTCCACATGTTGGACTTGTGCAAACTTTCCCTTGCACAGTGCAGTCATGCCCTGACCCAAAACGCAAGGAGTATTCGGCATCGCACGTACCACAGGAATTTGTCCACCCAGCGCGCTCTCAATCTGGCCGGTATGCACTGACGCTGCCACCGAAATCACGAGTTGTTTGGGGGAGACCTTCGGCCGAATCTGCTCCATCAATTCCTGGACAACCTGGGGTTTTACGCACACCAGAATGAGATCCGCGCCGTCCACAGCAGCCAGATTGTCAGTAGTGACGGTGACTCCCAGCTTGTGGGAGAGTTCATGCGCGCGCGACTCATGTCCTACCGTGGCGCGCACTCTCTCTGGCAAGAGCTGATGTTTTTCAATCAGCGCCTTCACCAGGATGCCACCCATTTTCCCGGCTCCCAGCACCGCAATACGGCTCTTTGAGAAATCTCCCTGCATCTTTTCCCTCCAGCTTCGCTCCCCAGAGCCTTATCGCGCTCCGCATGAAACAGCGACCTCGCCAGCAGTCCGCCAGCAGCACGCACTCTGAACTGTCGAGTGAAGCTTGAAGATATCACACCGCTTTTCATGGGTTGACGGTCAGAGTCACCAGCGCGGAGTGAACCGGCGAACCAGGGTGCCAGAGTTCTGCGGATCGAGAATGAACGGCAAATAAAACGCCCCCCGTGTCGCCGCCGACGGTGTTGCTGTCCGCAACCTCATCGCTCTGAAACTCTTATGTGCGGCAAGTGATGCCATTGGCACAGCGGAACAAGTTCAGTCCTGAGCCCGAGTCCGGTGGCGTAGTTACAAACCATTCGTTCGGGTTCGCAGGATTCACTGCCGTGATGCCGTCGTCTCCAGCGTTCACATTGACCCAGGTCGCGCTGCTTTGCGCGAACGCCGTGGCCGGTGCGCCGTTGTCCTGTGTGCCACCGAAGATCAAGTTTGGATCGGATGCCGATTCGGAGACTGAAACGAACTGCGTCATCGGACCTAAAGTCGCATTCAAACTATCGAAGCTATTGCTCAAGCCGCACGTGCCAGTGGTCAATCCTGTGACGCCGTCCAACGCACGATAAATACCGCCATCGTTAGCAAAGTAGAGTAGCTCGACACCGTTGGCCGCCAGGAAATCAATGGCGTGCTGGTCCGGCTGGATCTTGGCGATATCGCTGCATCCATAAACGTGCGTGAGATTCAGGAAAGTGTTGTTCCCGCTGCCGGCGCAACTCGGGGAGGCATTCGTGATCACGCACTTATAAATATTGACCGCACCCGCGTAAAGATGGGTCGTAGTTCCCGCAGGAACGGCGCAAGCGTCAAGTTGTAAATACCCTGCACGGTCCCGCAGCCGCCGAAAAAATCGCCGCAATTTGTAATTCCGGAATCGGCGATCGGATTCCATGACGCTCCTCCGTCTACGCTGCGCCAAATGCCACCATCTCCGTCATTCGCATCTACGTACCAAACGTACATCTCTCCCATCCCGAATGGGATGGAGCGACTGAGACAACCGCGATTTCGCCACGATAAATCGGGCACCCGTTTTGCAATGCCGTCAACGACGGACATGGTGCGGAGCCGAGGACGCCGGGCTGCGCGCCAAGCCTGGTCCATGTGATCCCATCCCGGGAAGAATAGATTCCATGGAATCGAATTGCCGCGTAAAAGATTGTTGCCGCCGCATTGTATGCGACTGAAGTGACTGAACTCGCGGAGATGCTGACTCCCGCATCAGCAACGTTGGCTGCGTTCCATGAAATGCCAGCATCGGTCGAATAATAGAGTCCTCGATTGGCAATAACCGGATTTTCCAAGCCTTCAAGAATTCCTTCTGAAGCTGAAGCCGTCGCCGCTACTACCAGATTCGGATTTGCGCTGCTGAAGACAATCTTGCTGAAGCCGAGTCCTGCAAAGGAATGCGTCCCGGGTGAAGGTTGCGAGCAACCTTGACTTCCGGCATTGGCGTAAGAAATCAGCGCCCAGGTGCTGCCTCCGTTAATCGAACGCAGAATGCCGAGACCGTAATACGAATCGCCCGAGCTGTTCGTCTCGCCGGTTTCAACCAGCACCACGCTGGTGTTCGCGTTCGGGTTCGACAACTGCGGCTGAACCGCAATTGCGCCAACGGCAAGAGTCGGCTGGTCATCTGTGAGTGGGTGCCATAGGACTAAACCCGGATCGGGATTTGCTGCGCCCGCATTCTTCGATTTCCAAACTCCGGCGTAAGCGCCTCCGGCATAGACCGTATTCCCGCTGAGATCATTGGGATCAATGGCCACGGCAGTGGCCCGACCTGAGACCCATCCGTAATCCTGCAAGCCGATGCCACTGGCGTCGGAGGGAAGTGCGAAGGGCCCGAGCGAAGTCCAGGCACCGCTTACGATGGCGGTCGCCGGATTCGCTATATTCACAGCACGCATTTGCAGTTTTTGCCTGATTGCTTGGCTTCGCAAGGCTGCAGAATTCGTCCCGACACTGCGCCGTCCGGCGGCCTGCCAGCGCTCACGTCGGACCAGATGCTGAAGTCGCGCAGTGATCTGAGATGTTCCTTGCTGTGCGTTGACCTGCGTGCTGATGCCTACGACGGCGATGGCCGCCAACACTGCCCCGCGAATACCCAGAAGGCGCATATTAGGCAGTCTTGCGAGGTTGCGGACCGGCGGAAATCTTTCCCAGACGGACCAGCCTCGAGATAATCGAGCCGCTGGTGCGGTTATGGCTTTGGGCGATCTGTTCGAAACTGAGCCCCCGGCGGAGTTCGTCGCAAATCAGAGCATCTTCCTGATTGGTCCACGGCTTGCCGGCATTGGCGGGCAGGAACTTGCGGGTGCGCTCGCGGTCTTCCTGGAATTCAAGCGCCCCGATGGCTCGATGCAAAGCGCGAACCGCGATGGGATGCTGATACAGACAATCGCTCCGAAGGACTTCACCAGTTTCTGGACGTATACCGTCAGCCAGTTTGCGAACCACGAGCAACGCTTCCTGTATCTCCATGCCTTTACCTCACGCCGAATGCTACGGGTTACCAGCAACGGGCTTCTGTGACGAATGAACATTTCCGCTGTGACAACGCCCGAAATGGCCGCCCAAAATGAAAAAGCCCATTGCGATTACACTGTTCTGCATATGGATTGGCAGGCGTTCTGGCTTACGGTTCGACTCGCACTGGTTGTAACCGCGACATTGCTGGTTCTGGGCTTGCCGATCGCCTATTGGATTGCTTTTTCACGCAACCGCTGGAAGTTTCTGGTGGAGGCGATCGTCGCCTTACCTATAGTTCTTCCGCCGACGGTGCTTGGGTTTTACGTGCTGATCGTGCTCGGACAGCGCAGCCCGTTTGGGCGATGGTGGCAGTCCATGACCGGGCATACGCTGGCCTTTACTTTCACTGGACTGGTTATCGGCTCAGTGGTTTATAGCCTTCCGTTTGCGGTGCAACCATTCGCGGCTTCTTTTTCTGCGGTGGATTTGCGTCTTCTTGCCGCTTCAGCCGTGCTCGGCGTTTCCAAGTTTTGGACTTTCTGGCGCGTGGTTCTCCCACTGTCGTTGTCAGGGTTAGTGACCGGAATCACTCTGAGTTTTGCCCACACCATGGGAGAATTCGGGGTTGTGCTCATGGTCGGAGGCAACATCCCCGGAGTCACTCGCACCCTCTCAATCAATATTTATGACCAGGTGCAAGACCTGAATTACGCAGCTGCGAACACCACCGCACTCGTATTAGTGTTCATTGCTTTCGTGCTGCTGTCGCTGGTTTACTCCATCAATCGGAGATTCTGGAGAGTATGGCCGCGACTCTAGCCAATCCGAAGCTGGAGGCCACGGGTGCCGACCCATCGTCAACGCGCCTTGAGGTCAACGTCCGCAAGGCGTTACCCAGCGAGACTCGGCCGTTCGCACTGGACGTGTCATTTGTTGCCGGGAACGGCATCACGATTTTGTTTGGCGCGTCCGGAGCAGGGAAGACGACGCTGCTGGACTGTATTGCTGGGATTGCGACTCCCGATGCCGGGCGCATCGCTCAGGGCATGCGAGTCATGTTCGATTCCGGCGAGCGCATCAACGTTCCACCCAGACATCGCAAAATCGGCTGCGTCTTTCAGGACGTTGCCTTGTTTCCTCATCTCACTGTGGAAGCGAATGTCGCCTATGGGTTGTTTGATCGCAAAGCAGCAGAACGAAAAGACCGAGTTGCTAGAGCGCTCGAATCGCTGGGCATAACAGAACTCCGTAATCGCCGACCCGCTCAGCTTTCTGGCGGAGAGCGTCAGAGAGTAGCGCTGGCGCGGGCCCTGGTCACGGAGCCTTCCATGTTGCTTCTCGACGAACCGCTTGCAGCGCTCGACTTGCCGGTGCGGATGAAAATCGCCGACGACTTGAGGCGCTCGATTCGGAATCTGCCCATTCCCGTTCTCTACGTAACTCACAGCCGTGACGAAGTCTTCATGCTCGGCGAAAGGCTGCTGGTGCTTGAACAAGGGAAGCTGATCGCGCAAGGCACACCGCACCAAGTCATGTCCGCGCCGCAAAGTGAGGCGGTCGCCCAACTTGTCGGCTTTGAAAACATTTTTGATGCCCATGTGACTTCCAAGCACGAAGAGCGCGGCACCATGACATGCCGACTAGGATCGTCAGCAGTTGAGATCGAGACTCCATTGATCCAAGCTGAGGTGGGTTCGATTTTACGCGTGGGTATTAGCGCCGGAGACGTGCTGCTGGCCACATCTGCGCCTGTAGGTCTGAGCGCGCGCAATATTTTCCCAGGGCGCCTTCTTTCTCTCTCCCAGAGAGATGTAATCGTAGTCGCCCGCGTGGACTTTGGAGTGGAAGTTTCGGTCCACCTCACGCTGGCCGCGCGGGATTCACTTGAATTGTCGCTCGGGCGGCAGGTCTGGCTGATTGTGAAGACACATTCTTGTCATTTGCTGGGGGGATGACCCAAGGTTGCGTTAGTAATCACTTCCGAGTAGCCCGTCACTCGGGCGGAACCGTGACGGAAGGCTCGAGTGCTGCGCGCCTCAGGGCGGTCCTACGCAACGGCCCGATTTACCGGCGCTGCAATGAACAAGGAACTGGCTATCACCAGCCGGCAATACGGATTCGTCGCGGGAATCTTCTTCCTCGGCTATTTCATTTTTGAGATACCTAGCAACCTAATGCTGTACAAGCTCGGAGCGCGTATCTGGATTGCACGGATACTGATCAGTTGGGGAATTGTGGCGATGCTGACTGGCTTCGTGAAAGCAGCTATCCACTTGTTTGTTGTGCGCTTTCTGCTGGGGGTGGCTGAAGCCGGATTCTTTCCCGGAATCGTGCTCTATCTGACGTACTGGTTTAGCCAGCGGCAACTTGCTCACGCCAGCGCTTTGTTCTGTGCCGCCATCCTGTAGCCAACATACTCGGCAGCCCGCTGTCCGGTGTGATCCTGGATCACGTCCATTGGTTTGGATTCGGCAGTTGGAGGTGGTTGCCGACACCGGCTCGTGTTGTTGACATTGCGGAGAGCCGAGCATACAGTTTCGCCGATAGACGATCTCTCTCCAGGAGCATGCCATGCGAATCCCAATAGTGGGTTTGGTTGTGATCTGTCTTTACGTAGCGTCGTCCCTGGCCCAAACTAGTTCCGGTGCAGGATCGAACACGCAAGAAATCAATGCCCAGAACGCCAACAATGTGTGCCGCGTTTACTTCTCCATGCCAAAGTCCGGTGCGGGTCAACAGTACGAAGCCGGACGAAAGAAACATATGCAGTTCCATCGCGACCAGAAGGACACATGGACATGGAACACCTTTGCTATTGAGACCGGCGACAACGCCGGTATGTACGTTACTTCGTCGTGCGGACACGCCTGGAAAGACTTTGACGAATGGGAGGCACGCATGGGGAAGGCGGATACTGCCGATGGAGCCACAAATCTGACCCCTTATGTCCAGAGTGGCCGCAATGGTTTCTATGTATATCGTTCGGACATGAGCCTCGCCCCGGCGAACCAACCTGCTGCGCCCATGACCGCGGTGACGGTCTTCGTTCTTCACCCCGGAGCAGGTCCTGACTTCATTGCTGCGATAAAGAGGGTAAATGATGCATTGGGAAAGCAAGCGGACTGGCCCAAAACCAGTGGCTGGCTGCAGCTGGTCAACGGAGGTGAGGGGCCCACGTTTGTGCTGCTCAATACCCGAAAGAATTGGGCGGATTTCGCGCCATTACCAAAAACTCTGGCAGACGTGCTCACTGATACCTATGGGAAAGAAGCGGCCGATCAGATCCAGAAGACCATTCGCGACTGCACGGCCCACCAGTACACGGAAGCGGCTGCGTATCGCGCGGATCTTAGCTATGTGCCGGGAAAATAATGGTCATCTTGGTGTGCATCAAGGCGCACGCACCACGTGGTCCTATTCTTACAATGAGCGCAGTGGAAGAACACTAATTTGAAGGAGGATCGTCAGGAGGCTTCTCATGGCATTTTGTTCGAACTGTGGAACGCAAATAGCCGAGGGCGCAGCCTGTCCGAAATGTGCGGGCGTTGCTCCGAGCGGCGGCGCCACGACCGCCGGAGGTGGGCTTACCGACAACATGGCAGGTGCTCTGGCGTACGTGACCATTATCCCGGCGATCGTATTTCTGGTGCTGACGCCCTACAACAAGAAACGCTTCATCCGCTTCCACTCCTTTCAATGCATCTTCTTCGCGGTGGCCTGGACTGTGCTTTGGATCGCACTGTCGTTCGTCGGACATATTCCCTTCCTGGGATGGGCGACGATCCTGTTGTG
>WNGF01001842.1_pt1 | contig 30552 bp, 22 predicted proteins | sample 5400641 | NCBI WGS metagenome assembly WNGF01 (sample SAMN13153371, study PRJNA577476) | soil metagenome | isolation source: 80 cm soil or saprolite under grassland replicate 2 | place: USA:California | collected 2016-06-15 | reverse complement strand
CGGCCGGCTCCGCATGCGGCAGCGCCAGCAGCACTTCGTCTGGATGACAGCGCTTGAGAATCGCCGGCAGGTCCTCGCGTGTCCCGAGAACCGCTACACCGTGGATGCAGTGCCCGAGCTTTGCCGGATCATCGTCGACAAAACCGATCGGCTGGTAATTGTTCGACTGGCTGTGCTTCATGTCGCGGACGATCAGCTCGCCGGCATCGCCCGCGCCGAATATCAGAACCCGCTTCTCCGGCTTTCCGCGAGAGAGTTCAGCGGAAAGGCGACGGCCCATGCGCACGCCGCCGAGGAGCAGCGTCACGAGCAGCGCGTCGACGACGAATACGGAGCGCGGATACATGGCAGGGCCCAGCGGCGTTTGCGTGAACAGGAAGAACGCCAGTGAGCTGGCGCAGACGCCTCCCGCGATTGCCCGCAGGTCGTAGATGCTCGTGTAGCGCCAGAGGCCCTCGTACAATTTGAACGGGATGAAGGTCACGGCACGAATCGCGACCAGCCAGGGCAGCGACAACCAGAACGCTTCGTTGGCCCGGTCAGGCAGGTCGCCATCGAATCGCAGCATGAACGCAAGCCGGTTCGACAACACAACGACGCCCAGCTGCGCCGCGATCGTGAGGGCCCGCTGCAGATGACGCGCGGATGCCGCTGCCGGGAAAGGCCTGTCAGACACGGATCATCCTTTCTGTCATCATCTCTGTGATGGGCGCGTGAATGAGGTGCCGCGGCACGTCCGCGATTGCTGCGATGACGTGTGCCTGCTCCGCCTCCGACATGTTGGACCCGCTCGGCAGGCAGAGACCGGTGTCGAACAGCTCCGCCGACACCCTGCCGCCGCGGATGCGACAGTGGCGGAACACAGGCTGAAGATGCATCGGCTTCCACACCGGGCGTGTCTCGATGTTGCTCGACTCCAGATGCAGGCGGATCTCTTCACGCGTGGCGCCGAACAGCACCGGATCCACCGTCATGCAGGTCAGCCAGGCGTTCGAGCGGCCATACGGCGCTTCGGGCAGGAAACGGATGCCGGCATGGCGGCCCAGCGCTTGCTGATACGTACGTCGGATCGTGCGGCGGCGTTGAACCTTGTCGGGTAGCGTGGCCAGCTGCCCGCGTCCGATCGCGGCCAGAAGATTGCTCATGCGGTAGTTGAACCCGATCTCCGAGTGTTCGTAATGTGGCGCGGCGTCGCGCGCCTGTGTGGCGAGGTGCCGTGCGCGGTCGACGACGATCCTGCTGTGGGACACGAGCATGCCTCCGCCGCTCGTCGTGATGATCTTGTTTCCATTGAACGAGAACGCGGCGCAGGCGCCGAACGCACCGGCGTTCCGGCCCCCGCATGACGCACCGAGCGCCTCGGCAGCGTCCTCGATCAGGGGAACGCCGTGCCGCTCGCACACGGCCGTGAGCCGGTCGTAATCGCAGCACTGCCCATACAGGTCGACGGCCAGGACGGCCGCGGGCCGGCGGCCAGAACGTGCTCGCGCCGCCGATTCCTCCTCGAGCAGATCGACGTCCATCGTCCACGTGTCGCGCGCCGCATCGATGAATATCGGTGTCGCCCCGACATACGTGATTGCATTGGCAGTGGCTGCGAACGTCAGCGTCGACGTCAGCACTTGATCGCCCTTTCCGACACCAAGCGCCGCCAGACCCAGGTGTAGCGCGCTGGTACCGCTCGAGAGCGCGACCGCGTAGGGCACCCCCACGGCCTCCGCCAACTCGCGTTCGAAGGCGTCCACGTGCGGCCCGAGTGGAGCGATCCAGTTCGAGTCGAATGCATCGAGAAGCAGCTCACGTTCGAGCTGTCCGACATCCGGAGGGGAGAGATAGATTCGCTTCATCGCAGTTCATGTCAGTGGCGCATGCGCATCACATCTCTGGTGTAATCGTGACCTGCACCCGGTATTTGCGATCACCCGTCTCGAAGTACGCCGCCTCGTGGAGACGGCTCGTCGTCAGCGCTCGCAGCCGGCGCAGGAAATCGGCGGTCCGGACGACGGCATCGAGCTCGATGCGCTGCACAGCCGGATCGAAAAGCGCTTCCCGGCGATGCACGGTCTCCTGACCGGGCGGCTGGGGAATGCCTGCGCCGCGGCCATCCTTGATGCGCTGCCATCCTTCCTTGAAGACCTGCACTTCCAGCGCTTTGAGCCTGGCGTAAAGGCTATGAGCGGTATCGGCGGGGTCGATCGCAGCCTGCCTTTGCCACACGAGGTCGCCTGTGTCCAGCGACTCATCGACGTAATGAAGAGAAGCGCCCGCAGGCGTGCCATCGAGAATTGCCCATGTCGGCGTGTGCCAGCCCCTGTTGTACGGAAGATATGAGGGGTGCAGATTGAGCACGCCGCGCTTGGCAGCATCGAGCACCGGGCGCCGGAGGAGATACGGAAAATGAACGCAGACGATGTAGTCCAGATCGAGACGTCGAAGGAATTCAACGGATTCCTCGCTGTTCACCTCCCGTCCGCGGATCACCGGCGGTGAAATCCCTGCTGTCTCGCAGAGCGTCAGCAATGCGATGTCGTGCGAAGCACGATCCTGATCCGAGAGCAGAAGTGCGGCCGGAAGCTCGCCCAGTTCGAGCAATACCGCCAGCACGTCTACCGCCACATCGCGATCACCCGCAAACGCGATCTTCAATTGCTGATTACCCATGGCTTGCACTGTTTCCTCGGAAATAGTCGACGGTGGCACACCCCGGCTGAGCGATGCCACGCCGGGAGAGCACTGTCCAGGCCGTGCGGGCAAGGATTCTCAGGTCGAGTGCGAGCGAGCAATGCTTTACGTACTCGAGATCCAGTTCGAAACGCTCAGCCCACTCGAGTCCATTGCGGCCGTTGACCTGAGCGAGGCCTGTGATTCCCGGGCGCACTTCATGTCGGCGAGCCTGCTGCGGCGTGTAAAGCGGCAGATACTCCATCAGCAGCGGGCGCGGGCCGACCAGACTCATCTCGCCGGTGAGGACATGCCACAACTCGGGAATTTCATCGAGGCTCGCGGCCCGCAGGAAGCGTCCGACGCCGGTCAGACGATCGGCGTCCGGCAGCAGTCTTCCCGAGGCGTCGTACCGGTCTGCCATGGACCGGAATTTCATCAGCGTGAATGGCACGCCGTGAAGCCCTGGTCGACGCTGGCGGAAGAGAACGGGGGAGCCCACGCAGTACCAAATCAGGGCTGCGAGGCACGCTGCGAACGGCCACAGCAACAGGATGGCCACGCTTGCAGCGAGAGTGTCGAACGCCCGTTTGCCGTGTCGCACATACAGAGGGGCCGCACTCATTTCGCGCACTCCTCTGATTCGATGAGGAATGACGTCTCGGCAAGCTGCGCGGCTCGAGCAGAAGCACCGGCCGAACCAGGCGACGCAACGTCCTCGAGCAATCGGCCGTAGACCCCGAGCACGGCAGCCGTGAGCGTGCTCTGGGAAAAATCGCGTGCGGCGCGTGCCCGCGCCGCCGCGCCGAGCGACCGTCGAAGCTTCGGATCCGAGATCAGCCGGTGCAACTGCTGCACGAGCCCATCGACATCCGCAGGCTCGTGCAGCAGACCCGTCTCGTCTTCGACCACCGCATCCACGACACCGTAGATGCGCGATGCGATCGCCGGCAGGCCGGCCGCGGCCCCCTCGATAATGACGGTGCCGAACCCTTCCCTGTAGCTGGGCAGGCAAAGGATGTCGGAAGCCGTCATGAATGCTTCGGGTGTGTTCGTGTACGAGCAGAAGTGCAGGCGCGCGCGATGGCGGCTGCAGAGCGTGCGCATGTGCGCTGAGAGACGCTCTTCGTCGGGTCCGATCACCAGCAGGCGGATGTCAGGCCGGCGATCCGCCAGGATCGCAAACGCACGGGCGAGGTCCAGCACCCCCTTGTCACGGGTGATTCTGCCGACGAACAGAAGCACGATGTCGGTCGTCGCAATGCCGAGTGCCGCGCGCACGGTCCGGCGGCGCGCCGGTTCCGGTCGAAATCTCGTGGTATCGACCCCGCTGACGGAACCTTTGGCGAGCACCGCGATCTTCGATGCGGGCACGACGTCCTGGCTCACAAGGAACTCTCGCTGCGACTGACTGTCCGCCAACGCCAATGTCGCGGCCCCCGCCAGGACTTTGTCGAGCAGTCTGAGCGCCGCCCGTCGCACTCCGGTTCGCGTCGCCCACACCTGACCGGTAAAGGTGTGGATACGCACCGGCACGCGGGCGACGTAGGCGGCTGACATGGCCAACAGGCCCGCCTTCGGCGTCATCGAGTGAACAAGATCGAAACGCTCACTGCACATCAGCCGGATAAGCCGAATGAGGCACGCCAGATCGCTCAGCGGTGCGACCTCTCTCTTGATCGGCAGCTTCCGCAGATGGGCAACGATGCCAAGCTCCTGCAGGAGGTTCGCATTGGCGGTGTTCACGACGACCGTCACGTCGTAGTGTTGCTGCATCGCCGCGAGCTGACGGGCAAGAAACGTGCGAACGGTCATCTCGCTCGCAACCACGACGCAGGCTCTGGGCTTCATGCCGCTGCCCCCGGCGCAACCAGACGTGCGAGCCCTACAGGGATGGGGACCGCGACTGAAAATTTCAAATCGTGTCGAATTCGCTGAATCGAGTAGCGGCTTCTGTTGACGAGCGCGTCAACGCGGGAGTCGGTCAGCGGCAGCGCTGCGAGACGGTTCATGACCCGCACGGCCTGGCGGACCGGTGGCTCGGGGAGGCGCAGGCGCGGACGCTGACAGCCGAGCGCGTCAGCGATCGCGCCCACGAAGTCCTCTACAGTGCACCAATCCGAGAGGTTGTAGACCTGTCCGCCTGCCTCCGCCGCAGCCCCGCACAGCACCATCGCATCCGCGACGTTGGACACGTGCACGTAATTCGCGGACGCGCCGCTGCGGCCAATGAAAAAGAACAGCCGGCGCTGGATCATGCGGGCCATCTGGACGATGGATTGATTGGGCATCCCCGGACCGAACACGATGGAGGGACGCAGTACCGTGCAGGACGCGACGTGCCTCAGCCGTCCGGCTTCCATGACCAGCGCATCCGCGTCCGCTTTGGTCCGCTCGTAAATTCCTCGCGGGGCAACCGGAGTGTCCTCCGAAATGACGCCGCTCTGATGTGGGCCGTACACCCCGACGCTGCTCAATTGAACCCAGCGGCCGATGCGTCCCGCCGCCGCGCGAAGCAGCGCGCGCACCCCCTCCACGTTGACGGCATGCATCCGCCGTACGTCGACCACTTCGCCGGCGCAGTGATACAGGACGTCAAGCCCGTCGGCGAATCGGACCAGCGTGTCGTCCGGCCGTTCGAGATCCGCTTCGAACAGACGCACACCCGGATACGCGATCGTGTGCGGCCGCCGGGTCAGACAGCGGACGATGTGTCCAGCGTCCAGATGCCGGCCGGCGAGGGCAGAACCGATGAACCCTGAGGCCCCCGTAATGCCTACCAGCATGGGGTCACCTGCACTCTCTGCGCGGCGCATGCCGGAGCGGTGCGGCAGATTGATGTCAGCATTTGCGCGCAACCCAGATACACGTGCTGCCCCAGTCGCGAACGACAGGCACGTAGTCCATCGGCAACGCGAGAACGTTCGCCAGACGAGCGGGGATGCGCCAGCCTGCGTACCGGAGGAAAGTGTCGAGGACGGCGTAGGGTCGGACCTGGAGGACTTCGAAGCCGAGGCGTCCCAGCAGCTTCGCCATTCCAGCAGGCGTGAACGCGTACTGGTGGAACTCGGTGCCGGCGCTATCGCTGCCGGCCATCAGCCGGTTGGCATGGCGCTGCAGCCACGAGTTGAAACACGGAGTTGAAACGACGGCGATGCCACCCGATCGCAGGATGCGGCGGGTTTCCAGGAGGACCGTGGTTGGCCCTTCGTCGAAGTGCTCGCAGACGCCCGGTGAGTAGACCGTGTCGAATGTTCCGCTCGGAAAATCGAAGCTGCGCACATCTCCCACGTGCCACGTAATCGACGGAAACCTGTGGCGAAGCCTTTCGATCGTCTCTGCAGACCAGTCAAGCCCTTCGGCGCTGTAGCCGAGCGCGTTCGCTGCGACAGTAAACCGGCCGAGTCCGCACCCTGCTTCGAGCGTCCTCCCTCCCGGCTTGGCCCAGCGCCTGAATGTCTGCCGCAGCTGGTGCGGTAGATGTCCGCGGCTCTCCCGGGCATAAGAGATGTCGCTCGCCTGCTTCCAGAGTTGCGTCCAGTACGAGACGTCGGCCACTTGTGAGTAGTACTTGAGCCGAACACCGGTGACCGGATCCCGATCGATCACGATCCGTTCGCCCGTGCGCACGGGCCGCGGACTGGCGGTTTCCGATCGGCTCGCGGGAGCATCTGCGAGATTCATGCTCGTGATCTCATGCACAGCGCCTCCCGGAATCCGCCTGCGCTCGCGCTCCTCACCGCACAGAGAAAATCCTTGCGAATCGCTGCCTGTAGCCGGTCGTGATGTTTGCGCGCGTGAGCTCGATTTCGCTGGCCATGTCGCTGCATGCCACGCGCGTCGCACATCATCTGCTCGATGCGGGCGGCGAGGGCATGCACGTCTCCAGGAGGAACGAGACACTCCGCGGGCAGCAGCTCGGGCACGCCGCCGACACTGGTTGCTACCGCAGGCAGCCCGCGAGCCATCGCTTCGAGCAGCGCACGCGGAAGGCCCTCGGTCAGCGACGGCAGAACGAACAGATCCGCAGAGTCGAGCGCCAGCCGGACGCCAGCCGGATCCTGCTGTCCCAGGAACTCGACGTCCGCGGAAAGACCGAGCACGTCGCGCTGTCGCTCGAACCGGGCAAGGAGCCGGCCGCCGCCGACGATCCGGAGCTTCACGGCCGCACCTCGCCGGCGAATTTGTTGTACGGCCTCGAGAAGAACGCCGGTCCCCTTGTATGGCTGATCCAACCCTCCCACTGTGACGAGCACGAACTCTGCGGGCGGCCGCCACTCGCGCCGGTCTTCGGACGCAAACGCCAGATCGTCCAGCGCTGCGTCGGATGCGGCGTAGGCCTGGCCGCACGTCGGATAGCGACGCTGAAGCACATCGCTCGTCACGTACAGGACGGCCACTGCGTCACGTGAGAGCCGTCGCTGCATGGATCCCGCGAGCCACTTGATCGGCACGCGCAACGGGTGGTGAAAGGCGCCGCGTGAAAACACCTGATCGGAATCGCCGACGATTTCCGCAGCGAACGGCCGCGCCGCGCGGGCGGCGGCTCGCGACGTCAGGCACGCAATCGGTGACGGCGCTCGGACGATGATCGCGGACGCGCTCTGCACCGCGGCCGCGACACTGGCGCGGAGCCGTGGAAGATTCTCGAGCAAGCCGGAGAATCCTGAATATGCAATGAGCGGGCAGAACTGCACATCCGGCAGCGATGCCTTGACACAACCGGAGGAGGCCTCGGGGACATCGGCGACGCGGGCGGCGATTGCCACGCTCGGAAACACGTCCAGATACCGCGTCCACAGGGCGCGTCCATATGCAGGCGGACCCCAGATCATGCCGTCCGGGGTGCGCTCAAATTTCGCTTCTGACGTAAGCAGGACGCGCATAAGGTCTGCACCTGATCGAGACCGATACGTGACGCACGACACGCAGGCCGAGGACGAACAGAACGCCCAGGCCACATTGCAGCGGGACGGACACGAACGAGTTCCGCACGTTGACCAGCAGAGGCACGTAGAGTGTTGTGATCGCCAGGACCGCCACCCCGCGATCGGCAATTCCGTCGATTGCCGCCAGGCCTGCACCCAGAAGACCGAGGATGAGCACCACGCCCACGGCGCCAAAATTCCGGTAGGCCTCAGCAACCGGCGAGAAGCCAATCCCGCCGACCCTGTCGGTTACCAGAACGTTCATGATTCGCATGTCGTCCTCTGCGGCGGTGGTCCGCACCTCAGGCAGGACTCGCGCCGCTGCGCGTTCGATCGGCGCCCAGTACGAGCTGCCCATTTCGAGCTCTTCACCTTCGGCGCGCCAGCGGACGACCTTCTCGACGGGATGCAGCGATTCGCCCATTTCAGCGAAGGCGTCGAACATGCGCAGCTCGAGAACCATGTCCCGCAGACCCTGCAGACCCGTGTCCCGAACCTCGCGCACCGACGGAATCACGACCAGCAACGCCGCCACAAAGGCGCACACTCTCCGCGGCGACAGGACCCAGCCGCACCGCGCGGCCGCGACGAGAGCCGCAACCGTGGGGAACATGACTTCCCCTCTCAAGCCGATCGGAAGTGCCATCAACGCAGCACTCCCGAACGCGACGATGGCACTCGTGCGCAGCCATCCGCGCCTTCCCGTCACAGACATGACGAGTCCGCCGCCCAGCGCGAGCCACATCAGCCCCATCGGCGTGCCGAACTCATCAGTCGCGTCCAGGTATTCGCCGTACGAGCCGAAGAACCCGCTCAGGCCGCTCGTGCTGATCACGATGCCGACCCAGAGCGCGATTGCGGCGAAGACCAGGACGGAACCGGCGAGGCCGTGTGGATGGGCGCCCTCGTGTGCGTCGATCGGGTGCCGCTGATCGTCAGTCGAGGCCGCGGCGGCGTTGATCAGGGTCGCGCCCGACGCAAATGCCGCGAATCCGAGCAGCGCCACAAACGCCGCATCGGCGGCAAACGGGCCCAGTACCCACGACTGATCCCATGTCGAGAGCTCCGTCGGCGCCATCAGGCCGCTCGCGAGGACCGCGACCAGGCCGAAATGAAAGCACCAGAACACCGCCGCGTAGGCGCTTGTGGCGGTCCAGAGACCGCCGCGCAACAGCAGGGAGCCCAACACCACGACGGATGCCACACCGATCCACCGGAAATGACTGACGGAGACTTCGAGGCCTGCAGTGGGCAGCGCGAGGGCCGCCGCCAGCGCGCACACCCCGGTGATGCCGCCATACGTGAAGGCGATCGACCGCGCCCGCCGGGCCAGACTATGCAGACGCACGAACGCGGCTCCAGATCTCGTAATGCATTTCACGCGTCCGAGCGAGCGTGAACGGACTTCTGGCGAAGCGCTCCTGCGCCTCGGCCGCCGGCCTTGCGCGCTGAATCAGCCGGACGGCAGCCGCCGCCCACGCATCGTCATCCTCCGCGAGCGACAGCAGCGACAGGTGCGGAAAATGCCTGGCAAGTTCTCGAGTGCCAGGAAGATCGGCGGCGAGTACCGGAATGCCAAGCGCGCACGCCTCGAGCGCCGCCCCCGGCAGTCCTTCCCAGAGCGACGGCAGGATCATGAGAGTCGAGCGCGCCATCCACGGGATCGCATCCTCGACTTCGCCAACGAGCTCGATACGATCCGACAGACCCGCGTCGGCCGCCGCGCGTCGAACCTTCTGCCCGTAGTCTCCAACTTCCCGCCCCACGAGGCGCAGGGTCAGATTGGGCAGATCGTGAAGGCAGCGGCGAAGCACACGAATCAGGCGCAGCTGGTTCTTGAGCGGCTGGATCGACGCCACGTTGGTGATGACTGGCGCATCGGGCATGTTCACTTTCACCCGCAGGCGCTCCGGAGGAATCCCGCTGTACACCACGCGGCATCGCGAATCCGACTGCCACTGAGGGCTCCACGCGCCGTGCATGGCGCCTTCCCCTACGGCCAGCAAGTCCGTCGCTGACACGTGGAGCAGCCGCCTGCACGTGGTGAGCTGCGCACGCCGCCAGACGGTGTCCCGTTTGTCGTTGCGGACCGTCGTCTGGAAGTGCGCGATCCGGCCTGGCGTGCCGGCGAGGCGCGCGATCGCGAGGATCACTCCTGAGAAATAGTGCACATGCGAGTGCACGATGTCGTACTGTCGCTCTCGCAGCAGTCGATACAGCCGCGCGGGAAATCGCGCCTCCAGGCGACACTTGATCACCTCGCCGCCCGCTGCCCTGACGCGCTCGTCCAGCGGTCCGTCGAGACCGCTCAGAACGAGGAAGTCTGATCGAACCCGTTCACCGTGGAACGATTCGGCGAGCTCGATTGTTCTGAGCTCAGCCCCGCCCCGAAGCAGCCGGCCGAAGACGTGCAGCACGCGCAGCATGCGGTCGGTCATGCCAGTTCACCGGCGCAGGCATCGGCGAGGACACCCGGAGCGACGGCACGCAGGCGCGCGTGCGCTCTGAAATCGTGAACCGTGACGGCCGCGTAGGCGCATCCCTCGACAACCCCCCCGGCGCACAGTGCGTATGCTCCGCCGCGCAGCCCATAGCGCTGCACCAGCGGGATGACACACGAGGCAACCGTCAGGAGCGCCCCCGTGCTGATTAGAAGCTGCGTGCCAAAACGCAAACGCGCCGTCAATGCTGTCCCGAGAAACAGGAAGGAGTAGGACAGCGCCGCCGCGATCATGAGCCAAATCAGGACGTCGATATGCGCAGCTACCTGTGCGCTGTAGATCGCCGTCACAAGAGAGCGCCCCAGGAGAGCGGCGGCCGCCACGCTGGCCGCACCAAGCGCCACACCGGACTGTACGAGAATGCGCAGACGTCTGGCGTAGACGGTCCGGGACATCTGAAGGTCTCTCGCCAGCACGGGGAGCGCCGCCTGAGCGACTGCGTTGGCGATCAGGTTACCGAGCGTCGGGACGTAGGTGAGGGCGCTGAAGACCGCGAGCGCGGCGGGTCCCAGGTAAACAGCGACGACGTAACGCGGCAGATTGATTTGCAGGCTCCCGACGGCGGAGCTGAAACCGAGCGGCAGCGCCCGCCGAATCAGGTCCCACACGGCCCGCAGACCGCCGGCCATCGCGATGGAGCCGCCGCAGGCGTGCGCCGTTTTCCGCATGTGCGGCAGATCCCATCCGACCAACGCCAACAGCGAGCCGGCCGCGTACATGCCTGCCGCTGCTGGCAGCGAAGGCCACATCCGAAGGCTGACGCCCACGAGTGCCACACTGAGGATGCCGTTGATCATCAGCCCGATCGCGGCGGTGCGCATGTCGAGCTCGCGCTGAAACAGGCCGTGGCAGATATCGGAGATCGCGTCGCATGCCCTTGCCGATGCAATCAGCGCCGCGATTGCGAACGCGCGGTGATCGGCCGACAGCCGCGCGCCAATCAGCAACGCAACCGCAACAGCCGCGGCGGTCGTCAGCAGCCGCGCTTTCAGATAGTCGGAAAAATCGCGCGAGGATCCGGCATCGGTCGCGACGAGATTTCTGAGCCGCACGTTCGCCAGGATGAAGACCGGTCCCGTCACCGCTATCCAGTACGCGAACTGACCGGCCTCACCGAGATGGAGTGAGCGGACGAGCAGTACGAACACCATCCACTGGCAGCCCGCGTATGCCGAATTGCCGGCGAACGCCCAGGAGATGTTCGTCCTCATCGCGTGATCACCTCGCGGCTGCCGTGGCGGCCTGGTAGTACTGCGCGTATTCGCGCCGGTAATATCCCGAGTAGTAATACGCGTTGCGTTCCAGTTCGACGCGATTGAGGACGGCCCCGAAGAACCGTGGCCGCCCGTTCTGCAGCTGCTCGATCGCGTTCTTTGCCGCATGCCGGCTCGTCATCTCCGCGCCGACGACGAACACGACGCCGCTGGCCGCATTCGCAACGACAGCCGCGTCGGTGACGGCCATGATCGGCGGCGAGTCGATGATGACCGAATCGAAGTGCTGCGAAAGGAGCTCGATGAATTCCTTGAATCGCTGCGATCCGAGCAGTTCGGCGGGGTTTGGCGGGATGCGGCCGGCGGTCAGGAGCCACAGCCCCGGCACGCCGCTTTTGCAGATGGTCGTGCTCGCCACGGCATGGCCGACCATCAGGTTTGACAGCCCGGGCTCCTGTTTCCGTCCGAACATATCGTGCACGCGCGGACGGCGCATGTCCGCGTCAATCAGGATCACGCGCTGGCCGGCCTGTGCGAATCCGATCGCCAGGTTCGCAGCCACGATGGTTTTTCCCTCACCCGGCCCGGCGCTGGTGATCACCACGCTCCGGGGCCCTTCATCGGCGGCGGCAAACAGCACATTGGTTCGCAGGGCCCGGAACGCCTCGGCGAAATTCGGCGGCACACCGGCATTGATGAGTGGCTCGCGCCCCTTCCACTTTCTCGGGTTCAGAGCCGGCACCATCCCAAGCGTCGTCAGCCCGAGGTAGGTGCGGATCTCGTCCGGCGATTTGATGGTGCTGTCGACGTACTCGAAGAAGAACGCCAGCCCGAGTCCCAGGAGAACCCCGCCGAGAAGTGCGAGCGTCAGGTTGAGCATCTTGCGCGGTGTGACGGGATAGCGCGGCCGCTCTGCGTGATCGACGATGCGGATGTTGCTCGTCTTCAGTTCACCGCTGATGCCCGTTTCCTTGGCGCGCTGCAGGAGGCTCTCGTAGATTTGCTTGCTGCTCTGGACGTCGCGCTCGAGTACGCCGTAGTCGATGGCCTTGCGGTTCATCGCTTGCGCTTCGACCTTCTGCTGGTTGAGCGCTCCGATCAGGCTGTTTTCCTTCGCGAGTGCCGCCAGATACTCGTTGCGCACCGCCTGCACGATCTTCCCGATTTCCCCCTCCAGCTTGGTCTGCCCCATGTGGATTGCCGACTGCAGCTTGATGATCTCCGGATGCCGCTCGCCCAGCTTCTCCGAGAGCTGCGTGTATTGACTCTGAAGCTGCGCGAGATCCGCCTTCTGCTGCTGGATGTAGGTGTTGGACAGAATCGCGGGGAAGCTGTCGAGCGCGGCGCTGTTCTGACGCAGCGATTCGAGCTGGTTGTAGATCGCCTGCTTCTGGAAGCGCTCCGTCTTTGCCTGCGTCACGGCCGCACTGAGATCGGAGAGCTTCTGCACGATGATGCTCTCGCGGTTTTCCAACGGGATTGCGTCGTTCTGCTCCCGATAGCGCTGCAGGGCGGCTTCGGCCTGCTCGACCTCGTTTCGATTTTCCTTGAGGCGTTCGCCCAGCCAGTCGCTCGCCTCCTTCGATGCCGTGAACCTGTACTCGAGGTTCTGCTCGATGTAGTTCTTGGCCAACGCGTTGACGATGCGCGTGGCGAGTTCCGCATCTCGAAGCCGGAATCTGAGGTCCACGAGCCGGCTGTTGCGAATCGGCGACACGGTCAGGTTGGCCAGGAATCGATCGATCGCGCGAGACTGCGCGAACGACTCGCCGGCGGTCGCCGCCGGTTTGTCGGAGTGTTCGGGGCGGCCGCTGCTGCCGAACAGGCGGGCGAAGAAGCCCGCCCCGCTCCCTGGCTGTCCGAAATACTGACTGTCCCAGAGATTCAGGCTGTCGAGCGTCTTCCGCGCAAGAATCCGGCTCTGAAGGATGTTGTACTGAGTCTGGTAATAATCCGCCTTCGCGCCCTGCTCGTCGATGACCTCTTTGAAGCTGATAATGTTCGGATTGTCGGCCTCGATCAGCAGCCGCGTCTTTGCCTCGTAAATCGGTGTGGCCGTGAACGTGTACAGCATGACGCCCACGAAGACGAGGAGGAACGCCGTGGCTGCCGTCCATCGCCGCTTGTGCAGCACCCTGGCGTAATCCAGCAGATGCCCGGCGTCGGTCCACTCCCGCTGGGTCTTCGCCTGCGGCTGCGGCTGCCCGGAGGGCTGCGCCACCTGCGGTGCTCGAGCGGCGGTCGCGAGGCGGAGCGATCCGTGCGCGTCGGATTCTTTGCCAAGTTTCAGTTCGTCATCCATCGAGAGTGCCTTTACGACGCTCCGGCGTCACCGCGATCAGAAGAACCGCTCCGGGACGATCACGGTGTCGCCAGCGCGCACGAGATCCGTGAGTTTCACCTTGATTTCCTTCTTCAGCCCCTTCTCCGTGCGCACCACCCTCACGCGCCCCATCGCGCCGTGCTCGGTGACACCGCCAGCGAGCGACAGCGCCTGGAGCACGGTCATGTTCGCCTGCACGCCATACGCCCCGGGAGTTCGCACCTGGCCGAACACATAGACGGTCTCCGCGCGTGGGACGAAGATGGTGTCACCGTCGCGGAGTTCGAGATTCTGCGAGAGCGCCCCGCTCTCGAGTTCCCGGATCGACGCGCGGAAAACCTCGCTTCCGGCGTTCTGATCGGGCAGCACCGGACCGCGCACGCCACCTTGCGACGTGCGGACGATCGCGACCTCGCCAGACGCCGTCGACGTGGTTGACCCGGCACGGGCGAGCGCTTCGATGAGAGTCATGCCGCCGGTCAACGGGACGGGCCCGGGCTGACGGACTTCCCCCATGACGAAGACCCGCTGGCTGCGGTACTGCTCGATCGCGACGGTGACCTGTGGATTGCGGAAATAACCATCCGCGAGCCGCGCCTTGAGCTCCGTTTCGAGCGCGCGCAGCGTCAGGCCACCGGCCTTCACGCGCCCAATCAGCGGAAAGCTGAACGTGCCATCCGTCTCCACGCTGTACTTCCCGCCGAGATCCGCCTGATCGTAGATTTGGATCGCGAGAACGTCCTGCGATCCGATCACGTAGTCACCCGCTGATTGTCCCGCCACGGTCGACGCGAATCCGATCAGCGCGATCGCGGCGGCCGCGAACCACGAGCCCAGACGCACGTGCGGCCCATGGGAGCGTCCCGGACAGGCGGACGCCGGGGGCATGGTGTCGAAGTAGCGCATGGCTATAATCCGTACGAGAACGTGCTGCCGAAGCGCAGGTTCTCGTACGCACGCGCGCCGCTTGTCGAGGCGCGCTGGATGTAGGACGCTCCGAAACCGATTCGGCCGTCGCGGCCGATGCGGTAGCCCAGGCTCGCCGCGTAGTTCCACGTGGTGTCGACACGCCGAACAGCATCGAATCCGGCGGTGAGGAGATTGCGATACGCGTAGACGTGTCGATCGGCTGAGACGAGCGCGTCGAAGCGGCTTCCAAGAGCGTGGCGGATCGATGCGCCGAGCGCGGTGTCCACGAAAAACGGCTGCAGCTCCAGGTAGGAGTACGTGAGGTCGCGCCGGTAGGTGGACCCGAAAGTGGTCGCGCCGAGCAGCGTGTAGGACAGCCCGAGTTCTCCGACAAGGCCGCTGAACGCCGGGAGGACCTCCTGAACCGATGGCGTGAATCTCCGATAGCCGACGTACGCGGTGCCTTTCAGGAGCGCCTGCGGCGCGAATTCGATTCCGGGCATCACTCGATAGCTGTCTGAATCCCTCGCCGGAGAAAAGCTGAATCGGTCCCGGACGACGTCGGCGCGCACCGCCAGCGTCGTCAGGGGAGTCAGCTCGTGGCGGCCTGTGAGTTGCACGCCGCGCGTTTCGCGGTTCAGCGTGCGCTGGAGACTCGTCCCGTCGAATTCCGCGTCAGTGTCGTAGCGGATCTCGTCACGGTGCCCGGCGATCTCCAGGGAGAACTTCGGCGTGAGCGCGACGCGAGCTCCGGTCGTGACGGTGTCCTCGGCGCGCCGTGAGCGCACATCCATTTCGTAGTTCGGCCGCTGTCGCGTGCTCAGATTCGCGTTCTCGCCGAAAAGCGTGAGTCGGTTCAGATACACCTCACCACGCACGGTGAGTGCCGGGTTGACAGAGCGCTCCGTGTCATACCGCGCGTACCACACCACATCCGACGCCAGCGTGGTCGCGAGCAGCGCTCGGCGCGCCATCGGCAATGAGACATTGAGTTTTGGCGCGAGCGTGAACGTGAAATCTGATTTCTGTTCGCCGGCCGCATTGAAAACATTGCTGTCGACGCCAAGCTCTTTGAGACGCACACCTGGCGTGACGTAAAAGGGACCGACGTGTCCCCGCGCCTCGGTTCGAACATCGCGGCTGCCAGGCGATGCCTGGGTCTGTGCAGCGGCGCCGGCAGGAATGCCAATCGCGATTCCGAAGATAAACGTTCTGATCACCATGCCGTTCTCTCTGTCTTTGATCCGCATCGCGTCCTCTGTTGCTCGCACATCCATCCGCTCCACGCAGGGTCCTCGAGCAGGGCTCGCGCCGGAGCGGCGGATCATCTGCGACCCGCGACGACTTGGCAGAGCCAAGTCGACCGGTTTCTCGACCGAACTCCTGGTCGGACCTGATTGCGTAGTGAGGTAGACCGAGCTGAGAGGCTTGGTCTACCGACCTACTCGGGAAATGCCACGCAGTGTGGCGACGCCGACACTACTTACCGGGAAGGACTGGCATCCTGACGGGTCGCGACCACGGCAGTCACCGCTGCTGCGCCCGCCGCCCCGACCACCGCCAGACTCGAGACCGGGCCAAGTCCGAGCAGGCTGAAACCGGCGCCACGACCTTCTGTGATCAGGCCTTCCGCGACCGCCACGACTGCCACAGTCACCGTCGACGAACCGCCGAGCGTGAACGGAGCGCTCATACCAAGGAGGTTGCCGGAAGCGTCCACGATTTCCGCGATGTAGCTGCCTGGCAGGAGGTGTTCAATTGCGAATTCCCCCTTCGCGCCGCTGACGGTCGAGCCGACTTTGACGCCTGTGCTGAGATTACGAATCTGCAGGTTCGCACCCGAGAGCGGTTGCAGTGTTGTCGTGTACGCCGTGCCTGTCACCGTGATGGACTCGTCCGCTGATGCCATCGCGCTGAGGGGCATGCCTGCCATAGTTACGGCTGAAACTAACAGCGTTGAAAGGAACCTACGCATCTGGTGTCCTCCTTCCAGGGAACCTGTTGCTATGAAGCCAATACCTCTGTTTCACCCGGTGGTCGCCGTACCGTGCGGCTGCCTATGTGCAAGTTCAGTGACATGTGCGCTCACTTCACTTCAATGCGCTTTGCGAATCGGCCCGACGCGTCGGGATCGGACTCGACCACGACGAGCCCGGTCCGGGTGTAGTTCAGGCGACGATCCGGACGGCCATTTCCGTTCTCATCGAATGCCACCGTTTTCATGACGCCCTGTTCATAGGTTTCCCACTTGTCCGGCCTCCCGTCGCCGTTCGTATCCTCCTCCGCGCGCACGAGTGCTCCACGCCCATCGTGATCGGATCGCGACGGGTCGTAGTATTCCCATCGATTGATCTTCCGCGGGTCGCCGATCGAGGAGATCTCGATGTGGTGAACCTTGCCGTCAGCCCCGGGAAACACCCACGCGTCGGCTTTCCCGTTGTCTGTGCGCGAGAAGCCAACCTTCACCAGACCGCCGTTCTGGTCGTACTCCTCCCATCGATCGATCTTGCCGTCCTCGTTCGTATCGAGACGGGAGCGCAATGGCCTGGTCCCGTCCATTTCCGTCCAGGTATCGATGCGGCCGTTTCCGTTCGCGTCGTACGTCAGCTCCTTCAGCCGACCAGTGGTTTTGTCGTAGGTCGGGTGTACGGTCGCCGACGCTTGCTCCTTTGCGGGATCGGCGCAGGCCGAGATCCCGGCGACCAACAGACCGATGATCGATGTACGTGCGGTCCGCAACAACAATTGCACCGATGACTCCATGCTGGCGCCAGGCCGCGGGCAGGCTGCGCCTGATTCGCCGGATCACCTCATGTCCATACTGAGCCGGACACGCGCACCGGGCGCCACGGAGAGATCCTGTCGCTTCTCTCCGAGCTGGGGATGACGGAACACCACTTCGTGCTGCCCGGCAGGGATCGACACGTTTGCCAGGGGCGTTTCGCCGATGCGCCGGCCGCCGATCCAGACCTCGGCCCACGGCGACGCATTCACGTTCACCAGGCCCGGCGGGGGAGCGTCGACCAGAAGATTTGTCACTTTGCCTGGAACGACGTCGACGAGCCGGACCGATCGGTATCCCTGGGCCTGGTTAACGACCTCAATCTGGTGCCGTCCCGCCGCCATTCTGATGCGTTCCCCGTCAGTGGCACCAAGCACTCTCCCGCCAACGCGGATATCGGCTGCGAACGCCGCCTTGACGGCCACCCAGCCCCACGTCGGAATCGCACCGGCAGAAAGTTCGGGTGCGGGCACCTTCAGCGACGATGTGGCACCAGCCTGAACATGGACCGTGTGCCGCGCCGTTCCTGCGAGCGTCTGCAACTCGATTTGCCGATCCCCCGGGGTGAGATTCGTCACCGTCAGCGGCGTCGTACCGCGGGAGAGGCCATCGACGATGACCGTCGCACCTGCGGGATCCGTTTCAACGCGAAGCTGCCCGGTGTCGGGGATGTTGGCGAACTCGAGGTGCTGGGAAATGTCCGCGCCGCTCAGCACCTTGATCGGTGTGACGTGCGGCGCCCCGTGACCGCGGACCTCAAGGATATGGGGGCCGGCGGGCACCGAGAGGCGTGCCGGTGTTCGACCGTGCTCAATCCCGTCGACGAACACCTGCAGCCCCGCGGGACTCGTGTCCACGCGGAGCGTCCCCATCGCGGAGGCGGCCACGACAGTCGGACGAGCGAACCGAATCGTTCCCACGCCGCCCGCCAGGATCGCGACCACTGCTGCTGCGACGACCCTCATGCGCAGACGCGACGCATGGTTCAGAGCCACGAGGAATCCCGACGGCTCCGTCTGAAACATCTCGCTATCGCTCGTGTGACGCTCTGGGCCGGAGATGGCCGCGCCCGCTGCGTCACCCACACCCTCGTGAGACGCTGGCGCCCCAAACTCCAGCTCACGTGCCGATGGAAGCACAGGCTCGGAGGGCGTCGCGGCGCCGTCCCATGACAGATCTGCGTTCGAAAAGAGTTGCGTGATCTCGCCAGCGGTGGCGACGGCAGCGGGCGGGGCGGCACCGCCCGACCAATCGAACACAGCTGCCGGTCCTGTAACTGGTTCACCAGCATCGACGACGTGATCCACAGGGAGCATCGTCGCGCGGAGCTCAGGATTGGTCAGCGCGGACACGAGCGCTGGTTCCGGATGCGCGGTCCGCGCTGCCTGTGTGGATGTGCCGTGCGCCCCGTGCTGCAGCGAGCGCACTGGCGCCCGATCCTCGGCTTCCGGGTGACCTGGAGCGACACTGCAGGCCTGCAGAAATATCTCGACAGCAGCCTTGGTCGAGCAATACAGAGGGTCTGCCGCGGCCACCGTCTCGAACGCGATCCAGGCGTCAGACGGTGTCGCAAACAAGCGGCACGGCTCGAGTTGCAGCACACGGGTCAGCCACACGCGCAGCGGCGACGGAAGCGGCCGATCATAACCAAGTGCTGAGCGCTCCCGCGCGGTCTCGAGCAGGATCGGAACACGCGTGGGAAAATCATCGTCAGCCAGGGGGCGGCCGAGTATCAACGCCAATGCCACAAGGCCGATGTTCATGAGATCGGTTCGGTGACTGAACCGTACCGCTCCAAGAGCAGGACCGACGGCGATCCGCAACTCGCGCCACAGTTGTTCGGGGCTGTAGTGCAGTTGCTCGATCGCTGTGCAAAGCGCCTGTTCTGCGATCGCGATCCGCGATTGCGGTGCCAGGATGAGCCGCTCCGGCGCAATGAGCCCGTTCGCCACGTCCGGAGCGTGTTCATGCAACAGCGCGGTGGCCGCGAGAAGTTGCCGCACGATTGCCATCACGATGGCGATATCTATGGTCACGTTGCGCTGATGCGCAACGCGGAGCAGGTCTGAAAGGCGAACGCCTTCCACGTACTTGGATACCAGCGTGAGGACCGGCACGCGATCGATGCGACAAACGGAAACGTAGGACCCGTGACGAAGCGTCATCAGACGCGCGCTGCGCTCGCGAAGCGCCACCTCGAATGCCGGTCCCGCCATGCCGGCTCCTTCGAGGCGCAGCATCTCCAGCTGGTCGCCGGTCGGTCCAAAAGCCACAGAGCGCTCGCCAAGCCCGTCACGGAAGGCGGTCGTCGGCGCGTTGTGAACGCTGGAAGTTGCAGGCATTCGGTGACGCACCTTCGCAAGCGTCATACCACAGCAGTTACAGGTCGCCTGCGCGTGCTCCCGCATTTTCAATAACAGGATCCAGCGCTTTTGCAGCGAATGCAGTTGCACCCTGCCTGTCCTTCAACTGGCGTCGCCGGGTTACGGTTTCGTGGCCAGGTTTCAGTTTTGTCGTGCGGAGCGAGTCATCCAACCCGCACACTCGCACCCAGAATCGCGGGGCGCGACGGAAAATGAAAGGCACTGACCAAGACGTGCGCAGTTTCTTCCCAGTGTCGCTGGTTGCACAGATTTTCAGTCGAGTGCGGTCCGCGCGGTTTCAGGCGTGCAATGCATCCGGGTGCCCGCATCAACGATCCGGCCTACCGCAACGAACGCGCCTGAAGCCGCGGACACGGGCGAGGAAGGATTCTCCGTTTCCCTGAGGAGGTCTTCCGCCTGAAGGCGGAAGCTACGGAGCGGACTCTCGTGGCTTCCGGCTTCAGCCGGAAGAATGACGCAGATGGTTGAACAACTGTATTTGCACGACGCCGTCCGGAAGCTGAAGGCACAGGCCGACAAGGCGCTGGCGCAGACGACGGACGAACACCTGTTTGCGACGCTCGATCCGGAAGCGAACAGCATCGCGATCATCATGAAGCACATGGCGGGCAACATGCGCTCGCGATGGACGGACTTCCTGGCGACAGACGGTGAAAAGCCTGATCGCGAGCGCGACATGGAATTCGAGCTGGGCGCCGCGGACACGCGCGAGCGTATCTTCGCATTGTGGGAGGACGGCTGGGCGCGCACGCTCGGTGCCGTATCGTCGCTGACGGCCGCCGACCTGGCAAAGCCGGTGCACGTCCGCGGGGAAGCACACTCGGTGATCGAAGCAATCAACCGCCAGACCACGCATTACGCGGCCCACGTGGGACAACTCGTGCTGCTCGCAAAGCACTACGCCGGAGCGAACTGGCAGACGCTCAGCATTCCGCGCGGCAAGTCGAAGGACTTTGAGGTGTCGAAGACGGGCTCTCCCTATGAGGCGAAGAACGCCGGTAGTGCCGGCCTTTAGGCGGGCCTTTCCTTAAAAGCTGAAGCCCGTCCCCAGGCTGACGCGGGTGCCGCCGCCGTCGACACCGTGCGCGACGTCGAGGTTGATCTTCACGAGCGGCGCGATGATGAAGATTCCGGCGCCCGCGCCCCGCCGCCACTCTGCATCTTTCAGCCTGCCGCCGAAGTCGACGGCCTTCGCCGCATCCGTGAAGATGTCGACGCCGAACTTCGCGCCGCTGATCACCGACGTGATCGGCACGCGCAGCTCGGCGGAGGTCACGATCATGCGGTCGGCGTCGAACATGCCCGTCCGGAACCCACGCAGGTTCGATGATCCGCCGAGCAGCAGGCGTTCGTAGGGGGGCAGCGTCGCGTCGCTGTTGAAATACTGAACGCGTCCGGCCACCACTGCCTGCCGGATCACGCGCAGATAGCCGCGCGTATCGGTGGTGTAGCGGTTGATCTTTTCGCGGCCGCGTACGTTCAGCTGCGACCAGCCGGCCCCCAGGACGACGGCGTTACCTGGAAACGCCGGGTCGCCCCGCGTGTCGAGGACGGCGTTGGTCCCGACCGTCCAGAGGCGATCGTCGAGCTGCCCGAAGCTGACCGAGCTCCGCGACGTGTCGACGCCCAGTCGCACCATGTGCGCGAACTGCCGCTCCGCGCGCGCCTTCAGCTCCACGCGTTGATCCGCAATGTCGAAGTGCGGGTTCTCGCGGTTCCAGATTCCGAAGCTCGAGAACACCCGCGTGAGCGGGCCCGTCTTGAACGTCCGCTCGAACTCCACCGCGGCGCGTTTGGTTCCGCCCCACGTCAGCGGTGTCGACACGCGTTCGCCCATGCCGAGCAGATCCACCGTGCTGAAGCGCGCGCCGTACGTGAATCCGTACCCATCCTCGTAGGTCAGGATCGGGAAGAACATCAGGCGGTCGGTGACGATGCGATGCCATGGGCGTGAGATGTGGCCGATGCCGCCGCCGCTCGCCGAAGACACCACACCGGCGCGCTCGTGCACGACCAGCACCAGCGCGACGTCGGTCGGATCGTCGATCGACCGATAGCGTTTGCGCACCTCGATCGTCTCGAATCGTTCGCTGTCCTTCAGCCGTTTCTCCACGAGCTTCAGCGAATCCGGCGTCAGCGGATCGCCAACCGCGATCCCGGCGAGCTTCAAGACGTCTGCGTCAGTGACCGCCGCGTTCCCGTGCACGCGGATCTCGCGAATCGTCTCGGTCGCGGGCTGCTGGTCGTCGTCTGCGACAAAGGGACCGTGGGCGTCGATCGCAACCGTCGTGTCCGCCTTTAGGCGGATCGGACGCTCGACCTTTAGACGGACCGGACGCTCGACCGGCAGATTGGCGCTCGACAGCTTCGGTATCTTGATCGTCGTCTTCACCTGCGCTTCGCGATAGTCTGTGAACGCGCGGCCGTAGCTCGCTTCGAACGATCCCAGTGCGAGCGTCAGCCCCGCATGGATGTTCATGTTCCGCGGCAGCCAGACACCGGGGAACGGCTGTCCCATTGTCATCGACGCGCGAAGATCGTCGATGCGGACGAGCCACGCGGCGGGCAGAAAGTCCAGCCAGACGTTATCGAACGTGTACTTGACGATCTGGTGCTCCGCGGGATCGACCCACAGCGTCACGAGCGCCGTCTTGTTCATCTTGCGGTTGATGTCACGCTCGATCCTGTCTTCCTTCTGCTGCTCCTTCGGCTTCTTCCCCTTCATCTCGTGCGGCGTCTTCTCGTCGTCCTCGTCATTGAACAGGTTCGTCGGGTAGTACTCGATCCGCAGGACGTCCTGCCCTTCGAGCTTCTCGCGTCCCGCGAGGTAGTAGTTCCCCGGCTCGAACTTGAAATCCATGAAGTAGGCCTCTGATACGAACCGCGGCTCGGTTGGCACGCCGCCGCTGCTGATGTCGACGCCGTTGCTGCCGATCGAGACCTCCGTCTCCTTCTTTCCTTTCTTTGCCTGCCGTTCCTGGCGTTCCTTCTCACGCTTCAGCCACTCGCGCTCGTATTCGCCGCGTTCCTGTTCGTTGACCGCGACGCCGTTGAAGCGCACCGGGCTTCGCACATGCGTGCCGTCCCGCTCGTACCAGGAGAAGTCGCGCTTGGTGCGGTGCATCGGCCAGCGCCCGGGTCCGAGGATCTCGAACGTCTCGGTCTCGTCGAGCACGTACTGGTTGAGCATCTTGCGGTTCACTTCGCGCCGCGCGAGGACTTTCTCCATGAACGCGTCCAGATCGCTGCGCGGGGCGGCCTTGGCCTGGGCGGGTGCGCGGTTGTCGGTCGCTGGCGTCTGCCGTGCGCTCATGGCTGCAGGGCGCGCGAGCAGACAGACGAGGACCAGGATCAGGCGCAAGGGGAGCGGTCGAAGATGCACGAAAGCCTCCGAGGCGGGGCAGGCTGGCATCGGGTTAGACGGTGCGGCAGGCCCCATGGTTCGTCCCGGATCGTAGGTTAGTCGAAAAAATCGCGACGGGATCCGGGGGTGTCGGTGGTGCTGGCCTTTAGGCCAGCCCGTGCCATTGGTGGCGCTGGCCTTCAGGCCAGCCTTCATAGCGCTGATGCCGGCGTTCAAGCCGGCCGGCGCTCGTACGCGAAATCCAGCAACTGATCGAGCGTGTACACCCCTGATCCGAGGAATGGATAATCCCGCGGATCTTTGACGAGACCTGCTCGCACCGGATTCTCGAGAATGTAACGGACCGTGCGCGCCAGACTCTCCTCACCTCGAAGAACGTGTTCGTACGGATACGGCTGCCAGAGGTCGGTTCCCACGTGCCTCTTATGGTGGTAGCCGCTGTACTGCCTCGCGAGCTTCACGAACGCATTCAGAACGCTTCGCTCGGACGCGCCGCCCGCGACGACGTGCACGTGGTCAGGCATGAAGCAGTACGCAATGATGTCAAACGCTTCTTTTGCGGCGGCACGCAGAATCTGCGCTCTCGCAAGATCGACTATCGCGTGCGTTGTGAAGATCGGGGACCGGTTCAACGTACAAAACACCAAGGAGTACTGGTGAAATCCGATGTAGGAGAATCCTCGCAGGCGTTCGGGACGACCGGTGCGCATGTACTTAGGTAGGCAATGTGCGCGCCAGCGAAGAAGGCCGCCCTAAAGGTCGGCGCCACCGAAGAAGGCCGCCCTAAAGGTCGGCGCCAGCGACGTGGCCAGCGACGTCCTCCCATCCACCAGACCGGCCGGACCGGAACAACGCGTCGATGACGCGCATGTTCTTCACGGAATCCTCGAGCGGGTAGGGGGCGGGCCTTCGTTCGAGGGCGGCCTGCGAGAACAGGTCTCCCTGGATGGTGTACTGGTCGCAGATCGGGAACTCGACCGGCTCGCGGTCGGGGACCTCGCCGGGCGGGGCCTCCTCGACGAAGATTCGGCACGGCCGATCGGGGGGCGCGTTGAAGGGGATCTCGATCTCGACACGCCCCAGCGATCCGCTGATCACGATCCGCTGTCCGTGGGCGAGCTGCATGCTGCACGTGCCGACCGCGTGGCGCGCACCGCCGAAGTCGAGCATCATCGACGCAAGCCAGTCGACACCGAACGCCGCGCTTTCCTCGATCAGCGCACAGACACGCCGCGGCTCGCCGCCGTAGATCATCCGCGCGGTGTTGACGAGATAACAGCCGATGTCCAGGATGCCGCCACCGCCATATTCCTTTCTGTGACGGATGTTCCGCGGATCGTCATTGAAGAAGCTGAAGTAGCCGACAATCGATCGCACCTCGCCGATCTCTCCCGACCGCGCGATCTCTCTCGCGCGCAGCCACTGCGGATGCATGCGGATCATGAACGCTTCCTGGATCAACACGCCGGTGCGATCGCGCACGGCCACGAGCGCCTCGGCGTCCGCGGCCGTCAGCCCGACCGGTTTCTCGCAGAGCACATGCTTGCCCGCCTCCGCCGCGCGCGTCGCCCACTCGACGTGCAGGTGATTGGGGAGCGGGATGTAGATCGCGTCGATGTCGGGATCGGCGAGGAGCGCCTCGTACGATCCGTACGCTTTCGGAAGTTTGAGCTCCTCCGCAGCGCGGCGTGCCCTCGCCTCCTCGCGCGACGCGATGGCGTCCACTGTCGTCCAGGCGCCGCGCTGCATCGCGGGAACCACCTTTTTCGTCGCGATCCGCGCGACGCCGAGCACGCCCCATCGAAGTTTGTTGGCCACAGGTCTACGTAACACAGTTACGCGCGGCGTAATACGGCGCGCTGAATTCGCTTCGTTTCCAAGTAATTACGCGGCTCCGGCGCTGGTATTCGGGTTGCTGTTGCCCTGGACAGATTTCCGGCGTTCGGATGCAAGCGGGCCGGCCACGGCTGTTCGTAACGTGTCCTACCCCACGCGGTGCGACTGACCGCGCCGGCGCGCAAGCGCCGGGCGCCGGAATCAATCAGCGGTCCTTACGGCTGCTGATCGTTCTGCGTCCCACGGCGCTTGAACGACTTGTCCGGATATTTCGGCGCGACCGGCGTCGGGATCGGGTTCTTCTTGATCTGATCCTGCAGATACTTGATCGCCGCGTCGAGCTGCGCGTCCTGCCCGCTGAACGTCGCGTGCGGCAGGTTGTCCACCACTATGTCGGGATCGACGCCGTGGCCCTCGATGAGCCAGTCGCCGTCAGGTCCGAATACCCCGGTCTCCGCTGCCGTCGCGATTCCGCGATCGACGAGGAAGTTGCTCGACGACAGCCACACCTCTCCGCCCCACGTGCGCGTGCCGATCACCTTGCCGAGGCCGAGCCGCCGGAAGCCTTCGGCGAACGCTTCGCCGTCGGACGCCGTGTTCTCGTCGCACAGCACCACGACGTGACCGCGAAACGCGTACTGCATGTTCCACGTGGGGTTGCCGACGCGCGGCTGCCAGAAGAACCAGGCCTTTCGAAGCAGCTTCTCGAGGATCCAGCTGTCGATGTTGCCGCCGTTGTTGTGCCGGACATCGACGATCAGGCCGTCGCGATCGAATGCCGGGTAGAACTCGCGCTGCCACTGCGCCATGTCGTTCGAGCCCATGGCGCGCAGGTGCACGTAGCCGAGCTTTTTCTGTCCCGCCTTTTCGACGGCCTGTCGGCGCGTGTACTCCCACTCGTCGTAGCGCATCGTCGCTTCCTTCGCGAGCGTCATCGGCGTGACGATCACGTTGCGCGCCGCGCCCCCCGACTTCGGGGTGACGCGCAGAAGCACCTGCTTGTCGGCCTGGCTGCGAAACAGCGCGTCGATATCGCGCGCCGAGAGCGCGGGCACGCCGTTGATCGACTGAATGACGTCCCCTTCCTGCACGTTCACGTTGACGCGCGCCAGCGGCGCCAGGTCCTCCGGCAGGTCCGGGTCCGTTCTGTAGATGTGCTCGACGCGGAAGCCGCCCGCTTTTTCGTCGCGCTCGAACGTGGCGCCGAGCGATCCCGGCTGCACCTGGTCGGCGCCGCGGCGGGTGTCGCCGCCGCGCACAAAGATGTGCAGCGCGGAGAGCTCGCCCACCATCTGCGACAGGATGTCCGAGAGCTCCGAGCGATCCGTGACGCGGTCGACGAGTGGCAGATACTTTGCCTTCATCGCGGCCCAGTCGACCCCGTGCATGTTGCGGTCGTAGAAGTAATCGCGCTCCAGGCGCCACGCCTCGACGAACATCTGCCGCCACTCGTCGCGCGGATCGAGCCGGAACGACCAGTCGCCAAGCGGGACCTTGCTCTTCGACGTGTCTGTCGGCGCCTTCGCGCCGCCGTCGAAGATGAAGATGTCCTGTGCCTTGCGCACCATGACCTTCTTATGATCGAGCGACAGTTCGTACGAGGAGACATCCTCCGCGAACGTCTCCGGCTTCGGGCTCTTGTTCTCGATCGCGAGCGTCTTGAGCGCCCGCCCCGGTGAGGACACGTCGCGCGACATGAAGTACAGCCGCTTGCCGTCGGTGGAAAGCGCGTCGTAGTTCCCTGCCGCGAGCGGCACCTCGAGGAGGCGTGTCTCGATGCCGGTCAGATCCGTCGCGGCGGGCGCGGGAGGCTTCACATCCTGCGCCGCGGGGGGCGGCGTCGGCGTATCCTTTTTCTCTTCCGGCTTCTTTTCCTCCGGTTTTTTCTCCTCGCCCGCCGGCGGGTTCAACTCGTCGTCGGGCTGGAACGGCGAACGCTCACCCGGCTTCATCGAGACGAGGTAAATCTTCGTCTGCTTGTCGAAGAACGGTTCCGGCTGCCGCGATCCCCACGGGCCGCCGACCACCGACACGAAGTTGCGATCGGACAAAAAGTACAGCCACTTGCCGTCCGGGGACCACTCGGGGCTGTCGCTGTCATAGCGATCCGACGTCACCGGCGTGATGCGGCCGCTGTCGACGTTGTACAGATACAGCCGTGTCATCTGGTTCTTGTCGGGCGCGGTGTACGCGAGCCACTTGCCGTCGGGTGACCACGTCACATCCGAGAAGTCCCCTTCGCCGCACTCCGCGATCTTCTTGTTCTGCTTCGACTCGATCTCGTAGACCCAGAGCTGCTGGTCTTTATCGAAGTGCGCGATGCGCTTCCCGTCGGATGAGGGGATGCCGTCCCAGCGGAGGACCTTCGCATCGCTCGTCAGCTGCGTGCTCTCTCCGACGCCGTTCGCCGGCACCTTCCAGAACTCGACTTCGCCGCTCTGATCGGCGAGCGAGAGCAGCGATTTGCCGTCGGGAAAAAATCGTCCTTCGCGGTAGCGGATTTTCTTGTCGCGTGTCGCCTCGACGATCCGCCCCTGTTGCGCGGGGGCGACGAAGACCTGCCCGCGCGCCGTGAGCACGACGCGATCGCCGGTCGGCGAGATGTGCGCGCTTGCGACCCATTCCATCGGCGTCTTGATCCAGCGTTCGCGCAGCTGATCGAAGTCCGAGACCAGCTTGATCGGCACCGCGCGATCCTGGCCGCTCGCCACGTCGTAGAGGCGCAGATCGCCGCCGAGCTGATACGCGAGGCGGCCGTCCGAGAGCGACGCATTGGACGCGTCGAAGGCGACGTGACGCGTGTGCTGCTTCAGGTCTCCACCGTGCTCGGCCATCGACCACAGGTTCATCGTGCCGTCGCGATCGCTGAGGAAGTAGACGCGACCGTTCCACAGCATCGGATTCTTGCTCGTGCCTTTGTAATCCGCCGTCAGCGGCGTCGCTTCCTGTTCGCCGTTCGCAAACCGCCAGAGGTTCTGCGCCGTTCCCCCCTGGTAGCGCTTCGTGTAGCTGCCCTGGAACGCGAGGCGCGTGAAGTACAGGGTCTGTCCGGAGGAGTCGAATGAGCCATCGCTCGCCTGCGCGAGCGGCACGAGCGTGCGCACGCCGTTTGCCGGATTCACGCGCGCCAGCTGCGTGTTCGGCAGCGTCGAGAACCGGCGCGTCGTGTAGAGCACTTCGCCCGACGGCGACCATCCGACGACATTCGCGGCGCCCCCTTCGAACGTCTGGCGCACCGGGACGCCGCCGTCGATCGCGAGGGTGTAGACCTCCGTCGGCCCCTCGTACGCCGCCGAGAACGCAATCGTTTTTCCGTCCGGCGAAATCGCCGCGCGCGATTCCTCGGACGGATGCGTGGTGAGCCGCTGCGCCACGCCGCCGTTCAGGTCGACGCGCCACAGATCCCCTTCGGCGGTGAACACGATCGTGTCGCCATGAATCGCGGGATAGCGGTAATAGCCGAGCGACGACCCGTCGGCAGCCGCGTGAGGACGAGCCAGCCACAGGAGCGCCATCACGGCAAAGGAGAGAACGGAAATCTGGAGTTTCTTCATAGTCAGAGACACCGGAAAGACGAGGGAGATACGGAGAATAGCAAAATCCGCCGGAGAAAAGGAGGGGACGGAGCCCACGCGGAACTAACCACGGAGGCACGGGGCTCACGGAGGTCATTTTGTTGGAGGGAGATTGCCCAGCCGCTTGATCCCTTGCTTCATGATTGGCACCTTGAAATTGAGCAGGAGTCCGATGGGACAGCCGGTAAGCTTCAAGTACGTGAGCAGCTGAGCCTCGTGGATAGGTGCGATCTTCGCGACGCATTTCAATTCCACGATCACGCAATCGTTCACGCGCGCATCGATTCGATAGCCGCGATCGAGTTTTACTTCCTTGTACGTGAGTGGTAGTGGGACATCGACTTCAACTGAGAGACCAAGTGCGCCCAGCTCGTACGCCAGACAACTCAGGTAGGCAGACTCGAGAAGACCGGGACCGAGTGCGCGATGAACGGCGATCGCGCCCTGGATGATCAACCCTGTGACGCGGTTCAATTCAGGAGAGCCGACGAGTGCCATGCGTCGCCGTCGCTGCAAGGACCGGGACTCCGCTAGATCATTGACAAAACGATGAAACCTGTGCGGAAGGTCGCAGAATATACAACATGACCCACGGAGAGAGATCCCAGTTTGTGCACCCTTCCCAAAAATATCTCCGTGACCTCCGTGCCTCCGTGGTTAGTTTTCCCCGTGTCCTCCGCCCCCTCCGTTCCCTCCCAGGCGGTTGACCTCACGCCCGCCTGGCCGATATACTCCGACTTACCGTGACGATGACGTGCACCGTCGTGAAGAGCATTTGTCGAAAGCGCATCAAGCGACTCGACAGCCCGGGTGTGTGTGTGTGTCAGTAGCGTAACCAGCAGGAAAGTCAGAGGATCCACAGCACCCGTCGGCCCGATAGCAGGGCGGCGGGTTTTTTTTTGACGCGGGAGGTCACGGGGAAACTAACCACAGAGACACGGAGAACACAGAGGTTTCTTTTTTGGGAGATCTCCGGAAGAACAACACTCCGTGATCCCTGTGCCTCCGTGGTTAGTTCCTCCGTTTTCTCCGATTGCTCCGTAACTCCGCGAGACAGGGAACGAAGATGCAGACGAAGCGGATCGATGTTGGCGTGCTTGGCGCCACGGGGATGGTGGGGCAGCAGTTCATTCGGCAGTTGACGGGGCATCCGTGGTTCCGGCCCGTGTGGCTCGGCGCCAGCGAGCGTTCGGAAGGCAAGACGTACGCGGAAGCCGCGACGTGGCGTCTGGCCTCGCAGATGCCCGACGAACTGCGTGACATCAAGGTGGACTCCTGCACGCCAGGCCGCGGGCCGCGCCTGATGTTCTCCGCGCTCGACGCCAACGCCGCGAACGACATCGAGCCCGCGTTCGCGCAGGCCGGGCATCTCGTGATCAGCAACGCGCGGAGCTACCGCATGGATCCGCTGGTGCCGCTGCTGATTCCGGAGATCAACGCCGACCACCTGTCGCTCCTCCCTGCGCAGCAGCGCGAACGCGGCTGGAGCGGCGCGATCGTCACGAATCCGAACTGCTCGACAGTCGTACTGTCGCTCGCGCTGGCGCCGTTGCGGCAGTTCGGGCTGAAGTCGGTGATGGTGACGACGCTGCAGGCGGTCTCGGGCGCCGGATATCCGGGCGTCGCTTCTCTCGACATCCTCGGCAACGTCGTGCCGGCGATCTCGGGTGAAGAAGAAAAGATGGAGAGCGAGACGCAGAAGATTCTCGGATCCGTGGACGGCAACGGTGTCACGGCGCATCCGGTGGTCATCAGCGCGCAGACGACGCGCGTGCCGGTGATCGACGGGCACACCGAGAGCGTCTCGGTGGCGTTCGATTCGAAGCCGTCGATTGACGACGTGATCGCGGCGTTTCGCGCATTCCGCGGACGGCCGCAGGAGCTCGAGCTGCCGACTGCGCCGCCCAATCCGGTGGTCTGGATGGCGCAGACCGATCGCCCGCAGCCGCGGCTCGATGCCGAACGCGACGGCGGCATGGCGGTGAGCGTCGGCCGCGTCCGCCCGTGCCGCGTGCTCGACGTGAAGTTCGTCGCGCTCGGCCACAATACGATCCGCGGCGCCGCCGGCGCGGCCG
>WNGF01002144.1_pt1 | contig 30576 bp, 25 predicted proteins | sample 5400641 | NCBI WGS metagenome assembly WNGF01 (sample SAMN13153371, study PRJNA577476) | soil metagenome | isolation source: 80 cm soil or saprolite under grassland replicate 2 | place: USA:California | collected 2016-06-15 | reverse complement strand
GACGGGCTGGGCCTCCGCCTCGTTCGCCAAGAGCGCACTGAGATCAGCGGTCATTGGAGTCATTCAAGCTGTTCGGAAACCCCCGGTTGACCCGGAAGTGATCAAGGCGTTGACCTGGGCCGATGCAAGTTTGATCAAGACGCGCCGCGTCGTTTCCGAACAGCTTCATTGTTGTTCGCCCGCTGTACCGACACGATCAGTTCAGGACAAAGAAAGGACAGCAGGCCAATCGCGCCACAGCACGGCTGCGGGTACGGTGGTCACTTACCAGGAGAATGCGACACTTGTCACTCGGCTGGGTGAACGGGTCTGGCAAGACCGTCATTCTGCGTGACCATCGCGAGTTCGACGGGGAGCGAACTGCGGTCCACCGGCCGACGCAGCGCAGTTGGTCGGGTAGTCCAGCGCGGGGACAAGCCGAAGGGAGGGCGATGTTCTGCGCCCTGTCCTGACACTTCCCAGTGCGTGCCGCCTCGAATAGTGGCACAGTCGGTGACACTTCCCGTCACGCAGAGAGGCTTTGCGCAATGGATGAGTACGACGTCCTGCGGCTGAGATGGGCGGATTCGATCACCGGTGGGGCCGGCTACGACCCGGCGGATCCCGACTTCAGCGCCGTCATCGCGAGGATCACCACCACCGCCCAGACCAACTGGAACTCCCTGAACAAGGCGCCCGCCAGGACGTACCTGTGGAGCGACCTGCAGAGCACAACCATTTCGGCGCAGATCACGGAGGCCCACACCCGGCTGCGGGCCATGGCGGTTGCCTACCGCACCTTGGGCTCTCCGCTGGCGGGTGACGCGAGCTTCCAGGCCGATATCGTCTCGGCCCTGGACTGGATGTACACGAACCGGTACAACGAGACCAAGGTCCGGTACGACAACTGGTGGGACTGGGAGATCGGGGCGCCGCTCCAGCTCAACGACACGACCGTACTACTGTACGACGTCCTGACGCCGCAGCAGCGGTCGAACTACATGACGTCGGTGGATCACTTCACCCCGAGCGTGCCCGGTAGCTACACAGGCGCCAACCGCGTCTGGAAGGCGCTGGTCATCGCTGTTCGCGCAGTGGTGGTAAAAGACGGCGTCAAGCTCGCCACGGCCCGTGACGAGTTGTCCAGCGTGTTTGACTACGTGACGGCACTGGACGGCTTCTACACCGATGGGTCGTACATTCAGCACAACCATCATCCCTACACCGGCGGCTACGGGGCATCGTTGCTGCAAGACGTTGCCAATCTGGTCTACCTGCTTGACACGTCTACCTGGCAGGTGGTCGATCCGGACCTCAGCAACGTTTACCGGTGGGTGTACGACTCGTACGAACCGCTGATGTACGGGGGAGCCATGATGGACCTGTCACTCGGCCGGGTCATCGCTCGGTACAACTTCCAGAACCACGTCATCGGCCACCAGGTGATACGCGCGGTGATCCGGCTGAGCCAGTTCGCTCCAGCCACCGACGCGACGGCGTTCAAACGCATGGCAAAGGAGTGGATTCAGACGGACACCGCGCTCGGATTCTACGCCGACGCCTCGATGGACACGGCCGTCCTGGGCAAGGCTATCGTGACCGATGCGAGCATCCCGCCCAGGGGCGACCTGGTCAAGGACGTGCAGTTCAACAACATGGCGCGGGCGGTCCATCTGCGGCCGCGGTTCGCCTTCGGGATCAGCATGCACTCGAGCCGCGTCTTCAACTACGAGAGCATCAACAACGAGAACCTGCGGGGCTGGCACACCGCCGATGGCATGACGTACCTGAACAACGGCGACCTGTCGCAGTTCAGCGATGCGTTCTGGCCCACCGTCAACAGTGCCCGGCTTCCTGGGACCACCGTGGAGCAGGGCACGGCGGTCGCCGCCAACCACACCAGTGACCAATCCTGGGTCGGCGGGACGGAACTGCTCGGCTACGGGGTGACCGGCATGGCGCTGCACCCATTTGGCCAGACGCTGACGGGCAGGAAGTCGTGGTTCATGTTCGACGACGAGATCGTGGCCATGGGCGCTGGCATCTCCGCAACGGCGACGGACAACAAGGACGTGGAGACGATCGTCGAGAACCGCAGGCTCAACGCCGCCGGCAGCAACACCTTCATGGTCAACGGCACCGCCAAGCCGACTTCCCTGCCCTGGTCGCAAACGATGACCGGTGTGAGTTGGGCGCACCTGCAGGGCGACGCGGTGGGCTCGGATACCGGGTACTACTTCCCGGGCGCTCCCACGATCAAGGGCCTGCGGGAGGCCCGGACCGACGCGTGGAACTCAATCGACACCACGCCACCGTTCGTCGACACCACACGCTACACCCGAAACTACCTGACGTTATGGTTCGACCACGGGGTCAACCCCGGCAACTCAGGATACTCGTACGTCCTGCTGCCCAACAAGACGGCCGCCCAGGTGAGCAGCTACGCGGCCAGTCCGACCATCACCATTCTGCAGAACACCCCTCAGGGTCAGGGCGTGCGGGAGAACACACTCGCACTTACGGGTGCGAACATCTGGGTCGACGGTGGCCTGCAGGTGGGCGACGTGTGGAGCAGCAAGAAGTCGGCGGTGATGATGAAGGACACGGCCGGCGCCATCGACGTGTCCATCGCCGATCCGATGTTTGTCAACACCGGCACCTTCACGGTCGAAATCTCCAGGGCGGGCGGGACCGTTCTCGCGAAGGACCCCGCGATCACTGTCACGCAGACCTCCCCCACCATCAAGCTGACGGTGAACGCCGCCAACTTGAACGGTCGGAGTGTCAAGATAAGCCTGGCCGCGCCGATCATGTTCTCGAGGGCCACGTTCAGCGGCGTGTACAGCCTGGGCCGAGGCAACACCGGCGGCACCCGAACGATCGAGTACGATGTCACTCCGGCCGCGACCGGCATCGACGGCGTGATGGGGCTCGCCGACACGTCAACGGTGGTAGACGCATTTACGAAACTGAACATGATCGTGCGTGCCAACACCGGCGGAACGTTCGATGTCATCGACGGCAGTGCCTACCATGCCGCGACCGAGGTTCCGTACGTGGCCAACCAGAAGCACCACGTCAAGATCGTGTCCAACATGACGGCCAAGACCTACTCGGCGTACGTGACACCACCGGGCGGCAGCCAGGCGCTCATCGCCAGCGGCTACGCGTTCCGGACGACCGCCCCGGCCATCGACGACATTGGCAAGATCGTCCTGAAGAGCACGAACGACAACGAACTGAAGGTGGAAAACGTCAGGGTCTACTGAAACCGAGGTAGCCCGGCGACGATCCGGAACCCACCCGCGAGCCGGCTCGCTGTGGTCGGGCGGGGACCGTCAGATGCTGGAGTCGGTTCTCTCCAGCTCGACCCGGGCGCCGGCGGTGATGCCCAGCCGGCCGGCTGCCGATCCGCCGTTCACGGCGACCGCCACCAGGCCGGCGGAGTCCACGTAGGCCAGCAGCGCGCCGGCGGGGACGTCGTTGAACGTGCTGCCCAGGGTGGCTTCGACGGTGACCATGTCCAGCCGAAGGCGTACCCGGGTGGACGGTGCCAGGCCGACGGCGGCCAGGTCGGTGGCGGTCGCGGCGAGTTGCACGTTGCCGAAACGGTCCACCGACAGTACCTCGGTGTCCAGCCGGCCGGCGCCGGTCCGGGTCTCGGGCATCGGCAGGCGCACCAGCGTGGCCGGGTCCAACGCCGGGCCGAACTTGTCCGCGGGCACCCCGTTGGCCAGGTGCGCGGCCGCCGGGGCGAACACGTCCCGGCCGTGGAACGTCGGCGACACGGTGGCCAGCCAGTACTCCGGGTTGGCCAGCTCGTACACCGCCTCGATCTCGCCGAGGGCGTCCGCGGCCGGCGCCAGCAGGCCGTTGTCCGGGCCGACCAGCACCCCGCCGCCGGCGATGATCGCCAGGCCGCGCCGGGCGGTGCCCACCCCGGGGTCCACCACCGCGAGATGCACGGCGGGCGGGAGGTAGGGCGCGGTCTGCGCCAGCACCGCGGCACCGCGGCGCACGTCCTGCGGCGGCACGTTGTGGGTGATGTCGATGGTCCGGACCTGCGGCGCCAGCCGCGCGATGACCCCCTTGCACACGCCGACGAAGCCGTCGTCCACGCCGTAGTCCGTGGTCATCGAAATCCACTCGAACGCCATGTGCGGATTGTCCCGGGTTGCCGGCACGTTGGAAAGCCGGCCCCCCCGAACTCAGGCCAACGGGTGGGCAACGGGTGGCCAACAAATGGCCAACGGGGTGACCAACGGGGTCGACGACGCACCCGCAGTCCTTACGAGGCGGGAACGCACGGGTTGCGCGCGTTCCGGGGACCTACGCTCGGCGGGTGGAACGGGCTTCGCGGGTGCTGGTCGTGGACGACGACCCGACGGTCAGCGACGTGGTGCGGCGGTACCTCGAACGGGCCGGGATGGCCGTCGAGGTGGTCGGCGACGGCGAGTCGGCGCTGCGGCGGGCGCTGCAGGAGCCGCCGGATCTGGTGGTGCTCGACCTGATGCTGCCCGGCATGTCCGGCCTGGACGTCTGCCGCCGGCTGCGGGCCAGCCAGCCGACGCCGATCGTGATGCTGACCGCGCTGGGCGAGGAGTCGGACCGGGTGCTCGGCCTGGAACTCGGCGCCGACGACTACGTGACCAAGCCGTTCTCGCCCCGGGAGCTGGCGCTGCGGGTGGCGTCGGTGCTGCGCCGCGCGAACGGTACGCCGGCCGCTGCGGAGCCGGAAACGTTCCGGGACGGGGACCTCGAGGTAGACACGGCCGCTCGGGTGGCCCGGCTGGGCGGTGCCGAGCTGGCGCTGACGGTGCGCGAGTTCGACCTGCTGGCGTTCCTGCTCGCGCACCCCGGGCGGGCGTTCTCCCGCGCCGAGCTGCTGGAACGGGTCTGGGGCTGGACGTTCGGCGACCAGTCGACGGTGACCGTGCACGTGCGGCGGCTGCGGGAGAAGGTCGAGGCGGACCCGGCGGCGCCGCGGCGGATCGCCACCGTGTGGGGCGTCGGGTACCGGTACGAGGCCGGGCGGTGACCCGCGACCAGCTCCAGGTGGTGCTGATCGCCGCCGCCTGCTCGGTGCCGGTCGGGCTGGCCGGCACGTTGGCGCTGCGGCTGCTGCGGCGCCGGTCGATCACCACCAACGTCTCGGCCGTGGTGCTGGTCGCGGTGCTGTCCGTGGTGGCCGGTGTGCTAGGCACAGCCGAGATGATGTTCCTGTCCAGCCATGACTTCGGCGTGGTGATCACGGTGGTTGTGGTGGCCGGCGCGGTGGGGCTGGCGGCGGCACTCGCCCTGGGTCGACGGCTGGCCCGGCAGAGCGTGTGGGAGCGGGAAGCGGCGGCCCGGGAGCGCGCCCTGGAGGCCAGCCGGCGGGAGCTGGTCGCCTGGGTGTCGCACGACCTGCGTACGCCGCTGGCCGGGCTGCGCGCGATGGCCGAGGCGCTAGAGGACGGGGTGGTGGACGACCCGGCCCAGGTGGCCGACTTCCACGCCCGGATCCGCCGCGAGACGGACCGGATGTCCGGCATGGTGGACGACCTGTTCGAGCTGTCCCGGATCCACGCCGGCCGGCTGCAACTGCACCTGGACCGGGTCTCGCTGGCCGACCTGGTCTCCGACGCGGTGGCCACGGTGTCGCCGGGCGCCGCGGCGAAGCGGGTCGAGGTGCGCGCCGCGCCGGGCGACTGGCCGACGGTGCTGGGCAGCGACACCGAGCTCGGCCGGGTGGTGCGCAACTTGCTCGCCAACGCGATCCGGCACACGCCGTCCGACGGCGCCGTCCTGGTGGCCGCCGGCGCGGACGCGGACGGCGCCTGGCTGGCGGTGCAGGACTCCTGCGGCGGCATCCCGGCCGACGACCTGCCGCGGGTGTTCGACGTGGCGTTCCGGGGCGAGGCGGCGCGCTCCAAGGACGGCGGCGCGGGGCTGGGCCTGGCCATCGCGCGCGGCCTGGTGGAGGCGCACCGCGGGCAGATCGCGGTGCAGAACGTCGCTCCCGGCTGCCGCTTCGTGGTACGGCTGCCGGTCGCCTAGAGCCGGGGCGTCCCGGTGTGGGTGTCAGGCGGAGCGTGCGACAGGGGCCGCGCTTCGCCTGGCACCCCGGGCGGGGTCAGTGCCGACGGTCCGAGTGGCGGCAGCGGCAACGGCCCGGGCGGCCTGCGCGGCGAACTGGCCGACCAACCAGTCGCGGTTCCCCGGGTCAAGCAGGTAGAAGTGGCCGCCGGGCCGGACGTGTACGGCGGGGCGCGGCGCGACCGACGGCCAGCCGGTCATCTGCGCCGGCGTCGCCACGTGGTCGGTCGCGCCGCTGACCACCAGCAGGTCCAGGTCCAGCGGCGGGCCGGACCGCGGCTGGTACACCTCGACCATCTCCAGGTCGGCACGCGTGACCGGCAGGATCATCCGCATCAGGTCCGGGTCGCGGGCAGCCTCCGGCGGGATACCGCCCAGCGACGCCAGCCGTTCGGACAGCCGCTGGTCGCTCTGCCCGATGACCTCAGTGCCGCGCGGCAGGTCCGGTCCGATGCAGGCCGAGACGGTCAGCGCCGCGGGCAGCGGCCCGCGCCCGGTGCGCTGCAGCCACCGGCACACCTCGTACGCCAGCATCGCGCCCATGCTGTGCCCGAAGATCAGGTACGGGCCGTCCACGGTGGCCACCAGGTCGCGGGTGATCTGCGCGGCCAGCGCCAGCAGGTGGGTGGCCGGCGGCTCACGCAGCCGCGACTCACGCCCGGGCAGGCAGGCGGCCAGCAGTTCGATGTCCGCGGGCAGCGCCCGGGACAGCGGGCGGAACATGGACGGGCCGCCGCCCGCGCAGGGGAAGCAGACCAGGCGGCAGCGCGCCGCCGGGCGCGGTGTCGGGGCGACCAGCGAGCGACCGGCCGGTGCGGGAGAAGTCATCTCCGGTACCAGATCCGGTCAGTCCGCGGATCCGGTCAGTCCGCGGATCCGGTCAGTCCGCGGATCCGGTCAGTCCGCGGATCCGGTCAGTCCGCGGATCCGGTCAGTCCGCGGATCCGGTCAGCGGAGCAGCCAGGACAAGGCCTCCCGCAGCACCGCCGCGCAGTTCGTCGTCAGCACCGACTCCACGTGGAACTGGAAGCTGTAGAAGTGCCCGGACCGGGTGGCCATGACCCGGCCGTCCGCGCCGGTGGCCAGTTCCACCCCGGCCGGCGGCACCGGCGGCGCGGTGGCGAAGAACGTGTTGTAGAACCCGACCGGCTCGTCCCGCCCGAACAGGTCGATCGACTGCTGCACCCCCTGCAGCGGCGGGTCCACCGCGACGATCGGCATGCCGAGCCGGCTGCACAGGATCTGGTGCCCGAGGCAGACCGCGAGGAACTTGGCCTGCCGCGCCAGCAACTGCGCGGTGAGCTCATGCACCCGGGCCATTTTCGGATCGGCCATGTTGGTCGGGTTGCCCGGCCCCGGCCCGATCAGCACCAGGTCGGTCGCGGTCAGGTCAAGCCCAGGGTCGGCGTAGCTGCGCACGGTGGCGGCCAGCCCCAGGTGGTCCAGCGCGTGCCGCAGCATGTAGGTGAACTCGTCCTCGTTGTCCACCAGGGTGATCGTCACGCCGTCGAACTCCATCTTGCCCGGCGACCGGTCCTGCCGCTCGGTCCAGAACCGGGACAGGTACTTGTTCCGCGAGGCGAGCACGTCCTGCACCAGTTTGTCGGCGTACCGCGGCAGCACCGGCTCGGCCGGCTCCACGCCGCCGATCGCCCGCAGCAGCCCGGCCGCCTTGGCCCGCACCTCGACGCACTCCTTCTCCGGGTCGGAGTCCCGCACGATGCTGGCCCCGGTCTGGATCACCCCGTTGCCGGCGGCGTCCACCTCCATGGTCCGGATCGTGATCGCCGAGTCCAGGTACTCGGCGCCGTGCTCGTCGCGGTCCATCAGCACCAGCGCGGAGGAGTAGTACCGCCGCGAGTCCGTCTCGTACTTGTGGATGATCCGGGCCGCGTTCTGCAGCGGGCTGCCGATCATGGTGGCGGCGAACATCGAGTCCCGGAACGCGTCCACCGGGTCCATCGAGCTCCGGCCCTCGAGCTCGTACTCGGTATGGATGAGGGTGCTCATCTCCTTCAGGAACGGCCCGTGGATCCGGCCGCCCTCGGCGCAGATCCGGGACATCATCTTCAGCTCCTCGTCCACCACCTGGAAGAGCTCGTTGATCTCCTTGGGGTCGGACAGGAACTCCACCAGGTCGGCCCGCCGGGTCAGCCCCGCCTTCGGCAGGGTGCCGCAGATCGGGTTCATCCGGACGGTGCCATCGCGCACGGTGATGTGCCGCTCCGGCGAGGACCCGATGAAGTACCGCTCGCCGTCGAAGAAGCAGAACGTCATGTACGCGCCGAGCTCGTTCCTGGCCAGTCGGGCGAAGATGGTGTTGGCGGCGGCCGCCGAGAAGTCGGCGATCCGCAGCCGGGCCTTGCGCGACGGCAGGAAGTTCGAGCCCTCCCCCTGGCAGATCTCGTCCGCGACGATCCGCCGCACCCACTCCGCGTACTGCTCGTCGCCGACGTCGAAGCTCACCTCGCCGTCAAGCCGGAGCGGCGCCCCATCGTCGGCCACCTCCTCCAGCCCGACCTCGCGCCACTCCCGGGCCGCCAGGGTCAGGATCGGCTCGTTCCCGTCATGTACGGCGAAGCCGCGCTCGCGAAGCTGGGCGTACGGCACCATGCTGATCACCGGCAGGTCCCGCGGGCGCGGCACGTCGGCCAGCAGGCCGATCCGCAGCAGCTCACCGGTGGCGTAGCGGGTGGTGCCGTCGGCGTGGATCAGGCAGTACGGCGAGTCGAAGTCGGACATGCCCACAGGATCCCAGACCGCAGTCAGGCCGGACGCGTTGGCGTGGCGGAGGAGACCCGGTCGCCGGTCAGGCTGCGGTGAGGGCGGTGACGCGGTGGCGGAGGTCGTCGGCGTCGGGGTGGCCGGCGTAGGTGCCGGCGGCGTCGGAAAGGTCGGCGAGTTGGGCGTGGGCCCGGGCGGAGCGGAGCGCGGCGGCCTGGTCGACGGCCTCGTGCGCGGTACGCAGGCCCTCGTCGCGGGCGCCGGTCCGCAGTTGCCCGGTCGCCAACGAGATCCGGTTCAGGACGACGCCTGTCCGGGATTTCCGCCCGTCGTACGCGGCCATAGCGGCTTCGGCGTGCTCGACGGCCGTCTCGGCGTACCTGCGGTGCTCGCGGCTGCGGGCCAGCTCCTGGTAAATCCGGCCGCGGAAGCCGGTGTAGTCGCCGCCGAAGAACAGGTGTGTCGCCGAGGAGGCCCACGCCGGCACCGCCGCGGGGTCGGCCCGGCCGAGGTCGTCGTCGGCCCGCGCCAGCGCCTCCCGGACGCCGCGTGCGTCGGCCAGGTGCGCCCGCGCCCACGCCTCCTCCAGATGCAGCGCGGCGCGGATGGCCGGCAGGTCTCCCGGATCGGTGGCCAGCAGGGCGAAGCCGGCCAGCCGGATCCCTTCCCGCGGGTCACCCCGATCCGTGCTCACCCGCGCGACATCGCCCAGAATCTGCCCGACCATCGCGGGCTCATCCGCTTCCCGGGCCAGCACCAGCGCCTGCGCGTGGTGCCGCCGCGCCGAGGTCGGTCGGCCGCCGTCGTGGTAGTCCCAGGCGATGAGCACGTGCAGGTCGGCCAGCGCGATGCGTAGCTCGCGGGCGGTGTCCCCGGTCTGCCGGCCGCTCAGCAGGCCGTGCGCCCAGCCGGCGAACCCGCGGGTCGCGTCCAGCGCCGCGCCATGGCCGAACCGGTAGTCCAGGGCCCGGAACTGCGCGGTCGTCTCGCGGACCTGGGCCACCTCGGCCGCGCCGACCCGGGCCGGCACCGCCATCGCCGACGGCACCTGGTCGGGCAGCAGCCGCCGCACGCCGTCCATCGCGCCGCCCGCCGCCGCGGCCGCCGCCGCCGCGAGGAACTGCCTGCGGAACATCGGATCGTCCCCTTCCTCGCCGTGCGCACCGACCTCCACAACGCCCGAGCAGGCGATGCAGCCGGACAGCCCCATGTAGCCGGGCGGCATGCCCAGCCCGACCGCGATCCGGTGCAACACCGAGTAGGCCAGCACCTCGCGGCCGTTCAGGATCGCCGACACCTCCGGCTGGGTCTGACCGGTCAGGCTCGCGATCTGCTGCTGACTCAGGCCATGCCGCTGCAACCACCGGTACAACGCCTGAACGTCCCGCACCGCCAACCGGGGCCGCAGCTCGGGGTGGTCCCACCAGTCCGGATCAATCCGAGGCACCAGGGCGCCGTACCTGTTCACAGGAGCAAACCTAACCAGCGGCGGCCGAACTGCCCATATGCGAGGCATATACACGCCTCGTATAGGTGACGGGTCGCTTCATGCTGATCACCGGCGGGTCCCGCGGGCGGCGCCGCACATCGGCCAGCAGGCCGATCCGCGGCAGCCACCGGTGGCGTAGCGGGTGGTGCCGTCGGCGTCGATCAGGCAGTACGGCGGGTCGAGGTCGGGCATACCCACCGGATCCCGGACGGTCGCCGCCGCCATTCGCCGAGGCGCAGCCCGCGCAACGGTGCCCGAAAGGGCAGCGAACCGGCCCACCGCCGCGCGTACGCTCGTCGCGTTCGTGTCGCCGAGGAGGGGATTGGGCATGTTCGGACGGCTCAGAACGCGATTAGTCCTGGTGTCCGCGTTCGTCGCGGCGCTGGTGAGCGGGACGGCGTCGGCGGCGCAGGCCGACGAGACGACGGGCAGCATCGCCGGGCATTTCGTCACGGCGAGCCAGGGCGTGCCGGACGTGCAGGTGATCGTCTACACGCCGGACTTCAACGCCGTCGATGGCGGCTTCGCCCGCACCGACCAGAGCGGTTACTACCAGATCGACGGGCTGGCCCCCGGCGACTACCTGGTGGAGTTCACCAAGTATCCCGACCTCGACCAGTGGGCGTTCGGGCACCTTTCGCCGTTCGAGGCCGACCTGATCCACGTCATCGCCGGCCAGACCACGACGGTGGACGACTCGACCGACGGCACCACGCTGCCGCCGCCGCCGGTGCCCGGCTCGATCTCGGTGACCGTGACCGACAAGACCACCGGCCAGCCGATCCAGCACTTCTGCGCCGAGGCGTTCGGCGATATCGCAGCCCGGGCGTGCACGGACACGGGCACCGCGGTGATGAACGACCTGCCACCGGGCACGTACAGCGTCGATGTCCTCGACCTGCCGGCGCAGTACTTCCCACCGCCCTCGCAGAACGGGGTGGAGGTCACCTCCGGGCAGACGACATCGGTGAGCTTCGAGGCGGAGGCCGGCGGGTTCATCAGCACCACCGTGCTGGACGCGGCCACCGGCGCGCCGCTGGCGGACGTCGCGGTGGAGTCGTGGCAGGTGGGCAGCCGCGCGTTCGGCCTGAGCGGCGGGCACCGCAGCGACGACCAGGGCCGGGTCACCATCGGCCCGCTGACCGCCGGCGACTACCGGCTGTACGCAGACCCGCAGGACGGCACGCACGGCGCCCAGTGGGTCGGCCCGGACGGTGGTACCGGCAGCAGGGACGAGGCCCGGAACGTCGCCGTCCACGTCGGCGAGACGGTGTCGGTTCCGGCCATCCGACTGGACCGGCCGGGCACGGTGAGCGGCCGGGTGGTCGACGCCGCGACCGGGCGTCCGGTGCCGGACATCTGCGCCCACCCGTTCGCCGCCAGCACCGACGCCGGGCCGGACTTCGGGCCGCAATGCTCCGACGAGCAGGGGCGGTACACCATCGGCGGGCTCGGGCCGTACCTGTGGCCGATCGAGTTCAGCGACGTGACCGGCCGGTACGCCTGGCAGTGGTCGGGCGACACGGCGAACCAGCGCGTCGCCGACCCGGTCCGGGTACACGTCGGCCGGACCACGACCGAGGACGCGCACCTGCTGACGGCCGCCCGGATCACCGGCCGCGTGCTTACCCCGGACGGCCAGCCGGCCGCCGACTCGATGCTGTTCTCGGTGAGCGCGGTGACCGGGGACGAGGCCGGGCCGCTGACCTTCGTCCAGGCTGACGGCCAGTACACCCTGAAGGGCCTGACCGGCGAGAAGGTGAAGGTGCTGCTCGAGACGTACCCCGGCCTGGCCATGGTCTGGTGGCAGAACGCGCCGACCTTCGCCGAGGCGACTCCGATCAAGGTGCCGTGGCAGGGAACCGTCACCGGCATCGACTTCGTGGCGCCGGCAGCCTGAGCTACCCCGCCGGGTGGCGGCGCGGTCGTCGTGGGGGCCGCGCCGCCGCCCAGGTCGGATCAGCACGACCGGCCCGGATCAGCACGACCGGCCGAGTCAGTCCAGCCGGTGGGCGCCGTCGGCGGGGGTGACCACGAACGGCGCGGGGGCGGCGAACCCGCGGGCGGCGAACGCGGCGCGCACCGCGGCGGACACGGCCCCTACCGCGTCGGCGTCCACCAGCGCGATGGCGGAGCCGCCGAAGCCGCCACCGGTCATCCGGGCGCCGTGCGCGCCCGCGTCCAGGGCGGCCCGCACGGCGGTGTCCAGCTCGGCGGAGGACACCTCGTAGTCGCCGCGCAGCGACTCGTGCGAGGCGACCAGGGCGGGGCCGATCCTGCGCGGGTCGGCGCCGCCACGCAGCAGTTCCACCACGGCGAGCACCCGGGCGTTCTCGGTCACCACGTGCCGGACCCGCCGGCGCGCCACATCGTCGGGCAGCGCGGCCAGCGCGGCGTCCAGTCCCGACTCGGTCACGTCCCGCAGCGCCGCCACCCCCAGCGCCGCCGCCGCGGCCTCGCAGGTGCGGCGGCGGGCCGCGTACTCGCCGTCCACCAGCGCGTGCGGCGCCCGGGTGTCGATCACCAGCAACGCCAGCCCGTGACCGGCCAGGTCCAGCGGCACCGGCTGCACGGTCAGCGCCCGGGTGTCCAGCAGCAGCGCATGGCCGGCCCGCCCGCACAGCGACGCGAGCTGGTCCATGATCCCGGTGGGGGCGCCGACGAACTCGTTCTCGGCGCGCCGCACGACCAGGGCCAGCTCGATCCGGTCCAGCCCGAGGCCGAAGATCTCGGCGCAGGCCACCGCCACGGCGCACTCCAGGGCGTGCGAGGAGGACAGCCCGGCGCCCAGCGGCACGTCGCCGTCCACGGCGAGGTCCAGCCCGCCGACGGGGTGGCCCGCGGTGCGCAGCGCCCACAGCACGCCGGCCGGGTACGCCGCCCAGCCGCGGACCGCGCCCGGCTCCAGCGCCGCGACCGGGACGGAGGCCTGCTGGCCCGGCTCCTGCGCCGAGGACGCGGTCAGCAGCCCGTCGGAGCGGGGCGACGCCGCGCAGGTCACCCGTAACGGCACCGCCAGCGGCAGCGCGAACCCGTCGTTGTAGTCGGTGTGCTCGCCGATCAGGTTCACCCGACCCGGCGCCGCCCAGACCCCTCTCATCGGCCGCCGTCGCCTGCCCGGCCGCGGCTCGCCCCGCCGGGCTGCCCAGCCGCGCCGCCGAGGAACTCCCACGCGTCGGCCACGATCCGGTCCAGGCCGAGCTCCGGCCGCCACCCGAGCTCGGCCGCGATCCGCTCGCTGGAGGCCACCAGGGTCGTCGGGTCCCCGGGCCGGCGCGGCCGGTCGATCGCCGGGATCGGGTGCCCGGTGACCCGGCGGCAGGCGTCCAGCACCTCGCGCACGGTGTACCCGGTGCCGCTGCCCAGGTTGTAGACCCGGTGCCCGGGCTGCCCCGGCTGCCCAGCTTGCCCGGGCTGCCCGGGCTGCCCGGGCTGCGCGGCGGCCAGCGCCAGCAGGTGCGCCCGGCCGAGGTCGGCCACGTGCAGGTAGTCGCGCACCGCGGTGCCGTCGCGGGTCGGGTAGTCGGTGCCGTAGACCTCCACCGCGTCCCGCTGCCCGCGCGGCACGGCCAGCACGTTCGGGATCAGGTGCGTCTCCGGATCGTGCCGCTCGCCCAGGCCGGCGTACGCGCCGCCCACGTTGAAGTACCGCAGGCTGGTCGCGGCCAGGCCGTACGCCGGCGCCCAGCCGGCCAGCAGGTGGTCCACCGCGAGCTTGCTGTGCCCGTACGGGTTGATCGGCGACGTGGGGGTGTCCTCGGTGATCGGGCTGACCGCCGGCTCGCCGTAGGTGGCGGCGGTGGAGGAGAACACCAGCCGCGGCACCCCGGCGTCCCGCATCGCGGTCAGCAGCCGGAGCGCGCCCACCAGGTTGTTCTCCCAGTACCCGGCCGGGTCACGCACCGACTCGCCCACCAGCGACCGGGCGGCGAAGTGCAGCACGCCGTCGTACCCGCCGCCGAGCACCTCCGCGGCGGCCTCGTGCAGCCGCCCCCGGACGAACCCCGCGCGGGCGGGCACCGCGTCGAGGTGGCCGGTCGACAGGTCGTCCAGCACGGTCACCTGGTGCCCGCCCTGCAGAAGCTGCGCGGCGACCACCGACCCGATGTAGCCGGCCCCCCCGGTGACCAGCAGCCTCATCCGACGGACCAACCGCACAACATCGAACGCATCCGCACAGCGTAGCCACCGCCCGCGGGGCATTGACAGCAGTGACACGTTCAGCATCGGATCGTCTCATCGCCGCCGAGGGAGGTCGGCCATGAACGCGACGACTGCCACGACGACCGCGCCGGCCGCGCTGCACGGCCCCGGCTCCCTGCACTGGCGGTACGCCGGCGACCGGCGCTCCTACCTGATGGGCCCGTACGCCGGGGTGCTCCAGCTCATGCACCCCGGCCTCGGCGCCGGGGTGGAGCAGCACTCCGCGTTCTTCAGCGAGCCCTGGGAACGCTTCCTCCGGTCCGTCCCGCAGATCCTCGGGGTGACCTACGACTGGCCGGACGCGGGGCGCACCGCCCGCGGCATCCGCGACTTCCACACCGGGATCAAGGGCGTGGACGCGCACGGCCGGCGGTACCACGCGCTCGACCCGGAGATCTACTTCTGGGCGCACGCCACGATGATCATGTCGCTGGTGAAGGCGGTCGAGCTGTTCCACCACCCCCTCACCGACGACGAGCGGGAGCGGCTGTACGCGGAGAGCTGCGCCGGGTACCGCCTGTACGGCGTGAGCGACCGGCCGGTGCCGCGGGACTGGGCCGCGTTCTGTGCGTACTACGACCGGATGTGCGCCGACGTGCTGGAGCCGACCCGGACCGCGGTGCGGCTGGCGCACCTGGGCGAGGACCCGCCGCGGTCGTTCCCGGGCCTGCCGGACCGGGTCTTCCGGCTGGTCGGCCCGGTCGCCTCGTGGGCCGGCTGGTGGCTGATGCGGGCCACCCTGCCGCCGGTGGTGCGCGAACGGCTTGGCGCCACCTGGTCCCGGCGGGACGAGCGGGCGTTCCGGGCGTTCACCCTCGTGGTACGGCGGGTGTTCGGCCTGCTGCCGGTCCGGCTGCGGTACGACGCAAGGGCGCGGGCCGCGTTCCGCCGCACCGGGATCGGCCCGCGCGGCACCGCACCCGCACGCCGCTGACCCGCCCGAACCGACGGTGCCGCGCGGGACTGAGGGCGGGCTGGCGAGCGCGCGCCCGCGTACTGGACCATCGGCCCGGGACCACTCGCATCGGAAGGGGGCGCCATGGACCGGGTGTGCATCATCGGGGCCGGCTCGTCCGGGATCGCGTCGTGCCAGGTGCTGGCCGCGCGCGGCATCGACCTCGACTGCTTCGAGGCCGGCTCGCGGATCGGCGGCAACTGGCGCTACCTGAACGACAACGAGATGTCCTCGGCGTACCGGTCACTACACATCAACACCTGCCGGGACGTGATGGAGTATGCCGCGTTCCCGATGCCGAAGCATTACCCGGACTTCCCGCACCACAGCCAGATCGTGGAGTACTTCGACTCCTATGTGGACCACTTCGGGCTGCACGAGCTGATCACGTTCCGGACCGAGGTCACCGGCGTGGTGCCGCGCGACGGCCGGTGGGAGGTGACCACCCGGCACCGCGACACCGGGCAGGAGCGGACCGGGCGCTACGGTGCGGTGCTGGTCGCCAACGGGCACCACTGGGACCCGCGCTGGCCGGAGCCGCCGTTCCCCGGCGCGGACACCTTCGCCGGGGAGCAGACGCACGCCCACCACTACAAGGTCCCGGGCCCGTACGCCGGCCGCCGGGTGCTGGTGCTGGGCATCGGCAACTCGGCCACGGACATCGCCGTCGAGACGTCGTACGTGTCCGGGCGCACCTTCCTGGCGATGCGGCGCGGGGCGTACATCCTGCCGAAGTACTACTTCGGGCAGCCGTTCGACAAGATCGTCAAGTCGCCGCTCGGCCGGATGCCGTTCCGCGTCCAGCAGGTGCTGACCACCACCGTGCTGCGCATCGCCCAGGGCAGGATGACCAGCTACGGGCTGCCGCAGCCGGACCACCGGCCGCTGGAGGCGCACCCCACGGTCTCCGCCGACCTGCTCACCCGGCTCGGGCACGGCGACATCACGGTCAAGCCGAACGTCGCCCGGCTGGCCGGTGACAAGGTGGAGTTCACCGACGGAAGCGTGGAACGGATCGACGCGATCATCTACTGCACCGGGTACAAGATCACGTTCCCGTTCCTCGACCCGGCCGTGGTCGCCGCGGCGGACAACCGGATCGGCCTGTACCACCGGGTGGTCGACCCGGACCACCCCGGCCTGTACTTCATCGGCCTGGTGCAGCCGCTCGGCGCGATCATGCCGCTGGCCGAGGCGCAGTCGGAGTGGGTGGCCGACCTGTTGGCCGGCACCACCACGCTGCCGTCGCGGGCGGCGATGCGCCGGGAGATCGCGGCGTACGAGCAGCGGACCGCGAAACGGTACGTCGCCTCCAAGCGGCACACCATCGAGGTGGACTTCCGGGCGTACCTGTCCGAGCTACGGCGCGCCCGCCGGCGGGGGTAGTCAGCGGCCGCCGCTGGACAGGGTTGCCCGGGTCAGCTCCAGCAGCTCCTCGGTGAACCGCGGCCGAGCCACCAGGCGGTGGGTACGCACCAGGTCGTTCACCACGGTCAGGCCGGCGTGCACGGCGATCCGCGCCTCGGCCTCCGGCAGGCCGGGCGAGGCGGCCCGCAGCGCGTCCACCCAGTGCCCCACGTACCGCCGCTGCAGCCGGACCAGCTCGGCGCGGTGCTGCTCCGGGAGGCTGGCCGAGTCGGCCGCGTACACCGCCAGCAGGTCGCGGTGCGCCAGCGCGGTGCCCACATAGGACCGGACCAGCCGGTCCAGCGCCTCCGCCGGGCCGGCGGCCGGGTCGGCTACTGGGCCGGCGGCGGGGCTCGCGGCGGGTCGACCGGCTACCGGGCCGGCTGCCGGGCCGTGGGCCGGGTCGGCTATCGCGTCGGCTGGCGGGTCGGCCCTCGGGCTGGCCGCCGTGGACAGAGCCGCCGCGGCCTCGGTGGCCAGCCGGTCCGCCATCCGGGTACACGCCGCACACAGCAGCTCCGCCTTGGAGGCGAAGTGCCGGTACACGCTCGGGCCGGCGATCCCCACGGCGGCACCGATGTCCTCCATGCTCACCGCGTGGTAGCCCCGCTCGCGGAACAGCCGGGTGGCGCCGGCCAGCACGGCCTCCCGCCGCGACGGCGGCACCTCCGCCCCGTTCAGCGCCGAGCCGGCCGGCACGGGGGCGCCGGGCGGGGCGGGCACCGCACGGCTGGCCAGCACGGCGTCCGCCATCGCGGCCAGCATCGGGGCGAACCGCGCCCGCGGCAGGCTCGCGTGGTGCACCGCCACACTGCCGAACACCGACATGGCGGCCCAGCAGAGCAGCTCCGCGTCGGGCCCGTCGAGCTCGGGCCGCACCAGCCGCAGCTCGGCCGCCCAGCGGTCCATCGCGGCGGCCGCGCGCTGCACCACCGCGGCCTGGTCGGCCGGCGCCAGGTGCCGCCGCTGCCAGCGCCACAGCGCCGTGGTCTCGCGCCGCTCAACCGACAGCCGGGCCAGCGCCGCGGTCAGCGCACGCACCCGGTCCGCGGGCGGGGCGTCCGCGGACAACGCCTGCTCGGTGGCCGCGCCGAACGCGTCGATCCCGGCGAGCAGCACGTGCGCCAGGATCTCCTGCTTGCTGCGGAAGTGCCGGTACACCGCCGGCCCGGTCAGCCCGGCGGCGGCCGCGATCTCCTGGACGCCGACCTGGTGGTAGCCGTGCCGGCGGAACAGGTCCGCGGCCAGCTCGGCGAGCTGCGCCTTGCGGTTCGGCACCCGGCGCACCGGCGCCCGGCGCGCCGGCCCGCCTGACACCGGACCGGTCAAGGCAGCCACGGGAGGTAGTCGGGTAGGTCGGCGGGCACGGTGCCGGGGAAGTTCGGCGCGCGGCGCTGCAGGAACGAGGTCACGCCCTCGAACGCGTCCAGGCTGCGGATCCCATCGTGGATGAGCCGCGAGTCCAGCCGGTCCACCGGGTACGGCGAGTCCAGCGCGGACATCCGGTACAGCAACTGCCGGGTCACCGCCACCGCGACCGGCGCCGTCGTCTCGATCAGGTCGGTGGCGAGCTCGTACGCCCGGTCCAGCACCTCCTCCGGCGGGTAGACCCGGTGCACCAGCCCGGCGGCCAGCGCCTCCTCCGCGTCGAACACCCGGCCGCTGATCATCCAGTCCATCGCCCGGCCGAGCCCGACCAGCCGCGGCAGGAACCAAGCGGACGCGCCCTCAGGCACGATGCCGCGCCGGGTGAAGACGAACCCGAAGCGGGCGTCCGAGCCGGCCAACCGGTAGTCCGCGGGCAGCAGGATGGTGCTGCCGCCGCCGACCGCGGCCCCGCGCACGGCCGCGATGACCGGCTTGTTCATCTCGAAGATCCGCAGCGCGCAGCGGCCGGCCGGCTCCTGGTAGTCCTCGCCGGAGCCGTCGTCCAGCGGACCGCTCAGCCCGCCGCCGGACAGGTCGGCGCCGACGCAGAAGTCCTTGCCGGTCCCGGTGAACACCACCGCGCCCACCGACCCGTCCCGGTCGGCGGTGTCGAAGGCGTCCCGCAGCTCCTCCGCCATCCGCACGGTGTAGCCGTTGCGGTGGTCCGGGCGGTGCAGCGTGACGGTGGCGATGGCGCCGTCCACCGCGTACATGATCTCGCCGTACCGGTCCATCGGTGCTCCCTTTCGTACCGCTGGAACAGGCCGTGCGCCGGGTCGTCCCTGTCTCGGCCGACACAAGCCGTTGACAAGCCGCTCCCAGGCGCGTCTATGTTAGTGAGGATTAGCATGATGTCGAGATCCGCGCCAGGGGCTGGATCCGAAACGGGGGCCGGGTCCGGAACGGCACCCGCGCGCGATCTGGTGACGACAGCGCTCTGCGAGGAGGACCATCCGTGAGCCGCAAAGACGTAGGAGTCGAGGCATGAGCACCGAGGCGTTCGTGTACGACGCGATCCGCACCCCGCGCGGCCGCGGCAAGAAGGGATCCCTGCACGGGACCAAGCCGGTCTCGCTGGTGGTCGGCCTCATCGACGAGTTGGCCAAGCGCAACCCGACGCTGGACGCCGAGCGCGTCGATGACATCGTGCTCGGCGTGGTGACCCCGGTCGGCGACCAGGGCATGGACATCGCCAAGACCGCGGCGCTGGCCGCCCACCTGCCGGACACGGTCGGCGGCGTGCAGCTCAACCGGTTCTGCGCGTCCGGGCTGGAGGCGGTCAACGTGGCCGCACAGAAGGTCCGGTCCGGGTGGGACAGCCTGGTCATCGCCGGCGGCGTCGAGTCGATGTCCCGGGTGCCGATGGGCTCCGACGGCGGCGCCTGGGCGCTGGACCCGGAGACCAACTACGAGACCTACTTCATCCCGCAGGGGATCAGCGCCGACCTGATCGCCACCATCGAGGGCTTCTCCCGCGAGGACGTCAACCGGTACGCGCTGACCTCGCAGGAGCGCGCCGCGAAGGCGTGGACGAACGGGTACTTCGCCAAGTCGGTTGTCCCGGTCACCGACCGCAACGGTGTCACGGTGCTGGACCGCGACGAGCACATGCGCCCGGACTCCACGCTGGAGGGGCTGGGCAGGCTGCCGCTGTCCTTCGAGGCGGTCGGCGAGATGGGTGGCTTCGACGCGGTGGCGCTGCAGAAGTACCACTGGGTCGAGAAGATCAACCACGTGCACAGCCCGGGGAACTCCTCCGGCATCGTGGACGGCGCCGCGCTGGTGCTGGTCGGCTCCGAGCAGGTCGGCTCCGACCTCGGGCTGACCCCGCGGGCCCGGATCGTGGCCACCGCGACCAGCGGCGCCGACTCCACGATCATGCTCACCGGCCCGACCCCGGCCACCCGCAAGGTGCTGGCGACGGCGGGGCTCACCGTGGACGACATCGACCTGTTCGAGCTCAACGAGGCGTTCGCGGCCGTCGTCCTGAAGTACACCAGGGACCTCGCCATCCCGAGCGAGAAGCTCAACGTGAACGGCGGTGCCATCGCCATGGGTCACCCGCTCGGTGCCACCGGCGCGATGCTGGTGGGCACCGTGGTTGACGAACTGGAGCGCCGCGACGGGCGGTACGCCCTCGTGACCCTCTGCATCGGCGGCGGCATGGGCGTTGCCACCGTCATCGAGCGCGTCTGAGCGGCCCGGCCGACACACTTGCGAGACGAGAGACAGGCGATGACTGAGCAGAACATGATCGGCTGGGAGCGCGGCGACGACGGTGTCGTGGTGCTCACCATGGACGACCCGACCCAGAACGCGAACACGATGAACGAGCTGTTCGGCAACTCGTTCCGGGCCACCGTGCAGCGGCTGGAGGCGGAGAAGGACTCGATCACCGGCGTGATCCTCACCTCGGCGAAGCGGATGTTCTTCGCCGGCGCCGACCTGAACATCATGCTGCGGGTCACCGAGGCGGACGCGGCGGAGCTGACCGCGCGGGCTGATGAGATGAAGGCGCTGTTCCGCCGGCTGGAGACGCTGGGCCGGCCGGTGGTGGCCGCGATCAACGGCGCGGCGCTCGGCGGTGGCCTGGAGATCGCGCTGGCCTGCCACCGGCGGATCGCGCTGGACGCCAAGGGCAGCGAGATCGGCCAGCCCGAGGCCACCCTCGGCCTGCTGCCCGGCGGGGGTGGGGTGGTCCGCACCGTGCGGATGCTCGGCATCGCCGACGCGCTGCTGAAGGTGCTGCTGCAGGGCCAGCGGTACAAGCCGCGGCAGGCCGCCGAGGTCGGCCTGGTGGACGAGGTGGTGGACACCCCGCAGGAGATGCTGGCGCGGGCCCGGGAGTGGATCGCGGCCAACCCGGACGCGGCCCAGCCGTGGGACCGGCCGGGCTTCAAGATCCCCGGCGGCACGCCCAGCCACCCGTCGTTCGCGGCGAACCTGCCGGCGTTCCCGGCCAACCTGCGCAAGCAGACCAAGGGCGCGAACTTCCCGGCGCAGCGCAACATCCTGGCCGCGGCGGTCGAGGGTGCCCAGGTCGACATCGAGACCGCCGCCAAGATCGAGACGCGGTACTTCGTGGACCTCGCCGTCGGGCAGGTCTCCACCAACATGATCAAGGCGTTCTTCTTCGACCTGAACCACATCAACAAGGGCGGCAGCCGGCCGCAGGGGTACGAGAGGTACACCGCCCGCAAGGTGGCCGTGCTCGGCGCCGGCATGATGGGCGCCGGCATCGCGTACGTGTGCGCCCGCAACGGCATCGACGTCGTACTGAAGGACGTGTCGTTGGAGGCGGCCGAGAAGGGCAAGGCGTACTCGGTCGGCCTGCTGGACAAGGCCGTCTCGCGCGGCAAGCTCACCGAACAGAAGCGGGAGGAGGTGCTGGCCCGGATCACGCCGACCGCGGCCGCCGAGGACTGCGCGGGCGCCGACGTGGTGATCGAGGCGGTGTTCGAGAACGCGGAGCTGAAGAAGAAGGTGTTCGCCGAGGTCGAGGGTGTGCTCGCCCCGGACGCGGTGCTCGGCTCGAACACCTCCACGCTGCCGATCACCGGGCTGGCCGAGGGGGTGGGCAGGCCGGAGAACTTCATCGGCCTGCACTTCTTCTCGCCGGTGGACAAGATGCCGCTGCTGGAGATCATCGTCGGCGGGCAGACCTCCGACGCGGTGCTGGCCAAGGCCGTGGACATCGCGCACCACATCAGGAAGACGCCGATCGTGGTCAACGACAGTCGCGGCTTCTTCACCAGCCGGGTGATCGGCACGTTCATCAACGAGGCGGTGGCGATGGTCGGCGAGGGCGTCGCGGTGCCCTCGATCGAGCAGGCCGGCGCCCAGGCGGGCTACCCGGCACCGCCCCTGCAACTGCTGGACGAGCTCACCCTGACGCTGCCGCGCAAGATCCGCGAGGAGGCCAAGGCGGCGGTGCTGGCGGCCGGCGGCCAGTGGCCGGAGCACGGCTCCGAGGCGGTGATCGACCGGATGGTGGACGAGTTCGGGCGCACCGGCCGGTCCGGCGGCGCGGGGTTCTACGACTACGCCGACGGCAAGCGCGTCGGGCTGTGGCCCGGGCTGGCGGAACACTTCGGCCGGAGGCCGACAGATGAGCACAGCGGCCGGAGGCCGACAGATGAGCACAGCGGCCGGAGGCCGACAAACGGGCACAGCGGGCCGCCCGGGACGGAGATCCCGTTCCGCGACATGCAGGAGCGGATGCTGTTCGCCGAGGCGCTGGAGACGGTGAAGTGCTTCGACGAGGGCGTGCTCCGCTCGGTGCCGGACGCGAACATCGGCTCCATCTTCGGGATCGGCTTCCCGGCCTGGACCGGAGGCGTGATCCAGTACATCAACGGGTACGAGGGCGGCGTGGCCGGCTTCGTGGCGCGGGCGCGTGAGCTGGCGACGCGGTACGGCGAGCGCTTCGCCCCGCCGGCGTCGCTGGTGGCGAAGGCCGAGAAGGGCGAGTCCTTCGAGTAGGGTGCCGCGGCCGGCGAGGACCTGGCCGAGGCGGCGGGTATCGTTGCCCGACGACGGCGGTGGGGCTCGCCGGAACCGCGGTCGGTCGACCGCCGACAGTCCCTACCTCATGCGGTAGGGGGCGCACATGGACGACCGGCCGGCGACGGTCGATCGGGACGTCGAGCTGCCCCGGCCTGCACGCCGCCGCGGGCCGGTGTGGGCGCAGGCCCGGGTGCTCGGGGCGATCGCCGCGGGTGGGGTGGCCGGCTCCCTCGCGCGGTACGGGCTGGCGCTGGTCTGGCCCGCCCCGCCGGGCCGCCTGCCGTGGGCGACCCTCACCACCAACGTGGCCGGCTGCATGCTGATCGGCGTACTCATGGTGCTCCTCACCGAGGTGTGGGCGGCGCACCGGCTGGTCCGGCCGTTCCTCGGGGTCGGTGTGCTGGGCGGGTTCACCACGTTCTCCGCCTACGCCGAACAGTCCCGGGCGCTGCTGGCCGGCGGGCAGGCCGCGACCGGGTTCGGGTACCTGGCCGGCACACTGGCGACGGCGCTGCTGGCCGTACAGCTCGGGGTGGTCGCCGCCCGGTGGGCGACCCGGTCACGGAGGGAGCGGCGCAGGTGAGACCGCGAGGCGACAGCGAGCGAGCATCGCAGCGAGGAACCAGCGAGGAGCGCAGCGAGCGCGGAGGCGAGCAAATGACACCCCCGCCGACAGCGAGCGAGCATCGCAGCGAGGAACGAGCGAGGAGCGCAGCGAGCGCGGAGGCGGGTAAATGAGACTCGAGGGGCACGCGCTGCGGCTGACCATCCTCATCGGCGAGGACGACGTGTGGCACCACAAGCCGCTGTACCACGAGATCGTGCACCGGGCGCACGCGGCCGGGCTGGCGGGGGCGACGGTGCTGCGCGGGATTGAGGGCTACGGCGCGTCCAGCCGCATCCACACCTCCCGGATCCTGTCCCTGTCGGAGGACCTGCCGGTGGCGGTTGTCATGGTGGACGCCGAGGAGAAGGTCCGCGCGTTCCTGCCGCAACTGGACGAGTTGGTCACCGAGGGCCTGGTGGTGGTCGATCCGGTCGAGGTGATCCGGTACGTCGGGCGCGGCGCATGACGGTGCTGCTGGTCGCGCTGGGCGCCGCGGTCGGCGCGCCGCTGCGGTACCTGACCGACCGGTTCGTGCAGGGCCGGCACGACTCGGTGTTCCCGTGGGGGACGCTGGCGGTGAACGTGGTCGGCAGCGCTGCGCTGGGGGCGATCGCCGGGGCGGCGGCGCCGGCGGCCGTGGTGGCTCTGGTGGGTACCGGCTTCTGCGGGGCGCTGACCACGTACAGCACGTTCGGGTACGAGACCATCCGACTGGTCGAGGACGGGGCCCGCCGCTACGCGATGGCGAACGTCGTGGCCAGCGTGGTGGCCGGGCTGGTGGCGGCGTTCGGCGGGTACGCGCTCGGCCTGCAGCTACGCGGCTGACCGGCCCGGGGCGGCCGGCGGGCCGGGTGGTCCCGTTACGCCGCTGACCGCCGGCACACAGTGGGCAGCACTTGCGGCGGTGCGATGACCGCCCCGCTGGGCAGCAGTTCGCCGCCATCCTCGAAGAGCAGCACGCCGTTGCACAGCAGGCTCCACCCCTGCTCGGGGTGCGCTGCCACCACGTGCGCGGCGTGCGCGTCGGATGCGTTGGACGCTGGGCAGGCTGGCTTGTGGGCACACATGGCGGCGCAGCTTTCGTGAGCGGATCTCGGTTTTTCGGACAGGGGTCACGTGTCATGAGTTCCAGATCACAGTGTGAAACGGGTCCGGACAGTGTCAGGGCTCTTACACGAATGTGATGGCCACCTGAGATGGCCGCGCCGCTTTCCGGGCGGCGACGGCACATGATAAGTCCGGCACCCGGCCCGATAGGGCAGCAAAACCTGCCCCGTCCGCCGCTGCGTTGCACCGTCCGGCTGCATACCGTGTGCTCCGAACGCGCCATCACGAGGGGAGGAACCGATGACCGGATACGGGGACGGTTACGGCGACCAGGACAGCCAGGCCGGGTACGGAGAGCAGTACAGCCAGGCCGGGTACGGGGAGCAGGTCTACCAGCAGGGGTACGGGGAGCAGGGCTACCAGCAGGGGTACGGCGACCAGGACTACGGTCAGTACGGGCAGGACAGCGGCACCGGGCAGGGCGACGCCGGCGCGGCCACCACGCAGTTCGCGTTCGGCAACAACGGCGTGCGGGTGGACGCCGACGACGCCGACAACCCGGAGAACCACCCGTACGCGCACCACGAGGCGGGCACCAAGGTCAGCTTCGAGCCGTACAACGTCGGCCAGGTGGCCGGCGTGGTGACCGCCGAGATCTACGTCGACGACCAGTACGTCACCACCTGGACGTCTTCCGGCTCGATCGCCCCCGGCGGGTACGAGCCGGCGGTGGTGAACGGCATCGGGCGCTACTCCCAGGGCGAGCACGTCTTCCGCGTCGTCCTCACCCCGGGAGCCCCGGGTTACGACGTCGGGGAGAACAAGACCGACGTCAAGTAGCCGCTACCCGCCGGCCACCGATGGGATGATCTGCAGCTCGGCGCCGCCGCGCAGCACGGTGTCGGCGCCGGCCAGCCGGCGGCACTCCTCGCCGTCCACGTACAGGTTGACGTACCGCCGGAGCACCCCGTGCTCGTCGCGCAGCCGCCGGTCGAGCAGCGGGTGGTGCGCGGCCAGCCGGTCAAGGAGGGCGCCCAGGGTGGCGCCCTCCTCCACGTCGACGTCCAGCTTCGAGGCGCCGCCCGCGTCCGAGCGCAGCACCCCGGGAACCAGCACGGTCACGTTCACGGCCGCCTCACCTCACCACGGCGGCCCGGACGCAGAGCACGTCGGGCAGGTGCTCGACCACCGGGTACCACGACTCGCCCTCGTCTCGGCTGGCGTACACCTCGCCGGAGCGGCTGCCGAAGTACACCCCGGCCGGGTCGGCGTCGTCAGTGGTCATCGCGTCCCGCATCACGGCCGACCAGAACCCGTCATGCGGCAGGCCCTTCTCCAGTGCGACCCAGGTGTCGCCGGCGTCCTCGCTGCGGAACACCCGGCAGCGACCCTCGGGCGGGAACCGCTCCACGTCGGCGACCAGCGGGAAGTTGTAGATCACGCCGGGCCGGTGCGGGTGTACCACCATCGGGAAGCCGAAGTCGCTGGGCAGCCCGTCGGCGATCGACTGCCATGTCACGCCCGCGTCGTCGCTGCGGTACACCCCGTGGTGGTTCTGGGCGAAGAACTGGTCCGGGCGGTCGGGGTGGCGGGCCACCTTGTGCACGCACTGCCCGAACTCCGGGTACGGGTCGGGCATGAAGCGCACCTTGATCCCGGTGTTGCTCGCCTGCCAGCTCGTACCGCCGTCGGTGGTGCGGTAGACCCCACCGGTGGACATCGCGACCAGGACCTCACCGGTGCGCTGCGGGTGCGCCAGCACGGTGTGGATGGCCATCCCGCCGAAGCCCGGCTGCCACTCCGCGCGGTGCGGGTGGTCCCAGAGCCCGCGGACCAGCTCATACGTCACGCCGCCGTCGGTGGAACGGAACAGGGCGGACGGCTCCACCCCGGCGTACACCACGTCCGGCTCGTCCGCCGTGCCCGGGGCGAACTGCCATACCCGCACCAGCGCTGTGTCATCCCCGTCGGGAAACGCGATCGGCGCCCGGCCGGGCTCCTGCCAGGTCGCGCCCAGGTCGTCGCTCGTCGCGACGCTCGGCCCGAAGTGCTCGCTCGTCACCCCGGCCAGCAGCCGCACCGGGTCCCGGCGGGCGTCGATGCCCACCGCGTACACCCCCGACATGGAGTGGTGCGGCCCGGTGATGTCCCAGCTCGACCGCCCGTCCCGGCTGGTCGCCAGGAACAAGCCCTTCCGCGTGCCGATCGCCAGTAACACAGTCTCACTCATCGCGCGGTCACCCATCGCGCCCTCACTCATCGCGCGGTCACTCATCGCGCCCTCACTCATCGCGCCCTCCCGATTCGTGGCTTTCGGGCACCGTACGCCCACCCCACGACAGTTTCCCTAACAACGTCGACCGGGACCCGGGCAGATCGACAGGATGCGCCGGATGAATTCGCTCGTCGGTCAGCCTGTAGACGTCGAAGGACGGGCTGCACATGTGAAGGCGGGTGCGGCGTTCCCCCCGAAGCGCCACACCCGCCCGTCAAGCTCCCCAGAGACGTACCCCCACAACGCCGGCGCCGCACCGCCCTGCACACCGGCGCCCTGCACGTCTCGGCAAGCGTGTTCGAGTCTGCTGGCCGCCTGCACCCGCGCACCAGTCGGGGAAACCCCACAACGACCCGACATTCCTTCGGGGGGCAACCCGCGTCAGGGTGCCAGCCCGGCCACCGCCCTGGCCAGCCCGCTGCGGGACCGTACCCCCAGCTTGCGGTAGATCCGGGTCAGGTGAGCCTCGACGGTCTTCGGGGTGACGTGCAGCCGGAACGCGATCTGCACGTTGGACAGCCCCTCGCCCACCAGCCGGGAGATCTCCCACTCCCGGGCGGTCAGCTCGATCGGCCGGGCCGGGCTGGCCGGCGCGTCGGTGCGACCGGCACCGCTGGCGATCTGCCGCTGCATGCCAACCACCTGCTGCAGGAACCAGCTCGCGCCGCCCCGCTCGGCCGCCGCCTTGGCCTCGGTGAGCTGGTATGTGGCCTGCTGCCACTGGCCGCCGCGGGCCAGCGCGCCGGCCGCGGTCAACCGGGCCACGGCGGCATCCAGCGGGTGGCCGACCTGGTCGAAGCCGGCGACCGCGTCCGTCGCCAGTGCCAGCGCCCGCCGGTCGTCGCCGGCCGCCAGCGCCAGCCGGGCCGCGGCGACCGCGACGTACGCCTGCTGCCCGCGCAGCCCCGCCGCGGCGGCCGCCTGCTCCGCCCTGACCAGCCACCGGGTCGCCGCGGCGGAGTCGCCGAGCGCCGCCTCGATCTCGGCCAGCGCGGCGAACCACATGGGATGCGCGCAGGCCTCGACGTCGTGCAGGTCGAGGTCCGCCGCGGAGCCCAGCAGGGTGTGCCGGGCCGCCGCCGGGTTGCCCACCCCGAGCTGGCAGCGGGCCAGGATGCGCCGGGCCACCGCGGCCCACCAGTCGTTGCCGGTGCGGTCGTTGCGGCGCACCGCGGCCTCGGCCACCCGCAGCGCCTCGTCCGGGCCGTCCCGCCACAGCAGCGCGGTGGCCCGCATCGCCAGCGCCGATGTCCAGGCCCCGGTCGAAGTGGCCGATCGCGTCCGCGGTGCGCTCCAGCAGCAGCTCCACCCAGGCGAGCTGCTCCAGCGGGTCCATCAGCCGGAACAGCGCCTCGTCGTATGCGCCGTCCAGGATCGGCGCGGCCTGGTCCAGGCGGGCCAGCGCGTCGGAGATGTCGCCGTGGAACGCGCCGTTCATCGCGACGATGATCGACGCCGCGGCGGCCAGCTCCGGCTTGTCCACCGCGGCGGCCGCGCTGATGGCCCGGTCGGCGTACCCGTGCGAGTCTGCCGAGCAGCGCAGCAGGCTGCAGGTGACCGCCTCCACCGCCAGCAGCACGGTGGCGTCGTCGTCCCCGGCGCCGGACAGCGCACCGGACAGCAGCGCTGTGGCCTGCCGGTACCGGCCGAGCAGCCGGTCGGCGAACGCGCTGCGCATCACCGCCTCCAGCCGCAGCTCGGTGGCGTCCGGCGGCAGCCGGTCGAGGAGCTGCTGCAGCACGGCGCGGCCGGCGTCCACCCGGCCGGAGCTGACCTCGGCGTCGGCCAGCAGCACCATCAGCCGCCACCGCTCGGGCTCGTTCCGGTCGCCGGTCGCCGCCGGGTCCCGGCCGCCGCCCGGCCCGCCGCCCGACCCGCCGTCAGGCCCGCCGCCCGGCTCGCCGTCAGCGGCGCCGCGCGGGCCGCCGCCCGGGTCGCCGTCAGGGCCGCTGGCCGACTCGCCGCCCGCCCCGCCCTCAGCGGCGCCGCGCGGGCCGCCGCCCGGGTCACCGTCAGGGCCGCCGTCAGGGCCGCTGGCCGACCCGCCGCCCGCCCCGCCCTCAGCGGCGCCGCGCGGGCCGCCGCCCGGGTCCCCGTCCGGGCCGCCGCCCGCCCCGCCGTCCGCGGCGCCGTGCGGGTCACCGTCCGGGCCGCCGTCAGGGCCGCTGGCCGCCCCGCGGTAAGAGCCGCCGTGCGGATCACCGTGAGGGCCGCCGTGCGGGTCACCGTCCGGGCCGCCGTCAGGGCAGCTGGCCGGCTCGCCGCTAGCCCCGCGGTCAGGGCCGCCGTGCGGGCCGCCGTGCGGATCACCGTCAGGGTCGCCGTGCGGGATCAGCTGCAACGCCTTGCGCAGCCAGCGCGCCGCGGTGTCCGGCGCGGTGGGCAGGATCTGCCGGGCGGCGCCGACCAGGGCCTGGGCCGCGTCGGCGTCGCCGGGCTGTGCGGAACGGGCCAGGTGCGGGGCCCGGGTGACCACATGCGCGCCGCGGTCGAGCAGCGCGGCCGCCGCCCGGGCGTGCAGGGTGAGCCGCTGCCCGGGGCGGATCTCGTGGTAGGCGATGCTGCGCAGCAGCGGGTGGCGCAGCCGCAGCCGGCCCGGCTCGGACGGCTCCACCCGGACCAGGTCGCGCTCGGCCAGCACGTCAAGCGCGTCCAGCACCTCGGCGAACGGGCGCTCCACCAGGGCGGCCACCAGCGCCGGGTCGAACGGGTCTCCGGCCACCGCGGCGGCGCGCAGCACGGCCAGCTCCGCGGGTGGTACGGCGGACAGCTCGGCGCGGACCGCGGCCGCCACCGCGGGCGGGATCCGGTCGGTGGCGGGCGGGTGGATCGGCTCCGCCGGGTACGGCGTGCCGGACAGGGCCAACGCGTAGAACGGGTTGCCGCCGCTGGCCGCGTGCAGCCGGCGCGCCTCCGCCCCTCCGATGCCGGCCAACGTGCCGATGTCGGTCACCCCGAGCGGGGCCAGGTCCAGCCGCTCCCGGAGCAGCGCCGACCCGCCCGCGGTGAAGACCTCGGCCGCCCGCGCGGACACCTGGCGCGGCCGGTACGCCACCGCAACCAACAGCGACACGGCCGGCGGATGCCGCAGCAGGAACTGCAGCAGCTCCAGCGACGCACGGTCGGCCCAGTGCAGGTCGTCGAGGAGCAGCGCCCGGCCACCCGGCTGGGCGCTGAGCCGGTCGCGTACCTCGCGGTAGAACCGGAACCGCTCCACATCCGGCTGGGTGCCGACATCCTCGCCGGCGAACCCGCCGAGCGCCTCGAACAGCCGGGCGAAGACCGCGAACGGCACCTCCCGCTCGAACTGCGACGCGCTGCCGGTGACCACCGCCAGGCCGGCCTGGGCGGCCACCTGCTCGGCCTCGCCCAGCAGCCGGCTCTTGCCGATCCCCGGGTCCCCGACCAGTTCCAGCACGCCAGTGCCCCCGCCACGTACCGCGTCCACGCAGGCACGGATGCGCGCCATCTCGCGCTGCCGGCCGACCAGACGGGTGCCACCCAGACGACGTACGTCCGACACGACCACCCCACCCACGAAGTCCGACCGCGTACACCCCGTTCCGCGGACCGCCCGACTCCGCTCCGCCGTTCCGTCACACCGTACCGCGGAGGCGCGGAAACTCCCCGGGCTATAGCCCGGAGGAGTGGTCACCGCCACGCCCCGACCTTGCCGCCCCCGGTGATCGTCGCCGACAAACCACGCTCACGACCGCCACAACTCGGCGACGATCACCGGCACCGGCCGCGGACTGGCCCCCTGCCGCCCTGCCGACGTAACTGGCCCACCTCGCCACACCCGACGCAGATCGTCCGCACCCGTCCGCCCCCCGACAACCCCCCACCATGATCGTCGCCGACTAACCACGCCCACGACC